>OLPZ01000002.1_pt1 | contig 320195 bp, 308 predicted proteins | sample 1672711 | NCBI WGS metagenome assembly OLPZ01 (sample SAMEA3136716, study PRJEB25190) | human gut metagenome
TCGCGGATACTAGACTTGAAATTGAAATGCTTCTTGCTCATTTCGCCAGCTCCAATAAAGAGGGTCGGCCAGATACATCGAAGATGCTACCCGCATCGCCCATTAACGAGAACGGCCCTTCCCGAACGGGAAGGGCCGCCATCTGACCGCGGCAAAACTAAGAAGGCGCTAGATATGCTTGCCGCTGCCGGCCCCATCGGCCGACACGTCGGCGCCGGCCGCCTTCTTGGCCGCCGCAACTATGTTAGTTGGGCTGTTCTTGGCATTGCTTCGCTTCTCGATATCGGCAACGGCCTCTCTGGCGACGGTAAAACGAGGGTGGCTAAATGCACCAAGGCAACAAGTCGAGATGTAACGACGTGAATACGGATCCGAGGTATAGACGGATCCGAAATGAACCCTATCCGTCGCCGGAATCGTCCAGTCGAGCGCTTGAAAAACGAGGTCCGCCTGTATGAACGCCAACTGGACCTGGCAGGCTGCGAACAGTTCGGTGGCATGGCTCCGAACGGCCTCGAGGTCGTAGTGCTCGGCGTAGCGATCGCAACAGAGCTCATTGATGGCATCGATAGCAATAGAATCGGTGCGCCACTCGAGATTTGGTAGGACTCTCTCAGCGATACCGTAGAGAGCAGGGTCGTCAAAGGATGGCATGATCTCGTTCAGCATAGCGTGATTTGCGATGCTGAAGGCCTTGCCGAAATCGATATCGACAGTGGTAATTCGCCTAGATCTGGGTTCGATCACGAGCTTGGCGGCCTCAATGAGGCGCCGCTCGTCCTCGCCGATGTAATCGCTATTCATCGGCGCCTCATGCCAGACATTTGAAACGGTCTCGTAGCTCTCTCCGGTGATCTCGGCCAATTTCGCGACCACGATGTTGCCGAAGATCTCGCTATCGGAACCGATAAGGTTGTTCAAATCGACACCGTTCGCCATGCCCACGACGACGTCTGCGAACGTGATATCGGGACGAATCACCACCTGGAAGCTGTTCCCCGGGCAGAAATCCCTATACCAATCGAGGACATTCGAACCGAGTTCGTATTGTTTCGCCGCCATAAACCATCAGCTCCAAAAACAAGTCAGCCAGATACACAGAAGATGCTACCCGCCCTGCCCGGCAACGAAAACGGCCCTTCCCAAAAGGAAAGGGCTGCCATCAATCGACATTGAGAACAAACAGCTCTAGATACGCTTCCCGCCGCCATCCACACCAGCCGAAACCTTAGCCCCGGCAGCTTTCTTTGCCGACGCGGCAATCTCTGCTGGACTGGGTATCTTCTGGGTGAGGTTCAGATAGGTGGCCCTCACCTTAAATGGATCATCGACGGCTACGACGACGAAGTTCTCGTCGGTCTTCTTTCCGATCATCCCGCGCAACTCATCGGCGGTATATCCGCAGGAGAAGATCTTTTCGCCGATATTGAGGTCTGATGAGCACTTATCGCAGAAATACACGCGCTGGGAAACAGACGGATCGTTCTTGAAGAAAATCAAAGCGGGGGTTACCGTGACATTGACCGCGTCGAGTGGCGTAGAGCCATAGCGCGCCATGGGGTTCTTCCTGCGTTCACGCACATCTTTCATAGCCTCCTCGACCTCGGGAATATAAGGGTCGTACAGGGCGTCGATGCAAGAGCCGATCAAATCACCGCTGTCTGGCAACGAATAGATTGATGGATAGAAGATATCATCCATCTTGGTGACGGCATCGGGCTCGCTGTAGGAATAGATGATGTAGCCCGCCTGGTCCAAGGCGACAGAGGCCTGACAGGAGCCGAAGAGCTCGGTTGCATGGCTTCTCAGGGCTTCGATACCGAATTCCTGCGTATCTGCGAGATAGTTAAGCGCATCGATGGCGATGGAAGGTCCATCCCAGTTGAGTTTGGGAAGGATATCCAGGGCAAGGCGGAAGGATATATCGTCTTTAAGCTCGATTTGACGATGCAGGCAACTCGATGCGATGTCGCGGGCCCTATCGAAATCGATATCGACTGCCTCGATGGGCCTTGCATGGGCAAAGCGTTCCTCGGCTTCCATTTCCCAATATAGGGTGTTGAACAGTTCGTCACTGATCAGGCCGTCGGCCTTCTCCGAGAAGGTATAGAAGAGTTGCAACACGGATTCCTTATCGGCAAGTGGGGACAGCACGAGGGCTTCGGATTGGCTGCTTCCGAACACCTCGTACCCGAGAATACCGACAAGCTCGTCGCTCCAAACGTCGAGATTGCAGTCCAGGAAAGATCGCGAGTCGTAGTAACCGTAATCGCCCATGATCTTGGCGAGTGAGTCGGGGCTGACGTAGTCGACGCCGTTTCCCGCAAGGCTCTCATCGAACGTAAAGGAGCCCATGCAGGCACCCCACCGGCTATCATGGTCCTCGATGGGCCAGGCCTTCGCGTAATGCGTCACGCCGTCAAGCGTCGCACAGCAACCGATACCGTAATCGTCGCGGGTGCCGCAATCGTGAAAAGAAGCCCCCATGTCCACATGGAGACCCATGGCGTTATACAGGGGATCGGTGAAGGTTTTTCTGATCTCGGAGAAGTTGTCGTCAACGAGACTGTCCATGATGAACCATCCAATCAATTAAATTAAAAGCAGATAAGGCAAACCGCTCTAGATATGCTTCCCGCCGCCATCCACACCAGCCGAAACCTTAGCCCCGGCCGCCTTCTTAGCCGCCGCGGCCATTGCATCAGGGCCGGGCAAGCTGTTGCCCCGATAAGCCTCAAGCGTCTCCTCGCACGTCCGCGAGGCCTCCATGAGGAACGAATCGAAGGTCTCGCCGGTCAGGGCGTGGAAAACCTCGGCGATAGCCGAGCGTCCGCTTGCGTCAGACCTCGAATAGACCCCGAAGAGTTCGATTGCGGCATCGGTGGAATTGTTCGCCAGGGGCTCGAACAACTCGGCAAGCACGGTATCGGCGCCGGCGGCTGCCTTGGCGTCCAGGTCAACGACCTGCTCCATGAGCCCAGCGACCTGTGCGACCATGCCGTCGCGCCACGGGTCGCCCTCGGAAACCGGTCCGCCTGCACGCAGGTCCTCGCCATCGTCCACACCGCCATTTGGCCCGGCCTGGGATACATACGGTTCAATCCCTTCGGCCTTCTTCGCGGCGTCAATCATATGCAGGATGCCTTCCTTGTCAAACTGGTCGATATCCTCGCCGCTCGCATATTCCCAGAGGCCGAGCGCGGTATCCAGGTCGACATCGCACAGGTCGGCGATCTTGGAGAGGAGCGAGCTGGAACCGATGAGCGTGTCGCCGAGGAAATCGGAAAGGGGGCACCGATCGGCGAGGCCGATGATGACGTCTGCGAACGTGGCGCAGCCGTCGATCTCATTGAGGAAATCGTGCGCGATGATGTTGTCATAGGAGAGCACGCTATTGAACCAAACCCAGATCCTCGAGTTGAGGTCGAACTTCTCATCGTCCACAGATCATCAGCTCCAAAACGAAAGCCGGTCAGAATCAGAGAAGATGCTACCCACAATACCCCGCAACGAAAACAGCCCTTCCCGAATGGGAAGGGCTGCAAATCGACCGCAAGGGAAAAATCCACGCTAGATATGTTTCCCGCCGCCGCTGCCGTCACCCGATAGCTTCGTCGCGGCCGCCTTCTTGGCCGCGGCGGCCATATCGGCAGGGTTGGAGGCCTTCTGAACGGGACGCACGTAGGTGGCCTTCATCTTTTCCGGTTCCTCGACGGCCACGATGGTGAAGTCCCCGTTGACCGTCTTGCCGACCATGCCGCGCAGCTCCTCCGCGGTATAGCCGGAGAAGAAGATCTGTTCGTCGATATCGAGCGGTTCCGTGTCCTGCTCGCAGAAGAGTCGATATTGGGCGGTACCGGGCTCGTCCGGGAAACTGACCCACGCGGGGACGACCATGACCTCGGTCACGGTATTTTTGGCCGCCTTCGCCGCGGCAACCATGCGGCGGACGCCCTCATCGGTTAAATCAATATATCCGGGTGATAGGCAGTAAGCGGAATCAAGACTCACGCCGGTAAGTTCGGCTATTTTCTTCAAAAGGGGAGTCTTTCCAGTTTCGCTGGCAAACAAAGATTCACTACCGCAGAGATAATCGGTAAGACGATTGCAATCTTCAGCAACTCCGATAATCACATCTGCGAAAGTCGCACTGTGAGATAAATCCGTAAGGAAGTCCCTTTTCAGGATATTGTCATCGGAAAGGACGCTATCGAACCAGTCGTAGATCTTCGAGTTGAGATCCCATTTCTCCTCGGCCATAAAAATCAGCTCCAAAACGAAAGCCGGTCAGAATCAGAGAAGATGCTACCCACAACACCCCGGCACGAAAACAGCCCTTCCCGAATGGGAAGGGCTGCAACCGGTAAAGTAAACCCTAGATATGCTTCCCGCCGCCGGTCTCGCCGGACACCATCTTGGTCGCCGCGGCCTTCGCGGCCTCGGCCTGCGCGCTGGGTTGGGGTGCGACATTCACGCCCTTGGGGATCGGGAGCGCTTCGCGGCCCGTGAGCCCCGGCGCTTCGATGCCGAGCCTGACGCACGCGCGCGCCGCCAGGCGGTCGAGCCCGATCTTCTCCGCGAACTCACGGGCCTCCTTGCCGTCGAGGGCCCAGAAGTCCGGTCCGATGGTGGCGCCGGACCAGGAATCGGCGTTGAGGTCATACCCGATGGTCGTCTCATGGCAGAAGAGCTTCCTGCCGTCCACATCGGGGGCATGCGTGATGGGGGAGAAGTTCAGGATGACGTACCGCTCGCCCGACGGGGGATCGATGCCGATCGCATCGACGGAAAGCGAGTCGGGATATTTCGTCCCCCAACCGTAGCCGAGGCCGGAGAAATCGACCCTACCGAGCCCGTGGACCGTCTGCTCTTTTTTCATAGGGACGACCTTCGACGTTGCCTCCGACTTCTTTGTCTTGCCGACCACGGCCGTGTCGCCGAGCCCGAGTTCGCGGCGGCGCGGGACCATCCTCTCGTTGAAGGCGAGCACCGCCGCGCGGCACTCATCGGCTCCTGCGGACGGGATGATCGGACGCCCGTCCAGCTTCGCGATCTCCTCGGAGTCCATGAGCGTAAGGTTCTGGAAGAACGTCCTCGCCTCGACCTCGGAAAAGTCCGCCATCGTGCTCTCGCAGAGCCAGTCGCGGGCGGTGTCGTGATCGGTGAACTGATCAGCGTCCTCGATGATGGCAAAACAGCGCGAACGCACCTCGTCGTTGCCGAGCTCGTGGTCCCAGTCGTCGGCCAGGATGCGCGCTCCCACCGTGAACGCGTCGGGGAAGTACGCCTCATGGTCGCGGCGCTCCGCGGGCGTGTCGTCGTCCCAGTCGAGCAGCATGCCGTCGAAGAGCCCGCAGGTCCCGGTGGGGTCGAGCTCCATTTCGGTATAGTCCCAGCCCAACTCCTCGACGTTGCCGGAAGACATCACGTTGACGGCGGTGAAGCCGTTGCAGACGACCGCCGCCCACCTGTCGAGCTCGTATTTCTCGGCCATGTCCGTATCCTTTCAAACGCGCCTTACAGCTTGATCGCGCCGGCATCCCCGGCGCCGTCCCCGCCGGAACACCCGGCGGCCTTCTTCGCGGCCGAGGCGGCCTCGCCCGGGACGGGCTTCTTCTCCTTGTCGGCGAGCTCGCGCATGGAGTACCGATAGCACCACGCTTTCGCCTCTTCGACGGAGGCGAAACGGGTTCCCGCATCCTTGCCGACAGTCTCTCCCGCCGAGACCATGACCTTATAGGGCCTGTCTGTGCCGCCGGTTTCACAGTAGATATCGAACACAGTCTCCCCGAAGCGGTACGACTGCTGCGCCGCGCCGTAGGCGCGCTCCGCGAAATGCGGCAGCGAGCACGGCCCGACACCGGGCGCATCGTAGAGGTTGCCGAGGAGGATATGGAAATCATCTAGGTCCATCTTGCCGGGAGCATAGAGCTCGCCTCCGAGTCTGAACCCCTTGCCATCGAACGATACCCCGGAGATGAGCCGCACGTCCAGGTAGGCGGTGCCGTCATGGTGGGACGCCTCGATGCTGAACGTGCCGTTCGTGTCGACGAGTCGGTCGATCCGGCAATCCACGAGGGCGTCCGCGCTGCCCTTCCCGTCGATGAGGTCGCGCAGCGAGTTGGCCGCGACGAGGCCGCGGGAGGGACCGTCCCAGCGCCCGACCGACCCCATGGCGACCACGGAGATCTCAGCCGGGTGCTCCGGGTCCTCGCCGCGCTTCAGCTCGCGGAGCATGGAATCGAAGTTGGCGATCTCGTCGTCGAGATAGAGGTCGATGTCCCTGTCGAGCGCATCGCGGACCTCCTTCATGAGCTCGTCGGAGTACAGCACTTCGCCTACGTCGACTCCGTGCTCCTCGGCGACCTCGAAGGCATAGTCTCTCTCCGCCTCATCGGAGAGGTAGTAAGCCCGGTCGTAGAGGACGCGTTCCGCGGGCATGAAGAGATCCATGGCGAAGTCCTTTCGGTTGAGAACAAAGGCGCGGGACCGGTCCGGTCACCGCTATAGACCGATGGTACCCGCCCGTAACGCTGCCGGTCTCGGCCACACCCCCTATTTCCCGAACGGGAAGCCGGCAGGCCTGTCGAGGCCTTGGACGCAAAAGGCCCCGGACCCGAGAAGGGTCCGGGGCCGATGGCTGCGGCACCAGCGGCAAGCAATGCGATCGCAGCCACCATGCCGACCATCACCACGACTGCGCCCGGTCCTGCGGCGGCGAGCTGGATTGCGGAATTGGCGATGATGCCCAAGCCGACCGACGCCAGCAGCACGCCAGCGCCGAGCGCGATGAAGGCCACGGCGATCGAGAGGATGTTCTTCGGCTGCACCTTCTTCAATGCCTCGGCGAGCTTCTCGATCGCGGTCTTGCCCTTCGGTGCACTCTTCGGCAGCTCCTCGGTTGCCTTGCCCACTGAGGTAAGGCCCTGCGAGACGGCATCGACGACCTTGAAGGCCGCGAAGGCACCCGCAAGCGCGGTGATGATCGGCGCAAGCTGCTGCGCGTGGTCTTTGAGGAACGCGCATGCGCTGCCCACGGCCTGGATGATCGGCTGCAACGCGTCCATCGCGGCTTTGAGCACATCGGCTGCGCTGGCTGCGCTCTGCTCCGAGCCGTCAAGACCGGTAAGGGCGCTCAGCACGCCGCCGATGAAGCCGACTAGGTCGGATACGGCTTGCCCCAATGTGGACATTGCGTTTGAGAATGCTTCTGCGGCTCCGTTTTCCTGCAGCTTCGCGCCAAGCTGATCGACCCAGCCCATGAGGTTGGACACCGCTTGCGCGGCAAGGTCGCCAGCCGCCTTGATCTGCACCGTCATGGCCTGGGCAGCGCCGGAGATTCGGTCGGTGCCGAACGCCTGGATCACGCCCGCAACGGACTTGACTATGGAGTTCTGCAGGTTGGCCATGCTGGTCGCGATGCCGGCGGTGCCAGCCTTCGCCTGCTCGGCGAAGCTCGCGAATCCGTCAAGGCCTTGCTGGTCAAGGTCGACGAAGGCCTGCGTGAAGTCGTCGATGGAGACTTTGCCCGTCTTCATCGCCTCATAGAGGTCTTGGCTCGATGCCGAAGCTCCAAGGAGCTTCTTCGCCACCTGATCGAGCTGGCCAGGCATCGCGGTCTGGATGCTTCGCCAATCCTCCAGCTCTGGCTTGCCCTTGGCAAGGGTCTGCGCGAACTGCTCCAGTGCGGCTTCCTGCACCTGCGTCGATGCGCCGCCGGCAAGCAGCGCATCGTTGAACGCGAGCATGATGTCGGTCGATCTGCCGACGTCCTTCACCGTGGGCACGATCTTCTGGACGCTCGACGTCATGGCATCAAGGCGCGTCGGCAATCCAGTGAGGTGATCGCTCATCTTCTGGATCGCCGCGCTTGCGTCCGATGCCTGGCACCCCAGGCCGCTAAGGACGCGGGGGAAAGCCGCCATCGTGTCGACGCGGGACACAGCCGCGCCGATTGAGTTGCCGATTGCCCCCATCGCTGCGGTGATGCCCGTCTGCACGGTGCCGGCAACGGCACCGGCAATAGCCGCCATCTTCGTGCCGAACGTGCCGAACGTGGCCGATGCGGTCTTCAGGCCGCCCATGCCACGGTTGAAGCCGCCGCTGAACTTCGAGCCGCAGGCGGTGCCGTTCGCAGCGAACATGCTTGCTGTCTTGCCGGCAAAGCCGTCCATAGACGGCATGATTGATACGTAGGCTGCGCCTACTTGATTGGCCATGGTCGGTCACCTTTCGGCTTAGACCATGCCTAACACTTTGTCGATCTCTGCCTTGTGCGCGATTGCGGCATCGGCTGCCTGACGGTTGCGGTGGCGCTCCATCGGCGTTTGCAGCGGCCTTGGGCGGTTGCGCCCCTTGCTGCCGTCCTTGGACTTCTGCCACGTGAGGATGCGCAGTGAGTACTCGATCGACCAGAGCAGCCGCTCGGCATCGCTCCAAATCAGGTCGGGGCAATCACGGCGCGCCGTACGAGATTCCTTGGGAAGCTGCTCCCAAAGGATGCCGTACATGGTGCCGTCTGCGATGGCATCCATGCCCTCGTCGTCAAGCGGCAGGTCTATTCCGTAGTACTGCCTGAAGTCCGCAACCAGCTCCGCGCGGGCATCGATCCACGCGCGCACAAAGCCTGTTAGTTTTTTGCTGTGGCTTCCTCGGCCACGTGCTCCAGGAACGCCGCAAAGGCATCATCGCTTGCGCCGAGGTCGGACACGGTGCCGTCCTCTTCGGGGATGCGGTCAAGCGCATCGTCGAGGTTGCCGCAGAGGATCTTGTCGATTGCCCAATAGCCGCGGTTGGCGTCCTCGGTCATGCCGGCAAGGGCTCGCTGCACCTTCACGGACTTCACGGCAGCGCAGTCGATGCGGAACTTCTCGCCGCGGAAATCGATTGTCTTGATGTTGTCGGAGTGCTTCTTGGTGTTAGCCATGGTGGTTTCTCTCTTTCTAAGTAGGCTTCGTAGGCTCATGCACGGTGCATGCCTTCCTGGGGCGTTCCCACGCCTACAGATGGGAGCGCCCCAGGAAGGCGACCGCGCTAAATAACAGCGCCCACCGTTGCGGTGGGCGCTTGATGCTCAGTTAAGCTGCATCGGTCTCAGTCGACTCGAAATAGTCGTAGCAGGTGTTGCCCTCGGAGTCGGTGAGGTACTTGATGGTCAAGGGGCGCTGGCAAAGCTCGGAGGACGCGATGGTGAGGTCGTCGAGCTCGGAGGACTGGCCCTGCGGCACGACCTTGCGCCAGCGGCGGTTGTTCTTCAGCACCAGCTCCAGCACGTAGATGAATGTCGGATGGGAGTTCGAGTTGTGCTTGACGGAGATGACGCCGTTCTCGTCCTTCACGTTGTCCTCGCCGTACTGGCGCTTCAGGGTGCTTGCCTTGATCTCGGCGAAGGTAACCTGCGCGGACTCGACGCGGTTGGAGTTGGAGGAGTCCATGAGGTCGCCGTTCATGTCGACGGTGTCGTTGGAGTCCTCGTCGATCGTCTCCACGTAGCCGTCCTCGGAGATGAAGCCAAGGCACTCGAACGCATCGCCGAGGCTGGTCTTGATGTCGGTGGGCAATGCGGTGCCTACGGGCGCGGAGTAGATATAGCCGCCCTTGACGCCCTTGCCGGAGGAGACGTTCTCTTGGTTGTTGGTTTTGGAAACAGTTTTTGCCATCGGCAAATCCCTTCTTGTCATTCGCAAAGGCGCAGGGAAACCTGCACCGTATAACGAGAACGACCCGTTTGAGGGTCGTTCGATCGATAGGTATTTGTAGGCTTTGGGTCGAAGATGTTCGGCTCTTCGTCGAGATCGCGCACCGCTTCGCGCACTCTCGCCGCGATCGCTGCCGCATCGCGGCGACCAAGCTTGCCAGCCCAGCAGTCAACGTCCAGAAGGACGGGGTCTGCGAAGCTTGATCCGCCGCCGACCTGCTCGACGACGATGTACTGGTCTGGTGGCGATGCAGGAACTTCCAGGAACGCGGGGAGGTTAAGGGTGGCTTTGAGCTTGCGAGCCACCACCGCTTCCACGTCCATCATCTGCCGCCGCCTGCACCGGCTCTGCCAGCCGCCTTTGTCAGCGTCTTGTGGTGGAACTCATCGACCATCGCGTCGATGTTGTCCGTTGTCACCAGGTAGCCCGTGCCAAGCGAGCCTTTGAACGGCTTCACGCCGTACACAGCGCCGGGGCGAGCAGACGAGTCGGCCGCGCCCTTCACCGCATGGGCCTTGCCGCGAAGCATGCCCTGGATGTTGGTGTTCGCCATGACCGCTGGATAGCCAGCCTTATTTGCCTTGTAGCGCTTCAACCGCACCTTGCATCTGCACTTAACCATCTGTTCTGGTCACCTCCACGGTAAGGTTGTAGCCGCCAGGGGTGTTGGCGGCGGTGTACGGCTTCGGATCGCCGATAACCGCGAAGCGCTCTCCCCGCACCAAACAGAAACAGCCCCTGAGCGGGGCTGTCCATGTTTTCGGGAAATGAAGCGTGTACTCGACGCTCACGCCTTCGGGGCGCGTCTCGCCCAATGATTCGGTCGATCCAGGCTGCACGATCACCTGCACCGCCGTTTCCGTCGGCGTTGAGCTGATCGGCTCGCCCAGATCGTCAAGCTCGGTGGCGGTGCTCACGACCGTCACGGTCTCTGCTGCGAAGAGGTTCATTGCTGCTCACGGTCCTTCGCGGTCATGGCGGGAATCGAGCCGATGCGCGTTCCCGTCAGGCCAAGCCGCCTGCGGTCGTTCTTGCCAAGCCACAGCTCGGCGGTTGGGTTTGCGAAGGTGACCGATGCGTTGTAATCGCCAGCTGCCTGCGAGAGCTGCGTTGCGCCAGCCATGCCGAGCGGGACGTTGTACGCACGCGACACAACCGCGCACGTCACCGCCTTCGCCGACTGGTCGAAGATCGGGTGCTCGCCCTTGGCGTACACCTGCGCATAGCGTTCCATGTACGCACCGAGAAGCATTCCGCTCGCGTCCTCAAGCAACGCCTCGACCCTCGCAGAATCGCCTTCGGCTACCGCGCCGTAACGCGCCTCGTAGTCGGCAAGCGTTGCGAAGGCCTCCATCACAGCGCCTCGTACAGCTTCACGAGCTCCGCCTTCGTTGCCTTCTTCGGGGCGAAGCCGCCAGCGGCTTCGATGGCGGCGTGAAGCTCGGCCACCGTCATGCCAGCGGGGTTCGACTCTCCGACCGCTTCATCGGTCTGATCTTCGGGAGCCTTATCGGTCGGCTCTTCTGGCTCGGCTTCGGTTGGCTCTTCTGTTGCCGCTTCGCAGATCACCTCGTCTGCCGCCGTCACGAATCCAGCGGCTTCAAGCTCGGCGAAACGCTCGGCGGCAAGCTCAACCGAATCGCCTGTGTAGTGGATCTCCAAGGTATCGCGGTCGCGATACGGGTATGTCACTGATGCGTGCATGTAGGATCCTTCTCACTAAGCGGTTGGGGCGATGGTGCCCTTGACGATGAAGTCGATGTACTCCGCGAAGAACACGAAGCCCGTGTATGCGACCGTGTCGAGCGTGATGGAATCGAGCTTCGCGGAATGGGACACGGCGATGAGACCGGTCTCGTCGGTGTAGAAGCCGAAGAGGTCGTCGCCTTCGGCTGGTGCGGTGTAGCACTTGACGTTGCTCTTGACCGTGGCGTAGATGGTGCCTGCGGTCACAGAGCCAGTGGACACGAGGGTGCCGAGGCCAGCCCAGTTCTCGATGTAGCTGACGCCGAAAGCGGAGAAGACCTCCGAATCGCCGATCTGCTTGGCGAAGTCGATGGGATTCGCGAAGAAGATAGCCTCGACATCGCCGAAGCCGTACTCCTCGACCGTGTTGGACAGCGTTGCCCAAGCGGTTGCGGCGGTTGCAACGAGGTTCTTGCCGGTCACGGCAGTGGTGCCTTCGCCACCGAGAACGCCGATGAAGCTCTTCTTGATGTCGCTCTGGATGTCGGAGAGCATTGCTCCATCGGTCTTGTCTACCGCAGCATCGTAGCCGCGCTTCTTGATCTCCTGCAGGGTCGTCTGCTTGCGGTAGGGCTTGATGTCGACCTCGTAGGTCTTCACGTCCTCCCACGTGTAGGTGGACACGGGGATCACTTTGCCCTCAACGTATTCCTCCGTAGTGAGCATGCCGGTGATCTTCTTCTGGTGCAAAGTCTCGCTAGGCGCAGCCTTGATCGGCTCGCAGGCGGAAAGCATCATGGTGAGCTTGGTGAGGGACTTGGTGAAGGTGTTTACCATGTCCACGTTTCGGGATTCAGCAAGGGATTTGATGTCGGGCATGCGCGCCCCTTTCTCTCTTATTTAAAGAGGTCGATGTTGGCGGCGATTGCCGCCAGACGTTCTTTCTTGTCTTCGATCGCGAGGATTTCTCGCTTGGATGGTTTGCCTGGCTTGTCCTTGCCGCCAGCTTCCGGCACGGCTGGTGCGCCGCCGCGAGGTTTCGCGATTGCGGCGATTGCCTCTGCCTGCGCGGTGAGGGCTTCCTCGTCCTCGCCGTTGAGCGATGCGACCAGCGCGCGGTCTACACCGGTGGCGGCTGCAACGGAGTCGATCAGCGCGTTGCGGGCTTTTGCGGCTTTGAGGCTGTTGTTCTCCTCTTCGAGCGCCGCGAGCCGCTCTTCAAGCGTTGGGTCCGGCTTCGGCGATGCGGCCTTCAGGCTCTCGATCTCGGCGCGGCTTGCCTTTGAGCGCTTCTCCCATTTGCGCGATTCCTTGATCGCGCCCTCGTAGAGCGATTTCCAGTCCTTCTCTTCCGTGCCGTTTTCTGCTCCCTGATCCTGTGCAGGATCGGCGGCGGGGCCTTCAAGCTCCTGTGCCTGATCTTCCTGTTCCATGCATTTCCTCCTTTGCGCTGTGCAGCGCGTCTGCTTGCCCCATGCGGGGCGGTTTTAGATATGAAAAAAGGCACCCGTGCGGGTGCCTTGGCTCAACTGGCGGATGGGGCGGGATTCGAACCCGCGGAGCCTTGCGGGGCTCACCCGGTTAGCACCCGGGCGCGATAGGCCGCTCTGCCACCCATCCAAGACAGCTATTCCCAATTGCCTTTACTTGCGATAAACTTAAATAAGGTAAATTTACTCATAAAGCTGCGGTACGCCCCGACCTTCGAATCGGGACACGGCCGCAGCTTTATTTGTCCTCTAAGACATTGACAACCCCATTGCTCGAAACGACAACGAAAACCTCTCCTGGCCGTCTTCTCTTTTCAAGAGCTACGCACGTTTCATCGAATCCGTCTTCGTTCCCCTCATTGGTGAAAACACATCTAGAAGGCGATGAGAGTCCGAGCTTGAACCATTTGATTCGCGCCCTTTTTACCTGATTGCTGACCGAGCTAGCGCAATTTGTAAGGTTTTTCATTTCCCAAAGTTCGCCGTTCATGGACATGTCCAGATTTGCGGGAGCATGAGGATCTTCATCTATTGTTTCGATATCGAAGCCATTCAGCAGGAGATAATCGATTCCCGCCTTTTCGTGCTCCTCAAGCGAATCTCGCGGTTTTACGTATTTTGCTGACCCGAGTTTCTTTCCCGCAATCGAACCGAATTCAACCCTTAACGCTCTCTCCCTAAGCTCATTCTTGTTAGAAGCAGCAAGGTCCTCCATCGAGTCTATCTGCTTAATCACTCTATATCGCTCGCGCAGCTCCTTCGGGCTGACCCCATCGGTCAGCTTGACGGATTTATGCAAATGACCCTTTACGAGCTCATAGAACTTAGGCGTGGCATCGGCGTTGGCGAGAATCTTCTCGCCGAGTATGCCCGCCTCGACGATATCCGCAGCCGTCCTGCGCGATTCGAGATATCCGTAGAAGTCAGAAACGTCCCTGAACCCGTTGGCCTTGACCTCCGCGTCCAGGCGGTACCCTGCCGATATCCAGCCGCTGCCCGCACGCCCGGCCTTGCGCATGCGCGCAGTCGGGTTGGTCTTCTTGACATCCTCTGGCAGCTCCCCGCCGTCCAAGACAAGGCGCTTCAGCTTGTTCCGCTCCGCCGAGCTAAGCCCTTCGGTGGCGTCGATCTTCTCGAACCTCCACCACTGGTCGCGCATCTCGCCAGGCTTGACGCCCTCAACCAGCTCGGCATCGGGGTTGTCTTCGAACCCGGGCACAACCTTGCAGTCGCAGCCTCGGTGGAAGCTCTTGAACTCGCCGGCTGTTCGGCGGGTGTGGTAGACCGCGCCACGGGAAGCGAGCATCAGGCAGAACGTGCATGTCTCGCGCCCGGTTGTCACCCTGGCAAAGCGCACTCCTTTGGCTTTGTCTCTCCCGACGTTGGCGATGATGGTCTCATTGAGGCTTCGGAGGGCATCGTTCCTGGCGTACTCGCCGCAAGCCTTCGCGAACGCGGCGTCGCCGCCCTTCGCGAGCTTCCTCGCCTGGTACCTTGCCACTGCGTCGGACTTCTCGGGCGAGTAGACCGCCATGGTGATGGCCTGGTCAAGGCTTATCCCCTCGGACTTTGCGCGGTGGTCGTACCATTCGGCAGCGAACTCCGACGCGATGTCGTCGTAGCCCTGCACATAGCCTTCCATGATCAGCTTCGCCGCTTCGCGCTTCTCAGCGACCGAAGCGTCAGGGTTCTGCCTGCACCAATTCAAGACTGAAGATTCGACATTAGATGCCGCATCCTTGCCGATCTTGTCAACGGCGAGGTTGTAGGCATCGAACTCATTCCGCGAGATCATCGGACTGCTCCCGGATCGGCTCGCTCGGCTCCTCGCCGCCCGATGCGGCAACCACTCCGCTTATCAGAGCAGAGGCAGCCGCCTTGGTGACGTTGCGGCGAATCTCCGACTCGACGTTGCGCACCTCGTCATCGTCCAGGCCGTTCAATCGCCAGAAGGTCGGGGTGCCGGCAAAGCCGTCGACCACGGAAGCGAGCTTGATGGAGCTGTCGGTCTGCTGTGCCAGGGTCGGCATGGCAGGATTCAGGAAGTGAACAGACACATCGCACGAATCCTGCGCTTCCTCGTAGGTGGTACCGCGCTCCGTTGCTATCGCGGCGGTGGCCACCCGCGTGAGCGCTGCCTTCGCCTCCTTGATGAAGCTCTTGCATTTGAGGATCAACGGCTCGTTCTCGGCATAGATCGCTTCGGCGCTTGAAGGGTTGTCCGACATGATGCCGAACTGCCCAACGTGGATTCCCGTCGCAGCGCTCATTCGCTTGCAGAGGTTGGCGAAGTGCTCTGTCATAGGCTGCATGCTCGGCTGCGTGAGCTGGCCGAATTGGGGAATCTGCCCCTCGCTGTTCATCGACACCTCGAAGATCGAGCCGATGAACGCGCTCCACTTCGTCTTGTCCTCGAACGCATCGCCGTCTGTTCCGAGCAGGTACTTCTGCGTTGATGCGGCGAAGGCCGCCGCGATCTCCTCATTAACATTGGCTCGCATCGCGCAATCTATCAGCCAGCGAACCTCCGAGTTGATGCGGGAGACACCGAACGGGCGGTCATCGTCTGGGTTGTGCGGCATGATGAACATGGGCACAACGCCAAGGCCGTGCTCGATGTACTCCGCATACCAATCCCCATCTCCGTTGTCTCGCAAGCGGATAAGGCAATCGGGCAAGAGAACATCGACCCAATTTGGGCGGTTGGTGACGCGCCCGTTCTCGCGGGCGAAGGAGACAACCCACATGCCAGACGATAGGCACTCCTGCACATCGTCCCATATGCCAGTGGACAGTGTGGGCGGGTACGCTGTGATGCGGGCATGCCCGTCATCGTCTGCGGTCACCACCCACATGCTGAAGCAGTATTTGAGCGCGGAGTTGACCGCCTTGCCAACGCGGGTGTCCATGAAGTTCCGGCGGGATATCCGCTTCAAAAGCGCGTCGGTGTCGGTGTCCTCCGGTGCGGTGAAGCCGTCGAATGAAAGATGGTCGCGCATCACCTCAACGCACTTGTAGCCCCAACCGCATGCTACTTCCAGATCTGACAACGTGTCGGGGACGGCGATGCCAAGGTCTTTGAGCATGTTCCTGGCTTCGTAGTACTGGGAGCGGGCAAGGTTGCCGCTGTAGTGCGATTGCCAGTTGTTAAGCAGCTCCAGCACGACCTTCCGATGCTCGGGGAGCAAGCCGCTTGCAGATGCCACAGCGTAGGGAATGGTTATAGCCAATTAGCTTACCCTTGCCTTTCTCTTTGGATTTCTCTTCGAAACGGTGATTCCGAGCATCGCCAAGCCAGCGGCCTCTATCGGCGATGAGTTCTCGCCGCCGAAGCCCCAGCCGCCAGCCTTGCCTATCTCGCGGCGCGTCGATGTTGCCGCCGAAAGGTCAAGCGCAGGACATTCGATGTGGGTGATTTGATTTGTCCGAGCCGCATCGAAGATCAGGTTCGCGGCGGTTACCGCCTGGTCTGTGGTGGGGCGCGTCACGTAGCCGCGCGGAACCCCCAACGCCGCCATCTGATCGCAAAGCGAGCCAGCGGCGCTCTTGCCGTCGATGACAACGGTGCTTGCGCGTCCTGCTCGGACGGTCAGCCAGCTCACAAGCCATTCGATTCCGCGAGCGGTCGATTCGCAGAACGGCAATTCAACATGCACAGCGCCGCTGCTCTGCGCGGCAACCGCCAACGCAACCGTTGCGCCATCGGGCGAGAACTTCACGCCGTAGGCAACCTTCTCGAATCTGCTGGGCGCAATCGCGGCTGGTATCTCGGTCTCGCGCCAGAGCTCTTCGCCGATAAGCGGCTTCTCTACCTGCTCGATTGGCGGCAGCCAATAGCCTAGGTACTCTTGCGCGATTCCGAGGTCGTCGCCCTTCATGCCGTAAACGCCGGTGCGGATGTCGGCGGCTTCGACCAATCCTTCTGCCAGAGAGGGGTTTGCGGTCGGCCATCGCGACTCGTCCATCGGGTCGCCCACCTCGTCAACGCCGTACTCCAGCCAGCAAAGGTCATCGCCTGGCGTTCCCCAGGCTTCCTCGCGAAGCTCCTTGAATCGGTCTGCCGTGCATCCCGCACGTGTGGGTGTTCCAACGTAGACCAACTGCGAGTTCTTGTGCGGCGAGTGCGTGGTGGTGGGGTTCAGCGTCTGCGTCTGAGATTTGGTAAGCAGCTGCGCCTCGTCGTAGATGATCACATCGAAGCTGTAGCCCAACGATGCCGAGTCGGTTCGCGTTGAGAAGCAGAGAACGCCGCCGTTGGCGAACTCGAAGCATTCCTGCGCGGTCTTGCTCTTCGCATCGGAAACATGGCGGTTCAAGTAGCGGGGCGCGTCAGGATCCCCAGCGCGCTTGCCGAATATCTTGCGGAAGCGTGCAAGCATCTCGCATGTTGTCGAGTAGTTGTGGTCCGTCCAAAGCACGGAGTACCCAAGCTCGAACACCAAAAACGCCGCCCAGATGATCGCGTCATGCGATTTTCCCGCCTGGCGCGGAACAGACATCCCGCACCTTCGGTGGATCCACTTGCCGTTCGCATCGATTCGCGACCAGTCGGCAAGCGGTGTGCGCTGCCATTCGCCAACGCCGTATCCGATGATCGCCGCGAAGTCCACGACCTCGTCAAGCAGGTCGGTGTGCCCACGGCTTGAGGACACGTGCTTACGTGGCTGGCATCTTTGCGGCGATCCTGGCGGCGATGGAGTCAAGGGCTTGATCGACTGGATCCCCATCACCTCCACCTTCCAACCGCTCCAACTCATCTATCGTTGCGCGGTACTCGCGTGACAGCCCAGCGATCGCCTGCGGGGGCGCATCGTTGAGCGCCGCGCGAAGGATCCCGCGAAGCTCGATCAGCCTTTCGACCGTGCTCTTCGGCGACTCTCCCTTCGGCGTTACTGGGCAAGGATCCTGGACAACGCCATCGGGCGGCGCGTCTGCCGCCCAAACCCTCTGCACCGTCGACTTCGAGCAGCCCATGCGCCGCGCCGTCTCCGTTACTCCGAGCTGGGGAAACATGGTCACGATCGCCTTGCGCTCGGAAGCGGTGAGCTTGTGCACCTTTCCCATTTCATTCAGCTCCTTTTCCCTGTTAGCTGGGTAAGCTTGAACACCGTGGGAAAAAAAGGCGCAATGCGGCAGGGGTAGCCGCTGCCACGGTGGGAGGGGTATAGCCCCAGGTCACCAGCTAAAACTTGTTTTGCATCCAACGTCTTTTGCCCGTGGTTTGGGAGGTGCATTGAGAGATTCAAGGCTCTTGTTGCCCCTTCGCTCATTGCAGATCCTGTGCGCTGGCGCAACGTTGGAAGGATCGATGGGCGAGCCGCCCTTCGACACCGGCACGATCTCGTCAACCTCGAAGCTCATTGGGTTGCCTGCAGGAAGCGAGTAGTCGATGGCACCGCCGCAAAGGTGGCATGGCCTGCCCTGGTCTCTGAGCCAGCGCCTGATCTTCCTTCGCTCGTTGCCGTTGGCGTAGCGGTTGACCTTGACGCGCTTCGGCTTCGGTCTTGCCGCCTGCATGTCAACGGCGCATTGGCTGCAGAAGCCGCCGTGAGTATCGGCAAGCTTGCCGCAGGCTAGGCAGTACGCCATTCGCATCTACCTCCGTAGGCTCGGTAGCAAGCCACCGCATGGAGCATTGCGTGTGCTACTGCAGTGTCATAACGTGAAGCGGCCTTAGCCAGGTAATCGATCGTCAACGCTTGCCCTCGATTCCAGCCATAAAAGAAGGGAGCCGCCACCGCTCTTTCAGCGGTGCGCAGCTCCCTTGTGGACATTTTTGACGGCTACAACATAGCACCTTTGCCGTTTGCATTTGTTTGCAAAAGTTTGCAATTGTTTGCAAAAGTAGGCAAATGTTTGCAATCAGACGGCAGGATGCCGCGGCAATCGGCGGGAATGCGGCAGGAATTCGTAAAGCTCGATCAATGCTTCACCTTCTGAATGGGTGCACCAAGACACAGAGCGGTCAAGCGCCGCCGCCACATCGCGCCACATGCTGCCGTTGATGTAGCGGTGCTCAATGAGCATCGAGTACTCCGGCGTTGGCATGGAGCAGAGTGCGGCCAGGCATTCGGCAATAGAAGCTTCCCATTGCGCCGATGCATCGCTTATCGCAGCATCGATCACGTCAAGCTTGGCAACACCGTCCGGTACAGCATCGCCATACGAATTCGGACTCGCCGGCAATCCCGTGTACTGCATCCCCTTCACTTGCATCGCGAATAGCTGGTCTGCTCGGCGTATCTGCATCTGGTCCAAGCGCTGCCTTGCCGACCTCACCGAGCGAAGGTAATCCTTTGCCCTGCTTATCCTCAATCGGTCGTACTCGCTTCGCGATTCCTCTTGCATACACCCTCGCTTTTCTTTGCCGCTGATACGAGAAAACCCCCGACCGATGATCGAGGGTTTCTCAAAGTAGGAAGGAGTCCGTGGGACGAACAGATCTCATTATAGGGAAACGAAACTACCGTGTCATATCCCGTGTGTTCAGCCTGTGAATCTGGCTTGCTCTTCCCCTTGCCCCCTCCCTTCTTGCCTTGCATTACTTTTGCATGGCGAATGAATCATCGGTCATCAGCTGAAAGTAGCGCTCTGACCTGCTGTTGGCGTTGGGAGAACCGCAACCGACTTGGCGGCGGCTCCGTTTCGCCGCCGTTCTACCGCTTGGCCCTCTTGGTTCCGCACTCTGGGCAATACGTCCCGACCTCTGAGTAGAACGTGTCGCAGCAGTAGTCGCAGTGCCATTCCTCTACGTTGAGTACCTTGTAGATCGTGGCGCTGTCGTAATGCTCGCAAAGTCCGCGCTTGTAGCCGTACGCCCCGCCGAGCATCGCTGCACACAGTATGGCCACGACGATCACGGGAATCCACGGCGCAAACGGCTTATCTACCCACGACATTGCTCCCCCCTGCTCTTCCTGCGGCGCACGTTGCTAACGTCCACTTCGTCGCGGCACTCTTCGCAGACATCGCCGACGCGCTTCTTGTTGTCTTTCCAGAATTCGCGGGGATAGCTCATAAAGAACGGATTGGAGTACGTTTTGCCGCATCTTGAGCACGTCCATTCAAACGGGTCGCAGCTCATTACCCTACCGCCTTCCTGATCCGCTCTGCCCAGTCGATCACGCAGTCGACATCGGCGCTCGCGCACTCGTCTGCGACCTTCAGAATGGCGTCTCGGTCGATTGCGCGCGCGTTCCAGCCTGCTACTGCATCTTCCAAGCCGTTGTATGACTCGACCTTTGCGCAGCAATCCCAGCACTCCACGAAATACACGTCTTCGAACATGTCGCAGATTACGTCGTCACTCCCGCAGAAGGGGCAGGGCTTTAGCTCGATTTCGCTCATCCTCTCGGCTCCTTCTTGCACTCGCTGAACCATTCGCGGAAGCTATTCGCGCAGTCGTTGCAGAGGTGTATATTCTTGCTCAGCTTGTAAATCCCCCTCGTCGGATTGCGCACGAAGAAATCCCTAGCCGTTCGCGAGACGTACTCCCCGCACCTGTCACACTTGTAAACCCTCATTCGATCACCTCCGCTCCGCACTTAGAGCAGAAGTTGAACTCGCCGCTTATGCGGTAACCTTCGTAATCCTCGACCGTGTTCCCGCACTCTGAGCACTCGAAGCCGTTAATGCAGCTGCCCATCTCGTTCTCGTCGTAGACGTTTCGGCACGTCGGACGGTCGATCAGATCGGCAAGCAGCAACGCAACATCTTTGTTCCTTGACAGGCAGCGTCCGAGAACATCTATGCAAGACAGCTCGAAGACAACATCCCAAGATGATCGCTCGTTGCGCCATATGCGGTCGCGTATTGCCTTTGCTATCTCGCGGCGCTCTTCATCGCTAATCCTCATTCGACTACCTCCGCGCCGCACCACGGGCAGTAGCGGGGAATGGTCTCCATCTCGTCCCAGCTCGTGATATATGTATCGTCATGCTCGAAGTGAGACACGCGGAAGACCATGTCGCAGCGGTGGCAATGGACAGCATCGACGGGGTTGCAGTCGCTTATGCTCGTGAAGTCGCTGAAGTCGACGATCCCGCGCGGCTTCCACTTCTGGTGGAATGGGGTCGCCCCGCACCTCGGACAATTAACCGCCTTTGCGAACTTCGAATTTCTAAGCATCATGAACCACCTCCGCGCCGCAGTTAGGGCAGTAGTTCGCGTGGTAATCGTCTGCGCTCTCCATATACGCGATGTCCACGTGTTCGCCGCACTCGCTGCATAGCAGCTCATCGGCTGGCTTGGTCGCGAGGTTCTTGCATGTCGGGCGGTCGATCAGGTCAGCAAACTTCCTGTAAACGTCACGCCACGTTGCCGCGACATAAACCTTCTGCCCGAAAACGCCCCTGTCCTGCTTCGCGATTCCCAGCAGCTTCGAAAGCATCATCTCCATGCTCCCGCTTCGCTTGCCCTTCGCGCTTGCCGCTTCTCGCAGCAACGTGGCGATTTTCCTGCGCTCTTCGTTGCTAATCATTGCTGGCACCTCTCATACGTTTTGTCGAATATGTCTGGCTTGCATGGATACAGCTCGCCATTGATGCCCTTGATGATGTAGTCGCCGAGGTTCGCATTCATCTCGCCCTCAAGCGTCCTGATGGTGCATTCGACTGGATAATCTGGATTTGCCTTCTGGTACACCACGCCGCTCGCAATCGCATCGGCGAACCACATGGGATAATCTCGCTTGCACAGCGTGCCAATCAAGATTTGAAAAGCTTCGACCTCCACTTGCCTTTTGCGGTACTTTGCCATAGCTATCCCTCCTTCTCTGCTACCTCGCGGCGCTCTTCGTTGCAACCACGTGCAGCCACCGCCTTCATGCGGCTAATGAGATCACGGCGCATGGAGTACTCAGCAGGATCAGCGTCTTCGCCAAAGTCGATGTTGTATTCTTCGCAGTAGCTGTACTCGTCCATCAGAGCATCTTCTGCGATCTTCTCGAAGCTATCGCTCATGCTTACCGCGCTCCTTGCATTCCTTTATTGCCTCGCGAATCCTCGTGTAGCATTCATCGCAAGCGTCCATAGCATCGTCTCTTGAAATGCATACGCACAAGTCCTCATATTCAGCCGAAATGGCTACAACCTTGGAGGAGTTGCCTTTAATTTCGGCTCCGCACATATCGCAAAACGTTTTCCTACTCATCGCTGCTCCCCCTCAATGCCCGCGAGCTTCTTGGCGCGAGCTATCATGTCGATAACCATCGCCTGTTGGCATGATTCGCTCTCCCGAAATCGGCACTCGCAGCACACGAAGCCGCCGTACTCATCACGCGGCGCGTGTGCGTAATCGCATGCTTTCACCTTCGCGTCCTCTTCCAGCTTCTCCCAGCTGTCGGGCGGGGTAAGCAGGAAGCAAGAGGCGATGTCAATCCAAGATTTGCGCTGATGCTCGTAGTGCCCATATACAAACCATCGGTTTGCTCTTACCGAGTAGCGGAATTGACCAACCTGAAAAACCTGTCCGCTCGTCGTGTAAAGGATCTCCGTGTCAAGCGGTATAGCCTTGCCGTTCGCGTCCCTTAGCGGCTCGACCCCGAGCCAGCTATCGCTGCCCATCGCTGCCCCCTTCTCGCATCTCCTTGATCTTCAAGGCTTTTTCGAAAAAACGGGCTGAGTTGCCTGTTTCCGTGCTCACCACAGCGCTTGCCCTCTCGCGTATGTCATCGTCATATCGGGCAAGCAGCCCAACGCCAACAGCGTTGATGGACGATAGTATCGCGTGGATCGCGCAAAGCGACCAGGACACCTCCTCCATGAACATCTGCTCGTTTTTCTTTCCTTCAATCTTCTCTTCCATGATCTCTTCCTCCATATCAATCACCGTCCCATATTCCGTCGGGGCGCATCCTCGCCATCGCCGCGAGCTGCAGGAGCGGGCGCTTCGCGTTGCCCTCGGTCGCCTCCCAGTAGTCGTCCGACACGTCGTCGCCCAGCCTTGCGGCTGCGGCTTCGAGAATCGGTATCGACTCCGCACCCGTCATGCCGTAGATGGTGCGTATGCCCTCCTCGCCCATGACGCGGCGGTAGTGCCTGCCGTAGTTGTACGTCACGTTCAGCCAGAGCTCGGTCGTGCCTCCCAGGGCGTACGTGCCGCCCTGCATGAGGTGCGGTGCCTCGACCTCCACCGTCTCGCGCGTCACCGGGTCCAGTAGCCTAATGTCGTAGCTCATAGGAACGCCGCCTTGATCGTCCGAGCCGCCTCCACCATGCCCGACGGCCCGTATGCGAACCCTTCCTTGCCCAGCTCCTCCATCTGCTCGGCAAGCTTCATCAGCGGCTCCATCGCCGTGCGCTCCTTCTCGATGTCGGCCTTGTCCTTCGCCCGCGATGCCATGCCGCGCTCGATCAGCGAGATCAGCGTGCTGTAGCTGTCCATCGTCGCGCTGTCGGCTCGCTCGCTCCATGCGAACCGCTCCTGCGCGGCGTCGTACTTGGCCTGCGCCCACTCCAGCCAGTCCTCCGCGTCCTTCCGCTTAGCCATTCGGCTGCTCCTTCCCGTTGGTGCTTCCGTCGCTGCTTGCCTGCGATCGCTTGAAGCTTGGCTCCAAGTCGATGCAGTTTCGGCATCGTCGCTGGTCTTTGAATGCAGGTGTGAACTCGACGCCGCATTGCCGGCATGCCCTCGGCGTCAGCTGGCGATTGCGGGTGACCCGGTTAAGCTCGATGATCGCAAGGCAGACGCGCAGGCTCTCCGGATCGTGGTAGGCAAGCCCCATGCGGTTGATCTGCACGAGGTCGCTCCTTTTGATCGCTACCAGGTTCGCCGGGTCGAAGTTCGACCTGTCCTGGTCGGCGAAGACAACGGCATGCCCGTCCGGCACCTTGCGGCCATGCTCGCGCTCCCAGACGATGAGGTGCTTCGGCTTCCAGACCTTCTTGACCTCTTTGCTCGTCAGCTCCGCTATCTTCACCTCCGTGTATCCGTCAGCGTTGATGCGCTCATCGCCGACCTTGAAGGCCTTCGCGTTGAGCGGGACGTTTCCGTGCTGGAACCGCGAGGCCTTGCACCGCTCCATGGCCTCGGGGCTCATCCACTCGCTTGCCGGAACGCCCTTGTTCCAAGCCTTCTGGCCTGGCTTGAACTGGCCACCGTTCGTTCCGCTGCGCACGTGGTAGCGCATCTTCGCGTTCTTGACCTGCGAGACGGAGAGCCGAACGCCGAAGCGATCCTCGAACATGTCAGAGACCTCGTCCTGGCTGTGCCCTGGCACTATCTCGCAGAAATACGCGACGTGTTCCTCTTGCCAGCGGAATCTCTCGCGCTTAGCCATGGAGCGCCCTGGGGATCGGCACCTTCTCGCCGAAGGCCTGCGCCTCGCAGACCATCTTCGACACGCTTATCTGCAGCGATGCGATCTGGCTTACCTGACGCGCCAAACCGCTGATCGATTGGGCGCGGGTGATCTCCTCCTTCAGCCGATCTCCGGTAAGCTCCGGGTCCTGCAGCCTGTCGATCTCGGCGAAGATGGCATCGGCCAGTCCGCCGAGGTTCCTCGTTTCCGCCATTTGCTTCTCCTTCCGTCAGAGTCGTACGCGTTTGCGCAAAGATTCGCCGCCCATCACGACGGGGACGCACATCTTCAAGCGATCCAGGATCGCGTTGGCGTGGCTTTGGCCGCCCTCTGCAAGCCGCTTCCATAGGGCGATGCCCTCGTAGTTGGTGGTGTAGATGGTCGGCTTGCCGTTGCCGATGCGCTCGGACATGATCTGCAGCAGCATCGCGGTTGACTTCTCGTCCATGGGCGATTGCCCAAGGTCGTCGATCAACAGGCAGCCGCACTGCATGAAGCCAGCCAGCACCTCGTCTGGCGAAGCGCTGCGGTTGATCCAGGATCCGTCGACCGCTCGCTTGATCGAGTCGAGCATCGCGAAGCGCACGGTCATCGCCTGCGCAAGCTCCATGAGCGCTGCGCATGCCTCCGTGGTCTTGCCGGTTCCGTTTGTGCCGCGGATCACAAGCTGCGAAGAGCCGCCGGCAAGCACCGAGTCGACCCACCTGCGCACCTCCGGCACACGCACCGCTCCATCGCGGTATTCGGCGGGAATGCCAGAGGCTTCGATGCGGCCACGTACGGTGCGCTCTCGCATCGCGAGGATTGCCGCCCGCTCACGGGCAGCGCGTTGCCTTGCCAGCTCGAGCTTGTGCCTTGCCAGCTCTTCCTGGCTCATCGCCGCAAGCCTCTCCTTTGCGGCAAGGTAGGCGCTAGATGGCGTCGGCGAACTTTGCGGCTGCATCGCGCTCCTCCTTCGCCGTGCCTGCCTTCGCGGCGGCAAGGTACCCCTCGAACTTCTCGCCGAAGAGCGTATGCGGGCGAAGCCATTTCTGGCGCTTCGGGTCTGCGCCCCACTCTGCCTTCTTCAGCTCGCAGACCAGGCGCACATCGTCGATCGAGTATCCGGCATCGAAGATCTTCGTCAGGTCGAAAGACACCTCGGCAGACGGGATCAGGCAAGCACGGCCAGTGACCTCCGTGAAAACCCTGAGCGCGTTGCCGATGAACAGCACACGGGGCGTGAGCGATTCCTTGGTTGGTTGAGGTGTGCTAAGAGGAGAGCTGCATGTTGATATCTCACTCTCACTCTCACTCTTTGCTAGCAGAATCGGGTTTTGATAACCCTTTTGATCACCCTTTTGATCACCCCTTTGATCACCCCCACGAGCGCTTGATTTTGTTCGCGCGATAAGGACGCGCTCTCGCATCGCGTAGTAAAGGCTCTGGCTCGTGCCTTTGAGGGACTCCGCCGAATCCTCACCCTCGAAGAAGAGCCGCGCCAATGCGCCGATCACCTCTCCCTGCACCTTCTTCGAGCAGCCGCGAACCGCGAGCCAAAAATCCTCCTGGACAAAGAAACCTCGCTTGTAAACGTTTGCCATTTCGGAACCCCTTCCTAATTGAGTCCGTCTAGGATCGAGTCGAATCGGGCGGCGGCCTCGGCATCGTAGCCGGGGAGCACATGCCCGTATATCTTCAAAGTGGTGCGCACGTCCGCATGCCCCAACCTCTCCTGCACAACGCGGATCGGCGTGCCGTTAAGGAGCAGATAGGTTGCGTGGGTGTGGCGCAAGGTGTGCAGATGGGCGTACTTCCCGATCTGCAGAGAATCGGCGACCTCGCGGAAATGCCTGCTGAAATCGCGCGGGTCGTGCGGCGACCCATCCGCATCGCAGAAAAGCGGCGGATCGGAAGCGCGCGAGAGCCTTTTCGAGCGCCCGATGCAGCGCTTGATCACCTGCATAGTGGAAGCGCCCACGGTCACCTTGCGGCGGCTCGTCTTGCTCTTCGGCACCTTGTAGAACAGCCCCTTGCCGGACGCACGCGCCAGGGAGTGGCTGACCCTCACCTCGCTGCCCGCGGTGCCAACGTCGGAGAGCCGCAGGCCAGCCAGCTCGCCGGCGCGAAGCCCGGTGTTGAGGCACACCCACAGCGCGGAATCAAGCTCGCTCGAGGGCCCGTCCCCGCTGCGCTGCCGCAGCCAGGAAGAGAAGGCGGAAAGGTCGCGCTCGCTAAGCGGCTGCGCCTCGTAGTCGGCGGGGCGCGGTGCGGAGACTCCCGCAAGCGGGTTGCTGCGCATGATTCCCAGGGCCGTAAGCTCGTCGAACGCGTGCGACAGCCAAGCGTTGAGCTTCACGACGGTGTTGAGGCTCAAGCCCTTGCCGCCCTGCTCCTTCGGCGCTCGCATGGCCGAGTACACGTTGAGGATCTCGTAGGGGCGCAAGGAGTCGATTCGCCGCTTGCCCAACGCTGGGTAAAGGTGACATCGGGCGTTGCTGCGCAGGCCGTCGATGTAGGTGGGCGATCTCTGGCCCTCCAATGTCGAAATGTAGTACTCGATCATGCCCTGCAGGGTGAAAGGCTCGCCTGTGCCCTTGAAGCGGTCTGCCGCGGCCTGCAGCTGCCGCTTGGCTTCCTCGATCTCGCATTGGTGGGCATCGGGCGGAAGCGAGCGGTAAAGGTTGCGGACGCTCCCAGTCACATCGTCGCGCCCTGCGTAGGCGCGTACCTCGATTGTCTTGCCCGTGCGGTATACGCTTGCCATCTCCCCTGCCCCTAGACGAAGAAGAGCAGGAGGATCGCCCACGCCAAGGCGAGCGCGGCAAGTGCTTTCAGCGCGGCGCTGGCGAAATCGTCCCAGTCCGCGAAGGCGGGTGAATCGCCGAAGGTGAAGAAGCGCGAGATGCGCTCCAGTATGCGTTGGCTCATTGTTGCTCCTGTTGAACGGTTGAAGTTGATTGCTCCAAAGCTGGACGCACGGCCTTATCGATTTCCTGCTCGCACATCGAAAGAAAACGTCTGACTACTAATTTCCGTGGGGGTTGTGCGCATCTTCCATGCGTCCAACTTTGGGGCAGCCCCGCAAGGGGGCTTGAATGCGCCAGATGCAGCCGTGGGGGACGGCAGAAGCTAAGGAGAACCCGTGCGCAACCGAAGGGAATCTGCTCGATTAGGAGAATGTCATGTAAGCAAGAAAGTCGCCCCTGCCGTCCCCCACGGCCGCATCTGGCTTGTTTAGGATCGGTTGCGCTTGCCAAGCGCCCAGACGATGACCGCCACCCCGGCAATCACCAATGCGCTCGAAGCGTGGAAGGGCACTGCGGCGTAATTGCGGAATAGGAGGATGTCGAACACGGTCGCGCTCGCGAAGCACAGCGCGACCGTCGACACGATCCAGGCGGCGGTGCTGGGGCGCATCACTGCACCTCGCCCACGCAGGTCAGGACCGCGTTCGATACCTTGTACCCGATGCCGAGCACCGTGAAGGCAGATTCCAGCAGCGGGTCTGCCGGATCGGAGATCGAGACCGGCATGATCAGCTCGCTCCCGAAGCCGTAATAGGCGCTTACCTTGTCGCGGAAGCGGTCGATTGTCTCGGCGCACTTAGCCCATGTAGCGTCCCTTTGGCGCTTGAAGCTCTCCGGTGCGATGGCCCATTCCGCGCCGTCATCGGCATCGGAATCGGAGTCTGGCCGATCCTGATTGAGCAGATCGTCCAGCTCGTCGTTCTTGGCAACCGAGCCATCCTGATTAAGCGGCTCGTCATTCTTGACGACCGAGAAAACCGCCAGCGCGACGTCGCCGCCGGGCAGGTCTGCCGTCACCGCTGCATTGGCCAACTTCACTCCTTCAAGGTCGTCGAGCTCCTTCATCGCCTCGCCGATCTCCTTCACCGCATCTGCGATGCCGTAGCGGCGCATGATCTTACGCAGGCGCTTATCCGCGCGCTTGACCGCCTTTTCCACGTCTTCTGCCATGTTCGTTTCCTTTCCTTCCTGTTAGACTTCCGCACCGGCTGCCGCCGATGCGCATGCGGCGGCGTTCTGCGCCGCCATGTCCCCTATCGATTCCTCGTCGAAGGGAATGCGCCATGTACGGCGCTTGCCTTGCCCGATGCTCATACGGAACGCCTTCACGGTGCCGTCCGCGCAGCAGCGGCGCACGTACTGCGGGGTAACCCGCATGAGCGATGCGTACTCGCTCGGGGTGTACAGCCTCGTAGCCATTCCCCCTCCTTCCCATTTGCTTCTTTTAGCAATTGCGTTTAACGCAATTGCTAAGGCAAAAAAATTTCGTTAACACCGTCTTTGAAGATCTTCTTGCCGATGTCGTCAAGACCTTGGTACACGCCTTTGAGTTCGCACAAGCGCCATTGCGTCGGGTCCTTTTCCCTCGCGATAATGGTCTGCGCTGTGACACCAGCCAGGTCAGCAGCCCGATCGACCGTCATGCGAGATGCACGACGAGCCGCCGAAATCTTATCCGTCATGTTCCTCCCATCGTGCATACATTGTCACCGCCATTTGATAGTGACCAGTATAGACCGGTATTCCGTTAAACGCAATTACTTTTGCGTTCAAATTCACTTTAACGATATTAAAATAGCTTTTAACGAAATTAGGAGGCATCCATGGGCGTTCCAGAGAATATAGATGCGCTACTCGTAAAATTCGACATCAACCAGGACGGCCTTGCGCGAATTGCTGATGTTGCACCTTCTGCCGTATCCAGATGGCGAAAAGGGGCAATGCCGAGAATGTCTGCGATTAAGCGTATTTGCGATGAATTCAATCTGACGGAAGACGACATACTGTCAGACGTAGCTGGCCTCGCGGCAAAAGAGCACAACCGCGCTATGGGCATATGCGAAAAAGCAATCACCCCGGCTGAACCGCGGCGGGCTTATCTGCCGCTGCTCGGAAGAGTGCATGCCGGCAATGCCCAAGAGCCGCAGGTGCTGAATGAGCGAATTTCCCTCCCCTATGAAATCTGGGAGCAGCATCCCGACAGCTACTTCCTAGAAGTAGAGGGCCAATGCATGTCCAAAGTGTACCCGGAAGGCTCTTACATTCTTATTGACCCAAAAAAGCAGCCATCGAACGGGTCGATAGCAGTAGTGAGCATCGACGGCGCGGATTACGTGATGCGTCGCCTGTACCGCGGGGCAAGTGTCCTGGTCCTGTCACCCGACAGCTGGGAAGACCACTACGAGGACATAGTGATAAGCGACCAGGAAGACCACACAGTCGAATACGTAGGTGTGGTTGTCTGGTTCCAGGCCGCACATGAGATGGAGTAGCTATGAGTGGGTGCAAAATCGCAGAGGCTAGAATCGCAAAAGGCTGGTCTCAGCAGGAGCTAGCCGACAGGATGGAAACAACTCAACAGACCATACAAAGGTACGAAAGCGGCGCTCGCGACATAAAATCAAGCGTCCTAATCAAGCTGAGCGCAGTTTTGGACGTGACAATTTCCTACCTCCTTGGATTGGAAAATGCGTCCATCCCAAACAACTCAACCGTCGATGTGCCGTCATATGGGTCAATCGCCGCTGGTACGCCTATAGAAATGGTGGAAGTGAAAGATTCGCAGCCAGTGCCGGTCAAGGTTCACGAGCGGTTCCCCAAGGCGTTCCTATTAAAGGTCGAGGGCGAGTCCATGAACCGAATCCTCCCCAACGGCTCCTACGCCTTAATCGATCCAGCGCAGAAGGAGCCGATCAGCGGCAAGCCCTATGCTGTGTGCGTGAACGGCTACGACGCCACTATCAAGCGCGTGGTCAAGCTCTCAAACGGCTTCGAGCTGACCCCCGACAGCACCGACCCGACCTTCCGACCGACCGTGTACGACTTCAACGAGCCAGGAACCGACCCAGTGACCATCATCGGGCGAGTGGTCTTCTACGTGCTCCCGTTCGACTGGGAGTTCTAGAGATCAGCTCTGCTAGGAAGATGCAATAGCGCGGTTTTGAAGCGAAAGCGCCACCAACGAGGAAAGGAAGCTAACATATGAGCATGTACAAGGAACTGGACAGCCTTATAGCCGACTGCTGCGAGGTGCTGTCTGAAGATCCGCCGGGGCTCCGGCAGAAGGTGGTGGCAAGGTACATGACCATGTTCGAGAACGCGATATTCGAGACAACGGGAACCAGCATCAAGCGCACGGTATCGCCGAACGATGTAGACCTAACCTCAATCGAAATGATCATGCACCTGCTTCAGGCGCATCGCGACAAGCTGGAATACGACATGGAGATGGCAAAGGCAAAGGCCGCCCAGATAAACGCGAGCGCAACAGCCACCGCCGAGGCATCCGTTGCGGCAACCTTCAACGCCGCCGTAGACATTGTGCAAGGTTCCAGCCTGACAGAGAAAGAGCGGGACGCGCTCGAGTTCATCATGGCGAGGATGCGCCAAGCTGCCGAGAAGAAAGACCGCGCAGGGTTCGCAGAAAAGCTCAGGCAGGCACTCGACATCATAGGCAAGGCAACCGACCTAGCACCAAGCGTGGCCAAAGCAGCAGGAGCCCTCGCTTCCCTCTTCTAGCCTGCCCTACACCCAGGCAATCACCGTGATGCCTGTTGAATCCTATTTTCGTGAGGTCACGAAAATAGTAAATGCCGGCGTGGCGTCAAGGCATGTAATGGCAGTTGTCAAAGGAATCTTGACAACTGCCTTAGCAAGGCGGCGGGGCTGGTGCCTAAGATAGCCGCCGCGATAGGATGAACCACTTCGTTCGGCTAAACAGCGTTTTTATGGAGTTGGCAAAATGATAGGTCGGGCAATATGCGCAGAATTTGCACATATAAGTTGTTGCAGAATTTGCAACAACTGAAGAAATAACCGGCCAGGGGATTTATGCCAACGCATGCGCGGCAACCCCTGGCTCTATCGAGAACGATTTTACAAAGAAAAAGGGCGCTTGCGCAATCTTGGCGGATAGCAAGCGCCCAAAGGAAGCCTTCCAAAGAGCGAAAGGCACAGGTGAATATTACCATGGAAACCAAAGGCACAGGCTCCATAGTCCAGCTGGAGAAGGACAAGCCTAAGGGCAAGTGCCGAAAATGGCAGCTCCGCGTGAGCGTGGGCATGGACCCGCGCACGGGCAGGTACCGCCAGCGCACGCGCACCTTCAACGGCACCTACACGGAAGCCAAGCGCGCCCTGCCCGACTTCATCGCCGAGCTGTCTGGGCAGACGATGGCCAAGAGCGGGAAGGTCCCGACTTTCGAGGAATGCGCGGATGAGTGGCTTGAGAAGAGAAGCAGGACGAAGGAGGTGTCCGACAGCACGGTGGAGGCGTACAGGATCCGCCTGCACGTCCTCTCGCGAACGATCGGGCGCGTGCGCGTCGACAGGCTGACAGCCGAGCAAGTTCAGGAATCCATGGTCGCGATGATGGACGGCGACACGTCGACAGGAAGACCTGCGGGAGCGCAGTACACAAGGATGCTGTGCAACGCTGGGAAGATAATGTACCGAAAGCATGCGATACCGATGGGGTACGCAGGCTTGAACCCGTTCGAAAGCGTGTCGCTCCCGAAGGTTGAGCCGCGCGAGCAGGTGGTGCTTAGCGAGGACGAGTACCAGCGGCTTGCGGCCCTTATGCGCCCAATTGACGATGGGCGGAAAATGGGCGTTCTCCTCGCCCTCCTTGCCGGTCTGAGGCTCGGTGAGTGCTGCTCACTCACATGGAAGGATTGGCAGGGCGAGAAACTGCACGTTGTCGGCACCAAAAACGCGGCATCGACCGCAACCGTGCCGATCTCCAAGGCGTTGCAATCCGACTTGGCGCAATGGAGGGAGACGCAGCGAGAGCAGATGGCAAGCCTCTCGCTCGAATGGGACGAAACCACCGCGCTAGTGACGAACCCCTTCTTCAAGCCAGTACCGAAAAGGTCCCTGACCGTCTGGTGGATCAAGGTAAGGGGCGGCCTCGGGTTTCCCGATCTGAGATTCCACGACTTCCGCCATGCCTTCGTGGCGCGATGCTGCATGATGGGCATCAACCCGAAGGTGATCCAGAGGCTTGCCCGGCATGCAACCTTCGCCGTGACGATGGACGTGTACGCCGCGGTCAACGACCAGGCTCTGGATGATGCCGTGTCGGTGCTGTGAGAACGATTCTTCCAAAGTTCTTCCAGATTTGAGCCAAGGACAAGGCAAACAAGCTGATTACCAGGTGCTATTCAATGGGAAAAAGGCGCGATAACTGATCGGCGTTTTCGGTTAGTCCGCCAGCTGCATCGATCGCATCAGACACCCGAGCATCGTGTTTGAGCTCATACATGCCAGGATTCGAAACTTCGCCTGCAATATGAACATAGATTAACTGCGAAGATGGATTTTCATATTCTTGAGATTGCGTCGATTTCTCTGAATGCTCAACCACAATTCCAGATGAAGTAAAACTCCCCCAAGCCATAAAGCCAATCGATAGCACCACGGCAATAATCACGGCAGAAAGGCCAAACAGAACAAATGGACTAGTACTGCCGATTCCGACTTTTGCTTTTAAGCTATCCACGTCATCCAGAAACGTCATAGAAACCACCTCCTCTAAAACAAGCCTATAGGCCTGATCTGAATTCGATGACGAAAACCAGCTAAAGCAAAGTGAAAGAGGGGCTCACTCAAAGACAATAAACATAAAAAAACGGGCCCATCATCGGCCCGTTTCAAAGGCTATTCAGTTTTCTTAGCGTCCTGCTTTTTTCGTTCCTTGGGAGGTCGATACGAAGGGCAGCGATAGTCCTTAACCTCAACCGAGGCAACCGCCTCATTAATCCACTCATCGAAAGGAAGACCCTTTTCGACCTCAAGAACGCGTTCAAGCTTAGCATGCGTCTCAGGATTGCGAGGCATGAACAAAGTGCAGCAATCGGGGGCATCTTGCGAAGAGATTTCAAAGGTACCAAGCTTCTCGGCCTCGGCAATAATTTCGAGCTTATCGAACCCAACAAGAGGACGATACACAGGAAGAGAAACAGCGGCATTGGTCACCAACATGTTATCCATCGTCTGCGATGCAACCTGTCCCAAGCTTTCGCCTGTGACCAATGCTTTTGCGCCTTCTTTACGCGCAATAGCCTCAGCAATTTTAAACATAAATCGTCGGTACATGATAACGCGCAGTTCAGGCGGAACTACGGCAGAAATCTCTCGCTGATATGTTCCAATCGGCACAACATATAAACGCGCAAAACATCCAGTTCGCTCAAGAACTTCGGCGATATCCTCGAGAAGATACTCACTTGTTGCAGAGGTTTCAGGACGCCCAGAAAAATGTACTCCGATACAGGTAGCGCCACGACGCGCGATACGCCATGTAGCAACAGGCGAATCAATGCCAGAAGAAAGAAGGCACACTGCCTTGCCAGCACTTCCTACTGGCAAACCGCCAATACCGGGAATACTCCGCCCGTAAATGTAGGTATAGCCCTGGATAACCTCAACTCGAACCTCAACGTCGGGGTTCTTCATACGCACCGACTTCTCGGGAAAGGCGCGGCAAAGAGCAGCACCAACCAATTGGTTCAACTGCATAGAGTCAATAGGGAAATCAGTGTGATTGCGACGTGCAGAAACCTTGAATGTGCCAAATTCACCAGCGTCTGACAATGCCTTGATGGCGGTATCGTACATGCATTCCAGCTCCTGGGCACAGCGATAACCGCTTGAAACGCGAGCAATGCCAGGTACGCCAGCTATCTGGTCGGCAATTCGGCAGGCATCTTCAAACGTTGCGTCCTCTTCAAGAAACAACGCAACACGACCTGAAATGCGTTTAATCTTAACCCCATCATTCAAAAGCGCCTTGATATTGGAAACAAGGCGCTTTTCGAATTGGGCTCGGTTATGGCCCTTTAGGCCTATTTCATGATAATGAACCAAACAGACACGGCGAAGAGCCTGTTTTTCTTCGAGCTCGTTATTATGCATGGGAATTAGTGATTATGGATATCGATCGTATCAGGGCTGTATGACACATCACCTTTTGCGATCTCATCAAAGGCAATAGAGAGAGGACGACGCTTGGCAGCTCGAGCGATATCGACAGCGGTCTGAAGCTGAATTGCTCGATTGCGCTGACCACGCATCATGTCGTTGATGTCATGCGCACGCTTAGAAGCAAGAGCGCAGAGCAAGAAACGATCATTATCAGTCTGATCAAGCAGTACATCGATCTTGGGATCAATAAGACTCATTATTCGGTAGTTCCTCTCATATCTTCTGCAAACGAGCCGATATAGGATACGAGCTCCTCAGTGGCACGTTCAAGTTCATCATTGACAACCTGAACATCATACTCCATTTTGCGTGCAAGCTCCACCTCTGCAGTTTTCATACGACTGCAAATGACCTCTTCGGTTTCAGTGCCACGACCTCGAAGCCTTCTTTCAAGTTCCTCAAGGGAAGGCGGTTCGATGAAAATCAAATGCGCTTCAGGCATTGCCTTTTTTACCTGAAAGGCACCTTGTACATCAATCTCTAAGATTACTTGCGATCCCCGATCAATGCGTTCCTGAACACGAGACCTTAGTGTTCCGTACGAATTGCCATGAACATGAGCCCATTCTAGAAAGCCACCTTGTGAAACCAGCTCATCAAAATGAGGTTGATCAAGAAAGTAGTAATCCTTCCCATCAACCTCACCAGGACGCGGTTGCCTCGTTGTCGCAGAAACAGAAACCCAGGCATCGGGAATTTGCTGAAGCACCTGCTTCACCAAAGTTCCCTTACCTGCGCCAGAAGGCCCTGATAGAACGAATAGATTGCCTTTTCGCATACTAACCAAGACGCTCAAGCAAGGCTTTCTGCTGACGTTCGCCCAAACCCTTCAAACGACGGGACTCGGCAATGTCGAGTTCTTTCATAATTTTTTCTGCCTTGGCTTTACCATAACCAGGGAGCGTTTCGATAAGCGTAGAAGCCTTCATGCGGCCCACAATGGGGTCGTCCTTCATTGCCAAAACATCCTTGAGCGTAAGCGTGCCATTTTTCAGGTCTTCACGAACCTGTGCTCTTTTAATGCGAGCAGCCTTCGCTTTTTCCAGCGCCTGCTGTCGCTCTTCGGGCGTCAACTCGGGAACTGCCATCGTAATGCTCCTTTATCTCTTCCAATTCAAGACAATTACTTGTCTTGCCTCCTTGATTGCAACATGTTTATATGTCACAAACTACCCATATTTTAGTATTTGTCCAAAACACTAAAATTCGTAATACGACGTCATGAACTGCATTAATACTACGAAATACTGTGATTTTAACCTAGTGCAGACACAAAATACGCACTATTTTCAAATACCATTTGAAAATAGTGCGTATCAAAAAAGAAGCCACCCTAGTTTTGGGTGGCTTAAGAGAAATAACGTATCGGAATGTTACAGAAGGCTATGGAATGCACAACCATGATCAGCATGGGCATCGGAACCGGTCAATGAAAGCACAGCAACAACCTTTGCTCCCTCAGCCAGAGCAAGAGACATAAGCGCATTTGCCTTTTCTTCCGAATAAGTATCGAGCACCAGAATCGTTTTTTCGTTCTTCTTAACTTCGACACCGGCAGGGAGTTCGAATACGCCATCTTTACCGACCTGAGCGCTAACGAAACGCATCCATGCAGCAAGCGCAACCGAATATCCGAAATATGATTCGATGCCTTCAGGAGCAATAACCAACTCAGGCTTAACATCACGGTCAATCTGCTGCAACAGCTCTACCGCAAGGCGATTCAATACAATAGGATCTTGCATCAACGCAGCAGAATCGAGCGAATCGCCATCTTCGGCGAAGGCATTCATCTTGCCCAATAGATCTTTGATCTCAGCAATTTCCATAGCCTAGAGCTCCTTTGCAATCGCTTCAAATGCTGCTGCAGGATCGTTGCTTTCCGTAATAGGACGACCAACAACAATGTGCGACGCACCATTATCGAAAGCCTGACGCGGAGTAGTTACACGCGTTTGATCGCCCATAGCAGAACCAGCCGGACGAACACCTGGGGTAACAATAAATGAATTTGGGCCCAAAATCTCACGCAGCATAGCCGCTTCTTGAGGCGAAGCTACAACACCAGACAATCCAGCTTGCTGGGCCTGGCGAGCAAGCTCAGCAACCTGGTCAACTACAGGTCGGGTAACACCCGTAGCACTGAGGTCATCCGCGCTCATACTCGTGAGAACAGTAATACCAAGAGAGACAGGCTCATCTTCGACCCAGCGAGCCTCCGCCAAGCCTTCCTTAGCAGCTGCCATCATCTTGATTCCACCTACCGCATGCATGGTGAGCATATCGGCACCAGCTTCCGCGGCTGCTTTAGCAGCGCCCTTAACCTGATGAGGGATATCGTGGAACTTCAAATCAAGAAAGACTTTGAATCCGCGCTTTTGCAGCGCATTGATGAAATAGGGGCCTTCTTGATAAAACAAGGTCATGCCGACCTTAAGCCATTTAGCCTTACCAGCAAGCATATCAGCCAACTCAAGAGCTCGACTGCGTTCGCAATCAAGTGCAACGATAATGCGATCCTTGCGGGGCACGCTGTTGAAATCTAGCATTCGAGTGCTCCTATCAACTCATTAACATCGGAAACGCCCATGTCGATACAGTACTGTTCAATACCAGAAATCACACCGAGCGTAGATTTAGGATTAGTGAAATTCGCAGTGCCAACCGCTACGGCAGTGGCACCTGCAAGCATAAACTCAACCGCATCGGTGCCTGAGGAAATTCCACCCATTCCCAAAATAGGAATATCAACGGCATTGTGCACCTGCCAAACCATACGCAATGCAACAGGCTTTACCGCAGGACCCGAAAGTCCACCAACGACACGGGCAAGAACGGGCTTCTTGCGACGTGCGTCAATTGCCATGCCGAGTAAAGTATTGATAAGCGAAATAGCATCGGCGCCAGAAGATTCAGCTGCTTTGGCGATTTCAACGATATCAGTTACGTTTGGCGTCAATTTTACAAACATTGGACGCTTGGTTTTCGCGCGGCATGCAGAAACAACCTCTTCAACCATCTTTGGGTCGGTGCCAAAGGTCAAACCACCAGAATCCACATTGGGACATGAAATATTTACCTCGTAAGCATCGACATCAGAGGTTTCTTCGAGCGACTCGATAACCGAAACGTACTCCGGAACGCTATGACCAGAAACGTTTACGATGATGGTTGCATGATTTTGGCGCAGCCAAGGCAAATCGCGATCTTTCAGTACTTCAACACCGGGATTCTGAAGGCCGATGGAGTTCAACATCCCGCTCGGAGTCTCGGCGATTCGAGGAGCGTCATTCCCGGCCCACCCATTAAGAGAAACGCCCTTTGTGGTTACAGCGCCAAGTAAGGCAGGATCCACAAATGCAGAGTATTCGCGTCCCGATGCATATGTTCCTGAGGCGGTGGTTACAGGGTTTTTCATATGCAACCCACCGAGGTTAACAGAAAGAGAAACAGCCATTACCAAATCACCTCGCTCGCATCGAAAACGGGACCATCAACGCACGATCGCTTTCTGCCCTGCTTGGTTTCGACTATGCATGAAAGGCAAGCACCGATACCGCATGCCATACGCTTCTCGAGAGAGACATACGTTGGAATACCAGCATTAAGTGTTAGCTCTGAGACAATGCGCATCATAGGTTCGGGGCCGCAACAAGCAACATAATCGAATTGCTTCTCAGCAATCCGACCTGCAACTACGTCAGTCACAAAGCCAGCATGCCCACGCGAACCATCATCGGTAGCCAAGTGGGGCTCGTGCCCAAGAAGTTCTGAATATTTCGGCTCACAAACCAAAGCTTTATCGCTTTGAGCGCCCATAACAACCTCAACGTCAATACCAGAGGCAACAAGTTCCTGCGCATGAAGGAACAGAGGCGCAGCCCCTACACCTCCAGCCACCAAAAGCGCCGAAGAAACACCTTCAGGGGCATTCCAACCATGTCCAATAGGACCAATCAGGCTAACAGCCATACCGGCTTCGACCGTTGTCAGATGCTTGCTGCCGAAACCAACAACCTGATACAGGACAGTGATAACACTGCCGTCCTCGCTCACATAGAAAACCGAAAAAGGACGACGGAGAATATGGCCCTCCATCCCAGGAATGAGCATATGGACAAACTGCCCAGGCATAAGGTCGGCGCCAAGAGCGTCGACCTTAATATCGATAATCCAAAGCCTATCAGACACCTGCCTATTGGATACCACTACCCCAGTCTTGTCTAAGATGTCAGCCATAAAGGCTACCTTTCTTCCCACTGCTCGAGATCCTGCAGGGCAATCACAGGCAGGTTCTGCTCGCGCAGGTTTTCAATGGCAGAAACAAATGCCTGAGCTCCAGCCAACGTGGTTACATAGCAAAGGTTCTGGCGGACACACATGGTACGAAGCTGATACCCGTCACCACGTGTTTCCTGACCAAACGGCGTATTAATAACCAAATCAATCTCACCGTCCATGATCTTAGTGCCAATATTCGGCTCCTCGGAACCAATACGGCCAATAACCTCGCAAGGAATGCTTGCAGCAGTAAGGGCACGACAGGTGCCCTCGGTGCACAAAAGCTTGAAGCCCATGCGAGAGAGATCACGAGCCAAGGGTAGTATTGCGCGCTTATCGCGATCGCAAACCGAAACGAAGCAAGTCCCACCCGTGGGAAGCTCCATCGAAGCAGCTGCCTGAGTTTTCGCGTATGCCGACGGGAAGTTATTGGCAATACCCATTACCTCACCCGTCGACTTCATCTCAGGTCCGAGAATTACGTCAGCCCCGGGGAAACGACCAAAGGGCATAACGGCTTCTTTTACACAGAAATGCGTTTGACGGCGCTCATCGTCAGGAAGACCGAAAGAGGCAATCTTTTCGCCGGCCATAATTCGAGCAGCAAGCTTAGCCAGAGGAACACCCGTAGCCTTTGAAACAAAAGGCACGGTGCGAGATGCGCGGGGATTGGCCTCGATAACGTAAACAACGGCGTCCTTGATGGCGAACTGGATATTGATAAGACCCACTACGCCCAAGCGTTTAGCCAACCGACGCGTAATGTTGCGGAGCTGAGATACCTGAGCCTCGGAAAGCGTGAAAGGAGGGATGCAGCAAGCAGAGTCGCCAGAATGAACACCAGCTTCTTCGATGTGCTCGAGAACACCGCCAATGTAAACATCCTCGCCATCGCACAGAGCATCAACGTCACTTTCAATAGCACCTTCAAGGAAGCGGTCGAGATAGACCGGATGATCAGGAGTAATGCGAGCAGCTTCCGCCATGTACTTCTCAAGGTACTGAGCATCATATGCGATAACCATGCCACGACCGCCAAGAACGTAGCTAGGACGAACAAGCAGAGGGAAGCCGATGCGATCGGCAACCTGGCAGGCTTCCTCAAACGAAGAAGCCATACCCGCAGCAGGATACGTAATAGAAAGCTCATCAAGAATCTCAGAGAAGCGATCGCGATCTTCAGCAAGATCGATGGCCTCGGGCTTAGTGCCCATGATGTGAACACCAGAATCCTGAAGAGCGCGAGCGAGCTTCAACGGCGTTTGCCCACCAAGGGTAACCACTACCCCATCAGGCTGCTCAATATCAACAATGTCCATTACGTCTTCGTAAGTCAAAGGCTCAAAATAAAGACGATCGGACGTGTCGTAGTCAGTCGATACCGTTTCAGGATTGCAATTGACCATGATGGTTTCATAGCCAGCATCGTGCAATGCATAGCTTGCATGCACGCAGCAATAGTCAAACTCAATACCCTGACCGATGCGATTGGGACCAGCGCCCAAAATCATAGCTCGCTTCTTATCAGAGAGGCGGATCTCGGAATTGCCCAACTCGTACGTCTTATAGTGATACTCAGTAAGGCTCTCGAACTCGGCAGCACAAGTGTCAACAGTCTTAAAAACGGGAACAACACCCAGTTCTTTACGACGAGCGCGTACCGTGAGCTCGTCAGACCCAGTCAAGTAAGCAATCTGGTCATCGGAAAGACCGAACTGCTTGGCCGTAAGCATATCTTCAGCTGAAAGCTCATCAAGCGCGCACTCAGCAACCGCGCGCTCAACCATGACAATGTCTCGGATACGATTCAAGAACCAGCGATCGATCTTATTCGCTTCAAAAACCTGATCTACCGTCCAGCCACGTCGGAACGCCTCAGCAACATAAAAAACGCGGTCTTCGGTAGGACGACCAACCAATTCAGCAAAATGATCCTCATCGAAGGAGTCCTTGCCATCGCCGCCCAGGCCGTAGCGACCATTCTCAAGGGAGCGCATTGCCTTGCCAAATGCCTCTTCGAACGTACGGCCGATTGCCATAATCTCGCCAACGGCCTTCATACGAGTGGAGAGCGTGGTATCAGTACCCTTGAATTTCTCGAACGCAAAACGAGGGACCTTGACTACGCAATAGTCGATAGTGGGCTCAAAGCAAGCAGGAGTTGCCTTTGTGATGTCATTGGTTATCTCGTCAAGCGTATACCCTACGGCAAGCTTTGCGGCAGCCTTAGCGATCGGGAATCCAGTTGCCTTAGATGCCAATGCAGATGAACGTGAAACGCGTGGATTCATCTCAATAACGATAAGGCGACCATTTTCAGGATTCAACGCAAACTGAACGTTAGAGCCGCCCGTTTCGACGCCGATCTTTTCAAGAATCGCCAACGAAGCAACGCGCATACGCTGGTATTCAACATCGGAAAGAGTCTGGGCAGGCGCAACAGTAATGGAGTCGCCCGTATGAACGCCCATAGGATCGAGGTTTTCAATCGAGCAAATAATGATGCCATTACCCGCACGATCGCGCATAACCTCCATCTCGTACTCTTTCCAGCCCTCGATGCTCTCTTCAACAAGAACCTCGGTAACAGGAGAAAGGTCAAGACCCTGGGAAACGATGAGCTTAAGCTCTTCCTCGTTATGAGCAATACCACCGCCAGCGCCACCAAGTGTGAAGGAGGGGCGAATCACCATGGGGTAACCGAGCATGTCGGCAAGCCCAAGAGCATCATCAACGGAGTAGGCGTAGCCACTTCGGGCAACTTCCAAGCCGATTTCGGCCATCGCCTCATTAAACTGCTTACGGTCCTCACCGCGTTCAATAGCCGCAAGGTCACAGCCGATCATCTCGACGCCAAATTTATCCAGAACGCCGCTCTTGGCAAGTTCAACAGCAGCGTTGAGAGCAGTTTGACCACCGAGGGTAGGCAACAGGGCGTCAGGGCGTTCCTTTTCGATAATCTTCTCGATGAATTCCTTGGTAATTGGCTCAACATAGGTGCGATCAACCAGCTGGGGATCGGTCATGATGGTTGCAGGATTGGAATTAACCAAAACAACCTCGTAGCCATCTTCTTTCAGCACCTTGCACGCCTGGGCACCGGAATAGTCGAACTCGCACGCCTGGCCAATAACAATCGGACCCGACCCAATTACGAGAATGCGCTTGATGTCGGTACGCTTAGGCATGTGCCTCTCCTTCCTCTGCGCCAAATACCCAACCGGAAAGACGGTCGGAGGCGATATCGATGTTTAGATAATCGGAATCGCCGTCCATAAGACGAGCGAAAGCCGTGAAAAGATAGTGAGCATCAGTCGGACCCGGGCTTGCTTCAGGGTGATACTGAACAGAAAATACCGGCTGATCAAGGAACGCAATACCCTCTGCTGTACCGTCGTTCAGATTCACATGGGTGAGCTGTATCTTGCCAAAACGATCATTTTCGACAACGGGAGCTACCTTGCGCTCCGCCCAGAAACGCAAGTCGGACACATGTTCGCCAACACCATCGGAAAGCTCTGGCACGAGGGGACCTAAAGTATCGAACAAAAGACCGAAACCATGATTCTGCGCAGTGATTTCAACGCGACCCGTACGCAGATTCATAACCGGCTGGTTGCCACCGCGATGACCGAACTTAAGCTTTTCCATCTGAGCGCCACTTGCCAAGGAGATCATTTGATGTCCAAGACAGATACCGAAGACGGGCACCTTGCCAATGAGCTTTTCGACCTGATGATACGTTTCACTCACAGCGTCGGGGTCTCCCGGACCATTACTCAGGAAAACGCCATCGGGGTTCATCGCAAGAACTTCTTCGGCAGGCGTATCCCAAGGCACAACCGTAAGCTTGCAACCTACGCGAACAAGACCCTGAAGGATGGATTTCTTAACACCGCAATCGTAAGCAACCACGTTGTAGCGTTCTTCAGCAGGACCAGCAACCGCGAAGGAATGACTTGCAGGGAGCTCATCGAAACCCTGGGCAGCATTTCGACTTACCGTTTTAGCAAGGTTTACCCCAACAATGCTCTCCGACTCACGGACTTTGGCAAGCAGGCTTGCAGGATCAAGATCGACAGTGGAAATCACACCACGTTGAGCGCCCTTATCTCGAAGGTGAGATGTAAGTGCACGAGTATCAATGCCGCCAATGGCTACAACATTCTGGCCCTTGAGGTATTCGGGCAAACTCTGCGTGCTGCGCCAGTTAGACGGGGTAAAACACATATCGTGTACTACAAGTCCGCGAAGAGCCAGGGAATCAGCCTGCAGGTCGTCGAGATTCACACCGTAATTTCCGATCTGAGGATAGGTCATGGTGATGATCTGACCAGCATACGAAGGGTCAGAAATGATCTCAAGATAGCCTTCAAGTGAGGTATTAAAGCACACTTCACCGAAAACCTCGCCCTCCGCAGCGCACGAAAAGCCCTCGAACACTGAGCCATCTTCCAAAACCAGCAGCGCCTTAGGCCTGCTGCCAACGCTGGTATTGCCAAGAAGCTTACTCAACGATGTCACCATCCTTACAAGTCAAAGTACCGCCGACAAACACATCGCTGGTACGTCCAATCAATTCATAACCCAAAAAACCGCTGTTTTTTGATTTAGAGCACATATCATCCGCATTAACGACCCACTTCTTTTCAGGATCAAAGATAGTGAGATCGGCCACATCGCCAGGTTTGATCTGCACTTGATCAACACGGAGAATCTCACGAGGGCGAATCGCCATAAGCTCAACCATACGGTCATAATCAATATGTCCAGGTCGAACCAAGTAGGTCAGCACAGCGCCAAGAGAGGTTTCGAGTCCCGTCATGCCAAATGGGGCCAGCTCAAATTCACGAGCTTTTTCATGAGCTGCATGGGGGGCATGATCCGTAACGATGCAATCGATAGTGCCGTCTTTGATCCCCTCGATGATAGCCTTATTGTCGGCCTTGGTACGCAACGGTGGATTCATCTTTAAATTAGTATTGTACGTAGAAGTAAGATCATCTTCATTCAAAACAATATGATGGGGCGTAGCCTCGCAAGTCACCTTGATTCCACGAGACTTACCTTGACGAACAATATCAACGCCACGAGCAGTTGTGATGTGCTGAATATGAATAGGGCAACCGGTAAGCTCAGAAAGAGCAATGTCGCGCTGTATCTGAAGTTCTTCGCCTGCACCGGGCCAACCCGCCACGCCTAGACGAGTGGAGACCACGCCTTCATTTACCTGACCGGGGCCAACCAGCTCTTCATCCTGACAATGGCTCATAACCACGCAGTTGAACATCTTCGCGTAGTCCATAACACGACGCATCATGCCAGCGCTCTGCACACCTCGACCATCATCGGTAAAAGCTACCGCACCATGGGCAGCCATGTCGCCAATCTCGGCAAGCGATTCACCCTTAAGTCCCATAGTACATGCGCCCGAAGGATACACTCGGCAATGGCCAGCGCTCCGAGCACGGTCAAGAACGTAATCGATCGTGGCGGCATTATCGGTAGTAGGAGTGGTATTGGGCATAGAGCAGATACCAGTAAATCCACCATGAGCTGCCGCAGCCGTGCCTGTCTCGATAGTCTCCTTGTACTCTTGGCCTGGATCACGAAGATGCACATGTATATCAACAAGACCAGGGACCACAATACAACCAGCGCGATCAAGGATCTCGGCACCATCGGCACTCAAATCTTGTCCCACTTCGGCAATCCGATCGCCATCAATGAGGATGTCGCAAACCTCATCAAGGCCAAGAGCGGGATCGATAGCACGAATATTCTTAACGAGCGTTTTCATCGGAGCCTCCCAACAAGAGATAAATTAGCGCCATGCGAACGCAAACACCGGAAAATACCTGATCAACAATGACCGAATGAGATCCATCAGCCATGTAGCTATCCAGCTCAACACCTCGATTGATAGGGCCAGGATGACAAATAATGGCATCCTCCTTCATCAGGCGCTCACGCTCGCGAGTCAACCCGTACAAAAGGTTGTACTCGCGAAGGCTGGGAAATGGAGCGCTTTCCAAGCGTTCCATTTGAATACGAAGCATGTAAACCACATCGAGATCCGGCAAAGCCCCATCGAGATACGGGGTAACCGCATCGGCGCCCAGTACATCGGGACGAGCGGGCAGAAGCGTGGCAGGCGCAATTAACGTAACGTGTGCACCCATGCGATGAAGCGCAGGAACAAGGGACCCGCACACACGCGAATGAGCGATGTCGCCCACAATGCCAACCTTCAAACCCTCAAAAGAGCCCTTTTCCTTCCAAATGGTATAAAGGTCAAGCAAAGCCTGGGTAGGATGCTGATGCTTGCCGTCGCCGGCATCAATAACTGCTGCATTAGTATTCTGAGATACGATATACGGAGCTCCAGCGCACTTATGACGCACGATGAACATATCGACTTTCATTGAGTCGAGAGTGCGCACCGTATCAACAAGACTTTCACCCTTCACGGTAGAAGATGTGCTACCGCCCGCATTTAAGGAATCGCAAGACAAGCGCTTTTCAGCCAGCTCAAACGAGCCTCTCGTACGTGTGGAGGGCTCAAGAAACAGGTTGCATACCGTTTTCCCGCGAAGTGCAGGAACTTTTTTTATAGGACGTTCGTTGATTTCCTCGAACGTGCGTGCCTGCTTCAAAACAGTCATGATGTCTTCGGGAGACAGGTCATCAATAGAAAGCAAATGCTTATGAGCGAACATCAGCCTCTCCTTTCAGTGGCGCAGAGCCAACATGCTGACCAGGAGCAACGCGCGAAATTCGAACGCAGGACTCTCCATCAACTTCGTTAAGGAACAAACGCACACTTTCGTTTGATGCAGAAGGAACGTTTTTGCCAACAAAATCAGCCCTGATGGGAAGCTCGCGATGCCCACGGTCTACCAGCGTAGCCAACTGAATGCGAGCGGGACGACCAAAATCCATCAAAGCATCGAGAGCAGCCCGAATGGTTCGACCGGTGTACAAGACATCATCCACCAACACAATGGTTTTGCCATCAAGGGAAAAGAGGATGTTCGTGCCCTGAACAACAGGAGCAATGTTCAGGATTGAGTCATCACGATAAAAGCTAATGTCAAGAGAACCAACGGGAAGCTGAGTTCCCTCGATACCTTCAATCAGTTTTGCCAGGCGATGCGCGAGAACATCACCGCGCGTCACAATGCCAACAAGCGCCAGATTCTGGCACCCTTTGTTTTGCTCGAGAATCTGATGGGCCATGCGAACGAGCGTCCGATCGATTTCGGATTCGTCCATTACCACCGATTCCTCAAGTTCCATTTCTTGCATGCACGCTCCTTTCGTTGTAAATCGAAGTGCGTACAGCAGAAGCCGTGCAATCAAGAAAGACGTACCTAAAGAACGTCACCCTTGACGCTCCCCTGCCTGTATACAAAAAATGCCCAAGCAAGAGAGGGGCAATCAGTCAGACTTCGCAAAACTTGCGAAGCGTATGTTTGCACCTTATCGGTCTCTCTGTACCGCCATTAAAGGTCTTGATGATTATACGGCGATATGCCCATTAGGTCTAGGGAAAAGAAGCAGGCCGCCATAATGGCGGCCTGCTGAGCACTCCCTATTTCACACGTTTTAAAACGCATGCAAAATGGGCATCATAAATAGGACCTGTGACCTTTTCTCGAGACAGCGCATCGGTGGAAACCGTGCGAACTACCTCAAACCCAGAACCAACCTCGCTCTCAAGGAACGAATCAATGACCCGCTGGTTTTCCTGGCTCAAAACCGTGCAGGTAGCAAAGGTGAGCTGGCCTCCCACTTTAACAAGACGAGCAGCTTCCAAAATCATCTTTTCGCCCATAGCAGCCAAAGATGCAACATCGTCTTCATTCATGCGCCAACGAATGTCAGGATGGCGTCGCAACGTACCGATACCAGAGCAAGGAGCATCTACAAATACCGCATCGTAGGAATTCGAATCGAAAGAAGACAGATTAGTTGCGTCTTTGACGAATACCTCGCTCTGGTTAATGTTCGCCTTAGCCAGTTGTACTTTACGCTCTTCTGTACGTTGCACGTCCATATCAAGCGTGTCGAGCTGAATCTGCTCGCCAAAACGAGTAAGAGCAGCATTCTGGAGCAAGATAGTTTTTGTCCCGCGACCCGCACCGATTTCAAGGAATCGCTCAGGTTTGTTTTCAGGCATCGCAAGCGAAGCAATGCACTGAGCGGCAACGTCGCTGATCACCAATCCCCCATCAGCCAATAGCTTTGCAATATACTCATCGGTTACAGCGGTACGCTCGGCGAAGCCGAACACAGGAAAAGCCAGAGGGAGATCGATCGATTTCGAAACGGGCACAATTTTAACCTGGCGCTGAACCATTTCCGAAAGAGCCTTCGGGCCATCAACGCAAGCAAGATTCAACATGAAAAACAGTGGCGCAGGATTATTGGACCGCTGCATAAAGCGCAGTGCTTCATCATGCCCAAGCTCTTCGATAAGACGCTCAGCAAGCCACAAGGGGAAACCCTCAGACAAAGCCGCCGCTTTAGGACTTGTCTCGATATCGCCGAATGGGAACTGGTCCTTCATTTCAACTGCACGATGCAAGGCAAAATTAGCAAGACCCTTTGCTTGCGGAGCAAACGAGCGAACCACCTCAACGCCCTGGTCGACGGTTACATGATCAGGCTTCTTCAAATAGAAGATCTCACAAAATGCCATACGGAGCGCATCTCGAACATCAGGTTCAACCTCTTCCGGGTTGGTAAGAACGGAATCAATCATCTCGTCGAGGGACCCCTTGCGGGCAACAACCTCTGTTGCAAGCAATCGCGCAAACGCACGTTCCTTTACCGGTTTATCAGAATAGGTGATGAACTTGTCTACGCCCTCGCTGAGATAGCAGCCTTCTTCACGAATGTAAGTAAGAACCTCATGGGTCAACAAACGCGCAGGCGTAGCCTTGGTAAAGGAACGCTTTTTCTTGCCTTGACCAGCTCGATAACCCAAGCTTTTAGTACCGCCCAGGCTGCCACGATCGAAACCAGCAAACCCATTGGGCGTGCGCTGTTCGGAACCAGTACCTTCTTTGGCTCGCGGAGATTGACGACGGTCCTCAAACGAACGATTGCCGCCTTTGTAGTCACGGTCAGAACGATTGCGCCCCTCGAAACCTCGCTTTTCGGAGCGCCGATTGCGATCGCCCCCACGATAGCTGCCTTTGTAGCTGCCATCAGCAGCACGATCCCCCGATCGCCTATCATCGCTAAAGTTCCGCTTAGAACGGCGCTCATCCTTATTGAAGGGCTTATCACCCTTACCATAGCGAGGCTTAGAACCATGCCCGTTACGCTTCTTAAAATCAGAGCCACCACGGTCTTCGCCCTTAGGTGAAAAGCCAGGTTTTCCGCCACGACCCTTTCCAGAGGGTTTAGACCCACGGAAATTGCCCTTGCTGGAACCGGGCTTCCCCCCGCGATAGCCGCCCTTACCGGCTGGCCTGCCCCCACGAGGAGCACTGCTTCTCTGCTTATGTTCGCCGTTATTGTTATCCATGGATCTCCTGCCATTCAATACCGCCCTGTTTTATACCCTGAATGCCTGCCGCAAAAGCTTTTGCTTCCATGGGCTTCTTTCCATCAGGTTTGACGGTAACTACTTCCAAAATCGAATCATTGCATCCCAAAAATAAACGTTTTGCCGCAAAGGCAACCTCACCACGAGAGACCGATACGGGACAATCATCGGCTAATACGGGATGTGCCTCTAATACCGAAAGCGATTTGCCCGCGATTACGCAGCGGCATGCATGACTATCACTTGACGAGAGCACCCTGCGCCAAGCATCGCTGGCCGAAAGAGACGGGGAGATATCAAGTTCGCCCTTCTCAATTTTTTCGGCATACGTTACTCCGCACTCAGGTTGCTGATGCCAACTGACAGGCTCGCCGCTTTCAAGCAAATCCAGGACCTTTAGCAGAGCCTCGCCGCCTAGGACCGCAAGTTCGGAATAGAGCTGATCAGTACTTTTGCCAAACACCGAAGTCGATCGCTCCTCAGCGACATCGCCCGTGTCCAGGCCTTCCTCCATTTGCATAATGCCAATGCCAGTGAGTTCATCCGCAGCAAGAATAGCACGCTCTATAGGAGCCGCCCCCCTCCAGCGAGGAAGAAGAGAGCCATGAACATTGAGGCAGCCAAATCGGGGCAACTCCAATACGCGTTTGGGAAGGATCGCTCCATACGCAGCTACGCATACAGCATCGGGACGGAGTGAAGCCAATGCCCCAAAGGCCTCGTCGCTCTTCATAGACGAGAATTCATATACGGGAATCCCAGCTTGAACGGCGCGCTCCTTAACCGGAGAATAAACCAGTTTTTTCCCTCGGCCTCGAACAGCATCAGGCCTGGTAAAACACCCAACAACCTCATGATGTGACTCGATGAGCCCCTGAAGAATATCAGCAGCGAATGCCGGGGTGCCCATAAAAACAATGCGCATACTATTCCGTTTCTCCCGGCTTGGCGCCATTCGCTAGAGCAACATGATAATCATGGAGGGCCTTGACCTTGTCCATGGGAGAGCACGATTCCAACAAAGTAATGCCGTTCAGGTGGTCGATTTCATGCTGGAAGCAACGACCCAAAAGACCATCGCTTTCCAGCTCGCGCACTTTGCCATCAAGGTCGTAGAAACGAACACGCGAAATCTCGTTGCGCGTTATCGGAACGGAAATGCCAGGAAGAGAAAGGCAGCCTTCCTCAGCGGTTACCCTTTCGCCCTTCACCTCTATAACCTCAGGATTAATAAGCACAAGAGGATTGGAGGTTTCGTTTGGGCCATCGTAGCAATCAATAACCACCATGCGCTTATTAAGGCCAACTTGTGGCGCAGCAAGTCCGCAGCCATTATTGGCATACATGGTATTGAGCATTTGCTTAGCGAGCTTCTTTAATGATTTATCGCCAACCTGGCACGGTTCGCAAACCTGACGCAAACCCGGATCAGGCGAAAGAACGATATTCATGGTCCTCATAGAGCAACCCTCTCTTGTCAAAAACGCTTCACCTATTGTTTCGAGCGCATAATTTACCAACTAGTTAGTATAACAGCGGTTTACCGATTACTCGGTTTTCACATGGTTAGCACGTAAAGAGTTAAGCTCGGTCTGAAGCATATAAATAGCTTGAAACACCATATCGCGCTCTTCGTCGTTTTGTGTCTGGCTCATTTGATCTCGCATAGAAGAAATGGCAGATTCCATATCGCCAATAGCCAACTCGTCGGCAAGATAACGCAACATATCATGCGCGGGTACTTCACTCTGAATTGTTAATGCAGTTAAAATTCTTGCCGCATATTTACATTTCTCCTGAGCGCGCATTATCAAGTCGGCAGCAGTGAGGGCAGGATCCGCGGAAATTAATTCCATTATGATCCCACTTAGCTCCCTGTGGACCTTCTCGTGCCATTCGGTCTGACCCAATTCGTTCATGAAATCAGAAATCATAGCGGGATTGTGAGCACAAAGACTCAGGAACTCGCGCTCGGTACGAAGTCGGTTCTTCTCGACAGGACTCAATGATCTCGCAGCAGACTTACGTGGCCGATTAGCAACAGAACGATCGGAGTAATCCACGGGCATCGAAGTTTTTAGATCTGAGAGACGCAAAAGAATATCTTGCTCACGAGCATGTACGCGACTCGATATGTAGACCGCATAATCTTTTGCCAGAAGGGAATCTTTGATGGGAGTCAAAACAGCCAACGACTCATTGGTGGCACGGGCACGACCCTCGGGGGTAGAAAGGTCATAACGAGAAAGGCGGCGATCAATACCGAATTTGATAAGAGGAACAGCCCCGTCTAAAACTTCCTTGAAAGCATCTGCACCGTGCGCGGCTATGAACTCGGCAGGGTCAAGTCCATCCGGCAGGGTCACAGCACAGAGATCCACGCGAGAAAAACCCGCCTCGGGCGTAATAGACGAATCGATGAATTGAAGCGCCCTATCAGCAGCTCGTTGACCAGCCTCATCACCATCAAACAGATAGATGATACGAGTTTTCGCATGATGGGAAAGAAGTCGAATGTGCTGACGAGTAAGAGAGGTGCCTAGTGTGGCAACAACATTGGTAAAACCAGCTTCATGAAGAGCAATAACATCAGTGTAGCCCTCAACAACAATGGCATCACCCGTACTCGTCATACGGGCTTTAGCCTTATCAAGAGCGAATAGAACTTCAGACTTATGGAAAATGGGGGTATCGCCAGTATTGAGATATTTAGGCTCTCCCTGACCAATAACGCGTCCGCCAAAAGCAATGCAATCGCCACGGACATCGTTAATAGGAAACATCACACGATTGAAAAAACGGTCGTTGATCCCCTGAGAACCCCTAACCGCAACATTCGCTTCGATCATTTCCTTTTCCGAATAACCCAATGAACGGAGATGGGTAACCAACTGCCTTCGACCAGGAGCATATCCGAGATTCCAAGATACCGGGATGGAGCCACCTAGTTCACGACCGGAAAGATACGTCCTCGCTGAAGCGGGTCCCTCATCGGACGAGCGCATAAGCAGCATATGGTAATAAGAAGCAGTCTCGGAGCAAACGGCTTTCAATCGAGCTTTGAGACTGTGAGCCTTCGTGGCTTGGGCCGACTCGTTAAGTTCGATATTTGCACGGCGAGCCAAAAAGCGGACGGCGTCAACAAAATCGACATCGTCGAGTTTACGAACATAAGAAATGATGTCGCCACCTTCGCCGCAACCAAAACAATGCCAAGTCTGAGAAACAGAATCAACTTTACAAGAAGGCGTTTTCTCCTGATGGAAAGGACAACAACACCAAAAGTCCTTCCCCCTCTGACGCATCACTGAACGCTCGGAAAAAAGCTCAACCAAATCGTTGGCTTCACGAACTTTACGTATGTCTTCGTCGGAAAAAATAATGCCCCCTTTCTGAGCAATCCAGCAAAAACATCGAGCAAGCGCTAGCCTGCTCGATGTAAAAGGGTAGATCCGTCTCTAGAGAGGAAGCTTACGACAGTATTCGATATTGCCCATAACCGTGCGAATAAGCTCTTCTGTAGAGTCGAACTTGATCATTGGGCGAAGGAACTCGACAAACTCAACTTCAATGTATTCGCCATAAATATCCTTACTGAAGTCAAGGATATGGACCTCACAAGTTGCATCGGTTTCATCTTTGAATACGGGCGAAACACCCATCGAAACGGCAGCACGATACCTTTCGCCATCGACAGTTACATAGGCGGCATACACGCCTTCACCGAGCACTCTACGCTCCGGTTTAATGAAAAGATTGGCTGTAGAGAAGCCCATATCGGCACCCTCACCACGTCCAGGACGGACCTTTTCCACAAGCGTGAAACGACGACCGAGAAGTTTTGCCGCTTCATCCAAGTCATGCTTTCCCAATAGCTTACGAATTCGTGTAGCAGTAATAGGAGCCCCATCGGTACTTTTAAGGTTATGGGCATCAATATGGGTGCCCGCTACAGCTCCCCACTCCCCTAAATCAGCAACCGAACCTGAAGCACGAGAGCCGAAGTGGAAATCAAGCCCAACATGCAAATGAGCGGGAGCATGACCATTAAACGTTTCCCTTAAGAAATCTTCAGGCGAAAGACTCGCGAAATCACGAGTAAAGGGGAGCGCCACCACAGCATCAACGCCACTATCGCAAAGCATTTGAAGGCGACGTTTATTGCTCAGCAGTTTTCTTAATCTATCCGGATGAAATATTTCATCCGGATCAATATCAAAAGTCAAAGCAATAGATTGACCGCCCGTTTCCCTTGCAGTGTCCTGCGCACAGGAAAGCAGGTAACGATGGCCCCTGTGGACACCATCAAAAACGCCAAAGGCGCAAGAGGAATTCTCAAACAAAGAATGGTCGAATGATTCATCGACTTTATAAAGCTGTGCCACGTTCAACACCTATCGAAAACACGCATCGCGGACGATAGCGATGCTCGGACTCATGATATTCATATAACGCTTTAAGACGGTTTTGCACTATGATACCCACCACTTCCCCATTTTCGGGAGGCGTTGACGATGCAAACACGCTGGTAGTGCAACAGCAAGGATCAAAAACGTCTTGCGAGATAGGTTCATTGAGTGCAATATCATCACGATTTAACGCAGAGCCATTAGTGACTTTATCGGCAAAATCGCGGACAAATGCATAACGTATGCCCAATGCGCGGAGGGGATCAATAGTGCCGCAATCGGGTGATTGCTCAAGCATTTCCAGAGTAACGCAATCTTCAAGCGCAACCGTTCCCGAAATCGTGCGCTCAAGAAAGCTTACGTGCGCCGCAGTACCAAGATCACGACCAAGATCACGAGCGATTGCGCGCATATACGTTCCCTTCGATACGCTCATCTCAACGTCCCATTCAGCCACCTGGCGTCCCGCATCGTCGATAAGCTCATTTACAGAAAGAAACTTAGCATCGTAAATCTCAAATTCGCGTGGCTCAAGATTAATAATTGTACCCTTACGCGCAGCATCATAAGACTTACGGCCGTTCACCTTGATTGCAGAATAGACAGGTGGGATCTGAGTGCCTTTTCCTACCATCCTTGCAACATAAGAACGTGCGTATTCCTCTTCATATACCTCAAGAGGAATAGGGCATTCCTTAGTTACTGAACCCTCAGCATCATCAGTTTCCGTACCGATTCCAAAACGAACGCCCATACGATAACGCTTACCGTGTCCAACCATATACGCATCAAGGCGCGTTGCGGGTCCGACGCAAACCACAAGAACACCGGAAGCAAGCGGGTCGAGCGTGCCAGTGTGGCCCACTCGACGTTCGCCAAATATCCTACGGCAGCGATTGACAACATCATGGGAAGACATGCCCACAGGCTTATTAATAGCAACAAGCCTGCTTAATCCCGACTCGCCTCTTTTGGCCATCAGCAATCACCACCTGAAATAGAAAAGCACTGCTTCAAAACCTCAGTTGGAACCTCATCGAGAGCCGCTTCGAGCGAGCCTTTAAAAGTAAAACCAGCAGCAGCCTTATGGCCACCGCCCCCAAAATAGCGTGCAACTTGAGCAACGTCGGTATCGTCATCCTTGGCCCGAAGACTACCCCGAACTTCGCCAGCAACCGTCCGCTTCAATATTAAGGCGACACGAACACCGCGAATATTGCGCAAAGTATCAATGAGAACCTCGGCATCAGCTTTGATCGCACCGCACGCATCGAAATCTTCCTTATCCAAATACGAATAGACAAAAGCGCCTTCGCAAAGAAGCTCCATCCGATCCAGCACAATGCTTTCGAGCTTCATACTGGCAAGTGATCTACTTTGAAAAAACTCACGGCTGATCTGGGTTGGATTAGCACCAGCATCCATCATTTCCGAAGCGTTGACAAAAGCTTGGGAGTTGGTGTTTTGATAGGAAAACCTTCCGGTATCGGTAACCAAACCAGTAAGTGCGCATTGAGCGACCTGAGAAGTTAAGGAGTCTAGGTGCTTGCAAACTTCCCAAACAAGCATACTTGCCGAGGGGGATTCGGGGTCGACATAGTTATATTCCGACATAGCCCCTTCAGTAGCATGGTGGTCAATGGTAAAGCGAACCGATGCTTTCGCCTGGAGAACTGCCGCTAAACCGATGCGCTCTACTGTGGGTACATCAACCGCTATAAACACCGAAACGGGGCCTTGATATTCTGAAGCAACCTTAATCTCGTCAACACCTGGAAGAAACATGAGATTTGCTTCGATGGGATCATCTTTTGCCAGGACGCAATGGGCAGTTTTGCCCATTGCGCGCAAAGCATGACATAACGCCAACTGCGAACCTAGGCAATCACCATCGGGATTGATATGACCGCATATCACAAAATCGTCGAGCGCACTAAGGCGCTCGGCGATTTCGGACAGCGTAGTATTCGTCTGAAGGGTAGGCACTTATTCCTCTTCGTCTGATGAATTCCTTGCAGCATCGCGCGCAAGTGCGCTTGCAATGCGTTCTGCCTCGTCAACACTGGAGTCAAGCATAAAACGAAGCTCCGGAGCCATGCGCCAAGACAATTTCTTAGCCATGAGGGAGCGAATCCTGCCGCCGGCAGCTTCAAAAGCAGCAGCAACCTCCAAATAACGCGAAGGCTCCGTCGTGTAATAGATGTTAGCTACACTACGATCAAAGCTAACCTCACATGACGTAATAGTCACCATGTTTAAACGCGGATCGCTTATCTCGAAAAGCAGAATACTTGCAATGACTTCGCGAGCCTGCTCATTCACCTTACGGCTGGAAGAACCTTGCTTCATAATTATTCGGTCCTTTCGACTTCAACGGTACGGAAGCCTTCGATGGTGTCACCAACCTTGAGGTCCTGGTAACCCTCGATACCAATACCGCATTCGTAGCCACGTGCAACAGTCTTAACGTCATCCTTGAATCGACGGAGACTGCCGATATTACCTTCGTAGATAACCGTACCATCACGAACAATGCGTACCTGATCATCGCGGCTAAGCTCACCTTCGGTGATATAGCAACCGGCAATAGTGCCAGCCTTAGGTACCTTAAAGGTGTCGCGAACCTCTGCGATGCCTGTATCCTTTTCAACGATATCAGGCGAAAGAAGGCCAACTCGCGCAGCATTGATGTCTTCAATAGCCTGGTAGATAACACGGTACAACCTGATGTCAACCTTTTCACGCTCAGCAACTTCTCGAGTCTTACCAGTCGGGCGAACATTAAAGCCGATGATGATAGCATCTGAAGCAGCAGCAAGCGTGACATCAGTCTCAGTAATACCGCCTACAGCAGCATGAATAATATTGATCTTAACTTCGGACTGATCCATCTTCGAGAAGGCATCACGCAGAGCTTCAATAGAGCCCTGAACGTCAGCCTTAACAACAAGATTAAGATCAGTAGTCTTACCTTCCTCGATGCGCGAGAACAGATCATCCAGACTCATATGAGAACGAGCTTCCTGCTTGGCCAAACGAGCGCGCAATGCACGTTCCTCTGCCAAACGACGAGCATCGCGCTCATCCTCAAACACACGGAATTCGTCGCCAGCGGTGGGAACAGAATTCAAACCAAGGATCTCGACTGGATCAGCCGGCTTAGCGGCATCTACGTGGGAACCACGAGGATCGATAAGCGCACGAACTTTACCATAAGAGGTACCTGCAACAACCACATCACCAGGGTGCAACGTACCGCGATTGATGAGCATGGTGGCTACAGGCCCTCGACCCTTGTCAAGGTTGGCTTCGATAACAAAACCAGAGGCAGGAGCGTTCGGGTTAGCCTTAAGCTCAAGCACATCAGCCTGAAGGAGGATGGTTTCGAGCAAGTCATCAATATGCAGGCGCTTCTTAGCCGAAATATCGACGAACATGTTTTGGCCACCCCACTCTTCGGGGATAATGCCGTATTCCGTAAGCTCCTGACGAACGCGATCGGGCGTAGCCCCAGGCTTATCGATTTTGTTAACCGCAACAACGATCGGAACATCAGCAGCCTTAGCGTGATTGATAGCCTCAATAGTCTGGGGCATAACGCCGTCATCTGCCGCAACCACCAAAACGATAACGTCAGTTACCTGAGCACCGCGAGCACGCATAGCAGTAAATGCTTCGTGACCAGGAGTGTCAATGAAGGTGATTTGACGTCCGTTGATATTAACAACAGAAGCACCGATGTGCTGAGTGATGCCGCCCGCCTCACTCTGGGCAACGCCAGTCTGACGGATTGCGTCAAGAAGCGATGTTTTGCCGTGGTCAACATGACCCATAACCGTAACGATAGGCGGACGAGGCAGAAGGTCATCCTCGGAATCGTGATAAACGACAGCAAACTCTTCCTCGGGAGAAACAACGCGAACCTTGCGACCAAGGTCGTCTGCAATAAGCTCGACCAGATCGTCGCTCATGGTCTGCGTAAGGGTGAGGGGAGAACCGAGAAGGAACAAGCGCTTGATAACGTCATTCGGAGATGCATCAACCAGTTCAGCAAACTGAGCAACCGTGGAACCCTGGGGAATCTCAACAACAGAGTCATCGAGAACCAGCGAAGGATCTAAGCCCTTCTCCAACGCTTCCTGCTCTGCACGCTCGCGAGCCTCGGCTTCACGCTTTTCCTTACGCTTCTTACGACGACCTTGTCCATCATGGCTTGCCGCTTCAACGGCAGCACGAGCCTCGGCAAGCACCTTATCGCGTTGAAGTTTTTCAGCTTGAACGGCCATCTGGGCATAACGATCCTCGGAGGGAGCTTCGTTATTAGCGATTTCAAGCTCCGGCACCGAAGGCTCAAAACCCTTACGATGATTCTTTTTACCCTTGCGATTGTTATCACGAGAGCTCTTCTTTGCAGCAGCAGCCTCCTGCTTTTGATTCTGCAGACGCTCACGCTCATTGTTGATCTGATCAAGCAATGAAGAGAAATTGGAGCCGGTCGAAACCGGTGCAGCCTTAGGTGCATGCTTCTTGGCGGGTGCAGCCGTTTTCGCATGCTTGCGGTTATTGCGGTTGTGAAGAGCTTCCTCAACTGCCTGCTTCTTCGCAACTTCGGCAGCTCGTGCTGCCGCCGCAGCACGCTCGCGAGCCTCCGCCGCTTCACGCTCTACGCGCTCGCGCTCACGCTCGATCTGAGACGCAAGACTCTCAAACGGAGAAGATGAGATCTTGCGCTTAGAAGGAGCCCCTTCTTCATCCTTGTGAGCTTTAGCTTCGCGGCGAGCACGTTCAGCTTCTCGGGCTTCTCGTTCCTTCTCTACCGCAGCACGACGCTCAGCTTTTTCCTCGGCCTTGCGCTCTGCTTCTTTTGCCTGTTCGTCAGCGAGCTTCTGAGCTTCTTCGTCCTCGAGCTTACCCGCACGCTGCTTAATCTCAGGCTCAAGATTCTTACGAACCTTCTGCACATAGGCATCCTGGAGAATGCTGGCATGACTCTTGGCGGGGATCTTCATCTCCGCCAAGCGATCGAGCAGCTCCTTGCTGGTCATATCAAATTCCTTAGCCAATTCATGTACACGCATGCCAGGCATATGGTCTCCTCGTCTACTTATCCTCATTAGAGAGCGCCTCACGCAGCTGCTGGGCGATACGCTCGCAATCTTCTTCTGTCAACTTCGTTCTAAGCGCTGAATCGAGGCGCTTGGTTTTCATGGCCTTATCAAGGCACGCAACGCTGCATACATATGCGCCGCGACCGTTCATACGACCCGTAGAGTCGAATACAACCGCGCCTTCGGGCGTACGAACAACACGAAGTAAATCGCTTTTCGTGTTGCTTTCTCTGCACACAATGCAGGTTCGCTGACGTGTCTTTCCAGCCACGTTTGCCAAGCTACTCCCCTTCCTCCAGATCCGCATGGATACCGCAATAGCGGTATCCAGGACGTGCATGATTACGACAACGAGTACCGTCTTCGGCCTCAAAAGCGCACAAGCCATCCTCGGATTCCTCTTCCAAAGGCTCATCAATTAGTGACGTGTCTGCAACAAGCGGCTCGCCAGCAAAGGAAGCGGACTTGATGTCAATATGCCAACCAGTAAGACGAGCTGCAAGGCGAGCATTCTGGCCTTCCTTGCCAATAGCCAAAGAAAGTTGATCATCAGGCACGATAACCGTAGCGTAATTGTTCTCATCATCGATGTCGACACGGGTTACGCGAGCAGGCGAAAGTGCATTGGCCACATATACAGCGGGGTCTTCATTCCACTGGATCACATCAACGCGCTCATTGCGAAGTCCTTCAACAACCATGCGCACACGGGACCCCTTAGGTCCTACGCATGCACCTACCGGATCAAGGTTGGGTTCACGGGAAGCAACGGCAACCTTTGAACGCTCACCGGGCTCACGAGCAATAGACTTGATTTCGACCAAGCCATCATAGATCTCAGGCACTTCGATCTCAAAAAGACGACGAATCAGATCAGGATGCGTGCGGGATACAACGATCGAAGGGCGAGTATGTTCGCCGCGCATTTTAGGCAAATCAGAGCTAGGGTCGCGAACCTCAACGATCAAAGTTTTAAGGCGCTGATTATGACGATAGTGCTCGTTGCGAGGACGTTCGTTGCGTTCGTCAGGATTTCGCTTCAAATCATAATGAGGAAGTTCAGCCTCAACGCCATCGCGGATCTTGATGATGGTGAAATCGGGGGTTCCCTGCAGAACAGTGCCCGTAACCAGATCGCCAACGCGACTAGAAAATTCTTCATAGATAGACTGACGGCCCGCATCACGCACAATGGAACCGATAACATTCTTAGCGTTAAGCGCCGCAATGCGACTTACGTCATCGGGCGTTACGTCGCGCTCTTCGAACTCAGTATATTCGCCAGTTTCCTCATCGGGCTCACCAACGGGTACAAGCTCGTATACATAAATCTTGCCCGTATTACGGTCGATAGTAACACGAGCATCATATTCGAGATCAAGAATGCGCTGATAGCTATTAGCCAGGGAAGCTTCCAAGCGCTCGATGAGGTAAAACTCATCGATCTTACGCTCATGAGCCAACGCCTGCAAGGCTTCAATCAATTCAGATGCTGCCATGGTAAAAAATCCTTTCTACCCGCTGAAATCAATAGTACCGATAATGTGCGCCTTCTTAATATGCGCATAAGGCAACGCTTCCTGGATGCCATCAACTTCGACAAGAACGTCTTCATCGCGCATACCGCAAAGCTTGCCAGTCCACTTTGCCCTGCCCTGATGCGGCTCAGTAAGAGTTAGCTGCACCTTTTCGCCAGCAAAGCGCTGAAAATGCTCAGGGGTACGAAGAGGACGGTCTATGCCAGGAGAAGAAACCTCAAGCGTGTAAGCGCCAGGGAATGGATCGAGTTCGTCCATCAATTCGTTAACCCATTTTTGCGAGGCCGCAAGCTCATCAAAACCGATTCCGCCATCGCAATCCAAATAAACGCGGATTGTGGGAGCTTTACGAGAACCGACTACCTCAACGGTGACGATTTCAACATTATGGGCGATAGCCAAAGGCTCCAATGCCTCAAGCAACCTGCGCTCTTTTGCACTTAGCACGTTGTCCCTCCTTCAAAACCCCGAACAAACAAAAGAAGCGGGTAAAAACCCACTTCCTCCAAACATCGAAAGCAATCATGTTTTCACATGCGTACATTTTTATATCATAAAGCGTAGACCAACGCCACCCCCTTTGCGGTTTAAGGGGGTGGCGATTAAATAAAGCTTGCAATCAACACTATTTAGAGGGATCAGCTTCAGGATAAAGCTTATCGAATGCCTCTTCGGAAACCGAATTACCTCCCTTTAAGTCAGTTTTGAGCGGAGCTAGAATCTCAGAATCGTGTTTCTTGGGATTATCAAAACTCAAGCTAACTTCCCAACATTGTGAAATCGCACATAACCTATCAAGGAGGTAGCCATATAGCTCATCAACCTTCTGGTATTTATCATAGAGTTCGCTATCTGCGCTAATTTGAGCTTTTTCCCTTGACGATGAGAGCTCAGAACGCTCTTGGGTAATTTCATCGATCAAAGAAACGCATTTATCGGCATAGCTACCACGCGTTTCACTGCTTGAAACCCGATAATATCCCTCCAGATCATCCACAGCTTCATCAACTTCGGAACGCAAAGAGGCGAGATTTGCATAGGCATACGAGAGATCGGACGAAAAGTCCCCTTCCGAATACGACTGTTCGGCAGACGAAGCTGCACCCTGGTCGCTTTGCGAGAAGGGTGCATCGGTTTTTACCTCAGGTGAAACAAATGCCTGGATAGCAGATTGGATTTCTGAACCAAAAACCAACCCACATGCCAAAATCGCAACCACCAATACGCAAATAACAACTTGCCCGATCGGAAAGCGTCGGCGCTTTTGAGCTTGACGATATGCTTTTGGCTCGCGATCAACATCCGCAACAACTTGCCCAGTATCAGTGACAATACGCTGCATCGGCTTAGTAATAAAAGGATCCTCGTCACCAATGGTGGGTATCGCCTTTAAATCCTTTGCCGACTTAGTCACTTCGGAAGGGTCGACCTCATTTGAGGGATCAAGAGGATTGCCCAAATAATCTTGATAGGAGCGCTCGGAGACTAAAGGTAGTTTAGACGTCCGCGAAGGCGACACCGCATCGGTATATACAATTATCTCTTCCGCGGCAGCTATTCGAGCTTTCATGTCATTGACAAGCGAGCCGCAGTGAGGACACTGCAGCTCGCCATCATCAATCTTTGTCCCGCAATCGAGGCAATACAAATTATTGAGCCTTTTCCTGCTTATGGGAGATCAGGCGGTTAAGCGCATTGATATATGCTTTAGCAGAGGAAACGATGATATCGCCGTCTGCTCCACGGCCAGTAAACACCTCACCATCTGCCGCGGTAACTCGAATAGTTACCTCGCCCAAAGCATCGATTCCACGCGTAACGCTCTGGACAGCAAACTCGGAAAGCTCATTTTCAATGTCAACAATCTGGTTTACAGCCTGGTACAAAGCATCGACAGGGCCGGTACCAATCGAGCATGCAACAAATTCACGGCCTTCAGGGTCGGCAAGAGTAACGGTAGCCGTCGGGGTAAGGGGCTTGCCGCATGAAATCTGAACGGATTTCAAAGTATAGTGAGCAACCTGATTGCGACCATGCTCGCCCAAAAGCGATTCAAGATCCTCGTCGTATACTTCTTTCTTCTTGTCAGCAAGATCGAGGAACGCATTGTAGAGATCCTCGAATGCCTGCCCCTCAATGTGATAGCCCAAAGCCTCAACACGATGGCGAAGGGCAGCGCGACCAGAACGAGCTGAAAGGATAATAGAGCTTTGACCTGCTCCAACCTCACGAGGATCAATAATCTCATAGGTGTCACGAGCTTTGATAACGCCATCCTGATGAATGCCGGAAGAATGAGCAAAGGCATTAGCGCCAACAATAGCCTTATTTGGCTGGACGATAAAGCCAGTGATGGAAGACACGAGGCGAGATGCACGAACAAATTCACGAGTGTTGATGTCGGTATGGGCGTTGAGCTCCTTACCGTGCATCTTGATACCCATGACCACTTCTTCCATGGCAGTATTACCAGCACGTTCACCGAGACCATTGATGGTGCATTCAATCTGGCCCGCACCGTTTTCAACGCCAGCAAGAGAAAGCGCCGTTGCCATGCCAAGGTCGTTGTGGCAGTGAACGGAAAGCGTTGCCTTATCCATGTTGGAAACGTGTTCCATCAGATACTTAATACGACGACCGAACTCATCGGGCAAGGAGTATCCCGTGGTATCGGGAATATTGATGACGGTAGCACCAGCGGCGATAGCAGCCTCAACGACTTTGGCGAGGAACTCATAATCGGCGCGACCAGCATCTTCAGCATAGAACTCAACATCGTTAACGTATTTCTTAGCGTATTTCACGGCAGCAGTGGTACGCTCAAGAATCTTTTCAGGCGTGGTGCGAAGCTTGTCGTAAATATGGCTGTGAGAAACGCCAATACCAGTATGGATACGAGGGCGCTTGCACTCGGCCAAAGCGCGTGCGGCGGAGTCGATGTCCTTTTCAACTGCGCGAGAAAGAGCGCAGACAACAGCACGATCTCCTACCTCGGCCGCAATCTGCTGAACCGATTTAAAGTCACCAGGGGAAGACACAGGAAAGCCCGCTTCAATGACATCAACGTTAAGGCGCAGTAGCTGACGCGTAATAACCAGTTTCTCCTCGGAGTTCATGGAGGCGCCCGGCGACTGCTCACCGTCGCGCAAGGTTGTGTCGAAGATAGCGATCTTGCGAGTCATCTTGCGATCCTTTCTTATGTCTGTATTACTAACGATAGAACTATAGCGCATTTTTCGGTAAACGGTGCCGATCAACCCGCATATCAAAGCATGTTACCAATAAGAAACATTGCCGATGCCCATCAGTCCCGCCCGCACGCACCATTCCCCAAAACGCAGAGGAGCCCCAACCTATTGGAAGGGGCTCCTTTTCTATGACTTAGCAGCGTGTGAGAGGTGTTGAGTTTCCCTTACAGGAAAGGTTAAACCGCCGCTTCGTCTTTTTCACCAGTGCGAACACGAACTACACTGTCAATCGAAGAAATGAAGATCTTGCCATCTCCAACTTCCCCAGTACGCGCAACGTCCACAATCACATCAACGATTTCATCGACGCGAGAATCCTCAACGATGATTTCGAACTTGACCTTCGGGATCATATTCAAAAAGACCTCGCTGCCGCGGAAGTACTCTTTCCAGCCGTGCTGATTTCCGCAACCATGAACCTGATAAATGGTCATCCCGGAAATTTTTGCCTGAAAGAGCGCTTCCTTCAAAGGCTCAAGCTTTTCAGGACGAACAACTGCTGCAATACGCTTCATTGGTCAAACACTTCCCTTCTATTAATCCAAGCCAATAAAGGCGGGGTATGCAGATTCGCTATGAGCCGTCATGTCCATACCTGCTGCTTCTTCTTCCTTAGTTACGCGAAGACCGCCGAAGATGGCCTTCACGATAAGGCCGATGATAAGGGAGCCCACGGTAACAAACACGATGGTGACCAAGATGCCCAAGCACTGAGCCCCAAGAAGCGTAGGATCGCCAGTGTAGATAAGGCCGCCAAAATCAGTCCAAGACAACTCTGGAACACAGAAGACGCCAGTAAGGATGCCACCGACAATGCCACCTACGCAATGGCAACCGAAAGCGTCAAGGGCATCGTCGTAGCCAATCTTAGCCTTGCAGAAGGAGATGGCGAAGTAGCATACGGGGGATACGATAAGACCCATGACAATAGATGCCCAAGGCTCAACGAAACCAGCTGCCGGGGTGATAACAACAAGACCTGCAACAAGACCCGTCGCAGCACCAACAAGAGTGGGCTTACCAGTCTTGATCGTCTCAACGATCATCCAGGAAATCATTGCGGTACCAGAGGCAACGAATGTATTGAGTAAAGCCAAAGAAGCGATACCGTCGGCAGCAAAAGCAGAGCCGCCGTTAAAACCGAACCATCCGAACCAAAGCAAGGTTGCGCCAAGAACCACAAAGGGAACGTTGTGGGGACGATGGTTGACCGCACCGAAGATCCGACGCTTACCAAGAAGAAGGCAAAGAACCAAGCCAGTGAGACCGGAGCTGATATGCACAACATCGCCACCAGCAAAGTCGAGTGCACCAATCTGGTCGCCAATAAAGCTACCGTCGCCGCCCCATACCATATGAGCGAGAGGGGCATAAATCAGAAGAATCCAAATTGTAATAAAAGTTACAAAAGCGCCAAACTTCATACGCCCAGCAAGAGAGCCACCAACAATTGCAGCAGTAATGCAGGCAAATGCAGCCTGGAATGCAATATCGACGATTGCGGGATACGTCGAATCACCGGGATCAACTGCCTCAGCAAGCATGTCGGTCACAGCGCCCATGCATCCCAGTTGGTCAAAACCACCGAAAAACGGATTAGACCCATCGCCACCATAGGCCAAACTCCATCCTGCCAAGATCCATACGATTGCCACCACCCCAATGATCACGAACGACATGAACATGGTGTTGACGACGTTTTTACGACGCGCAAGTCCGCCGTAAAAAAATGCAACGCCTGGAGTCATAAGAAAGACCAGCATTGCGCTTACCAGCATGAATGCGGTTGCTCCCGTGTCAAGCATTGTGTGTACCTCCTAAACTTGTTACTAACGAGCACATTTTCGACAAGACGATCTTTGCACTCGAAACCCGTTCAAAAGACGTCATATGCATTTGTTAACGATGACGGAAAAGCCTCGTAACACCGAAGAATCATGAGTGTTACCTCAATGAAACAAACTGCCATTTGCTGGCCGCATCGACCCCAAATTGCGTCTATTCACATAATGATTGAGCCTTGAGGGGGGCAAAAAATAAGGCCCCTGAATTTGCATTCAGGGGCCGACTTGACCATAAAACAATTAAGCCAAAATTTTCTTGAAGAGGTGTACTACTTCCTCGTGGCTCGCGTCACGGGGGTTTCCCGGGGAGCAGGCATCGGGCATCGCATCAGATGCAAGCTGATCAAGATCCGCCTCAGTAAGGCCCTCGCAAGTTGTAGGAATACCGACATCGAACGAAAGCTTATGCACCGCTTCAATAGCAGCATCAGCCGCTGATTCGGTATCCATCCCTTCGGTATCGACGCCCATCGCAACAGCAACATCTGTCAATCGCTTTGCAGCTACTGGCTTATTGGATTCCATGGCGATAGGCAAAAGCATCGCACAGGCAACCCCGTGGGGCGTGTCGTAGTGAGCCGAAAGCGTATGAGCCATAGCGTGATCAATTCCCAAACCAACGTTAGAAAAACCCATACCCGCAATATATTGCCCCAAAGCCATACCTTCTCGCCCAGAGCCGGGTTTCCCCCGATTTCGCTTCATTAACAGAATCCCGCAAATTCTTCGAAATAAGCTCGATGGCTTTCAAGTGGAACATGTCTGAAAGCTCCCATGCCCCCTTAGTGGTATAGCCTTCAATGACATGGGTAAGCGCATCCATACCAGTAGCAGCCGTTAAGCCAGCAGGCATAGACGCCATCATATCGGGATCGGCAATAGCAACATCCGGAATATCGCCCACATCAACGCAAACAAATTTGCGAACCTTATCCGGATCAGCAACAACATAGATGATTGTAACTTCAGCTGCAGTGCCAGCGGTGGTAGGAACCGCAATGGTGAATGTTGCATGCTTCTTGGTATCGGCTACCCCCTCAAGGGAAACCACATCTTCAAACTCTGGATTTTCGACAATTATTCCAATGCCCTTAGCGGTATCCATAGAAGAGCCTCCGCCAATGGCCACGATCATATCGGCTCCGGACGCTTTAAAGGCCGCAACACCATCTTTGACGTTTTGAAAGTTGGATTTGACTTTATCTGGCCATACAGCGACCAGGCAATCCCCTAAGCATCAAGCTCATCGGTAACTTTTGCAGTAACGCTAAAGCTCACCAGATCAGGATCGGAGTAAACGAGTGATTTTCCGTAGCCACGGCGCTTAATTTCACCAGGTATTTCCTTGATCGCACCAGCACCATGATAAGAAATGTTATTAAGAACAAATCGATTGACTGCCATCGAATACCCCTCTCATCGTGTTTCCAATCGCAGCTCAGTGTATTTCTATTTCATACCTGAGTGAACCTGTTCAAGCCAATAAGCCCACATCAGAACGTACAAGCTTATAACGAAAACAAGAAAATCAAACGAAAGGATACTGTCGCACAATCAAGCCTTTATATCAGTAAAATGAAAACATTGGAATTCAATCAATCAGGAGGTAAGTAATGGCATACGCACAAGAGCGTTACCTGGGACTCCTTTCGCAACTATTCACTACTCCAGAGGAAACAGCAATGGAGATCATCGCCGAACGTGAAGAACTGAGATTCCCTAAACCAACAGAGCTTTTTATTTCCGACGTCCACGGAGAATATGAAGAGTTTTCCCATATACTCCGAAATGGCTGCGGCTCTATCCGCAAACATATTGATGCACTTTTCAGTGACTCTCTTGACGAAGACGAACGCAGCACTCTTGCAACCTTGGTTTATTACCCCGAGGAATCCATCGATCAACTGAACAATAACGATCTTAGGAATACCTTTAGCAATCTTATCTCCCTATGCGCTAGCTTTGCAGAGCTTCAGCCCTCTGAAGCAGTTTTTGATGTATGCCCAAAACCATTTGGTCCCATCGTTGAAAAAATCATGTCCGCAGAACACAGCGCCGGTCGCAAGACAGTGCTTCTTGACGCCGCATTCGACACGGCAACCGAGCAAGATTTAGCGTGGGCACTATGCATCACAATTCAGGGGCTGGCAACAAGCCAAGTCCACATCGTGGGAGATGTCTACGATCGCGGCCCAAATCCCGATTTGATCATGGACGAAATCGAAGAGCATCCCGAAATCGACATCCAATGGGGCAACCATGACGTAGTGTGGATGGGCGCTGCACTTGGACAACGAGGCTGCATTGCACACGTAGTGCGCAACTGCGCTCGCTACGGCAATCTTTCCATCCTAAGCGATGCCTACGGAATCAACATCCTGCCCTTGGCAAACTTTGCTTCCAAGGCATACAAAGACGATCCCTGCGTAGCATTCAAGCTCAAAGGGAATCCCGACTTAAGCGCCGAGGAATACGACCTAAACGTAAAGATACAAAAAGCAATGGCAATCCTGCAGTTTAAGATCGAAGCCAAGCTTATCGACGACAACCCATCGTTCGAGCTTGAAGACAGAAAATTGCTCCACAAGATCAATCGCGAAACCAACACGATTGTCGTCGATGGTGTGGAATACAAACTCACGGACACGGTCTTCCCGACTGTAGATTGGGAAAATCCATACCAGCTTACCGATGAAGAAGAAGCTGTTATGCAGAGCCTTGAAGAAGCTTTCGTAAAATGCGAAAAGCTGCAGCGTCATATCGCTTTGTTCCTTGAGCGAGGCAGCCTGTACAAAATTCAGAACAACACGCTGATGTTCCACGCATGCGTCCCCTTGAACCCAGATGGAAGCCTGAGGGAAACCAACCTCTACGGCGAAAAGATGAAGGGGCGAGAGCTATTCGATGCGGTAGACCGCTACGTCCGTGCTGCTTTTAGCGACACCGATCCAACAGCCCAAAAGAAAGGAGCTGACCTGCTATGGTATTTGTGGTTGGGTGTCGGTTCGCCGTTATTTGCAAAAAGCAAAATGGCAACGTTTGAGCTTTACCTAATTGCCGAAAAAGAAGCACGCAAAGAAGTGAAGAACCCCTTCTACCAGCTTTACGAAAACGAAGAAGTAGTAGATGGCATCTTCAAAGATTTCGGCATGGATCCAACCTCTGCCCGCATCGTCTGCGGACATGTCCCTGTTAAGGTCAAAGACGGAGAGGATCCCATTAAATGCAACGGCAAAGTTGTGGTCATCGACGGAGGCATGTCAGCTGCTTACCAGAAAACGACTGGCATTGCAGGGTTCACGCTTGTTTCCGACGCCCAGGGCATATCACTTGCTACGCATGAGCCATTCGTGGGTACAAACATCGCAATTGAACAGCATATCGATCTCAATAGCAGCATACGTCCTATAACCAAACCCGACTACCCAGTTCTGGTCTCACAGACCGATGAGGGCGCCGATCTCGAAGAGCGAATTAACGACCTCAAACAATTACTTGCGACTCAACGCGCCTTATAGCCCGCTATCTATCACACAATTCAAATCAGGAGTACCCATGGAGCGTATAGCCAGTTTTTCCGTTGATCACAATGTCCTCGAACCAGGCATATATGTATCACGCAGCGATGCCGACGAAGCAACAGGATGCATCACCACTACATTCGATTTGCGCATGACTGCCCCAAATCGGGAACCAGTAATGGATACGGCAGCCGTACATGCGCTCGAGCATCTTGGTGCCACTTTCCTTCGGAATGACGCAGAGTGGAAAGATCGCGTTATCTATTTTGGACCCATGGGCTGCCGCACGGGATTTTACCTAGTCGTATTTGGCGCCTATGAGTCAAACGATGTTGCTAACTTAGTAAAACGACTGTTTGAATTTGCGCGCGACTTCGAGGGAGAAATTCCAGGAGCCAAACCCGAAGAATGCGGAAACTACCATGACTCGGATATCGCACAAGCTCAATGGTGGGCAAAGCGATATGTAGCAAAGACACTTTCTTGCCTTGACGAAGCGCACACCCACTACCCCGCCCTCCTGAATTAGGAGCTCTTTATGGCAAATACATTCCCCTACACACGCATTGGCATTATTGGAGCAATGCAGGTTGAAATTGATCTTCTCATCCAAACAATGGAACGCCAGGGCACAGTTTCGATGAGCTCAATTGCTGGAAGAGACTTTTACGAGGGAAACCTAAACGGAACTCCCGTTGTAGTGGTTCAGTGCGGTGTAGGCATGGTGAATGCCGCATTGTGCGCCCAAGTACTTATTACCTCGTTCTCAGCCGATGCTGTTATTAATACCGGCATTGCAGGATCGCTTGACCCTAGCATCGATATTGGTGATGTAGTGCTTTCAACCGACTCGGTGAACCACATCATGGACGTGCAGAATCTGGGGTACGAACCAGGGCAAACCCCAGGAATAGAAGTAGTAGCTTACCCCGCCTCGGAAACACTACGCAACACCGCAAAAACCGCAGCGCTAAGGCTAGATCTAAGCGCCCACGTAGGCCGCGTTGCATCAGGTGACAGATTCGTGCGCGAAGAGAACGAAAAGGAACGGATCAAAGCAGTGTTTCAAGCAAGCTGCTGCGAAATGGAGGGTGCAGCAATTGCTCAAACCTGCTACCTGAGCAAAATACCTTATTTAATAGTACGTGCAATCTCTGACAAAGCAGACGGTTCAGCAAGTGTCGACTATCCAACGTTCGAGGCTAAAGCCGCCCACGATTGCGCTGCGCTTACCATAGAAATGGTGGGCTGTCTCGAATAGCCCCCCAATCATATCCCCAGCACTGCAAGTCCCATAGGCCGTCAGCCGTCAGCCCTATGGGACTTATTTTGCTCCGCGCAAATTCGCAATTAGCACCGCTCATACTCCTAGAGCCTCGATGTGAATCATCTGATAACCACCATTGATTCAATGCGTATGCTAAGAAAAACAAATTGCACAATTGGCGTGTAAAATCGCACCAAACAGGTATACGGCGCAAATCACGAATACCCCTCAAAACGCAAGAAGAGGAGCTCCCCCTAGAGCTCCTCTTCTTAATGCTGTGCAATAGAACCAGAACGGTCTATTAATCAATTAGTCATCAAGCAGACCCTTGGTGATGTCCTCGAGCGTACGGCCGCGAGTCTCAACACCGAAGATAGCCAGCCAGATTGCCATGAAGATGCATAGACATGCATTGATGGCAAATACACCCATCGTACCAACCGAAGTAGTAATCAGGTAAGCAATCCACATTGGGCTGAAGATAGAACCAAGACGACCGAAGGCGTTAGCAACACCAGCGCCGCGGATACGGCAAGCCGTCGGGAAAGGCTCGGACAGGTAGATAGCTGCGGTGGTAACGGAGTTGGTGAAGGTGCATACGCAGAGCAGGAAGCCAACGAACATGATGAGCGCCACATTGTCGGTCGGCAGAGAAGCCCATACAGGACCGATGATGGCGATAAGCACGTAAGTGGTGCAAAGGATGACCTTGCGGTTTACCTTCTCAACATAGAAGGTCAGAAGACCAACGCCAACAGGAATGCCTAGCTGCATTACCACGGTAAGAGTGGTGGACATATGCGGGTCGAAGCCATTCTTGGTCAAAATGGTAGGAGTCCAGGAAATAACGGTATATACCAACACATTCATCGTGAAGCAGAGGAACATAGCCGTAAGCGTACGGGTGATCATCTTCTTCTTGAAGAGGAATGCCCAAGGGAGCTCCTTGACAACTTCTGCTTGCTCGCGCTTGTGGATCTCTTCCTCGGGTACAGCAGGTACGTTTACGCCCTTTGCGGAGGTCTTTTCTTCAAGACGAGAAACGATCTTGTCAGCCTCAGCATTGTGACCCTTCATAGCGAGCCAACGAGGAGATTCCTCAAGGAACACGAAGCAAAGAACTACAACAACGAGGCCGATGCAGCCGCAGATAACGAACACAGGGCGCCAGCCGAGCATGGGCAGAACGATCATGTTCATAGCGGAGGCAACCAAAGTACCGCAGTTAGCGATCAGGCCAACGTAAGACTGGTACTTACCGCGCTTCGTGGGAGGAGTGAACTCGGTGAGGGCGGAGTAGCCTGCGGGGAACGCAGCGCCAAGGCCCAGACCCATGAAGAAGCGGCAAGCGGTCAGGAACGTTGCGTCAGGAGCGCCTGCAGCAACGAAGCAGAATACGGTGAAGATAGAACCGCAGATGAGAACTGCCTTCTTGCGGCCGATGCCGTCGGAAAGGGCACCTGCCATGAGGCCACCAAAGAGATAGCCAACCATGGTAATAGAGTTGAAGAAGGCGAACTGTTCGAGGGTCATCCAACCCTCGGACTGAAGGACGTTGCCGATAGGGCCACCAACAGCCATGTCAACGGAGTCGCAGAACGTGATGCCAGCGAGCAACCACAGGATCTTCTTGTGGAAGCCAGTAATGGGCATGCGATCCAAACGAGCGGCGATGCCATGGTAAGAAGAATTCAAAGCATCAGAAGCCATTGAAACCTTCCTTTCGCATCGAGGATTCCTCTGGAATCCATGGGGATAATGCGCCTCGGAAAGTCAAGACAGGGGTTACCGGTCAACCGGTGAGTTGGCTTGGGGAGGCCTGCGCTCTGAGCGCATGGCTTCAAGACTTAGTACATCCTGAAACCTGGACACCTTGCGCCGGCGCTGCATTTTAGTGGAGAAGTAGCACTCACACAAAGTGACCGCCATTTATTATTTGATTTGACTAAATCAATGTCAAACTATTTGAACGACATTTGTTGTGAATCATATAGAGTGTTCCGATCATACCTATAGGCACACCCTATAGGTATGATGCATGCTTAGAGCTGTTTATTTGTCAAGTAGGTATTATGTATTTTCAAGAGAATCGATACCGAACATGTCCATTGCACACATTTCCTGGTTTGAACTACCGTTTATCGAGTATTTTGAGCAGAAACTTATGAGGGACATTTCGAATTTCGAATCTAGCAAATCTCATACATTGAAATTCCAAATAGAGACGATGCACATTCTGAACATGTTTTACAAGATTGTCGCTTGACTTCTCTTTCAATTCGTGATTTTGGTAAATCAGATATATAGAAACCCATTTGCAAAACGCTGCATTATCGCAATTGCATCCTATGGGTAATGGTGCAGAAGATCCATCAATAGATTAGGGAATAGCAAACACCATTCAAAAACTATCTAAAACTAGGCGATAGATTCCCACGAATTGACCGAAACACCCTCTATTTCCTTACAACGCACGAACTGCCTCTCAGGCAAAAATAGATCATTAAAAGATATTGTTGAATGAGTATTCAACCCATAAGCGGATTCATCACTATGGGGTATCATTTAACTGCAACTAAATATAGAGACACACAGATGAAAGGCATCACTAAGCATGAAGATCGGGTTCGACAACGCCAAATACATCACCCTGCAAGCTGAGCACATTAAAGAACGCATAGGCCAGTTTGGCGGCAAGCTGTATTTGGAGTTCGGCGGTAAGCTTTTTGATGACTATCACGCCTCACGCGTATTGCCTGGTTTTGAGCCCGATAGCAAGATTCGTATGCTCAAAAGCCTGTCTGAAGATGTTGAGGTAGTAATCGCAATCAACGCTAACCACATCGAATCTGACAAAGTTCGCGGCGACCTCGGCATTACCTACGATGAAGACGTGCTTCGTTTGATGGACGTCTTTGCGGGCATGGGTATTTATGTTGGCAGCGTAGTTATCACCCACTACGCAGGGCAGCCAAAAGCTGAAGCGTTCCGATGCCGCCTCGAGTCGCTGGGTGTAACGAGCTATCTACACTATCCCATTGCCGGATACCCTCACGATATCGACCATATCGTGAGCGACGAGGGCTACGGCAAGAATGAATACCTTGAAACCAGCCGTCCGTTGGTAGTAGTTACCGCACCTGGCCCTGGCTCCGGAAAGATGGCTACGTGCCTTTCTCAGCTGTACCACGAAAACAAACGCGGTATCAAGGCAGGTTATGCTAAATATGAGACATTTCCGATATGGAATCTTCCGCTTTCGCACCCTGTAAACGTCGCTTACGAGGCCGCTACCGCCGACCTCGACGATGACAATATCATCGACCCGTTCCACCTAGACGCTTACGGTGAAACAACGGTCAACTACAACCGAGATGTTGAAATCTTCCCCGTTTTAAAAGCAATGCTCGAACGAATCCAAGGAGTTAGCCCTTACAACTCCCCAACCGATATGGGCGTTAATATGGCAGGCTTCGCCATTGTTGATGATGATGCGTGCCGAGATGCATCGTGCCGCGAGATCGTTCGCCGCTACTTCCATTCCGCAGAGGATTGCAAGCGAAGCGGCGCAGGAGAACAGGAGCTCCACAAGATTGAACTGCTAATGAGTCGCGTGGGCATCTCCGCTGATGTACTGCCCGCGCGTAAAGCCTGCCTGGAAAAAGAAGAGGCTACAGGAGGTCCCTCTGGCGCCATTGAGCTACCTAATGGCACTGTCGTCACCGGCAAGACGGGCAACCTCATGGGCTGTGCATCATCCCTACTGATGAACGCATTAAAGGCACTGGCTGGCGTCGATGACGATCTACTTGTAATTGATGATGAGGTTATTGCCCCTATCTGCCACTTGAAAACTGAGCATTTAAAGAGCACCAACCCACGCCTACACTCCGACGAAACCTTACTTGCGCTGGCGGTCAGCTCCCGCGGCAATGCTATCGCTGCACAACTTATGGATTCGATAAACAAGCTGAAGGGATGTGATGCTCATTTCTCGGTTATCATTTCGCCTACCGATGAGAACCTATATCGCACATTGGGCATCAACGTATCATGCGAACCCAAATTCGAGCAGCGTCGCTTTTACCACAAATAACTAACGTATCAAGCCGCGTTCTACCTACGCGGCTTTTTTAGACCGAGGCTCAGCGCAACAAGGGAACGGAGGGGCGAAATGGGCAGCAAAAAACGTTCGTCCTGGTCAAAGCAGAAAGCAGAGTTCAATGCCAGCCTAGGAGGCATGGATAACCTATTTGCCAGCGAAGGAAAGCGTCAGCAAAAAAACCGTGCTGAAAAAGAAGCAGCATTACGCAAGAAAGCCTGCGAGTCGAAAAATCGCTACACGAGCAAATCGGACGCAGAAGCCGCAATTACCTCATGTGCAAGCTATGGAACTACCGGCTTGCACTCCTATCGCTGCCCTTATTGCAACGGCTGGCACCTTACCTCTAAGCCAGAACGAGAACAGTAACCCTAGCGTTATACTCGCTGAACCAACAAACCCGATAATCGATTAAGGAACCAAGCATTAATGCAGGAAGAAGCATCCAATCACACGGCTTCGCACCTTAGCGCCGCTCTTCGAGCACCTCACGCTCTTGCCCCACTAGTTCTTCTTATGGGTTTTCTTGGAGCCTCTCTTCGATACCTGCTTGAATTAGCTCTTCCCTCGCAAGGTGGATTCCCTTATGCGACCCTCATCGTAAATATCTTCGGTTGTTTTACGCTAGAAATCATCAACCAATACGTCGGGCGCAGGCTCCATCTTCCCGGACCTTTGGTGAAATCTTTAGGAATAGGCCTTGTTGGTGCCTTTACCACCCTCTCCGCCTTCTCAACTGAATGCCTGGGGTTTTTCCGCGATGGAGAGGTCGAACTCGCAGCAGCGTATATCGCTATAACGATTTTCGTCACTTTCATCGCGTCGCTATGCGGGAAAATCGCATCAAACTACCTAGCACTGCATCGCTTACGCCGCATCCGCAAAAAACGAGCTGCAAAACGTTTTGCTAAAAAATCAACAGTGATTAAAGGCGGTAGATCATGAGCGTAGCCGCATTTCTCGCAGTAGGCATTGGCGGAGCATTTGGAGCATTATGCAGAAGCAAGGCAACGTCCTTTTTGAAACCCCGCTTTCCTGGACGATTCCCGTTGCCCACGCTGTTCATTAATCTTCTTTCCTGCACCTTGGCAGGAGCGTTAATGGCTTTCCAGATGCAGCTTGATGGCATTGTGTATCTTGCGCTTACTATGGGATTCTTGGGAGGTTTTTCGACCCTTTCAACTATGAATTTCGAAGCTGTTGAACTTGTTTCGCAGCGGCATTACGCAGAAGGCCTTGGATACCTTGCAACGACCTACGCTAGCACCATTGGAGCAGCCGCACTGGGCTTCACCTTAGTTACTTTTCTTGCGTCATGAATTAAAGGCGCAAAGCACCCTTAAATTCATGACTGCACTATAGTTTTAGCCTAGTCTACAGAAATCAACGAATAGACTTCTGCATTGGAGCTTTGTGCGAGAGCTTCGCGTGGGTTCAGGAAAGCAAGCTCCAATAAGAAAGCAAAACCCTCAACTTTGGCACCTGCTTTTGACACCAAGCGAGCCTGAGCAGCCGCGGTTCCCCCGGTTGCAATGAGGTCATCTACCACGAGTACAATATCGTTTTCATCGATAGCATCAAGATGCATTTCCAGTGAATCAGAACCATATTCGAGCTCATAGCTTTCCGAACGGGTTTCGCGAGGAAGTTTACCCGGCTTGCGAGCAGGAACGAATCCTGCATGCAAGCGGTAGGCAACAGGAGCACCTATCATGAATCCACGCGCTTCAGCACCAACTACTTTCGTGATGCCCTTACCCTCAAAGTGCTCAGCAATAGCATCGATAGCAGCCGTGAACCCTTCCGGATCTTTGAACAGCGTTGTAACGTCTTTAAAAATCACACCTGGCTTTGGGTAATCCGGAATATCGGTAATATAGCTTTGAAAATCAAATGCGGGCATAGAAGCTCCTTGGTATATGGTACGCGGCAGCGAGTAGTGTACCCTCCAAAACAAGAAGCACACAATCAAACAGGCCTCTAACTATTATCTTAAAGGAATTACATCATATTCATTCCTCAACATACCTTTGCTCATAAAGTACGACGCAAATGCCATGGTCTGAGTGATAAGGGACCTTCTGCCAAATATCGATCTAGCCTCCCATGGCGTTCGGCGATCCCCTAAAGTTGACTGATACGACAGCTCACCTAAGTCGCATTCACCCGATTGGCATAAGTCTAAAAAGCTTTCAGTTTGACGCCTGTAATGATCGATAACCTGATCACAGCGTGCAGAGAGGTCAAATCCCTCTTTCCCGTGTCCAGTTAGGATCAACGAGGCTGGCAGCCTCCCTAAACGCTCCATCTGCTGAAGCAACAAGGACAGCTGATCCGTCTCCGTCTCGACCATGATAGGAGGATAACCACCACAAAGAACCTGGTCGCCACCTACCAAAAGCTCGCTCTCCGCATCGTATAAGCAGAGATGATGCAAGTCGTGACCGGGGGTCTGAAGGACGCGCAAATTGTAACCACCAACCGAAAGCACCTCCCCTTCAAATAGACGAGTAATGGGAGGATTGACGCTCCCCGAGCGCGTCATGGGCTCCCAATACGAAGCGTCATACGTATCGTTAACGCCATGCGCCTCACTAGTTCGACGCTCAAGCGCTCCGATCTCGACGGCGGACATAACGGGGACTCCGCGCTCGGCGTAATCGTCAATACCCCCATACACTTTCATGCCAGGACTCCAAATTTGCGAAAGCCCCGCGCAATGATCCCAATGGAAATGGGTAATAAATACATCAACAGAACCCCAAGAAACGCCCAGCTCACGCAAAGCGAAATCGAAGGCTTCCCTTGTTGCGGGCTCATCGCAACCAGCGTCGACTATAAGAGAACGTCCAGAATCAGTAATACCATCGGCTTTGAACAGATACGAATTCGTCGGGCCAATTGCCTCAGGCATCGGCAGATCAATTCGATACAAATTTCTTGAAAGCTCTTCGATCCGAGAACGGCTCGAATAAACAATAGGCATTCTACTCATGGCTCCCCCTCGCCCCAATATGAATAATCAACCGCTCACTTTGAATACTAAGCAAACAGCAACCAATAGCGCGCTTACACAACACCACTATGCAAAAATCTGATATTCTTCATTTCTGCATCTATCCCCGCGTGAAACGAAGTGTTTTGGAAAAATACAATTGGAAGCACATCTTAGGCTTCGTCATCCCCTCCATTTTGGGCGTTGTATTGTTCATGATTCCCGTCGAAGTTGACGGCACTTGGACAGTCATCGTTAAAGTAATTGCCGACCTTATCGGCAGCTGCATGGCAGATTTTCTCCCGATTCTCTGCTGTATCATCGTTACAATTTCAGCGGTTTTAGGCGTTGCTGCGTTATTCCATCCGAAATTTATCGATGAACACCCACTTATGTACAATACATTTTCTACCACACCAGCATGGGTTATAATCCGCGTCATTGGCGCTGTATTTGCGTGGATCGCCTTCGCAGGTGTTTTGGTCGGAGATGGTGAGCCTCTTCAAATAATTGGCGGTGAAGATACCGGTACTTTCGTTTTGGGCGATCTTCTTACGGTACTGGTAATCATCTTCTTCTTGGCCGGATTGCTCCTGCCTCTTCTTCTCGATTTCGGTCTTCTCGAGTTTATCGGAGCACTTCTTACCAAGGTCATGCGTCCTCTTTTCAAAATCCCTGGTCGAGGTGCTGTCGACTGTGTAACGTCCTGGATCGGCGACGGAACTTTGGGCGTTATGCTTACTTGTAACCAATATGAAAGCGGTTACTATTCCGCCCGCGAAGCTTCGATCATCTCTACTACATTCTCAGCTGTATCGATCACCTTCAGTATTGTGGTATTAGCGCAAGTCGACTTGATGCAATACTTCGGTCCTTACTACATGCTCATTTGCTTGGTTGGCATCATCTGCGCACTGATCGTCCCCCGCATTCCCCCTTTGTCCCTCAAAAAAGACACCTATTTGGTTGAGGGGAAGGCAATGCCCGAAACCCTGCCAGAGGGGTACAACTCATCTGCACAGTATGGTCTTTCACTTGCTGTCGAACGCGTAAAAAGCCATCGCGGTATCGGTCAATTCCTTGAGAATGGCATCAAGAATGCAGCAGGCATGTGGTTTGGGGTATTACCAGTTGTAATGTGCGTTGGCACATTGGCGCTTATGCTGGCTAATTACACCACCATTTTCGACGTATTGGGCGCTCCATTCATGCCTTTGCTCGAATTCCTCCAGGTCCCCGAAGCGCAAGAAGTCTCGAAGACGATGATCGTTGGCTTTACCGACATGTTCACGCCTTCAGTTATCGCGGCAGAGGGAATCGCCGATCCGATGAGCCGCTTCATCGTTGCAACCGTTTCGGTTACCCAGCTCATTTACCTTTCTGAGGTAGGCGGCCTTATCTTGGGCTCCAAGATCCCTGTCAATGTTGTCGAGCTCTTCATCCTGTTCCTGGAACGCACTATTATCAGCTTGATCATCGTCTGCCCCGTAGCTCATCTTCTGTTCTAGAAGAATCGCCAATCAGTTTCATCAAGGGAGCCTCGCCATAAGAATGGCGAGGCTCCCTTATTTTTGCATTAATTCGATAGCTCCCAGTGGCCCACGCAATAAGGAATTCCAAACCGTTAGTCCGCGCTGATCTGCCGTACGAAAAGAAAACTACTTGAGTTATGAACACGTTCAGGCTAAGGCCTAAAATAAGCCTAACGGGGCAAATACCAATTTGCCATCATGTCACAGAAAGAAGTGCTGCCATGACTAAGAAAGTTTTGCTGCTCTGCGGCGATTTCACTGAAGACTACGAAACAATGGTGCCCTATCAGGCTTTATCGATGCTGGGTTACCAAGTAGATGCCGTTTGCCCAGACAAAAAAGCCGGTGATACGGTTGCAACAGCTGTACATGATTTCCTGGGCGAGCAAACTTACACAGAGCTTCGTGGGCACAACTTTGCATTAACCGCTTCGTTCGAAGATGTTAAAACTGAAGACTATGAAGGCTTGTTTATTACGGGTGGACGAGCTCCAGAATACATTCGCTTAAATCCCCGCGTTATCGAGATCGCTAAAGAGTTCTTTGCTGCAAACAAGCCGGTTGCCGCTATTTGCCACGGCCCTCAAGTTCTGACGGCCGCTGGCGTCCTTGAAGGTTACACTGCAACGGCATATCCTGCCGTTGGACCCGACATTTCACTTGCAGGTGGCATCTACAAAGAAGTTGATGTTAGTGAAGCTGTCGTTGACCGCAATCTGGTCACTTCGCCTGCATGGCCCGGCAACACTGCCATCTGTCGCGAATTCGCCAAACTTATGGGCGCAAAAATCGAAATTTAACTATCGATCAATCCCAAAGCCCCTTCTTCATTCCCCGCTTGGATTCCAAGCGGGGATTTTTTGTACAATCGGACTAAATCGAAAAGGACCGCTTAAGCCGTAGCCGAAAAAACCGTAACCAAATAAAATAGCCCCTCCATCGCCGATGAATTATCCCCCTATCCCTCATACTAAGAGACGCAAGGCAATTCAGGAATGGAAGGGCTTAGTAAATGCGCTGAATAACAGCTACGCCTTATTCCTTAGGAATGCACTCTTTTCCTCAAGAGTAGGTGCGTGATGGCTGTCTTCTTCATCGATATTGCCATCATAAACGTAATGCTGCGTTTCTTTCGCAACCATACCGGTGCAGAGCAAAACCATGATGATGTTCGGAATAGCCATCAGTGCGTTTGAAATATCAGTTGCCGTCCAAGCGATATCGCCTACACCAATGCCGCCGAGGAATCCCATACAAATATAAAGACCGATGTACAAGGGAACCCAACGACGCCCAAACAAATACAAGGTCACACGCTCTCCGTAGTAGCTCCAACCGAGAATCGTTGAATACGCAAAGCAAATGATTCCCAGCATCAAAACGGGTGTACCGATGGTTGGAATAGTGCCAAAAACAGCATTGGCGAGAGTCGCACCATCTGAAACACCTGCATCAGCAATAAGGTTCGGATGGGCACATAACGTACTAACGATTACCAAGCCGCTGACCAAGCAGATAACTACTGTGCACCAAAAAGGACCAGTCATTGCGACAAGCGCCTGACGAGCAGGGTTTTTGGAAGCAGCAGCCGATGAGATGAGCGGCGCGGTGCCAAGGCCTGCCTCGTTCGAGAACAAGCCGCGCGCACAACCAAATTGAAGGGCAAACATAATGCCCGAACCTACCGCACCGCCAAAAGCAGCTTTAGGAGTAAAAGCACATTCGAAAATGAGGCAGAAGGACTCAACAAGAAAGGAGCTATTGCAGAATAAGATGTAAATACATCCCAGAATGTAAGCCCCTCCCATGATGGGTACTAGTTTTTCGCAGATACCAGAAACCTTCTGCAAGCCACCCAAGATAACCAACAATGCCGTACCGCAGACAAATGCAGAAACAATTGCAGGATCCCATCCAAAGTTGGCACGCACGACACTGGTGATAGCGCTGGTTTGAACGGCGGAGCCAATGCCAAAGATTGTGATGCATGCGAGCAGTGCAAACCAAATAGCCGCCAGCTTAGCCCACCAAGGCACTGTTCCGTCGGGGCGCTTATATCGCTGTTCCCAAACATGCATGGCACCACCCATCATTTCGCCACGCCAGTCTTTCACGCGATATTTCATAGCAGCGAAAACCTCGGTATATTTGGTCGCCATACCGAGGATGCCAGTAAGCCACATCCACAGTACCGCTCCAGGACCGCCGGAAAGAACCGCTGTAGCGACACCTACGATGGAGCCGGTTCCAAGCGTTGAAGCAAGTGATGTAGCCATGGCACCGAAATTGCTCACATCGCCTTCGGCTCCATCGTCTTTCGTTACGGAAAGCTTAAGAGCGAGTGGTAATTTTCGCTGAATGACTTTTGTGCGAATGGTGGTGTAAATATGGCATCCCAGCAAGAGGATGATCATAGGTGGACCCCACACTGCGGCGTCTACCGCATTTAACAGTTCCGTTAAATCCATTGAGTACCTATCTTAAATTTTGGGTAAGAGCAGCTCCTTATTGTAGGACTCGTTTAACATTTTTTTTATTTGTTCAATAAAAACGCCACGTTGATGGCGCGTAGAGAACAACAAGCGGTGATTAAATAAGGGGTCTATACGAAGCAGCTAAGAAAAACACCGCCGAAAATAATGGCAAAGGTAGTCATAGAAGGAACAAGACAGAGGGTTATCCTCGGCAGATGATGAAAGCCAGACATACACTTCGCGCTTCTGCTGGATATCAAGAGGAAGAAGAGCAACACCCTCTCCTTTCGACTCTCCCCAGCTCCGCTCAGGCCAAAAACCAACGCCAAGGCCCAGCCCAATCATCTTACGAACTACACTGGGATTGTCGCTTTCAAAAGAAATACGAGGCGCAAACCCCATCGATACGCATAATTCCTTCGTAAACTGGGTAAAGCCCGACGAAGAAGATAACGAAACGAAATCGAGCCCCTTCAATTCGTCAAGGGGCACCGGAACGCGCGAAAACATCAGGTTTTCAGGCGCCGCAAGCATCATACACTCCGAGAACTTTTCCACCTTTGCGCAAACACTCGGAAATAACGAATCAACAACCACATCAGGCTCGGTATCTCGCGAAGCAGTTTGAGAAAGGGAAATGCGACGATTGGGGGCAGCTGACATCCATGAAGCAACCGCATCGGCGGCAATGTGCGAAGCAGCTCCAAGATGAACTCGTACCTCTCGATTTTCAGCATGAACACCCTTGATCTCTTGGCAAATCGAGTCCAATTCGTTCAAAAGGGGGATTAATTTACGTTGGAACAACTGACCCTCATCAGTGAGCTGCAAGCCACGACCCTCACGATCGAATAACGAAACCCCTAGCTCATGTTCCAAGCGAGAAACCGACCGACTTAACGCTGGCTGGGCGATATTGAGACGCTTTGCGCTCCTGGTCATATGCTCAGTTTGGGCAACATCGAGAAAGTATTTGAGCTGCTGAATATCCATAAACCAATCATACCTGAACTGCATCATTTTATGCAAAGTCGATATTTGAAATGAATGTGTTCAAAGACTAGGGTTGTTGCCGTTACATAACCACGTCCAACAAGGAGAATTGCATCATGGTGATCGCCCAGGTACTTGAAGCCGCAATGCTGATTTGCTTCGGTCTTTCATGGCCTATCAATGCCTATAAAAACTTTAAAGCAGGAACAGCCGCAGGCACTAGCTGGCAATTCATTCTTCTAATTACCGTTGGATATCTTGCTGGCATTGCCGCAAAGTTTGCATCGGGCATGATCAACTGGGTTCTTGCCGTTTACTTCATCAACCTCGTCTGCCTAGCGGTTAACTGGGCAGTATACTTCCGCAATTGCCGACTTGATGCCGCACGCCTTGCCAACAAACAAGCAGCACGCATCATTGATTCCTCTGTAAACACCTTGCTTATTGCCACGGATGGATCCAAAGCATCCCTCGAGGCAATAACTTTTGCTGCACACGCAATAGATTTAAAGAAGGTAGAAAACATTGAAGTGCTTTCCGTTGCAGAGAGCACTTCGGAAATCAGCGCAGCGCGTGCCACCGAAGCGACTAAACACGCCGCCGAGGCACTCGAGCATGCGGGCGTAAAGGTTTCCGAAAAGGTTTGCACTGGAGAAGCTGCCGCCGCGATCGTCGGAGAGGCACGGAATACCGATGCCAATCTGGTCGTTATGGGATCACGCGGTCTAAGCGGCATCAAAGAATTGCTGCTCGGCAGCGTTAGCCGCAGCGTCAGCGAAAACGTGAACTGCCCAGTCCTGATTGTGAAATAACTAGCACAAGAAGCGCCCTCTCCCCTTCTGGATCGACGATTCAATAGATAACCCCGCGAAGTCCCTAGCCGCTTCGTGGGGTTATCGCGGTTTTGGGGCAAATATCAGAAATACCGCCGCCCGACAAACAGCGAACCGAGTACCCTAAATCCAGGAAGGCGGTACCATGAGCACTAACAATGAACCAACTAATGAACTTGCCACCAACTCTCTCCAAGCGCAATCAATCGACTGCGTTGGAACAACATATGTAAAGCCCGTTATGTGGCGCACCCGACTTGCCTCAGCTATAGCGCTGCTCATCATCCTGCTGGGTGTCTTTCTGTATTCCCAAGGATTATTCTCAATCGGAATTGCCCTCATCACAGTATGTCTTGCCTGTTTGGCCATCTTGGGAATCATTGTCAGAGCTTCTGCAGCTCGGTTCATGGGATATCGAAACACGGCCTGCGAAGATACCCCTCTGGGCCGCTATCTTTCTTCCGACAAAACCACCATCAGGCTCAGCACGCCAACCCTTTCGGATAAAGAAGCGGCAACTATAGACCTCCATCGCGCTACTGAAGCGGTATTGGTTAACGAATGGGTGGTTAATGCGCACACGCCCCGTCGCATCCAAGTGCGCTCCGATGACGGAACCGCCTTGGCAGGACGCATGATACCTGGAACCAAACGGTTGCGCCCCTGGGTGCTTATGCTTCATGATTTTGGAGGGTCTTGGCGAGACAGCTTGGCCTTCTCGCGAATTTATGCTGCCCACGATTGCAACATTATGCTCGTTGATATGCGCGCACACGGAGAAAGCGAAGGCGAATGGACCGGTTCGGGCTGGCTTGACCGGCGCGATGTTATTGCATGGTGCAGCTGGATTATCGCGCGAACGGGAGAAGAAACTCAGATCATTATCCATGGCATTGGAATGGGAGCTACCGCTGCGCTATTCGCCGCAGAAGAGAAGGATTTCCCCATTCAGGTCCGGGCCATCGTAAGCGATTCGGCGTATACCGATACCTGGAATGCAACTGCACTGCGTTTCGGCAAAGGATTCGCAAAACCCCAGCCCATGCTTGATCTTTACCGAATAATCCTCAAAAAGAGCAAGGGAGGATATGACCTAGGTATAGGAAATATACTTCCCAGCATGCAGAGCATTTCTACGCCATTATTTATCATGCACGGCGAAAAAGACGCTTGCACGCCACCATATATGGGCTTGTACCTTGCCAAGGCTGCTGGCTGCGATGTTGATACCATTCTCGATGCCGTCACCGCTAAGCAAGTAATGGCAGACATCGCAATTCTTAAGGCAGAGGCTTTAAATTTAGCGAACCGAGAAACTCACATTTCCAGCAATAACGAATCGCAGCCAGATAACACTCCTAAAACCGAAACGCCATCAACCAATGCAAACGAAATCGGTCCATCAACAGCCAACCAACCCGGCGCACTCGTATCAATAGAGGAATCAAGCCAAGATATTGAGGCGGAACCCAACAGCGATGACAAAATAGCAAGGAATCGCGATGATGCCACGCGCACAAGAGCGCAGGACACTTTCCAAGAGGTTATTGAAGATTTCCACGAGGATGATCTTTCGGACCTTGTCGTCGACCAACAGCCTACAGAAGATGTATCACCGATTGGATCCGAGGCCTCTCCTTATATAGCAGCGAGCTCGACTGGCAACATGTTTTTCTTTGCGCCAAACGCAGGACATTGCCAGGCATCGTTTGCTTGCCCCACATCATATGAAAATGCACTGAATACCTTTCTGAATCGCTGCATCGGATAACAAGCCTAAAGAAGCACATCATGTACTTAACCCAGTTTGACCAAATACACAATAACATTCGGCACAATCTCGCATTCGATGACCAGATCACTTCAGACGAAAGCAGAAAGCGCGGCAAAGAGCTAAGAAACCAAACCCCACGATCCGCACATGCAGCATGGAATACGCCCGAAAACCGTCCCAGCCCTGTTAGCTTACTTCTCTCACAAGCGGAAAGCCGAGTGCCCGAGCTACTCCCCATTCGCTATGAGCGTATGTCGGAATCCCCCTTTGCTTTTTACCGTGGCAGCGCATTGATTATGGCGAATGATCTGGCCTCCACACCCAATTCAAACATCAGAGTACAGGCTTGCGGAGATGCCCACATTTCCAATTTCGGAATGTTCCAATCCCCAGAGCGGCGACTCGTTTTCGATATAAATGACTTTGATGAAACAGCTCGAGGACCATGGGAGTGGGACGTCAAAAGGCTCGTCACCAGCGTTCGGATCTGCGCAAAGCAACGAGGATTCACGAGAGAGCAGAGGGACGCCGCATCGAGAGCCACAGTCGCGGCATATCGCAACGCAATGAACACCTTTGCGGAAATGGGAACCCTTGACGTGTGGTACGCCCACGCAGACATTGAAAGCCTATCCCGCATAATCAAAGAGCAAGCCTCAAAAAGTTACCGTAAAGCGGTAAATAAAGCCGTTGATAAGGCACGAATGAAAAACAGCGCTCGAGCTGTTTCCAAATTTACGGAAATCGAAGATGGCAAACTGCGCATAATAAATCAGCCACCTTTAATCGTTCCGATGCGTGAACTAATCAAATGCAGCACAGATCCTCTTATTATCAAACATGGCGAAAGCAAATACGAAGAATTCATCTCCTTGGTTCTCGCCGAATACCGTAAAAGCCTAGCTCGTGACAAACGACACCTCGTAAGGCAATATCGTGCTGTCGACATTGCTCGTAAAGTAGTAGGTGTTGGTAGCGTAGGCACTCGAGCATGGATTGTAGTACTTGAAGGAAGCAGTTCGAATGACGTACTTGTGCTGCAAATCAAAGAAGCACAGAGATCAGTATTAGAGCACTATGCAGGAAAGGCGCCGTTCCTGCAGCACGGACAACGAGTAGTTGAAGGCCAACGAGCCATGCAAACAGCCAGCGATATCTTTCTCGGATGGACGCGGGCAGTAGGGTTAGACGGAAAAGTACACGACTTCTACGTGCGCCAACTATGGGACGGAAAAGGGTCGTTTGATTTAAACGCAATCGATGCAGAAGGACTTACTGCGCTTGGCAAAATCTGCGGTTGGACGCTTGCCCACGCTCATGCTCGAACTGGAAATAGATTTGCTATAGCAGGTTATCTAGGGAAAAGCGACACCTTCGACTGTGCAATCGTTTCATTTGCGGAAAAATACGCCAAACAAAATGAACGGGATTTCCAGGAATTCATGGAAGCCTATCGAAGCGGAGTGCTGTGTGAGAAAATGGATGCACAGTCACGAAAACTACTTTGACGAATCGTTATCTGATTGGCTTTCTGGAAGGTCGTTGATCTGACCGGAAACGTTGGCAGGATTCGCGCTAGCGGCATTAGATGAATCGCCGGCATTCACCAACGAAGCGAAGGAAGTTACGGTAACGATTGCGGCAACAAGCAACAGGGCGGCAGCAACCAAAAGGAATCTGAAATTTGCGCGTTCTTCTCGCATTGTCGCCATCTTTCTTCATTTAAATCGTGTGTATTTGGCGTGACTTCACTTTAGCAGACTTAACCTCCCCCAACAGCACCAAGCTGCATCTATGCCCCCTGATTTGATAGCAAATCGGTTACACCAAGACAACCAGAATGAGCACTGTCGTAAAATTCATAAACAGCAAATAGGGCAAATGGCCGCCCAAGCGGATCCGATGCCGTCAATATTCACCCACGAAATGAGGAACAATGCCAATATCGAAGGAAGAACGAGCGTCGCAAGCCGCCAAACACCTTTCGTTCGTGAAGGGGGTTTTCTCCAAAGAGACCGATGAATCCGTCCAATCGACAATCATCTACGAAGATGGAGAAGCCCGTCGCGCACAATTGCCAGAACCGAACGCAGATTCAACCACAACTAACGTAACAACCGCTTTTGCAACATCGGCACTCCACAATGCATCAGGAAAGATCGCGCTCGTTGATGCCGCATCGTTTACTCGTCCCGGCGGAGCTTACGAAGACGGTTCCTTCGGACCTGAACAGGTGCTTTGTTCCGAAAGCAACCTATATCCCGTCCTTCAGGGCATAAAGCCCCTCTACCACAGCAAGAACCGTGGATACGCTTGCGGGCAACTATTCACCGATCGTGCCGCCTATGTTAAAAATGTCGTCTTCAACCGCGAAGGATCCATACGCAAGGCAGACGTTATCGTCATCCCCGAGCCAAACCGCACACGTGCGCTGGAAAACCATCGATCCGAGCGAGAATGCGACGCCAGCTTAGCCAATCGCATTACAACATTACTGAACATCGCAGCACTTCAAGAGATTGATACGCTCATCGTCGGAGCTTTCGGGTGCGGTCGTCAAGGCTTTCCCGCAAATCAAGTTATTACCCAATTTAAAGACTGGATTGATGCCCATCCTGGCTCGATCGCAAACATCGTCTTCGCAGTGCCTCGAGTTCACTTCGAAACCTTCAACGAGGCATTTGGCATACCCGAGCCTCAAACAACCACAGAGCCCGAGGTGAAGCAAGAAGAAGAGCTGTTTGATCCTTCTGACCTGCCAGAGGGAGTAACGCTTAGGTAAGATTAATTTGCAAACCTCACGTTGGCCCCAGCAAACTGCCGGGGCCAACGTGTTTTTTGACCTATACTTTTTGCGTCATATTAGTAAACAAGTATAAACAGCAAGAGATCACCGTGAGCCACAACAACCAGAAGAAAATAGCGTTAATCAACGATGTAACCGGATTCGGCCGATGCTCAGCGGCAGTTCAGCTTCCCATCATCTCGCAAATGCGTGTTCAATGCTGCGTGCTGCCCACTTCAATCCTTTCTAACCACACGGGATTTGAAAGCTACAGTTTCCAGGACTTTACCCCCTATATGAAAGAGCACATAGCTGAATGGAAAAAGCTAAAACTGCGCTTTAATGGCATTTGCACAGGCTTCTTGGGATCTGAGCAGCAAATAAATATCGTGTCATCGTTTATCGATGATTTCGGTGCAGGCGAAACTGTGGTAATGGTCGATCCCGTGATGGGAGACGAAGGCCGTCCTTACGCAACCTACACACCCGCAATGTGCGAGGGAATGCGGAACCTGGTTGCCAAGGCCGATATAATCACCCCCAACCTCACAGAGGCATGTATTTTAGCCAATCGTCCCTATAGCAACACTATCACCACCACGAATGCCTTAGCTCTTGCCCATGAGCTTACCCAGCTTGGGCCAAAACGCGTTATCGTTACCGGCATTGAGCAAGGAGCCGAAGTTACCAACGCATGCTGGGAGGAAGGCGGAGCAGCATTTACCGTCACCACGAAACGGCTTGGAGGCCAACGCTCGGGCACCGGGGATGTATTCTCGGCCATCCTTATCGCAGACGCAGTAAAGGGCGTCCCCTTTGAAGAGTCTGTCCGCAAAGCTTCAGCATTCGTTAAAGAATGCGTAAAACGATCTATTGAACTCAATTTACCCCCAACTGACGGACTGTGCTTTGAAGAAAAATTGCACACCCTGTTTTAGAAACACCAGAGGGAACCTTTCCAAGGAGCCAACCATGAAGAAAAAAGCGATGACCATTCTGTACGAAGTTCATAACGGTCTGTACGTGAACCTTACCAACCGTTGCTCATGCGCATGCACATTCTGCGTACGCCAATCCGACGATGCAGTAGGAAAGTCAGACACGCTTTGGCTAGAGCACGAACCATCCTTCGAAGAGGTAATGGAGGCTTTCAGCGCATTCAACATGGACAGGTACGAAGAACTTGTTTTCTGCGGATTTGGAGAACCAACAGAAGCTTTCGACACGCTCAAGCTAGTAGCCTCCGAGGCGAAGCGTCGCTGGGATATACCTATTCGAGTAAATACAAACGGCCAAGGATCCCTTATCAACAAGCGAGATATTGCTCCTGAATTCAAAGGGCTGATCGACACTGTTTCGATCAGCCTCAATACCCCAAACGCTGAAGAGTATCTCAACCTCACAAGAAGTCGATACGGAAAAGCAGCATTCCCTGCCATGCTGGAGTTCGCTCAAAACGTTAAAGAATTCGTTCCCAATGTGGTCATGAGCACTGTGGCAACGACGATTACCCATGAAGAGGAAATGCAGTGTCAGACTATCTGCGACAAGCTTGGCGTTACCTACCGTATTAGACCCTGGATTGATTGATGCAAACAAGAAAACAGTAGCTATTTTCAATACCATCCGTTTGATTCGAACCGCTTACCCATTTGAACCTCAAAATGGGTAAGCGGTTTCTTAATTCTGACCTACAAGCAAATCACTAACAGCAGATAACAATGATCAAGCTTGACCCCCTGCCGGGCACTTAGCACCTGTTACTTTTCATAAAATGACCCTATAGTGTCTTTTGATGAAATGCTCACGACACTATAGGGTATTTATCTATTGCTGTGTAGCCCATAAATCAAAAGGCCACATCAAAATTGTAAGTTCAGAATGCTACCCCTGAACACGCCCGTTACTTATTGGCTACATGCCATATGAGCCTAAAGCTTGAATGCATTGACCATGTCACATACCGGTCTATTTCCAGGGATCGTCAACACCGCAAACCGAAGAGGTCACTCTGGATCCAATTCGCTTCATTGCAACAAACCGAACAGTTGTCCCTAAACAACGTGCCGTCACTTATATAATGCAGAATGCTTGGTACGGTATACTGAGGTAGATAAATGGCCGCCGATCAAAGACACAGATCCTGGCAAGGAAGAACAATGAAACAAGATTTCATAAGGGCGCGAAGCAGTGAGCAGAAGAGCCAGCGAATGGCCGACATCAAACGGGCCACTGCCCAACTGTACCGAGATTTTCCTTATCATGAGATCACTCTTACCACCATTGCGGAACGCTTAGGCTGGTCTCGGGCAAGCCTCTACAAGTATGTGACCACCAAAGAAGAAATATTTTTAGAGCTGTCAGCCGATGCCCGCAATGCTTATTTCGAAGACCTACTTTCAGCCTTTCCTCCTACTTTTGACTTCAATGCTTCTGCAATTGCAGCAAGCTGGGCTCAAATCGCAGAAGCAAATAAAGATTGGTTTGTATACGGCGATATCTTGATGACCATCATTGAAACAAATGTCACCCTTGATCGCTTAAAAGCGTTCAAGAAGGGATATTTCGATTATTTAGATAAGCTTTATTCGCAAATGGGAGCAATGCTGGGAGTGTCAAAAGACCGCTTCGATTACCTGATTTCCACCATTCATTTCCATGGCACAGGAATGGTTGGAGGATGCGCTACCAACCCCATGGTTTCTCAGGCGCTCAACGAATTAGGCATCAATAACCCCAAACTCGATTTCAGATCCTCCATGGAAGAATTCATTTGCATGTGCCTACATTATTGGCATCATGAGTGATTCGACGGTCCAGTTTTTATTCGAGATGTTCGCCTCTAACTAAGCCGACTAACATATTCCATAAAACCAACACTTACGCAGACCCCACAATTCCGCTTATAATCCTTGCGTTGATTAAAGCGAAGTCGCTCACCCATACGAAGCGTTCGTAGCAGTTGCTACGAACGCTTTTTTGTTTATTGGGCAAAGCACATCGCAGCCCTTAAAGAAAGGAAGTTTTTCTACGTGACACGATCCCAAAACCCCTCTCTCCCCCAAGCACGCGTTATAGTCAAACATCCGTACCTCAGTATGATGTGTCTGTACTTTGGCGGTTTTACCGGCATGTACAGCGAAACCGCACTCAATATCGCCCTTCCCCAGCTCTCGCTGGCCTTCGGCGTCGAGCTGAACATCGTGCAGTGGCTCGTAGTTGCATACATGCTCGTGATCGGTTTGGTCCTTCCCTTCGCAAGTCTTCTTATGAAATGGTTCACGGCACGCCAAATAACCCTATTTGCTCTTTGCTCGTTTCTTATCGGAGCTTTGATTAGCGGTTTTGCGGGTTCCTTTGAAATATGCCTTGTGGGTCGGTGCATACAGGGCATTGGCACCGGATTGGTTCTACCACTAATGTTCGCCATGGTTCTTGAGGTTATCCCGCCTCATAAAATCGGTCAGGCAATGGGTGTTGCAGCCCTGGTAATCATGTTTGCGCCAGCCATTGGCCCCACCCTTGCTGGCTTCCTTATTGGTACCCTTTCTTGGCGTTGGATTTTCTTCAGCTTTTGCATCACGCTTGCAATTGCCATCTTGTTTGCAATTAAATTCGAAGTGAACCCTTACGTGCTTACGAAACCTCGAATTGATGCTATTTCGGTCATAACATCGTGCTTCGGCTTTGGCGGAATTGTACTCGGTGCTGGCATGGTAAGCCTTTTCGGATTCACTTCTGCGCCTGTCCTTGGATCATTCGCGGTTGGTATTGTGTGTCTTGCCGCATATATCAAACGCCAATTGAGCATTAAGGTCCCCGTGCTCGACCTGCACGTATTCACCTATCAGGGTTATCGCGTTGGTGTAATGTGCCTCATGCTCAATTTCGGCATTACGCTTGCCGCTATGTATGTGCTACCGCAGTTTTACCAAAATGCGATGCTCATAGCTGTTGCAGCAGCGGGCGTGCTTATGCTTCCCGGTGGCTTGATCAATGCAGCAGTAAGTGTTGCTGCCGGAACCCTTTTCGATCGCTTTGGGGCGCGCGGGCCAGTTTCAATCGGGTTTGCTTGTTCGGCGCTAGCTTCCGCTATGCTGATGATCGCTACGCCTGAAACTCCCATATGGTACATGGTGGCTTGTCACATCATCATGATGATCGGTGTGCCTTTGGCTATGTCGCCCTGCCAAACACATGCACTTGCCTCGATTCCGCCGCAACTCAACAGCGACGGAAGCACTATTATGAACACCCTGCAGCAAGTATTGGGAGCAATTTGCACTGCGGTTGCCACCTGTCTTCTTGCAGCTGGGCAAAACACCTACTTTGCCGCTGGTGGCACCGACTCAGCACTGGCGTTCACCGAGGGATCACATATCGGTTTTGCTTTCACCTTGATTATGGCCGTTTTAGGATTCTTCCTCACCTTCCGCATCAATTTGCAAAAGGAACAGTCTGCACAGAAAGAGGAAAGCGTCGCAGACGCAAGCGTGCTTTCTTCACTTATGCAAACAGAAGTCTTCTCCGTTAACGAAAATGCCAATGCACTTGAGGCTCTAAGGCTCTTTGCTGAAAAAGAGATTTCCGGAGCACCTGTGCTCGACAATAACGGTAACCTTTGCGGATTCGTCAGCGATGGCGATATCATCGGCACCTTGGCGCACCAAGACACCACTTTCACAAGTTTCTATTCCTACACCATTGATTCAAATGAACAAGGGTTTGAAGAAAAAGCCTGCGCCCTTATCGGCATGAAAGTCGGCACGATTGCAACCAAAAACGTCCTTACTGTTAACTTGCAAGACGACATGAGAACCGTATGCGCAACGCTTGCCCAACATCATCTTAAGAAAGCTCCGGTTATGGACAAAGGTAAGATGATTGGCATCGTCAGCAGAACAGATATCACCCGCTACACCGTTGGCCTCTACGCCAAAGCGAATTAGCCCACGCACAGATTCCAGGAATACAAATGGGGTTCCGATTACCTTCGGAACCCCATTTAAGTACTATCGGGAAGCTAACAAATCTGCGAGCTTGACTTCGTAACCCATTCCACCCCCGCATGATTGCGGACGGTAAGAAGCACCTTCCGCGTAATTGGGTACATAACGATTTCATACAGCGTTTTAATTAGGATCTGGGATCCGATCATCACCAAAATCACCTCAGGAGCGCATACACCAATATAAGCAACTGAAATAAATACGCACGAATCGACAGTTTCACCTGCAACAGTGGAAACCACACAGCAAAAAACAGGTATTTATCGAAGTGTCTCTTCAGTCCAGCCATCAAATACGAATTCAGCAAACTGCCCAACACATATGAGGCAAATATGCCTAGAAGAATGCGTCACGAACCACCAAGGGTCAATGCAAATGTATCCGTCATTTCAGGCTGAATACCGGGAATAATAATTGCCAAATGGTACACGATAGCCGCAACGGTAATAGCAATAAATCCAACGACAATAGTGCGACGCATAGCATGAAATCCGCACACATCAGATAGCACGTCGTTGATGATATACATGATCGGGAACGTCAGAATGGAAGCAGGAAGCGCAAACATTCCCAGATCAAGCGTTTTGGTGGCGAGCACATTAGAGGTGATCAACGCACAACAGAATGCAACGGCAAGACCACTGTAAATGCCAAGTTTCGCCATGGGGAATTAGAGTTCGACCTCGGCCCGTCCAAGAGCTTTGCCTTCGAATACTGCGCGCTATCAAGATTTTGCCATGAGCAACCTTTCGCGTTTTCGATAGAGGTGCCAAGGAGTTTCCCACATAACCGCAAGCCTTCGGTACTATAGTTCAGCTAAACGGAAAGGAACCACCATGACAGGCACCGAACTGCATAATATCGCAGCCGCTTCGCAGAACACCGAGAACTCGGCCGATGCCGTGTTCCAAGAAGAACAAAACCACCTCACCTCGACGTACGAAGCAATCGAGAAAATCGAGCGAAACGTCCTCGAAAGCATGCGCAAAACCGCGCAAGAGGCAGAGGAAGACAAGCGCAACATGGCTGATGAGCTTGCCTCGAATTTCGCAAGCGACGGCGAGAAGCAGGAAACCTATATCGAATACGCAAATATGAACAGCGTCATCGATTCGTACAATCGCACTCAACGCGCCAATGCGGAAAAGCTTACTGCGGTACGTATCTTGAAGCCCCAACCCTATTTCGCCAAAGTGGTGCTCCAATACAAACCAGACGCTGCCCCCAAAGAGCTCTACATAGGCAATGCGGGTCTTTCCGACGACAGTTATCGACGACTAATCGTCGACTGGCGCTCGCCAGTAGCCGAGGTGTACTACAACCAAGCCGACGGTAAAACTTCATACGAAGCAAACGGCCGCACAATCAACGTTGATCTTAAGCTGCGACGTCAGTTCGACATTACCGGCAGCAAACTCAATGCCTGCTTCGACACTACGATAGCCATTCAGGACGAACTCTTGCTTGCTTCACTTTCAAGACAGCGCACTTCCCAAATGCAGGCTATTACGACCACCATCCAAAAGGAACAGAATGTCGTAATCCGTCATAAGGATGTACCGGCACTTTTAGTAAACGGTATTGCGGGAAGCGGCAAAACGTCCGTCTTGCTGCAGCGCATCGCATACTTGTTCTATCAAAAACGTGAAAGCCTCGATCCGCGCCAGGTGTTCCTCATCACGCCCAATCCCGTATTCCGTGACTATATCGACAATGTTCTTCCCGATATGGGGGAACGCAACCCCAACATCCTCACTTGGAATGAATTCGCCGAAGGAACAATCCCTCCCGGACGCGATTTCAAGCGCTTCGACACCTCGTTTGAAACACTGCAGCTTATCGATGAAGCAGTCGATTCGCTTGAGCTTCAGGATAAAGACTTCCGCGATATAAAAAGCCAAGGAACAGTGCTGATCAACGCCCAGCAAATCGCTAAAGCTGCCGCAAAATTCAAAAACGCTCCTGCCGGTCCCCATCGAATCACGCTAATTCGTGAAGAGCTTGAAACTCGTCTGCAAAGCCGCTTAGGGCAAATGGCAAACAACACTGCAGCCCAAGACGTGGTAAGTGAGCTCTCCTACAACGACCAACTAAGCATTTTCGGCGAGCCCATTACCATGGATACGGAAGAAAACGCAAAGGCCTTCACGCTCAAATTCTTAACTCAGCAATATGAAAGTGCGTTTGAAGCGGTTAAAAACGACTATTGGCTACGCATCGATCGCATCGGGAAGCGTATTGCGGGAATCGAAGATCTGTCTTTCCTAGAGTGGCTCTATCTGAAGATTCGCATCACGGGCATGAGTAACCCCGACGCTAAGTATGTGATGATCGATGAAGTTCAGGATTACACCACCGCACAGCTCGCCATCTTGTCTCGGTATTTTCGCCGTGCGAATTTCTTACTGTTAGGCGATGAGAACCAGACAATCAAACCTGGCACGGCATCTTTCGAAGAAATCCGCCACGTATTCGAAGCAACGCGCGGTGAAGTAAGCGAATGCCACCTGATGACAAGCTACCGTTCAACGCCAGCAATCACGGAGCTTTTCGCCAAGCTTGCTATAACCGCCGATGGCATGCAGATTTCATCGGTACAGCGAGCAGATACCGAACCTGAGTTCCATGAGTGCGCAACAGAGTCCGAGTACATCCAGAATCTCGTTCAAGCAGCTCGGGAATCAAAAGAGCTAAAGGGCACCACCGCTTTCGTTGCCCTTAACACCGAAGCGGCAACGCGCACCGCTCAATTGCTTGGAGACGATTCGCCCGCCCTTATCGGCGAAGGTGACACGCTACCTAATTCCGGAAGCATTTTGCTTGCCTTGCCCTTAGCAAAAGGTTTGGAATTCGACCATGTTGTAATCGTAAATGCAAGCAAGGAAGATTTTCCTGACAACGATCTTTCACGTCGTCGTCTGTATACCGCCATTTCGCGTGCCACTAGCACAGTTAGCATCTTCAGCAACGGCGAGCTTTCACCTCTCCTGAAATAGCGCGTCTCTACTAAACGTATTGGGCTAAACGTATTGGGCTCCGTACCGTAAAGCGGCACGGAGCCCAATCTTTAACAGCACAAGAGAATCGGCAGCTACCCAGCTAGCCCTAACCAAAAGCACAGATATACCAGGGAACAGAGCCATAAAACCGAAACCACAGCACGGACTGCCGCAGGAACTCGTAGGTTTTTGCTTGGCACCATGAACATTCCGATAAGGCCGCCCAAGGCACCACCCAAATGGCCGCTTAACGAAACACTGGGCATAAGCAGGGTATATGCAATGTTCAAACCAATAACGGAAAGCATTCCCTTGCTGTACTGCGATAAAAACGCACGGTTCTTCTTAGACAAGACCCCCAGTAAGGCTATAGCAACAAACAGACCAAAAATACTAGTAGATGCACCCGCGCTAACCCCATAGGTACCCATCACGATATCGGCAAGATACGAAACGACATTGCCGGTGATACCCCCAATAAAATAAAGCAGCAGAAAGTTCCACCGACCAAGTAAATATTCCAGCAGCACACCAGCGCTATAAAGGGCTGCCATGTTAAAGAGAAGATGCATGACGTCCACATGCAAGAACATAGGCGTCACAAAACGATACAAATCCCCTTGCCCCTGAATTGCTGGAGCAAACATAGCGCCCATATCGAACAGAACCAGAGAAGAAATATCGGGATTGAAACCGTTTAAAACCACTTCGATTCCAAACACAACAACATTAATTGCAATAAGGACAAACGTGACTAGACACGAACCGTAGCGTTCCATAAATGACGGCTGGGTTTCTTTCATCATTTTCTTTAACCTAGCATCATCGATATAGTCCTTTTGGGTTTCGCAATCATTTGAGACAACCTGTTGAGGATCCATCCCTATTGCTCCTTTTTCAAGCACCCTGCTTAAGAACTGCAGGTGCAGTTTATTAACAACTTGATCAAACAATTTACCGCATCGGCAATTGCAAGGGGAAACGTGCACTAAAATGATGCGGAACAAAAACACGCCAATGAGGGATGCTCATGTCCGAATATGCAACGATATCAGGCAGATCCATTGCCGAAATCGAAGAGAAGAAGAGCCGATTCATAGCTCATCTTGCTCATGTAGAAAGCGAAGAGGAAGCACTTTCTTTTCTCGAGGAAATTAGAACCGAACATCGTATGGCACGTCACAACGTATATGCCTACATTTTACGCGGAGAAGGTGCGTCCGAACGCATCCGCTATTCCGATGACGGTGAGCCGCAAAAAACTGCAGGACTCCCCACACTGCAGACCTTGCAACACGCCGGCCTCACTGACATAGCGTGCGTAGTCACGCGATACTTCGGCGGAACCCTCCTTGGAACTGGCGGACTAGTGCGCGCCTATACCCAGGCTACACAGTCCGCCATAGCCGAATCAAAACGCGTAACCGTTTCAGTATGCGTCGACATAACCTTACGTATCGCCTATCCTCTGTACGATCAGATGGTAAGAATCGCCGCTGAGTGCAACGCCAAAACGCTAGATACCCAATATGCCGATACGGTAACTTTGACCCTGCGCATGCTCGACGGAACCCAGGAGTCATTTTTGACGAAAGTCACAGAACTGTGCCATGGCCAGGAAGATATTAATATTTCAAAGCCCTTAAACGCAATCTTCTAGCGCCCCTCCCCTACACGAAAGCCGTCCCCATGACTGAAGACCTCATATCGCTAGCCGTCATCGTGCTCGTTGCTGCAGCATGCCCTCTTGCTGCTCAAGCCATCCCCAAAAAACCCATCCCGGAAACAGTCTTTCTGCTCATCGCAGGAGCCGTATTGGGTCCAAATATGGTAGGTGCTATTCACCTGTCAGATTCAATTGGCCTTCTATCGGAACTCGGTCTTGCCTTCCTGTTCCTCTTAGCTGGCTACGAGATCGACCCGAAGAACATTACCGGCCACCAGGGAAAACGAGGGTTCGCAACATGGCTGGTATGTCTCGGATTAGGCTTTGGCGCCGTTGCTCTTTCGGGCTTTGTTTCACCTACCGAACTTAGCGGTGTCGCATTCGCTATTGCCCTGGGAACAACTGCGCTTGGAACTTTAATACCAATACTGAAAGAACGAGACCTGCTGGGAACTCGTGTGGGCGATTCGGTACTCGCCTACGGCACATGGGGTGAACTCGGGCCCATTATCGCAATGGCCCTGCTTCTCTCAACACGCGCCGAATGGAAAACCGTAGTTATCCTCATGTTATTTGCGGCGGTTGCCGTACTTGTCGCAATCATTCCCGCAAAGGCCCGTAAAGCTGGGGGAAAGATATATCGCTTCCTTGCCGAAAACGCTAACACCACCTCACAGACCACCATGCGTGTTACCGTTCTTCTGTTGGTGGCGCTCGTGACTCTTTCAGCTCTGTTTAACCTTGATGCAGTACTCGGAGCATTCGCTGCTGGATTCGTGCTGCGCTATATCATCCCCGAGGGCAACAATAGCCTTGAGCATAAACTCGATGGCGTTGCCTTTGGCTTTTTCGTGCCACTCTTCTTCGTTGTGTCAGGCGCAAAGATCAACCTCTATGCAGTGCTAGCGGATCCACTGCTGCTTATAGGGTTTATCGCCTCACTGCTACTTATCCGCGCAGTACCAATTTTTGTTTCTCTCTCGACTGATCGTGAAACACGGTCCATGTCCTCGCATAACCGGGTAACCGTAGCTCTTTATTGCACCACCGCGCTACCCCTGATTGTTGCTGTTACCTCCGTAGCAACAAAGGCAGGCGCAATGTCTCAGGATGTTGCTTCAGTGCTGGTAGCATCAGGCGCCATAACGGTTCTCGTTATGCCCCTACTCACGTCGCTTACCTATCGCGTAGCTGATGCGCATCCCGTCGAAGCGGCACGCGAGGTTGCCAACGATCCCCATCACATTGGCGAGATCCTCCAAGATCATTGGGTCTATGCACACTTAACCGAGACCTCAAATGAAAAGGTCAGCAAACGACGCGAAAAAAAGCGGGCTCATGCCAAAGCCGTGCTTGAAGTGCATCACAAACGCCATGATCTTATCGAACAAGCAAAACTCGAACAGCATCAACGGCATCTAGAATTGATGCGAGACCTGAAAAACGTAAAACCAGAAGAGTAGCCGTCTCGCCGAGTCGATACAATCAGTTCAATCATCGACGCAGCATTCCCCTTGATTAATGCCCCAGATGCAGCAAGCCGCCATTATTGGCGGCTTGCTGCATCTGGGGCATTAATCGACTAATAGTAAGCTATCTATCGATTATCGACCTTTTCAGGGTACAAATCATGACGAGAGAGCCGCTCCCATGCAACATCCTCCCATTTCGTGCCAGGCTTGCCATAATTGCAATACGGGTCAATCGAAATACCGCCACGGGGAGTGAACTTTCCCCAAACTTCTATGTACTTTGGATCCATCAAAGCAATAAGATCCTTCATGATTATGTTCATGCAGTCCTCATGAAAATCACCATGATTGCGGAAGCTGAACAGATACAGCTTCAGGCTCTTGCTTTCCACCATGCGCTCGCTCGGAACATAGGAGATATAAATGGTGGCAAAATCAGGTTGCCCCGTAATAGGGCAAAGACTCGTAAATTCTGGACAGTTGAACTTAACAAAATAGTCGTTTTCGGGGTGCTTATTTAGAAACGTTTCCAGCACACTAGGATCATAATCTGTTGGATACTGAGTGTGCTGGTTGCCAAGAAGGGAAATGCCCTCTTCCGATTCTCGCGATATATCAGTCATTGAACTCTCCTTTTGTAGGAATCTGGCCATAAATCAGACGCTGAAAAGGCGCTTCAAACAATGGAAGATCTGCCTAAGCAGAAACATGGCTTATTGCATAAGGGGATCAATTACGCCGTTAAGGTTAAACGCCCGAATGCGATCGATGCATGTGCCGCAAACCCCACACGGCTTTTCTCCACCTTCATAGCACGACCACGTAAGCTCATAGGGAACTTCAAGCTCCAGTCCTTTACGAACGATATCAGCTTTAGACCATTGCACAAAAGGAGCTGCCATCGAAAGCTCGCCGCCCGTCCCTTCGACGATCGCGCAATTCATAGCATCAACGAACTCCTGGGAGCAATCAGGATAAGCATTACCCGCCCAGTCGTCGTGGTGAGCACCGTAATAAAGAATCGAGCAACCTAGGGATAGCGCCATGGATGCAGCAGACGACAAGAACAGCCCATTACGGAATGGGACATAGGTGCTTACCGGCTTTCCGTCCGTTTCGCTCAGCTGCTTTGCATAGCACTCCTCTGGAACATCTTGCGTCGAGTGCGCCAGAAGTGAACAATTGCTATCAGCAAAGATAGCCGACAAATCAAGGAAGCGCTGCTCTACGCCATAATAACCAGCAACCGCTTGAGCGGCGAAGATCTCTTTATCGTGACGCTGACCGTAACTTATGGAAAGAGCATAAACATTTTGCGCACCATAGCGTTTCACCGCCATCGCAAGAAGCGTAGTGGAATCAACACCGCCCGAACACAACACCAAGGCGCGAATAGGCGCATCGGTGCCCGTTGCCGCATTAAAACCAACAGAAGTGGAAGATACCGCTTGAGGCGTACTCGTTTCCATTTGCTATACTCCTCTATCTCGATCTGGCCAAATTATTTTATGCAACTGCAATTGCAAACGAACTCCGAAAAGCCCATGCCGCTCCATAAACGAAACGATTTCAGAAGGCTCGATGCAGCTGAACACGGGGCTGAAGAACACCTCGCATCGAGAGCACAAGTCATACTGATCAATAACAGACTTCGCACACTCAAGGTCTTCAATGCTCGCAACAACGAACTTGACGGCATCTCCACAACCAAGCAACTCATAATTGCCCGGAAGCATCTCAGCGGTCATCCCCGATGACGGCATTTTGCAATCAACCGTGAAATATACGTCTGTAACAGGAACGAGCGGCATCGCGCCACAATCAATCCCATCAATGGCCGCACAATGATCCGTTGCACGCTTTTTTCCGAATCCGCTTCGTAACTTATGCAAAGCAGAAAGGTCGACTGCCCCATTGGTCTCGATTTCTACAACGCGACCATTGCCAGAGCCCCAGGCATCGGAGCCAAGCAGGGCAATAATCAAAGCAGGCAATCCGGGTTGGAGGGTTGGTTCACCACCAGTAAGCGTCACACAAGAAACGCCTGCATCGGAAACCCATTCAACAAGGGATTGCGGCTTCATGTCCTCGTGATCGCACTTGTTTACGTTTGCCCATGCGGTATCGCACCAAGAACATGCAAGGTTGCAGCCAGCGAATCGTATAAACGCAGCCAAACGACCAGCTCGCGGCCCTTCGCCGTTAACGGATACGAATCGCTCGACGACAGGCAAAAGACAGGCTTCTTCACTATCTTCATCGAAATAAGCTTGGCAATGCGACATCGCTAGTTTTCCCCGTAATAAATAGCGCAATTATTGGGCGTCTCATAAACCTCGACCTGCGAGATCGAAAGACCAGAATCTGCCATTCGATCATAGAAGTAACGAGCTAGATTCTCTGCCGTGGTACGAAACGGCATCATAGAAAGGGTAAAGCCCTCTTTTTCAAGGCACGCCAAGGTTTCAGGCATAAGCGAGCCCTCTTCAACAATAAAAGAATGATCAAGCTCTTCAGTGAGTTCTCGCAGCACGTGCTTAAATTCACCGAAATCAATGACCATATCTTTATGCGTGCCTTCGTTCCAAAGCTTTTCTTGAGCAAGATAGGCTACGACACGCCAACGATGCCCATGCAGATTCTCGCATTTGCCGTGATAATCAGTAAGAAAATGGGCAGCATCAAAGCTACTTTCGGTTTTTAGGCCATACATAAAGCGCTCCTTCAATTAATTCAACTTGTCGGAAATAAACAAGGCATGAAGAAAGCAGGGCTCTGCCCTAAGCTGCTTATGGCCTAGTTTTATTTAACGACAGGAGGGTTTCGAACTGTCCGACCATTATGTTGCAAAACGTACAAATGGACGATGCCAGTATAACCAGCCTCAAAGCATCAGCCAACCGTCAGCCCACGACTCCATGACAAATCAGCAACACTGCTAACTTCCCAGGGAAGAACCATCGCCTTTAGGAGCAGGCTGTACATGTACGATATGTCGAATATTCGAATGAAATAGCAGAAATACACTCATTTATAAAAAGGAGGAAGTCACTATGTGCACTGGAATCAGATTCACATCTACCGATGGGGCAATGTACCTTGGTCGCAACCTTGATTGGAGCACGCCTTTTGGTGAGCACATCGTTATCACCCCAAAGGGTTACCCCCTTGCGAAAGCCTTCCCCGAAGAGTCAACAACCAAGCCTGCGGGGCATGCAATTATCGGCATGGGAATAACCGATCAAGGATATCCACTCTATTTCGATTGCGGAAACGACGCGGGTCTAGCAGTAGCAGGCTTAAATTTTCCTGGATACGCGCAATACGAAGAAGCTCCTGTACGCGGGAAAACAAATGTCGCCGCCTACGAATTTCCGGCATGGATCACCTCAAACTTCTCCACCGTTGATGAAGTTGAGGAGGCGCTTGGCACTGTGGCAATCGTCGGGAAACCGGTAAGCGAGAACCTAGGCGTTTCGCTGCTGCATTGGATCATCGGCGACGCAGACCGAAGTATAGTTGTTGAATACCTGCCAACAGGAATGAAGATACACCCCAACCCCGTCGATACTTTGGCTAACCAGCCCACGTTCGACTGGCACATGGAAAACCTGCGTACCTACCTGAATGCTACAAGCGCCTTTCCGGGAACCATTCAATGGGGCAATGCGTCGCTTTCGCCTTTCGGAGCTGGCGCAGGAGCTCATGGCATACCGGGAGACTCATATACTACGTCTCGTTTCGTCAAGGCAGCTTTCCTGAATGCAAATCATCCCGCCAAACAATCTGAACAAGAAAACGTTATGCGCATGTTTCACACCTTGGGAAATGTAGCCATGGTAGAAGGGTCGGCCCAAATGGGCGACGGTACGTGGGAGCGAACCATCTTCACCAGCTGCTTCTCCGCAAAAACGGGTACGTATTACTACAACACCGATGACAATCCCGCTTTGCGATGCAGCTGCCTACGCGATTACCAGGACGCCGCGGTTGATTCCTTAATTGAGCCGGAAGAGACAACTGCCCGCTTTTAACGAAAAGCACGTTTCGCCAATGAGCACCTACTAAAAAGAGTATCCTTACGCAAAACGAAGGGCTCTGCCAAGGAGAAATTGGCAGAGCCCTCATCGTTGTAGCGAAAATCAGGCGAACAGCTCTTCGATGCGACGAACTCCTTCTTTGGTTGCATCAGCGTCACCAAATGCCGAAAGACGAATGTACCCTTCACCGGAAGGCCCGAATCCAGCTCCAGGCGTAGTGATAACGTTCGCCTTTTCCAGCAGCAAAGTAAACAAATCCCACGACCCCATGCCTTCGGGCGCCTTGCACCACACATAGGGGCTGTTTACCGCACCGTACACTTCAAAGCCTGAACGCTCCAAGCCTTCTTTGATAACACGCGCATTGGCACGGTAGTAATCGAGCGTTTTCTCAATCTGCTTCTCGCCCTCATCAGTATAGATAGCAGCAGCACCGCGCTGAATGATGTAAGAAGCTCCGTTGAATTTGGTACATTGGCGACGATTCCACATGGCATTCAGGCTCTCGCCGTCACGTTCAAGAGCTTTAGGGACAACCGTGTAACCGCAGCGAGCACCTGTAAAACCCGCCGTCTTAGAGAAAGAACGGAATTCGATTGCGCAGGTTTTTGCGCCCTCGATCTCATAAATCGAATGGGGCACTCCCTCTTCGGAAATAAAGCGCTCGTAAGCAGCATCGAACATGATGATGGATCCATGCTCATTGGCGTAGTCAACCCAGACCTTAAGCTGGTCAGCATTAAGCACGGTACCAGTAGGATTGTTGGGGCTGCACAAGTAAATTACGTCAGCCACCTTTTCAGGAAGCTCGGGAACAAAATGGTTCTCGGCAGTGGTGGGCATGTAAATAATATTTGTCCAACCTTGAGATTCCTCATCATATTCGCCGGCGCGACCAGCCATGGCATTGGTATCAACATACACGGGATACACGGGATCGCACACAGCGATGACGTTATCAATGGAAAGGATGTCTCCGATATTGCCGCAGTCGCTCTTGGCGCCATCGGAAATGAAGATCTCATCTTCGTCCACTTCAACGCCGCGAGAGCGAAAATCGTTATCGGCGATAGCCTTGCGAAGAAAATCGTAACCCTGTTCCGGACCGTAGCCATGGAAGGTCTCGATGCTCGCCATATCGTTGACAGCCGCATGCATCGCATCGATTACGGCAGGCGCCAACGGTCGAGTCACATCGCCTATGCCCATTTTTATCAGGTTTGCATCGGGATGCGCCGCTGAATACTCAGCAGTACGACGTGCGATTTCGGCAAATAAATAGCTACCGGGCAACTTTGCATAGTTCTCATTGACTTTAGCCACGAACATTCTCCTTAAACGTATGGGGAGCCAGCCAAAGATGCCAGCTGTTTTTTAACGTGAGTATTTTAGGAGCGCAATATGTCGAGAATATTTCAAGAGCACCGAAAACTATATATCGGCAAGACGAGGCAAATCGATGATCCTCGAATCAAACACGGCAGAAGTCAAGGTTGCCTTCAAGCATAGGTCTCCGTTCGGACGCGAAATCGCCACCTCGGCCACCACGACCCTCTTTCCCTGCTTCAGGACTGTGCCAACTACCTCAAGATATTCATCGGTGGTATAGGCAGGACGAAGAAAGTTCGAATTCACCGACATGGTGGCATTCTCACGCCCCAACGTATCAATCGCCCCCGTACCGGCCGTATCAGCCAAAGCAAGCAAGAAGCCTCCGTGCACCGTGCCAATGTTATTGCCGCAGTCTGGACCCGGGTGAGCATGCATAACAAAACGACCTTCTTCAGCCGAAACAAGTTCCAATCGATCAAAGCCGCTGATATTGGTGATGTCTTCTTCGCAATATGCATAAATCCTTGGATCGAGCATAGTACCCCCATTCAGCATTTTGCTACGCCGCGATATCATTACCGACTGAGCCAATCATACCAGCAGAACCCAAGCTACCATGCCGTACGTCATCGGAAGGGAAAACCATGCGAGCATTAATCCAACGCGTCTCCTCAGCTTCAGTTTCAATAAGAGAAGGCAACGTAAACAGGATTGACCAAGGTTTCTGCATCCTTCTGGGTGTCGGCCCCAACGACACCGAAGAGATCGCTGAGAAGCTATGGTCGAAGATTTCAAAACTACGCATTTTCGAAGATCAGAACGGAAAAACCAACCTATCGCTAAGCGATGTGAACGGTGCTGTGCTTTTGGTTTCTCAATTCACGCTCTATGCTGACTGCCGTAAGGGAAACCGCCCCTCGTTTACTAAAGGCGCCTCCCCTGACCTGGCAAACCGCCTGTATGAATACTTCGCACAACTCGTTCGGGATGATGGCGTAGAGCTGAAAACTGGCTGGTTCGGCACTATGATGGAGGTAAGCCTAACCAATAGTGGCCCTTTCACACTCTGGCTAGATACTGACGACCTGGTAAAACAACAAACTCGAAGCAAATAAGCGCCTTCCAGTGCCCACCAATCATCTTCCGCCAAACCGCAGGCAAGCCACCTCTTGCACGATTGCCCTTCAGCTTTTACCGTTGAAGGGCAATTTTGTTAGGAGACCGCATGCTAGGCACCATCGTAAACACGTGCTGTATTCTTTTGGGCAGCGCAATTGGATCAATAGCGAAGAGAGGCTTGAAGCCAAAATACCAGGAAGCCATTTTCACTGCTCTTGGCATTGCCACTGTTGGCATGGGGCTCAATGCCGTCGCTCAAAACATGCCCCACAGCTCCTACCCTGTACTGTTCATCGTCAGCATGGCCATAGGCGCCATAGTTGGAACAGCACTCGATCTGGAAACCCGATTTAAAAAAGCTGTATCAAAGCATTCGAAGGATGGCAACGAATTTGCAAAAGGCCTATCAACTGCAATTATGCTTTTTTGTGTGGGTACACTCTCTATTTTAGGCCCAGTCAACAGCGCGCTCTACGGTGATGAAACCTACTTGCTCACCAATGCCACCCTCGACCTAGTTTCCTCTATGGTTTTCGGGGCCACCTTTGGTTTTGGGATCGCTATTGCTGCTGTAGTGCTTTTTTGCTGGCAGAGCGCTATCTATTTACTCGCTGGTGCGCTTGCCCCACTTATGGGCGATGGAATGATGACCGAAATCGCCATCATTGGAGGCTTGCTCATTCTTGCAAGTGGCATAAACCTCTTGAAGCTTAAGGAGATTTCCACCATGAATCTGCTTCCCGCCCTCTTTATTCCGCCCATCTGGTTTGCCCTACTTTCAGCAACGGGAAATCTCTGGGGAATAATCTGATGTTCAGCGGGCCCCATATAAATGGGGCCCGCCAAGAAGAAGTAACTATTTATTGAATCAAAGCTATATCGCGATAAAGAGCAAATCGTTAATCACGCCAGGCGTCCACCAATTCCCTTGCTGCGGCCTCAGGATTAACGGCCCCACATACAGCAGAAACCACGAAGAAGCCATCGACGCCGGTGCTCTTCACCAGGGGAATGTCAGCAATTTTTACGCCACCGCCTACAACAATGGGTACGTGGCTTGCACAGACCAGCTCTTTCAAATCATCGATGCTTTTAGTGATGATGGTTCCATCAGCCGCTAAACCGCAATCGGTCTTTGTAGGCGTTTCATGCAAGGGGCCAACTCCAAGGTAATCCACCAAGCTCATATCAGCGGTTTTCACGTATTCGAGCATTTCATCGGCACGAGCGGAAAGACCCACAATTGAGTTTGGACCGAGGAGCTTGCGACATACTTCGACAGGAATATCGGTTTGGCCTACATGTACGCCATCGACTTTCGCTCCCGCTTCACGTGCAGCCAATGCAACATCCAATCGGTCATCCACTAAAAGCGCAACCGATTTGCTTTTCCCCGCTGCAGCAATAACATCAGCCGCTTGGATGGTATACGCAATAAGATCGCGAGCCGAACATTCCTTTGAGCGAATTTGCACACAGGTGAACCCAGCACGCAAAGCCTGAGCAATAACATCGGAAACCGGACGCCCCATCGTGTTTTCGGGGCCGACAACCAAATAGGCAGAAATATCAAGGTCCTTGCGCATGCTATTCCCCTTGCTCCAAAATCTCGTTTACAGCGGCAACTTTGCGACTCATCATGTTTGTACGCCCTGGACGAACGTCCGCTTTCAAAATAACTTCGGTTCTAATTCCCTTTTCGACCAAGGCAAAGGTAGCATCCTTTACCACCCTCATAACCTCATCCCACTCACCTTCAATTTCGGTGAACATGGAATAGGTATGATTGGGCAAGCCCGATTCGCGAATCACCTTTACAACTTCAGCCACTTCAGGCGCAAGCTCGTCACCCACGCCAAAAGGAGCTATTGCTACAGCAATGAGCGTATTCATGCTATGCCTCTTCAACACTAAAAGGATTATCGGCGATATCTCGAGCGGTAGCGCGATAAAGCTCGTCAATAAATGCCGTCTTGAAAGATGCAGGAGCATCGGCAACCTTAGCTGCACGGGAGCCGGCAACATTGTAATGAGCCACCGCCGCCAACGCTGCGGTGAACGGGTTGGTTGCCGTAGCATACACAGCCAAAACACCACCCTGAGAGCAACCGAAGCCCGTAACTTTTTCCATCAGTTCGGAGCCGCCCTCGGAGTACACAACCTTTTCTCCGTCGGTTACCAGGTCTTTTTTACCAGAAACCGCAACAGCACCCCCCGTATAACGAGCTAAGGCAACAGCTGCATCACGAGCAGCTTCCACGGTGTCGGTAGTATCCACACCGCGAGGACGTGAAGATTCGCAAGCATTAGCTTCAATGTCCCATAAGCTTGCTAGCGCAATGATCTCAGAAGCGTTACCGCGCACAATAGCAGGTTTATACTGCTTCAGCTCTTGAAGCAAATCGGTACGAAGCTGACCAATGCCGATGCCAACAGGATCCAAAACCCAAGGTTTGCCACTTTTGAAAGCCGCTGCAGCCGTACGGGGCAGCGTTTCCCGATAGATGGGAAGCAATGTGCCCATATTTAGGTAAACCGCTCCACCTGCAGCAACCAAGCATTCGCCTTCATCAGGCAAATACACCATTGCGGCACTACCGCCCACAGCAAGCTGAGCGTTGGCAACGAAATCCATTGTTACGCCATTAGTGACCGAACCCGCCAACGGGTTCTCGGTTCGAACTTTCTCAACCGCTTCAATGATGCCGCTTTTTAACTGGTCCATCTCTGTCATGCGTTTTCCTTCCGCGCAAATAAAAGGGACGCCAGCCATAGCGGGCGCCCCAGAATGAACCTGAGATGCTCCCTACGCCAGCACTAACTGACAGGTTCAAAGAGTTAGGCCGAATGCCCTCTCAGCCATGCCAACGCGATTTGGACGCGCCGCAGGCACCCCTGCATCGAATCTGTGCTCCCTATTGTGGAACTAGCATCCATATCACGCAAGATGAAGCCAGGGAGCGGCAGTTTCAGCTCGCAGGACGGCTAATCATCAAGGAGCTCACTCGATACTCGGTCGGAATGCACCGAGCACCAAAAAGAGCCGCCCAGAGCTGGAGGGTATATACCGCCAGCCTATTGCTGCTGGGCACGAGCTGCTTCGATTTCATCGGTCCCTTTGTTGAGCAGATACACACCACCAATTACCAACAGAACCCCTACCGCAGTAAAGGCAGTAAAGGGATCATGCCAAACCACAACGCCAACCAGCATAGTTGCAGCGGAACCCACGCCGCCCCAAATGCCATACACCAGGCCTAGTGGAAGGTTCTGCAGAATTTTTATCAGCAATGTAAACGCGATGAGGTACCCAATCACCGTGACCAAGGTAGGCAGCGGAACAGTTAGGCCCTCTGAAGCCTTCAAACAGATAGCTCCAGTAACTTCGGCAACGATGGCAATTCCCAACAGAACAAACGCAAAACGTTTCGGCTTCGCCTTTTCTCGGACAAGTTGCTTCTCTTCTTCAGCAACGCTCATGCCTAAACCCCCAACTTCAACAATGCCACGCCAATAATAATGGCAACAAGACCAATGATCTTTTTCGCGTTAAAGCCCTCATTCCACAGAATGTGGCCCACCACAGCGGTCAACGCGATACCGAGTCCCGTCCACGCCGCGTAAACGGGACCGAGCGGTAGCTGAAGCAATACATGCGACATCATCCAGAAAGAAACAGCATAGCCAACCACTACGCCGATAATGGGCAGCTTGCGTCGAAAGCCATCCGAAACTTTCATCATAGTGTCGCCAAACACTTCAAATACCACCGAAACGCAAATCATGAGATAAGGAAGCATGCAAACCTCTCGAAGGAATGGAAGAAGGAAGCACGAAACGATCATGTGTTTCCTCGCGGTGTTACAACGGTTCTACATGCTAAACTCTGCCATTAGGGCAGAGTCAAGGAGCCGCCATGAAAAATGAATTGCTCTCCATAGGCGAAGCAGCAAAACTCAAACAAGTTAGCGTCAAATCACTTCGATACTACGAGACCATCGGCATCCTCAAGCCAGCTTACGTAGATCCGTCTAGCGGCTACCGCTACTACTCTCCCAATCAAATGATAGACCTCGATGTAATACTCACCTGCATTGAGCTTGGCATCCCGTTAAAGTCACTGACGGACCACAAGACAAACCGAGGATCACTCAACCTGAAAGAATTACTTATATCGGGCCGCGATACCGCCCTCGCCAATATTCGTCGCGCAGAAGATTCACTTATGCGCATCAATTCCTGCATCGACGAAATCACCGAGCAGGAAATCCTCAGACACAAAGATGCTCCCTACACACGATGCCTGGCTAAAAGGCATATCTTCATATCCCCCTGGAAGGAAAGAAAATTCTCAGTGAAATCGTACACAAAAGCGATGGCGGAGCTATACCGGACAGCAGAAGAATCTGGCGCAACCCCTCTCTACTTTCAGGGCTTTACCATTGCCTCATCCGGAAACGAGCTGAAGACTAATGCCTACGTAGAAGTAGGCAGAATGACACATACCGCTCCGAAAGAACCTTTCATGCAAAGAACGCTCCCAAAATGCGAAAATCTAGGGTTCCGAATAGAAGGCCAATCAATCACCGAATGCATGAACAAAGCTTTTAGCCACATCGAAAATAACCCTGGCCTCTATTCGATCACCGAAGTGTGGGACAGCGAGCTCCCGGAAAATGTCTACGTGGTTGAAGTTTTGCGTGAAGTTAACAACTAGGGAATAAAATAATCGCGATGAAACGCATCAGAGGGATTCATCGCACCACGCCCATTACTGAAAGATTTCCATTCAGCTCAACCGATACGTTTTCCAGCTGCTGTGACATTAGATGAAGCAATCGGGTGCCAATAATCAGGTAGCACATTTTGCGGAACAAATGCTGATGCTATTTGCATTTTGAAACACCCTTTCCGCAAGCGGCAATACGCTTTTACTCAGCGCCTTTTCAAAAGCTGCTGAGATGCCTGTTTAAGCCTGCACACGAGTTCACTATAGGTAACTTCACCCTCTAAGGCGTTTGCTGTAACCAGAGCGAAACATAACTCTTCCAAACGAGCCTTGGATCCTACCTCGCGGTTCCAAATAGCCGCGACGAAGCTCCAGAAAGACCAACCTAAACGTCTTTAAGAACGGAGGTTCCATGGAAGCAAGAAATCTCACTCAGACGGCAAGATCCGGCAATGAGCTTCACAGCGTCCTGGACGATGCCAAGGTCGACCCAAAGGATTACTACCAATGCGGGAAATGCTCGGCTGGTTGCCCTGTCGCATCCGATGCCGACATGACTCCTCGCGAAGTGCTACGCCATTTACAACTAGGGCAAGTAGAGCCGGTTTAAAATCAAACATGCCCTGGCTTTGCGCTGGATGCGGCATGTGCCTGGCTCGCTGCCCCCAAAGCGTTGACCTCCCCAATCGCATGCTCGCTTGCCGACGCGCAGCCGAAGTGCAAGGAATCAAGCCCATCGGAGAGGTCGCTCGTTTCAGCCAGCTGTTTGTCAACGGCGTACGCGAAAAGGGACTCTCGGACGAAGCCGTCCTAGCCATGCGTTTCAACCTTACAACGGGCCATTTCCTGCAGGATGCATTGAGTGCACCGAAAATGGTGGTGCGCGGAATGATCGGCCCAACCAGCAAGGAACAGGCGAATTCCGATGAGGTTAAAGAACTCATCGACCGCGCACGTATGGCCGCTTCCCAAAACACGCCTTCCCCTGAAAAGGAGGCATAGCCATGATGTATGCCTATTTCCAGGATGCTCGGCGCATTCAACGGGCATCTCCTACACCAATTCATACAACTACGTCGCCCTCGCAGCAGGCATTGATCTGGCAGAAATCCCTAATTGGAACTGCTGTGGCGAAAGTTGATACCGATAAAAACCTCTACACCCAAACAATCTCAGTAAACCGCAAAGTGCTGGTTGTTGGTGCAGGCATCGCTGGCATCCAAACAGCCCTCGATGTTGCAGATGCGGGCTTCCCTGTTACCCTGGTTGAGCGAGATCCCTCCATCGGCGGCAAAATGGTTAAACTGGACAAAACCTTCCCCGCCATGGATTGCTCCGCTTGCATCTGCACGCCAAGATGTCTGAGGCAGGAAACCACCCCAACATCACCATCAAAACGCTTTCTGAGGTTGAAAAGGTTACGGGCTATATTGGCAATTTCGAGGCCACCATCCGCGAAAGGGCCAAGTATATCGACTACGACCTATGCACTGGCTGCGGCGCCTGTGAAACCAAATGCCCCAGCAAAACGACGAACGAATTCGATGAGGGTCTGTCTCTACGAAAGGCCATCTACAAGCCATTTGCCCAAGCTGTTCCCAGCAAGCCGACCATCGACCCCAACTCCTGTCGGAAACTAATTGAGGGCAAATGCGGTGTGTGCGCAAAAATCTGCCCCACCGGCGCAATCCGTTACGATGACACCGACCGCACCACCACCGAAACATTCGGGGCCATAATCCTTGCCACTGGGTACGATCTTATCGACAGGACAAAACTCTACGGAGAATATGGCGGTGGAAACTACCCCGACGTAATCACAGGGTCTCTTCATTCCAATTCGAATATCCCTGAACAAAAGCACAGGCAATATAAGAAGGCTATGCGGTAATGTCAGCTTCCTTAACAGGAATGGCTGCCTTCAGCGAATCGAGACTTGTCTCTATCTGACAACCAATCCTTCCACCAGAAAAATAAATGCGATCGTAGAGTGCCGCCGTTTCATCGACGGTAGTGGTGAAAAGCCTCTTCATTCCCAATGGCGAACATCCACCGTGCACATAGCCCGTAAGACCAAGCAATTCCTTTGATTTGACCATATGGACCGATTTTTCACCAACCGCAGCAGCAGCCTTTTTTAGATCAAGCTCCATAGCAACAGGAATCATGAACACATAATGATCCCCGCTCTTGCCGACAGTCACAAGAGTTTTGAAAACGCAATCAGGGTCTTCGTTTAGGACCCGAGCAACCTCAACGCCTGAAATCGCCTCAGGACACTCGAACGAATGCGCTTCATAGGACTGACCCGCACGCTCGAGCTCTCGCATTGCGTTGGTTTTCTTTTCAGCCTGCTTCGTCATAACGAATGCCTCCGTAGCCTATTCCATTTCGCTCCAACCCTGATCCTGCCGTTATAAGGCAAGAGTAGACATGCTCCAAAAAAGAGACCAGAAGCCGTCATTCGATCGTCAACCTACTGGACCTGATCCTGTTCCTGCTTACCCACATCAGCGGAAACCGTCATGTTGTGGAAACGCTCTTGAAGCCATTCATCGGGGAAAGCCTCGTCAAGCATCACGTCAATTTGAGTTGCCGGCGGAATGCCTTGCGTACGCTGACCTTCGCGATGCAAAACCAAAACAGTCATAACAGCATCGACCAAGATGAAAACCACCAAAAGCCAGCTTATGACCTTAAAGGCCTTACTGCTCTTATCGGAAAAGCGCTTCTGAACACCCTTGATGATGGGTAGAACAAAACGTACCCAGAATAATCCCAACGTACCCCACATGACGCCAAAAAAGAAATTGGTACGGCCGTTGATTGAGCCGAATGTTCCCGTGTAATCCCAAGCAATGGCGTGCCAGAAGGTTTCCATCATCCAACTGGCGCCATACTCCAGGGAAGCGCCAACCACCATGGCAACAAGAAAAATAATCAGATCATGAGTGTAGTAAAACCTGTTAAGAAAAAGGGTCAGAGCCACTGCCCCCACGCCATAAATCGGAGAAAACGGGCCCCACACAAAGCCAGCACGACTCTCGTAACCACCATATACCAGAACATGGAAGACATCTTCTAAGGCAAGCCCTAAAACCGAAGCTGAAACAAATACCCAGAATAGAAGGAGGAAACTGAGATTTAGATATCCTGGAGCAAGCTGGGCGCGAAATGAGCGCACCACCGTCGAATCAAGCAGGAACTCCCCAAAATCACGCAAAGACTTAATGTGTTTAGCGGGCTGTTCAGAGGGGTACCCGTCGCATACATCGGCTCGACGAAGAGCAGCGGCGAAATCAGCTTCTGCAGGTAAAGGCTTTTCGTGGCCTTTTTCTTGTGATGTGTAGTGTTGCTCAACCATATAAAAGGACTATAGCAAAGCAACGCGCTTGAACTCAGCCCGTTACCCGAAAGAGACAAAATAATGCCAATCCTCCCAGCAAAATGCTCCACCTTGCCACAGAACAAAAGAAAAGTGAGTTAGACTAACGACATCTTTATACACAACCCCAAAGCCAGTCCCCACTGGCACCAGAAAGGATGACGCCCTATGCGTCTGCTCGAAGAGCGAATCCAACGCGACGGCATCGTTAAGAGCGGTGATGTCCTTAAAGTTGACTCTTTCCTCAACCATCAGATGGATGTGGCTTTGTTTGAGGAAATGGCCTTGGAATGGAAGCGTGCCTTCGACGGCAAGCCCATTAACAAGATTCTCACCATCGAAGCTTCCGGCATAGGCATCGCAGCAATCGTAGCTCGTGTATTCAATGTTCCTGTCGTATTTGCAAAGAAGGCTCAGAGCATCAATCTTGACGGAACGGTATATGCCACGCGTGTTCAGAGCTTTACTCATGGCAAGATCTTCGATGTCATAGTTTCAAAGAAATTCGTTGGACCCGAAGACCACCTGCTGCTCATCGATGACTTCATGGCGAATGGTTGCGCCATGAACGGACTCATTGAAGTTTGCGAAGACGCTGGTGCGACGATCGAGGGCATTGGCATTGCTATTGAAAAGGGTTTCCAGGAAGGCGGTGCGAAGCTTCGTCAGCGCGGCTATCAGCTTGAATCTCTTGCCATTGTTGATGCAATGGACCCCGAATCAGGCGAGATAACTTTTCGATGAGCACACTAACCTCCCCATCCCCTCAAACCACTTCGCAACCCAAATCTGAACTAGAAGACTTCGACGGCAAGATATCCTTAGCACGCGCATTCCCCTACGGCCTACAGCATGTGCTTGCCATGTTTGTCGCAAACCTTGCACCTATCGCAATCATTGCGTCTGCTGCTGGCTTCGATGATGCAACGACCGCGATGCTTATTCAAAATGCAATGATTGTTGCAGGCATCGGCACTTTTATACAGCTATTCCCTATCTGGCGCATAGGTGCCCGAATGCCCATCGTCATGGGTGTGAGCTTCACCTTCGTGACCGTGCTATGCGGAATTGCCGTCAATTATGGCTATCCCGCTGCGGTCGGAGCCGTTATCGTTGGCGGTTTGCTCGAAGGCGTTTTGGGCTTATTCGCTAAATACTGGCGCAAATTCATCACACCCATTGTCTCTGCAGTCGTAGTTACCTCCATCGGCTTTTCGTTGCTATCAGTTGGTGCGCAATCGTTTGGCGGAGGTTCCGGCGCTCCTGATTTTGGCTCTCCGGAAAACCTAACACTGGGCTTCGTCTCCCTCATTTCCTGTCTGGTTTTTCAAGGATTGGTGAAGGGAAACGCAAAACAACTCTCGGTCTTGTTTGGTCTGTGTGTGGGCTATATTTTGGCACTCATCATGGGCAAGGTTGATTTCTCGGCATTCGAGGGAATCGGTGCGTTTAGCATGCCCCAACTTATGCCATTCGCACCCGAGTTTCACCCTGGAGCAATTATTGCCGTTGCACTTCTATACCTGGTTAGCGCCGCAGAAACCTTAGGTGACACTGCAGCGCTCGCCGCCATCGGCTTCAAGCGTATCCCTACCGAACGCGAGTTCTCGGGCGCGGTAGCCGCCGACGGTCTAACCAGTTCCATTGCTGGCTGCTTCGGCTGCTCTCCGCTCACCACGTTTGCTCAAAACATTGGCCTTGTGGCTATGACTAAAGTCGTCAACCGCCGCGCTATCGCCTGCGGCGCAGGAGTGCTGGTACTTGCAGGCTTCATTCCGGTCATTAGCGCCGTATTCGGCTCACTCCCTGATGCAGTTTTGGGAGGATGCACCATCATGATGTTTGGCAATATCATCCTGAGCGGCTTCCAGATGATAGCAAGCGCAGGTTTTTCGCAGCGCAATATTACTATTGCTGCCATTTCGTTGGCATTAGGCATTGGCTTTACTCAAGTTGGCGAGATATTCGTTTACTTCCCAGAGCTTCTACAGAACATCTTCGTAGGTAACAGTGTTGCCCTTACATTCCTCTCTGCCGTAGTACTTTCCTTTGCCCTTCCGAAAGTCACAACCGTAGGAGGTCCCCTCGTAGTCGATAACGGAAGAAACGAAGGCGCAGGAGAATTTCCGGAAACACCACCAAGCAACGCAGACAACAAACGCGACTAGCCAATACCCCAACAAAGAATCTCGTGCGCTGCCGTACAATATCGGCAGCGCTTTTTTGTACCTTTTATCGCTGAAGGAGCGAATTTGATGGATACCGCGGAACAGAAAACCGTACTTATAGGTGTTAGCGGAGGAGTCGCCGCCTATAAATCATGCGAAATCGTACGAGGACTCCAAAAAGCCGGCGTTCGAGTTAAAGTGATGATGACCGAGCATGCCACGCACTTTATCGACCCACTCACTTTCCGCTCCCTCACCCATGAACCGGTTGCGGTAGGTCTATTCGATGACCCCTCCGATCCAATTCATCACATTTCATTAGCAGCAGAAGCTGACGTTGTGCTCCTTGCGCCGTGTACGGCAAACGTTATGGCTAAAGCAGCACACGGCATCGCGGACGATCTATTCTCCACCACCCTTCTCGCCACCACAGCGCCTATCGTGGTTGCACCCGCTATGAATGTTCATATGTATGAAAACGCTGCCACGCAAACCAACATGGAAACCCTCAAAACACGTGGTTTCCATTTCGTTGAAGCCGATGACGGCTACCTTGCCTGCGGCGATGTTGGGCGCGGCCGCCTCGCCGAACCAGAACGTATCGTTTCTGCCGTCCTTGATCTGCTCAATGGGGAAGATGAAATCAAAAACGACTTTGCAGGCAAGCGCGTAATGGTCACCGCTGGGCCCACAGTAGAGCCCATCGACCCGGTCCGTTACCTCACCAATCGCTCTTCTGGCAAATTCGGGTATGCGCTGGCATCAGCAGCCGCCAACCGAGGAGCTCAGGTCACCTTGATTTCTGGTCCTGTTGCACTCCCAGCGCCCGCTGGCGTAGAGATGACGTACGTCGAAAGCGCACGCGACATGCTTACCGCTGCAGAGGCTTCATTTGCCAATGCAGATATCGCCCTGTTTGCTGCAGCAGTGGCAGATATGCGCCCCGCAAACCCAGCTGACAAGAAGCTCAAAAAGGGTAAGAATGACAGTGAACTTTCCGCTATTCAGCTCGCCGAAAACCCCGATATCTTGGCAACGCTTGGCCACAAGAAGGAAAACCGAGTTGTAATTGGGTTTGCCGCTGAAACAAATGACGTAGTCGACAATGCACGCAAGAAACTTGCCAAAAAAGGCGCAAATATGATTGTTGCAAACGAAGTAGGCGCAAACAAAACGTTCGGAAAAGACGACGATGAAATCTGGCTTGTAACCGAATCCGGCGCGGAACACATCGACCCTGCCCCTAAAACTGAACTGGCTCATGTCATTCTCGACAAAGCCCTTTCCATGGCAAAGACGAATTAAATAATCGTTCTGAGTACCATCTTGACCTGGGAATACAATCGGATCTAATAAATTTGGAAAAATATTTTGAAAAATCCCTTTGCATCGCTTTGTTGTTTGGGTTATTATAGCGGAGCTGCTTAGGGCAGTAACCGAACGGGTTGTGGCGCAGTTTGGTAGCGCACTTGACTGGGGGTCAAGGGGTCGCAGGTTCGAATCCTGTCAACCCGACCAGCTAAATCAGCAGGTCAGAGGATATCATCCTTCTGGCCTGCTTTTTTGTTTGTATTCGAAAACAACCCTGCTGGTGTTGCTTTGGTGATCCGAACTATATCGCCTATTTCTTCGCCCCATCACCAGCCAACTCATCTGGGCAATGGAATTCCTATCCAGCTGCTTTATTTAAAAGGCTATCATTTCGTATATCGAGCACCGCTCGATAAGATAATCGAAGGGGATTTAAGCAGATGCTTCTCAGCGAGCTTGAGCCAGGACAAAACGCCATAGTGGAATCAGTGGGTGGATCAGGCGCCATCAGACGACATTTGCTCGATATGGGTCTCACCCCCAACGCTCTGGTAACCCTACAAAAAGTCGCTCCCATGGGAGACCCAATACAGATCACGGTACGTGGGTTCGAGTTGACCCTTCGACTCGAAGAGGCAAAGAACGTATGCGTCACCCTTTCAGACAAGCCAGCAACCCTCCGAAAGAGCCATCACATTCACCAGGATATTGCCCACCCTGGCTTAGGTGAGCTTTCGGGAGCAGGTGACTACCGACGTCACACTCAAAGAGAAACCGCTAAAACCGGCCCTTTGACCTTTGCCTTGGTTGGGAATCAGAACTGCGGCAAAACCACTTTGTTCAATCAGCTAACCGGAGCCAATCAACATGTTGGCAACTTTCCCGGCGTCACCGTCGATAGGAAAGACGGCACTATCCGCAGCCATTCCGAAGCCACTGTTACCGACTTGCCTGGAGTTTACTCGCTCTCCCCGTACTCAAATGAAGAAATCGTAACGCGCGACTTCCTTCTCGAATCGAAGCCAGATGGCATTATCAACATCATCGACGGCACCAACATTGAACGCAATATGTACCTCACCATGCAGATTATGGAACTGGGCATTCCCATGGTACTTGCGTTGAACATGATGGACGAGGTCGAAAAGAACGGTGGAACCATTCGCGTCAACGAACTCGAAGCGGAACTCGGTATCCCGGTTGTTCCCATTTCTGCTGCAAAGAATCAAGGTGTGGACGAACTCGTAGACCATGCTCTCCATGTTGCTCGTTTTTACGAACTGCCGGAACAAATCGACTTTTGCCCCTCAAGCGAGGAAGAGCACAACCCATTAGGAGCAGTACATCGCTGCATCCACGCAACTGCTCATCTCATCGAGCCCTACGCCGAGCAGGTTTCCGTGCCCCTCAGATTCGCCGCAACCAAAATGGTCGAAGGCGATGAGCTTATCAAGGAAAAGCTCAGCCTACCCGAAAGCGCCCTGTCTTCGATTGACGAACTTACCACCTCCATGGAGAAAGATGCAGGAATGGACAGCGAAGCAGCTTTGGCGAATATGCGCTTCTCGTTCCTTTCTGATCTATGCAGCAAAACAGTAGTACGCCCTCACGAAAGCAGGGAGCACAAGCGCAGCGTTGCCGTAGACAAGCTTCTAACTGGCCGCTTCACCGGCATCCCCTGCTTCTTCGCCATCATGGCATTTGTTTTCGCTATGACCTTTGGCCCTATCGGTGGAACGCTTTCGGATTTAGTGAGCGAGGGTGTCGATATTACCCTGAGCACTTTGGCTGCAGGCCTTGAATCATGGGGGCTTAACCCAGTTGCAGAATCATTGCTCATAGATGGCGTCGGTGCCGGCGTGGGAGCGGTTATTGGCTTTTTGCCCACTATTGTTACCCTGTTCTTTTTCCTCTCCATTTTGGAGGATTCTGGCTACATGGCACGTGTCGCCTTTGTTATGGACCGCGCTATGCGAAAGATCGGCCTTTCTGGCAGAAGCATCGTTCCGCTTCTTATGGGATTTGGATGCTCGGTGCCCTCGATCATGGCCACACGCACGCTTTCGAGCGAACGAGATCGCAAAATGACAACGATGCTGGTGCCCTTCATGAGCTGCAGCGCAAAACTGCCCATCTACGCTTTGCTTATCGGCGCATTCTTCCCTCGCCCCATGCAGCCCGTGGTTATGATTGGCATGTACACATTCGGAGTACTATGCGGTATTGCCTTTGCCGCCTTGCTAAAACACCTGCGCTTTAGAGGCGAGCCCGTGCCCTTCGTTATGGAACTTCCCAACTATCGTCTTCCTGCAGCGAAAAGCGTTGCCCGATTGGTTTGGGACAAAGCGAAAGGCTTTATCAAGAAAGCATTTACCGTCGTTCTTGCCGCATGTGTCATTATCTGGTTCCTGCAAACCTTCGACGCCCATCTAAACGTCGTAGAAGATGTGGATACTAGCCTCCTGGCATGCATAGGCGGCTTTATAGCGCCGCTTTTCGCCCCGCTCGGCTATGGAGACTGGCGCGTGTCTACCGCCCTTATGACAGGCTTTATGGCCAAAGAAAGTGTGGTATCCACCCTAACCCAAGTGATGGGCGAAGGGGTGGATCTTACGATGCTGTTCACGCCGGTAACTGCAATGGCATTCCTGGCCTTTGTTTTGCTCTACACGCCGTGCGTAGCGGCCATTGCTACGGTCCGCAGCGAACAGGGTGGCACTCGTGCGGCACTCGAAATGATAGTGCTGCAATGCGGCATTGCCTGGATCGTTTCGTTTGTCGTGTACGCTTTCGGATTGCTTGCAACTGGCGGCATTAGTCAATTAAGTCCTATCGGATTTGCCGCTGTCGCCATAATCGCTCTCGGCATATGCATGTACCTGAAAATACAGAACAAAGATATCGAACTTGCCCCTGCATGTTCGAACTGCAGAGACTGCGACAATACCTCTTGCGGCTGCCACTAAACGAATTTAGGTGAAAACAGGCAGCGTCCTGCGCTCCATCTACCCAAGACGCTGCCCCAATCTCTGCGATAGTTAAAGTTAACCGCAAAATGCCAACTGCATTCCTGAATCAAGCTAGGCTTCAATCGGTTGAACGTTCAGCGGGCATCCCCACATCGCTCCCCAACTCGCTCCAATAGATCTTCGCGAGGTTATAAAAGGTCGAACAGATTGACATGAAGTCCTCGATAGTCTGGGCAAAACCGCTCTAGCACTGAAATATAACTGCCTGGTGTAAACTGCGCTATCCAAATAACTTCTTTCAACAACTCGCTTATCCAGGCTTCCAAATAATCGATCCCCATCAAGCTATCATCCACAGGACAACTAAGCTGATACTGGATGTCACAGGGAACCTCATGAGCCCGGAAACGTATATCGTATAGAGTCCTTATCTTGCCTATGCTTCCCAACGTATCGCGCAAAGAAACATTGCGAAGAGACGGCATTAGCTCGCAAATTCGCTTCCATATCACCAGAAGCGCTTCCACTCGCTCCTCCAAGTGTTCTACTTGACGTTCATACAAGGTAAAGGGGTCATTGGCTAATGCATTATTCAAGGAAGCCGGCGGCAGATCGGACGACCCAAGGACGTAGTAGAGGGAATTAGCAAGCTGAACCGCCTCGAATTCAGAAATTGGCGACGATGCTTCATGGGTGCGCAGCATCACAAGCCCGCTAAACAACCTGCCAAATCCTTCGGGGACCGCCTGATCGATCTCATACAGTAAAGGTTGAGCAACTGGCTCCCTCAACGCGCCGGGGCTATGCACAGCTCGATAAGTTCACAGACTGTTTCAGCCGCATAATAGCAAGGAAAAACAGGCACTTGCCCAATGGAGGTCAAGAGCACCTCGAGGGCGCGTGAATCAAGCTCCAGCAACCCATGGGATCTAAGCGATTCATTCCTTCGATTTTCTATATCAAAGGCCTCTTGATCCGTAACGGCAACTCCAACTGCCTCCTCAAAATTGCAGCCAACCGTTCCCTCAAACAAACGGAATTATTGAGCCGCGAAAGAATACCCCCTAGATTCCATATTAAGCTTCCCGATAATATCGGATAAGGCTTAATACGCCCAATAAAATACCAGTTCAAGTCTTATATAAGTTTGAAATAACTTGTAAAGAATTCTTTAAAATATTGCTATTCGCATCTTACTTCTTCCCTACAACTATCGAATAACACGCATCGAGCATGACCTCGGTTTTACAATATGATGCGTTTTATTCCGCCACAGAGAGGGTTTAATTACATGAGCAACGAACGCCTCGTGGCTGCCGCAAATCAATTCAAGCGTCTGCTTCTCGACAACAAACTGCTTGTCGTCGCCGTTGTTTGCACCACCGTGTATCTGGGCATCTTGGACAATGTACTTGAAAGCGAAGCAATGAAACTCGATGAAGCGGCGTACTGGCTCATCGTAGAAAACCTTCGCCAACCCTGGCTTACGCCCATCATGGAAAGCTTTTCCAATTTGGCAACGCCTGTCACCATCGTGGTGCTCTGGGTCCTAGTAACCGCCTTTGCACCGGGAAGAAAAGTTGGATTATGCACGGGCATGAACCTAATACTGGCTCTTGCCCTAAACCAGGTAATGAAGGCAATCGTGCAACGCCCCCGACCCGAGGGCTTTCGCCTTGCTGAAGCCAGCGGTTTCAGCTTTCCATCTGGTCATTCAATGATTGCTATGGCATTTTTCGGCTTGCTTGTTTGGTTCGTTTGGCGCTATGAAAAAGACAGGGTGCGCCGCACACTCATCATAGTTGCCCTCTGCGTGATTATCGCCATGATTGGAATTAGTCGCATTTACCTGGGAGTTCATTTTGCAAGCGATGTATTGGGTGGATTTTGTCTTTCGCTTGTCTGGCTTGTATTCTTTACAAGAATAGTCGCACCGCTTTTAATAGCGGACAAAGATATCGAGAGCACTCCCAACTCCACGCAATAGTATTAGCCTATCGACAAATAGAGGCCGCTCAACGGCGACCTCTATAGCTGTTTAGCCAGTACATGCGCAATCTACCCGCAGCGAACGCAGCTATGAACTCCTTTTACAGAAACGTAAACGAATCAACCTCTTCGGCAGTCTTGCCTTCAGGAAGCTGAATGCCTCGACCCTCGCTGCAGTACTTAAAGAGCACTTCTCTGCCTGCATCCGTAAGGCCAATGCGACGGTTCTGGAGCTTGCGAAGGGTATCCTGCAAGTCTTTCGGCACGGGAGCCAAGAATTCCATAACCTCACCCGTACGAGGATGCTCGAACTCTACAAAATAGGAATGAAGAAATTGACGAGTTAAACCAAGGTTGTCGGCTTTACCAGGAGTGCCGTACATAGGATCACCAACGCACCAATGCTTAATGTATTCCATGTGCACACGGATCTGATGTGTGCGCCCAGAGTACAATTTGCATTCAATCAGCGAAAAGCCATTGTCTTTATTTGAAGACTCAAAGCGCTCCAGCACCTTAAACGTGGTTACCGAAGAACGAGCCTGAGGTTTATCGGAAACCTGCATACGAGTACGAACTTTATCGCTACGGAAAATAGGCGCATCGATAAGACCTGTATCACTGGCAATATTTCCATGCACCAGACATAGATAACGTCTATTAACATTGCGAGAGCGGATCTCGTCCTGTAGCTCAAATCCGATTTCGTCGTTTTTGGCAACAAGCATAAGTCCTGAAGTGTCGCCGTCTAAGCGGTGAACAATGCCTGGACGATCGTCACCCTGGATATGTGCCAAATGATCGCGGCCATATTTATAGATGAGTGCATTGGACAACGTTCCGTCAGGATGACCTGGAGAAGGATGGCAGATTAAACCAGCTTGTTTGTTGATGACGGCCATATCGTCATCTTCGAAAAACACATCAAGTGGAATATCCTGGGGTTCAAGAAATACCCGGTCGTTGCTTTCGAATTCCTCGTAAACAATGAAATCGCCTGTATGCACCAAAGTCTTTTTCGTCGGAGTCTGCCCACCCACAAAAACCTTGCCTGCTTCAATCTGCTTTACCGCTTTACTACGCGATTCATATAACCCCGATTCGTACAAAAAGGAATCAAGGCGCATATCGTTATATGCTTCGGTAACCGTCGTTGAAAGGCTTCGCGCCATACGTTATTCCTCCTTAGTTGAAGAGGTTTCATGAGGACTCTTTCCCTCACGAACAATCTGAACTATCCAGCACATAGCCAACAAAGCAATTCCGCAGGTAACACCAATGTCGGCAATATTAAAAGTTGGGAAATCAATAAAGAGTGGTGTGATGAAATCGACAACATACCCCTGCGCAATGCGATCGTATAAGTTACCAATTCCTCCTGCAAACAGCAACCCAAGTCCAATCATCTCAGGCACTGAGGAGCGACGCGCCCAGTAAAAGGAAAAAGCGGCAATACCGATACACATCAAGGAAGTTGCAATTGCGATTATGGGAACATTCCCCGCAAAGGCGCCCCATGCAACACCTTTGTTGTGAACCAAATTGAGCTGAACTAAGCCGAGGATATCGGGAACCGCAATTTGTCCAGCATGGAAGTTGCTATCAAAATAGGCTTTTGTAAGTCGATCTACAACACACCACAAAAACGCGCAACCCGCCCATAAGACAAGGTTGCGCGCAAAGCAGGTGCCGCCATTTTTGGCGGCACCTGTATCTTTTTTAGAAGCGTTGGTCATCCCAGGCAAGAGCCTTACTCTTCGCCTTCGAAACCAATAGCATCAAGCGCATCACCACAACGCTTGCATACATGAGGATGGTTTGCGTTGCCACCCAGCTCACGGAAGTTCCAGCAACGAGGACACTTTTCACCCTGCGCTGCAACAACTTCGCAACCGAGCTCAGAGCCCTCAACGAAGCGAACGCCCGCAACAATGAAGAGCTCTTCAAATACCGCTGCATCGAAAGTGCTCAATACAGCTAGGGCGGCAGCAGGAACGGTAACCTCTACGCTAGCCTCCTGGCTCTTCTTGATAACTTTGGCACCGCGCGCTTCTTCGAGCGCCTTGGTGACAACATCGCGAACTTCCATGATAGTTGCCCACTGGGCCTCGAGCTGTTCCGTTTCAGCAGGAAGGGCGGGAACGAAGCTTCCTCGAGTAGGCCAATCGCACAGCTGTACAGAGGATTCACGTCCCTTGCGACCACGAGCTGCTTCGGGATAATGCTGCCAAACTTCTTCAGTGGTAAAGGTAAGAACAGGGGCAAGCACACGAACCATAACCTCAAGGATGTTCATAAGGACAGTCTGAACCGCACGACGACGGGGGCTTTCCGGAGCCTCAGAATACAGGCGGTCCTTCGCAACATCCATGTAAACGTTGGAAAGGTCGGTAACAAAATCGTACGCCACACGATAAACGTGATGGAAGCGATATTCGTCGAACGCCTTCGTGACATCATCGAGCATAACGGCAGTTTTTACCATCATATACTGATCGATGGGCTCAAGCTCATCCCAGGCAACGCAGTCGGTCTGATCGTCGAAGTTGTCCAAATTACCAAGCAGGAAGCGGAAGGTATTGCGGAATTTGCGATAGGTCTCAGAAGTTCGCTGAAGGATCTCATCGCCAATGGACACATCTTGGCCATAATCAACCGAGCTAGTCCACAAGCGAAGCACTTCAGCGCCCAAGGTCTTGTTCACGTCACTGGGGTCGATGGTATTGCCCAGAGACTTGGACATCTTTTTACCATCTTTATCGAGCGTGAAACCGCAGCTAATAACGTTCTTGTAGGGCGGAATGCCATATGCCGCAATGCTTGTGAGCAAAGAAGACTGGAACCAGCCGCGATGCTGATCGGAGCCTTCCAGATACACATCGGCGGGACGACGGAGGTTCTCACGGGCTTCGCAGACGGAAGTATGGCTTACACCAGACTCCCACCAAACGTCCAAAACGTCTTTATCGGATTCCAGGTGATCAACACCGGCACCGCAGTTAGGACAGCAGGTATCTGCCGGCAGGAATTCAGCGGGCGTCTTGCGATACCACGCATCGGCACCTTCGGTCTTGAAGAGATCGATAACCGCATCGAATGTTGCTTCGGTTGCTACGGTTTCACCGCAGGAATCGCAGGTGAATACTGGAATCGGAACGCCCCAATAGCGCTGACGGCTGATGCACCAATCAGGACGATCGGCGACCATAGCGCCAATGCGATTAGAAGCCCAGGAAGGATACCAGGTAACGTCTTCCTTGATGGCATTAGATGCCTTTTCGCGAATACCAGTCTTATCCATGGAAACAAACCACTGGGTGGTTGCACGGAAAATAACGGGCTCGTGGCAGCGCCAACAGTGAGGGTAGCTATGATCGATATCCTCGTGAAGGATAAGGAGACCCTTTTCATCGAGCCACTTAATGATCTCGGGGTTGGCCTCATTGACATCCATTCCACCCCAAGGGCCACCATAACCGATACCCTCGCCAACATAGAATTTGCCGTCATCGTCAACAGGCATAACAACGGGGATATCGAATTTCATGCCAGCGTTGTAGTCGTCGACACCATGTCCAGGAGCGCCATGTACAATGCCCGTACCATCTTCGAGCGTTACGTAGTCGGCATAGATAAATTTACCGATTTCGCCCTGGTCGGCAAAAATAGGTTGTTTGTACTCATTGCCAGCAAGATCTGCACCAGTCATAGACCATTCGCTACCGTCAGCACAACAAGCAAGTTCGTTGTTCCAGCCAAAACGCTCGCAACATTTCTCAACCAAATCACGGGCGACAATGGTGGCGCGACCATCGACAACAATAGCTACGTATTCTGCCGCAGGGTGAAGAATGACACATTGGTCTGCAGGAAGCGTCCATGGCGTAGTGGTCCAAATGGCTACATCCATCTTGCCTTCGTACGATTCAAGACCAGCAGGAGTAGTCGTCATTTCAAAGCGGACGAAGATAGCGGGGCTTACTTCGTTGCTGTATTCAATTTCAGCTTCAGCAAGTGCTGTGTGACAATGGCTGCACCAATGAATGGGCTTGCGGCCGCGATACACACTACCATCAAGGTAGAGTTTCTTGAAAATCTCAATGTTACCTGCTTCATATTCGGGCAAATAGGTCAGGTAAGGATTATCCCACTCTCCACGCACGCCAAGGCGCTTGAAGCCCTCGCGCTGGCCGTCAAGCTGCTTAGTGGCGTATTCGCGACAGATCTTACGGAACGTAGCCGTATCAATCTTAGCCATCTTCTCTTCGCCGAGCTGCTCTTCAACCTTGTTTTCAATAGGCAGGCCATGACAATCCCAGCCAGGAACATAGGGTGCGTAGAAGCCGCGCATAGACTTGTACTTAACGATGAAGTCTTTAAGGATCTTATTGAAGGCATGACCGATATGAATAGGGCCATTTGCGTACGGAGGACCATCGTGCAGGACGAAGGGTGCATTATCCTTGTTCTTTTCAAGCACCTTTGCGTAAATGTCGATGTCATTCCAATACTCAAGGCGCTTAGGTTCGTTTTCAGGCAAGTTCGCACGCATCGCGAAGTCGGTGCGCGGCAGATTCATGGTTTGCTTGTAGCTGTTGGCCACGATGCACCCTTTCTTCATCCTTGTATTTGTATAACCATGAAATTATACCGAACTTAGCCAAATAGCGAAGCGGCTGAATTGTGAAGCAGCCCATCGACCTTAAATCATCACGTTTCGCCTTCGTAATAACCCGCTCGTTACATAAACAGCAACACTACGCACAGTCCGTTATGCCGAGTCGCAATCTTGAAGGCTAACTGCAGAAACCACGCCTCAAAAGCGATGGAAGCAATTGATGATTCATGTATGAATTTGACTCATATATGCTGTTTCAGATTGCATTATTTTCTCGATTAACCGAGCAATACAATGGACAACAGGGATCAGGGCAAGGAGTGCGTCATGAACGATGGAAAGACCAAGAGCGCCGCAGGCCTCTATACCCGTGTCGATCTTGACGAGGTTCTTTATACTGACAATTTCTCAGTATGCAAAAACTGCATTGGCTGCGGCAAATGCAGCCGAATTTGCCCCGCCGAAGCAATTAAGATGAAAGATGAGCACCCCGTCTGGATAAAAGAAACGTGTCTAATGTGTTTCGGCTGCCTAAGGCTCTGTCCCACTGCCGCCATTCGTTACGGCGACATCAAGCAATCAAAATGCGCTATCGCAAAGGTCTCATAAGCTAAAGCACAGCAAGCAACCGCAAAACGCTTACCGAATCCCAAAACGACAGTGCCTTATCGTCTCGAGATGAGTAGGTTGCCCAAGTCTCCCAAAACACAAATAGACCCCGCTAAAACCAGCGAGGTCTATACTGGGTCGAAGCCTATGAATTGCAACCCTAAACGTTCCTGTCTTCAGTGCAGCCCCTAATTGGTTCCGAGTTTGATTTAAGGCTGCAACCAAAAACTTACGCAACAGAAGCTTGCTGACCGCGTATGCCAACCGTAGATGAAACCTTAACGCCAAGTTCCGACAAATCAACTCGAGGCTCCGAACGGGTAAATGCCCCATGTTCAGGGCAAACGCCATGGTATATAACTTCTTCAGGGGCAACTTCGACGGCAAGATCCAATAGGATTCCGCATTTCGGACAAGTTCCCATAGTTTCAACACTTGGAATCTTACTCATGGCAATACCGCCTCTCCATGCACGGGCTAACCCCGCTTTATTGCCGTTTCTTTAATAACAGCAAATTTGAACGTGTTCACAATTACTACGACCCCACTATAGCGCTTTCCCAATTAAGAATGAACACGTTCACATAGAGAATGCGCCATCGTAAATCAATCAATACGCCAACTAGTCCCGGTTCGGAAGCAGACTTCAAGTCGCAAAATCTAAAGCGTTAAAAGATGCAGAATAAGAAGCCTAGAGGCGCCAATTACCGTAAGAGAACAGCTACTACACCATCGATCACTCGTGAAATAGCGCGCAGAAGACAGCTTGATCAAAGCACCTGTTTTATTCAAGCTGCCCAATTGGCTCTATGCCATGAAATCCCAAACAACTTTCGCGAAGAAAATCAACAATACCGCTATTGTAATGGGGCGCGCGATAGCGCCCCCGTTCTTGGTAAAACTATGAGACCCCAGATAGTTGCCGATCATATTGAACAAGCCAGCCAAAAGGCCCAGAAGTATGACTACTTGACCGTGGAGCAAAAACACGATCAACGCCGCTAAATTGGTAGTGAGATTGATCGATTTCGTAACGCCTGCCGCAGAGTCCAAACGCAAATGAGCCAATCCGGTAAGCATTAGCATCAAAAACGTTCCAGTTCCCGGACCGTAGAAGCCGTCATAAACACCAACCGCGAAGGCAATCCCTATACAGAGCAAAGTGGTCTTACGAAGTGAAAACGATTGAAGACCCGCTGCGTCAAAACTTTTGGACTTCATTACATAAATCGCCGTTACCGGAAGCACCACCAAAAGAAATAGGCGCAAAAATCCGTCATCAACGAGCAGCAATACGTTGGAGCCGCAAAACGACCCCAAGAAAGCAAAGACGATGCTTGGCAACGCAAGGCGTGCATTAATGAAACCCGATTTGGCATAGTGAAACGTTGCCACAGTAGTCCCCATACAGGAACTGAGCTTATTTGTAGCTATAGCAGCATGAGTCGGAACACCGGCAATAAGATAAGCGGGCAAGGAAATTAGCCCACCTCCCCCAGCGATAGCATCGACATAGCCGGCCAAAAAAACAAGCCCACAGACAATTGCTAAACCTAGAGGCTCGATTCCAAAAAAGTTAGAGATCAATTCAAATATCATATCCATAGCGTATGGATTCTACACCGTACTAAAGCGATTCCGAAAAAAGAAAGCGGCAAAAAGGAAACAAAACCTTTTTGCCGCTTTAAAGAACCCTCAGATTGAAGGGTCGGCCAAAGAGCGTCATAAGCGAAACATGAGCACTATGCGCGCGTGGTCTCCACTTCGCTTTCGGTATGGAACTCGGTTGTACTTCCCTCTTCCGAGTACTGCTGCTCAGCCTTGAGCTCTTCGGCGAGGTTCGCCTTAGCAACCGAAATCATCAGCTTGATACGATTGAGTTGGTTAACCTCGGAAGCACCAGGGTCATAATCGACCGCAACGATATTAGTGCCCTTATAGCGACGACGCAGCTCCTTAATAACTGCCTTGCCAACAACGTGGTTGGGCAAGCATGCGAAGGGCTGGGCACACACGATGTTCGGAGCACCGTTGCGAATGAGCTCGCACATTTCAGCAGTAAGAAGCCAGCCTTCACCCATCGAATTGCACAGAGACAAGATCTCTTCTGCATAGCTTGCCAGCTCAAAGATATCCGTGGGCGGCTCGAAGCGCGTAGATTTCGCCAAAGCATCGTTCATGGGTTTGCGCAGCTTCGCAATGGCAGCCAAGCCTGCCTTTGCACCCATCGCACCCTTCTTCGACTTGCCTACACCTTCCTGCTGGAAGATGGAACCAGCAATACCGAACAGGAAGAAGTCAACCAATCCAGGCACAACCGCTTCGCAGCCTTCCGCCTCGATGACATCGACCACCTGATTGTTTGCTGTGGGGTGGAACTTAACCAAAATCTCGCCAACAACGCCAACGCGCGGCTTGGTTCCCTCGCCCTGCAGCGGCAAGTTGTCGAAGTCGTCTACGATGGCGCGAACCGTCTTCTTATAACGACCGAATTTCTCGCCTTCGGCGATTTGCAGCTTGCACTTTTCCATCCAGTAATCGAACAACTGCTCTGCCGCACCCTTTTCGATTTCATACGGGCGCGTACGGTACAGGCACTGCATAAGCAAGTCGCCATAGAACAACGCAAATATCGCGTTGTACAGCATAGTGGCCGTCACCTTGAAGCCAGGATTAGATTCATCCAACTTCTTGAATGCGAGCGAGATAACAGGGATATGGCCCAGACCCGCAGCCTTCAACGCCTTGCGAATAAGGCTGATGTAGTTGGTTGCGCGACAGCCGCCACCTGTTTGGGTAATGATCACAGCAAGTTTATCGGTGTCATAGCGGCCAGATGTAACCGCTTCCATGATCTGACCAGTAACCAGGATAGATGGGTAGCAAATATCGTTGTTCACATACTTCAGACCAGCATCCACCGCTCCATGGTCAACCGCTGGCAACAATTCAAGGTTATATCCATTTGAGCGGAAAATCGGCACGAGCAAGTCGAAATGGATAGGAGCCATCTGGGGACAAAGAATCGTGTACCCAGCATCTTTCATTTCTTGAGTGAACTGAACCTTCGGGAATGCAGTGGATTCAGCTTCACGAATATGAGGGCCATCATGCTCATCAATCGTCCCGCATGAACAAGTACTTCCCTTGCCGTTGGCAATCTCTGCAGCAACCGCAGCGCCAGCCTCAGCTTCGCGAGCACCAGTCTTGGCATTAATAACGGCCTCGCGTGCAGCAACATCGGCCTCGAGCTTATCAGCATCAATGCCACAAACAGGACAGCCACCCTCAATTGCATTCTGCTCAGCGCGCTCATCGGATTGGTCTTTCAACGCAGCCAGCAAAGAGCGAACTCGAATACGAGCAGCACCCAAGTTGGAAACCTCGTCGATCTTCAAGACGGTGTAGATCTTGCCCGAACCTTCCAAGATTTCCTGGACCTGATCGGTGGTAACAGCGTCCAGACCACATCCGAAACTGTTCAATTGAATTAGATCGAGATCATCACGCTGGGTTACCACCTTTGCGGCACGGTACAAGCGCGTATGATACATCCACTGATCAACAGCGCGAAGAGGACGTTCGACCTGACCCAAATGAGCAATTGAATCTTCGGTAAACACTGCCAAGCCGAAGCTGGTAAGCAATTCTGGGATTGCGTGATTGATTTCGGGATCGTCGTGATACGGACGACCAGCCAACACGATACCGTGCACCCCATGTTCTTCTATCCATTTCAGGGTTTCCATGCCCTTGTTATGGATGTCTTCGTGAAGCTGCTCGTCTTCAGCCCATGCGGCATCTACCGCAGCATCAATTTCAGCCTGCGTGGGAGCAGGGCCGGAGCCCATAAGCTCGGGGTGTTTCTCAACAAGCTCGACATACAAGCGCTCTTTCAGTTTGTCCTTCATGTGATAGGGAACAAAGGGATTAAGGAACTGGATATCGGTCTCGTTCAATGCGTCGACATTGAGTTTCAACGCCTCGGAATAGCTCATTACGATAGGACAATTGAAATGATTGCCTGCGGTCTCGTCTTCCTGACGCTCATACTTAGCACACGGCATCCAAATAAAATCGATGTCTTTTTCGAGCAAGTTCATGATATGGCCGTGAGATAGCTTGGCTGGGTAGCACACGCTCTCGGAAGGCATAGACTCAATACCCGCTTCGTATGTTTTCTTGGTTGAAGGGTCAGAGAGCTCAACACGGAAACCAAGTTTGGTAAAGAACGTAAACCAGAACGGATAGTTTTCGTACATGTTCAAGGCACGAGGAATACCAACCGTGGAACGAGTTGCCTCTTCCTTGGATAGGGGCTGATAATGATCGAATAGGCGATGGGTCTTATATTCGAACAAGTTTGGAACCTTGGTGGCTTCTTCAGCCAGTCCCGCGCCCTTTTCACAACGATTACCCGTGATAAAGCGACGGTGCTTACCCGTCTCCTCATCAATGCCAAAATCGTTAATAGTGAGCAGGCAGTGATTCGAGCATGCTTTACAGCGCACGTTTCGATGCGTAGGCTCAAGCGCACGTAGGGCATCCAATCCAAGCATGGTCGTTTGAGCAGGAACGCCCAAAGCTGCTTCCTTAGCATGAGCACGATCGCGAGCCAACAGGGCAGCACCATATGCACCCATGTTTCCAGCGATATCGGGACGAACTGCATTGGTTTCAGCCAATTGCTCGAATGCGCGCAAAACGGCATCATTCAAGAACGTACCGCCCTGAACGATAACTTTAGTGCCCACTTCATGGGGGTCGCGAATTTTGATTACCTTGAACAAAGCATTTTTAATAACGGAAAGAGCCAAGCCAGCAGCGATGTCGCCAACCGTGGCACCTTCCTTCTGAGCCTGCTTAACGCGGCTGTTCATGAACACCGTACAACGGCTGCCCAAATCAACAGGATTTTCGGCCTTGATAGCGCTTTGGGCGAATTCGGAGACGTCAAGATTCAAGCCCGATGCAAAGCTTTCAATAAACGAACCGCAGCCAGAGGAGCACGCCTCGTTCAGCATGATGTGGTCAATCACGCCGTCCTTAACGCGCAGACACTTCATGTCCTGACCACCAATATCCAAAATGAACTCAACGCCTGGAAGCATTTCCTGAGAACCACGGAGATGCGCAACCGTTTCAATCTCGCCGGAATCCACACGCAAAGCTTCGAGCAACAACGCCTCACCATAGCCGGTAACCGTAACATGGGCGATGTTTACCTTGGGCTTGCCCGATTCATCGACAGGAAGCTGCTGATACAGCTCGGCAACAGCACGTTTCGCGCACCCTAAAACGTCGCCTTTGTTGTTGACGTAACTGCTCCACAAAAGACTGCCATCTTCACCGATAAGGGCACTCTTGAATGTGGTCGAACCAGCATCGATGCCAAGAAAAGCCGCCCCCTCATAGGCTGAAAGGTCAGCACGACGAACCTTTTCGCTATCATGGCGCTGCTTGAATTCGCGATAATCGGCCTCATCTTTAAATAAGGGAGGAAGACGAACCACTTCGCTGCCCTGAACATCGCCCAGATTTTCAAGACGCTCAACAACGTCAGAAAGCAACTCAGCTTTAGCTTCAGAACCAGCCAACGCGCAACCACTTGCCACAAAAAGATGAGCATTATCAGGAACAATAATATGTTCGTCATCAAGCTCGAGCGTTTCATAGAAGCGCTTGCGAAGTTCAGGCAAGTACTGCAGCGGACCACCGAGGAACGCAACATGGCCGCGAATCGGACGACCGCATGCCAAACCGGAAATGGTTTGCGTAACAACGCTCTGAAAAATAGATGCAGCAATATCTTCTTTTTTAGCTCCCTCGTTCAAAAGGGGTTGTACGTCGGTCTTGGCGAATACGCCACAACGGCTAGCAATCGGATACAGCACCGTATGATGCTGAGCAAGCTCATTGAGCCCCGTTGCATCAGTGTCCAAAAGCGCGGCCATCTGATCGATGAATGCGCCGGTACCGCCAGCGCACGTACCATTCATGCGCTGCTCGATGCCATTATCGAAGTAGATGATCTTAGCGTCTTCGCCGCCAAGCTCGATAGCGACATCGGTCTTAGGGATAAACGTTTCGACTGCCGTTTTGGAAGCAATTACTTCCTGAACGAATTCGATACCGAGCCACTGGGAAAGCAGCAGACCGCCGGAGCCGGTAATGGCAACCGTAACCTCTTTATCAGGAAACTGCGCTGCCGCTTCCTGCAATACCTCCAACACCGTCGCACGCACATCGGCGTGGTGGCGCCGATAGACCGAATAGACGATCTGATCGTCTTCGTCCAAAACTGCAACTTTTACCGTGGTTGATCCCACGTCGATACCCAGATGGAGTTTAAATGCTCCAGCTTCGGTTGCCATGGTGAATCTCCTCACATTCGAATAGGTTCCCCCGGCCTGATGAAAAGCAAACGCATGGCAATAAGCGCCATTTCCTCCGAGCTTTCCTTCATTCCGGTTTCAATCCAATGGGTTATAACGCCTAAGTACGCTGAAGCATAGAAGGCAAGATAGTAATCAACAAATGCAGTGGGGTCATTGCGGTACTGCTCGTGAAGCACGCTCTGAATAAGGTGAGCACATACCGAATCTCGCAAGCGGGGACCAAAACGAATATCGCCCCCGGGACCCAATACTGCATGCAGGAAAGCGCCTTGTTTGCTCAGGTATTCGAAGAGGTCCACCAAAAAAGGAAGCGGACGCTTTGTAAATCGCGCCGCAACTACCTCTTTTATATCGATAGATTCCATCTGAGCCTGAATAGCGACTAAATCACGCATCACTTCATCTTCGAACGATTCAAGCAAATGTTCTTTATCGCGAAAGTGATTGTAGAAGGTACCGCGATTAAGGTCAGCTGCAGAGCACAGGTCGTTGACCGTGATGGAGTCAAACCCCTTTTCCTCCATCAGGGTGATGAGCGCACCGCGCAGCGCTTTCTTGCTGCGCGTAATACGACGATCCTCAAAGCAAGGCTCGATGGCTAAAATTGCGTTTTCACAACGTGAGTGCATACTGACACCAGCTGGCACGTTAGCCCCTTCCCCTTGCACGGTCGCAAATAACTTCCCCGCAGTTACATTAATCACACTGATCATTAATGAACACAGTGTGCAATAACATAGTACCAAGGGGCTGTGACTCGGGCAAGAAATGGATCCAAAAACAGCAATATAGCAACAACTAAAGAATCACAAAGCAAGTAGGTCCCATCGGCGCTCGAGAGCCCATTTCGAAAATCAAAATAAGAATCGAGCATCTTCAAACCACGAAGCTGCTCGATTCCCGACGAATAGCGCAATATCTAGCTTATTCCATAGCCTCTGCTGTAGCTTTTTCCACAATACGCTGGCGAGCCAAATCTTGACCTTCGATCGCTTCGGTAAGACGCCTGCGATAATAGGTTGCCCCCTTGGAGATATCTATACGCAACCCAATTTCGGCCTGCTGAAACAAAGACAGCGCACGGAGGGGATCGTATTCTTCTCCCCACTCTTCGCATGAGGGGTTGACGATTGCCTTAGCGATTCGCACGGATGGCTGAGCCGCTTCAACGACGCTCCCAGCAAGTTCGAGACTGCGTTCCCACAGCTGACAAGCCTTCCCCATGCTAGATGGCACAGCCTCACCACGAGAATACATATCCCCCAGCTTATATACCGCCTCACAAGACGACTGTAAGGCGGAAGCCAATGCGTAACATTGATACGCCTTTTGGTGGTCGGCTTCACCTGCGCGACCATATTCGTATATATAGCCCAAATTGATAATCGACTGGAAACAGCCATGGTCCATTGCTTGCTCGTAGAGCTTTGCGGCCCGTGCATAGTCCTGAGGAACTAGCTCTCCCATGTAATACAATGCACCAAGGTCATTCATGCAGGCAGCACTACCTACCGAAATGCCCAACTCATAGCCCATTACCAGTACAGTGCAAACCTCTTCGCTTCTCAATGCCGCAGCCCTAATGGCAACCATGTTTTCCGTAACATAACAGGCGAAGCCATCGCCTCTATCGGACAATGCAGCTTCAGCAAGCATTGCAACCATATTCGGATTAGCAATTAGTGCAAGATCCGCCAATGCCTTTTGATTGGCTGCGAAAGAAGCTGCAAAATCCGCAATGCGCTTTGCTAAACCATCTTCGCTTAAAGTAGATTCCTCCGTCACGACAACCTCCCACTTAGTCGATGCCAGATAGTCATTCTGCTGAATTTGACCTTCTGAAGAGCACACGGCAATGGACAGGCGGTAATTCCATTCGCGCTTCTCAAGACTACCCTGAATAGCAGCTCGCAGAGAATCACACCGTAAATTCCAAGATAAAACGAACAATGAACCCATTAACCGAAGGAAGAGCATGGCAATAATTCCATCCGTGCCCCATACGCCTTGCAGTAGCCGTGTTTCTATATCGAAGGGCACGCGTTCGCAACTCCACCCGCATTTAGCAGTGATAAAATTACCAAATTGATGAAACCACAATGAAAGGGATCGTTTCCATGCAGATCACCCCGGAAGAGATCGCTGAAACGCTTGCAATGGTAAGCAAGCAGCACCTCGATATTCGTACCATTACCCTCGGTTTGAACCTGCGCGGCTGCACTCATGAAGATGTGAACGTTATGGCCCGCAAGGTATACGATCGCATGACCACCGCTGCCGAAAAGCTTGTTCCTACCGCTGAACAGCTCGAACGCGAATACGGCATTCCTATCGTAAATAAACGCATTTCCGTGACGCCCATCGCCGAAATCTGCGCTGCAACCCAAGCTACCGACCTTTCCCCTATTGCTATCGCGATGGACAAAGCCGGCAAAGAAGTTGGCGTCGATTTTGTAGGCGGTTTTTCTGCACTTGTGCACAAGGGCGCCTCACGCGCAGACAACAACCTGATGGAATCAATTCCTGCCGCCCTTGCCGCAACAGATAATGTATGCGCATCGGTAAACGTTGGATCAACGCGCGCCGGCATCAACATGGATGCCGCGTTCAAAATGGCTGGCATCATCAAACAGGCCTCAGAGGCAACCAAAGACAAACAGTGCATTGGCGCAGGCAAATTGGTTGTATTCTGCAACGCCGTCGAAGATAACCCCTTCATGGCTGGCGCATTCCATGGCTCGGGTGAGGCCGATGCAGTAGTCAACGTTGGTGTATCGGGGCCCGGCGTTGTGAACAATGTCCTGCGCAACATGCCCAAAGATGCCGATATGACCTCCATTGCTGAAGCAATTAAGGCAACCGCCTTCAAGATCACTCGCGCAGGCGAACTTATGAGCCGCGAAGCCAGTCGACGTCTGGGCGTACAGAAAGGCATCTTGGACCTCTCTCTTGCACCCACGCCCGCCGAAGGCGACTCGGTAGCCGAAATCCTGGAAGCTATTGGCGTTGGCCAATGCGGCGGCCCAGGCACTACTGCAGCTCTCGCCATGCTCAACGACGCAGTCAAGAAGGGCGGCGTTATGGCAAGCAGCAGCGTTGGCGGTCTTTCTGGTGCCTTTATCCCCGTATCCGAAGATGCCGGCATGATTCGCGCAGCAGAATCCGGTGCGCTCCGTCTGGAGAAGCTTGAAGCCATGACCTGCGTTTGTTCCGTTGGCCTCGATATGATCGCCATCCCAGGAGATACCAGCGTCGAAGCCATCTTTGGCATCATTGCCGATGAATGCGCCATTGGCATGATCAACAACAAAACCACCGCAGTTCGCCTTATTCCCGCTATCGGCAAGAAGGTTGGCGACAAGCTCGACTTCGGAGGCCTGCTTGGTTATGCGCCGGTCATGCCGGTAAGCGAATATGCTGGCACGGTGTTCGCTCATCGCGGTGGCCGCATGCCTGCACCGCTGAATTCTCTGAAAAACTAACGGCAACTTCGCTCCAGAAACAGCACGGGCCCCAATAATGGGGCCCGTGCTGTTTCTGGTCGATAAAAACCTCGTTGATACCTTAATGGTTAAAAGGAAAATGGGCGAATGCCTCTTGTCGCAATATCTTTCACACCGAAGAAGCTACGCAGATCAAAATAAACTTCATCGTCGATTTCCAATCCTTTTTCCAAAACAAGCATCTCGCCAAAAGGTGCCTCAAACACGCCACAGTTTCTTGCTTTCAGCCGAGGCACGTCTTTATCGCGAACAAAACGTGAATGGAGCTCGGTCATATCGGCGCAACAGCCCTTTGGACTAATAGGCTCAACAGCGATGCAGTGATATCCTTTGCGATCCATATACTCCAGGAGCTTTTCAGAAGCGCTGATTTCAATATGTCTCATGCTTCGCTTCCTAGGAACGTAGCATGGACAAGGTACTCCACGTTTCCTTCAGCACCCTTGATCGAGCTTTCCACTACCCCGTTCACTCTAAAGCCCACCTCACGCAACGCCTGGGTGACTTCATCAACCACACGCTGACGAACCGCTTCGCTGCGGACAATGCCATGATCGGTTTCTTCGTGCTGGCTTTCAAACTGCGGTTTGATAAGCCCCAAAAAGATGCTCCCCTCTTCACAAAGATTGGCGAACACATCAGCTAGCTGGGCCAATCCGATAAAACTTAAGTCGCATACCACCATATCAAATGGAGCTCCAAGGCTCTCGGGGCTCGCTAAACGAATGTTGGTGCGCTCGAACACACTCACACGAGGATCTTGGCGCAAGCTCCAAGCGAGCTGGCCGTAGTTGACATCTACGCATGCCACACTGGCAGCCCCCGCCTGAAGCAGGCAATCCGAAAACCCACCCGTAGAAGACCCAACATCAACGCAACGAAAACCCGCAACATCCTGTCGGAAGTGATCAAGCGCACCCTGGAGTTTATGCCCACCACGGGAAACGAATTTCTTGGTATTTTTAACGAAAAGATCAGCATCGGTACGAACTTTTAAAGCAGCGCTCGACACGTACACATCGTCTACGCGCACCTCACGCGCTATAACCGCACGCAAAGCCGCATCCCTATCAGCAAAATAACCCTGCTCGACAAGCAGATCATCTACGCGAATCTTTGCCATTATCAGTCCGTTTCGTTCGGTGCAGGAGCAGCCACATCCTGACGCTCGGTCTCTTCGATAGAGGCACTGGCTGCAAACAAGCCCGTTTCTCTCCCGCGTTCTTCAGCAGCTGGGATCAATCCGGTTTTGATCAATTCCAGAAAATCCCGCTCTGTCAAAATAGGAACTCCCAGACTTTCAGCTTTGGAGCGTTTAGACCCTGCAGCCTCGCCGCAAATAACGTAGCTGGTCTTTTTAGAAACGCTTCCAGAAACCTTTGCTCCGTACTCTTTCAGCTTATTGCCCGCTTCGGTACGCGTCATACCCGATTCAACCAAACTGCCAGTAAGCACAAACGTCAGACCCGCAAGGGTTTGGGGCAATGTGTTTTCATGGAGCTCTTCTTCCATGGTTACGCCAGCAGCAGCTAAACGCTCTACCACCTTTACATTATCTTCAGTTGCAAAGAAGTCACAAATACTCTGCGCAATAATCGAGCCAACGCCATCGATTGCCGCCAGGTCGTCAACCTTTGCGCCACGAAGCAAGTTCATAGAAGGATAGACTTTCGCAATAGCCTCTGCCGTGGTTTTGCCAACGTGACGAATACCCAATCCGAAAAGAACACGTGCCAGCGAACGCTTCTTGCTTTCGTTAATTGAAAGCATAAGCTTTGATGCCACCACAGGGCCCAGCTCAATCCGCTCACCCTTGGTGGTGGTCCGACCAGTATCCAAATGCTCCAACGTATCCTGCGAAAGATCGTAATAATCGGCAACATCGGTTAAATTGCCCGACTCAATGAGACGAGCAACGATCTCATTGCCCATACCCTCAATATCGAGCGCACCTCGACTTGCCCAATGAGTTAATCGCTCATGAGCCTGAGCCGGACAGTCGATAGATACGCATCGATAAGCCGCTTCACCCTTCTCTCGAACAATAGGAGAGCCACAACTGGGGCAAGCCTTCGGCATAACCCAAGGTTGAGAATCCTCAGGGCGCAACGAAAGGATAGGGCCCAGAACCTCAGGAATAACATCGCCGGCTTTTCGGACGATAACGGTATCGCCAATACGCACATCCTTACGCAAAACCTCGTCTTCGTTATGGAGGGTAGCTCGAGCAACCGTAGAGCCAGCCACCAAAACCGGATCAAGCTCGGCTACAGGCGTGCACGCGCCTGTTCGCCCAACCTGAATGGTGATATCACGCAAGATAGTGGTTTTTTCTTCTGGAGGGAATTTGTATGCAATGGCCCAGCGAGGAGCGCGTGCCGTGAAGCCAAGCTCATGTTGCAAGGCAAAAGAATCCACCTTCACAACCACACCGTCGATTTCATAGGGCAGATCGGCACGCTTCTCCAGGCAATCGCGGCAGAACCTTCGCACCTCTTCGCGCGTGACGCAGCGCTTAACATCGGGGTTTACGTGAAAGCCGCAACTACGGAGCCACTGCAGCAGCTCCCACTGCCCTGAAGCTTTGATGGACTGATCGCGCGCAATTGCATACATGAAAGTTGACAACTCACGCTCACGTGTAACAGAGGGATCTTTCTGTCGAAGGGATCCAGCGGCGGCATTACGGGGATTGGCAAACGTGCGATTCCCCACTGCCTCAGCCTGCTCGTTGAGCGCCTCGAAGCTTGCCTTCGACATGTATATTTCACCACGGACCTCAACCGAGGAAACGCCTTCGACAACATCCCCAGCACCTTCATCCCACAAACGCAAAGGAATGTCGTTAACCGTACGTACATTAACCGTAACATCTTCGCCCGTGGTGCCATCACCGCGAGTGGCAGCACGAACCAGCTTGCCGTCTTCGTAGGTAAGCGCCAGCGAAGAGCCATCTATCTTGAGTTCGCAGACCAAAGGAGGAAGCGCACCCAAGGCTTCTTCGGTCCGATCCATCCATGCATCAAGCTCGTCCAAATCCATCGCGTTGTCGAGAGAGTACATGCGCTGTTCGTGAACTACGGGGGAAAATTGATTGCCTACAGCTCCACCAACGCGCTGGGTTGGAGACGAAGGATCTTGCAATGAAGGATATTCATTCTCCAGGTCACGAAGCTCGCGCATAAGGGAGTCGAACGCAGCATCTGATATTTCGGGGTCATCGAGGACATAATAGCGATGCGTGTGATATTCGATTTCGCGACGCAGGCGTAAAACACGCTCTGCCAGTGTTTCTTCGGGCACGGAACCCTGTTCGTTAGACATGAAAGAAATCCTCTCGTTTACCCTCAACGTTGATGCACTGCAAGCCAATCAGCTAACGCGACATAGACCTAGCAGTAACTCAACAAAGCAAAAGCTGGCATCAGATGCATCACACCAAGACAGCAGCAAATAGAGCTTATCTTGTTCTATTTGCCTATACGCATAAAGGCCTCAGGCACAGCATCAAGCACGTCTTCGGCGCAGGTGCTAACAACGCCTTTGCGCTCAGCCGCAATATTACCTGCTTCTGCATGTATATATACCCCCAGATGAGCAGCATCGAAAGCACTCATGCCCTGAGCAAGCAAGCCACCAATTACCCCAACAAGAACATCACCCGTACCAGCTTTTGCAAGCGCAGCGGAACCATTCGTTACCCTGCAGCTATACTCTATCGAAGCGATTACCGTATCGGGCCCTTTGAGAACAACAACGGCACCATAAGCCAATGCAAGAGAATAGGCTACTTCTTCTTGCTGCATATTATCTAAGTTCAGTCCAAAAGGAGCACCGAGACGCGCTGCTTCACCCTTGTGCGGAGTTAGGACAGTTGCACTCCCCTGTTCATTGCGACGACGCAACACTTTGCGCATTTTCAGCGAGGGCATGAACGCGAGAGCACCGCCATCAACCAGCACCGGTGCCGAGGCCTGCTTCAGAACACGGCGAGCCACATTTTCAGCATCAGCATCCGAGGAATCAAACCCCGGCCCAACCACAAAGGCGCCAGGATGATGCGCAGGAAGAGCAGAGGCGACATCCAATGAGGCGAAAGAGCCAACCACCAGTGAAGGGCGAAACGCCTGGATCAGCGCCATGTTGCTTTTTGCTGTGAAAACCTGCGTATAGCCCGCACCAGCAAGCTGCGTCGCGCAAGACGACAGGCATGCAGCACCTGGATAAGCGGCAGAACCAGCGACAACTATCGCTTTACCTCGAGAATATTTATGGGCATCAGCAGGGGGAATAGGCACAAGCGACGCATAATCTGTCTTGCTATCCATGGGTTTACGCACCTTCTTTCCCATCAGCAGCCGGCAGGTCATCCAAAAGGGAACGAGCCTCTTTGAATTGACGCGTCAAATCTTGAGCTGATGTAGTAACGCGCGCCTTTGCCTTCGTACGAGAATCCTCGGTCAAAGCAAGTGCACAAGCAACCGCTTCGTTGTGGGTATATGAGAGCGAAAGCGGAATCTCCTCGATGCCTAAATGAGCGGCGATCTTCGCGGCGGCTCTATGGAGCCGAACGCGAGGCTTACCTTTGGCATTGAGATACACCTCAATATCATTAGGCCTGATACCGTGTCTAAAACCCGTTCCTAAGGCCTTAACCACAGCCTCTTTTGCAGCAAAGCGCGTAGCATAATGAAACTCAGGTGAAGCTGTTGCATCACAGTAGGCTCGTTCTTCGCACGAAAATGAGCGCTCAATGAATGCGGGCGAGCGCTTCATAATTGCACGCATACGCGCAACCTCAACAATGTCTACGCCCATTGATACCGATTCGGGTAGAATGCCCGCTTTCTGCGCATCTTGAGTAGCTTCACGCATAGCGGAAGACGCCGACGTTTCATTGAGAGTGGCAGAAGAAACGGCACCGCCCTTATGAGCAGTGCCGTCTTCAACCATGTCTCGATTTCCCATCGAAGGATCAGACATGAGCATACCTATTCAACCGTTACCGATTTTGCCAAGTTACGAGGCTGATCGACGTCACAGCCACGAGCAACCGCCACCGCGCGAGCCAGAAGCTGCAATGGAACACTTGCAGTAATGGGCATGAAGGCATCACGAACCTTTGGGATGTAGATAACATGATCGGCGACCTTCTTAATGGCCTCATCACCTTCGGTGGCAATGGCGATAATCTTCGCTCCGCGTGACTTGGACTCTTCAAGGTTGGAAACCGTTTTGTCGTAGGTGGCGCTCTGCGTTGCGACTGCGACAATCGGGAACCCTTCATCGAGCAGGGCAATAGGGCCATGTTTCATTTCGCCAGCGGCATATGCCTCAGCATGAATGTAGCTGATTTCCTTCAGCTTCAACGCACCCTCATAGCATGTTGCCTCACCCAAGCCACGGCCAATATAAAGAGTTGACTGGCGACCATCGAAGAAGTGCGCCGCATCTTCAATAGCAGAAGTGTCTTGCAGGATTTCCTCGATCTGGTCGGCAGTGTCAGCAAGCTCAGTAAAGAGCATGCGCGTCTGGTTCAAGGTAAGCTTGCCCTTCGATCGACCCAAAAGAAGGGCCAAAAGCGTAAGGCTCACCACCTGACCGATGAACGACTTCGTTGAAGCAACCGCAACCTCTTTGTTCGCCTTGGTGTAGATTACGCCATCCGACTCACGAGCAACTGGGGAACCGATTACGTTAGTGATACCAAACACTTTGGCGCCCTTGATACGCGCATCGCGAATAGCAGCGAGCGTATCTGCCGTTTCACCGGACTGAGAAACGGCAACCACCAAGGTAGTGGGCGTAATAATGGGATTACGGTAACGGAATTCGCTGGCAACTTCCACTTCGGTAGGAATGCGAGCCCAGCCCTCTATAAGGTTTTTGGCAATAAGACCCGCATGATAGGAAGTGCCACAGCCAATAAGATACACGCGATCGATGAAATTAAGTTCTTGACGGGTAAGCGTAAGCTCGTCAATGGAAATCTCATGACCGGACATACGTCCCGCGAGAGTATCACGAACAACACGGGGCTGCTCGTGAATTTCTTTCAACATGAAATCAGGATAGCCGCCCTTTTCCGCAACATCGATATCCCAATCAACATGGGTGATTTCAGGGGTTACCGGATTACCATCAGCATCAAAATAATCAATATGATCAGAATGCATAACAGCAAGCTGATTGTCTTCAAGGATCACCACATCACGGGTTGCGTCGATAAGCGCAATGATATCAGAGCCCAGGTAGCTACCGTTTTCGCCAACGCCCAGCACAATAGGAGAATCTTTGCGAGTTACCACGATTTCGCCAGGATGATCGTGGTGCATTACGGCCAAACCATAGGCGCCGGAAAGCGAGTTTGACACCACGCGAACTGCCTCGAACAGATCACCGTGGTAGTTTTCCTCCACCAAATGAGCAATGCACTCTGTGTCGGTATCGGAAGTGAACGTGTGACCCTTCGCGATCAGTTCTTCGCGCAATTCGGCAAAGTTCTCAATAATGCCGTTGTGAACAACGGCAATCTTATTGGTGCAGTCCGTGTGCGGATGGGCGTTGCGCTCGCTGGGCGCACCATGCGTCGCCCAACGCGTATGACCAATGCCGCACGTTCCCTGGCACATATCGTCCTGGATGGCATCAGCGAGGCCGGAAACCTTACCCAAACGCTTAACCACATTGATTCCCTGGCCGTCCTCGACGGCAATACCCGCCGAGTCGTACCCACGGTACTCAAGGCGCTTTAAGCCCTCAAGTAAAACACCTTTTGCCTGGAGGGTGCCCGTGTAACCAACGATTCCGCACATATAGGAACTCCTAACGAAGAGGAATAAATCAATAAACTGCTTCATTTTACCGTATACCAGTTTCAGACCCCCATAAGGGCACCATCGCTCCATAAACTCATGGCGATAGAATCGAATCGATTCGGCCTTTTGACTAACCCAAGTGGGCACACAAGGCGTCAGGCGGTAAAAAGCGAATCGCATCGCGAATTTCTAGAGGCCAATTCCCGCTTTAAAGGGATGAAGATAGACCGTAAGCTGAAAAGCCAGCTTCGCTCAAATTGAGCGTCTCTGATGGAAATAGAAGCGTCAACGAGACCCCATTACTGGTGCTTGCTACGATGGGAACATGATTATTTCGACATCGCGGAAACAATCCGCCCCCTCAAATCACTCCAAGAGATCATCAGGCAGCAAGCTTCCCATTGTCATAGTCGCCATCATCATTGCGATAGTGGCGCTGTTTGCCTCAGTTGCCATGAGCTGTTCTAACCAAACAAAATATGACTGGAGCAACCTCAAACTAGAAAACGGCCGCATGATCTATTACGAAGACGGTAACGCGGTTTCCACCACAGGCATCGACGTATCAGATCTTCAGGGATCCATTGATTGGCAGGCTGTGAAAAGTGACGGCATCGATTTTGCTATGCTGCGATGTGGCAGACGTGGCTCAACCGAAGGGCAACTTTACACAGACAAAAACTATTACGAGAACGTCGAGGGTGCCACCCGCGTGGGACTCCCCTACGGTGTGTATTTCTTCTCGCAAGCCACAAGCGAACAGGAGGCGTTGGAAGAAGCAGAGTACGTACTGAACCTTATTAATGGTGCTGGCGTAACGTACCCAGTAGTGTACGATCAGGAACCCGTTACCGATTCATCCGGTCGCGCAAACAATCTTTCCGCGGATCAGCTTACCAAGAATGCCCAAACCTTCTGCAAGCGCATCGAACAAGCTGGCTACACACCTATGGTGTATGGCAACCAGTACGATCTTTCTCGCCTCAATATCGACCAAATTGATGCTGCAGTTTGGTATGCCGAATACACCGATACACACCCCACCAGCAACTATCACGATTTTGTGATGTGGCAATATACCCATACTGGTAAAGTCAACGGAATCAAAACCGATGTTGATATGGATATGCTGTTTGACGCAAGCTGGATCAGCCCCGAACGATAATCCGGTTCAGCACGTACGGGCATAAGCAAACAACCGTACGCCTTCCCCTGCAATCGCGAACAAAAGCATAGAGCTCCCCTCTCGCAACAAGAGGGGAGCTCTATTTGTGTTTGGTATCTGAGAAAGACGCGTGGACGCTATTCAGCAACAACGAATTCCGTGTTAGCCATAATCCAACCAGCTGCTTTCATGCGAGAAGCACCCTCCTTGAGAAGGGTACTACGGCCTGATTTCTGCATTGCCTCGAAAGTTTCCTCTTCGCGACCAGGGGCGATATTGCGCATAGCGGCAATCATATCGCTCGGCTCGAGCTTCAATGCCTCATGGCGGAATATCGCATCGAGGATAAAGCCCTGAAGCAATTGCATCTTTGCCTGTGTTGCCAAATTGGCGCGCACCTCTTCTTCGGTCAGATGCTGCTGAGCAAAGAAGGCATCCAACGTAATGCCTTCCTGCGAAAGCTGGGCCAAGAACGTCTCATAAAGCTCCTGTGTCATGACCTCAATCATCTTCTCAGAGATTTCACCCTCGAAACGCTTAGCGTATTCATCCATAGCCGCAGCCATCTTCGCCTGCGCATAGCGATTCTCGAGCTCTTCTTCAGAAGTTGCGCGGAAACGATCGCGCAGCTCAGCTACCGTTGCAATTCCCATGGGGCTCATATTGTCAGCAACCCATTCATCGGTGACCTCAGGAATCTGAAGCGAAGCATCATCAGGTTGAACACCCTGCTGAGCAGCAGAGAATTGACGAACCAGCATGCTGATTTGCTCATCGATATCCGCCTCGTTAACCTCAGGCTTAGGTTCGATCTCGACCTTCACAGGCTTGTAGCTGGAAAGCTCGAATTCAGGCTTGACCAGAACCGTCATATCGAACGAGAACATCTTATCGGGTTCGGGGGTTTCATCGGATTCAATGCCATATGTCGATACCGGCATAGTTCCCTGCTTTCCCAATGCAAAGGGAACCAGATAGTTGATTACCGCGTTGTAAACTGCAGCTTTCCCGTCTTCTTCACCCAAAGCATTGTTGATCTTCTCCAATGAAGATTCGCCTTCAAGCTGATCCATCTGATACTGAACGACAAACGCATCCAAGCCATCAGTGAAAGCCTTACTCATTTCAGCCGCCGAAGCAGAGACGCGCAGACGCACCTCTTCGCCATTGTCCTTGATCTGCTCGACCTTCATGGGTCTCCTTTCTTAAAGGGAGCGCTTCGCAAACAGAGCGCCGCAATCGTATAATTCCCCATAGCCACATAGCGCTTTGCTGCTGCAAAGCAGTGACGAAGCTTGTTAAAACATCCCGAGCGCAAAGGGGAATAATTCCGTGACATTCAATGATAGCGAAACCAGCGCTAAGCGCTACACTTTGCGCCCCACTTTCACGCCCCTTCCCCAAGCAAAAGGCGCCCAAAAGAACAAGGTAGCTGATAGCAAAACCAGCGCTCGAGCAACAGCGGCGAGGATAGACTCCAACCCTGCCCCAGATTTGCCAAACAGCGTAATTCGCGCAGCCAACGAAGACGATGATCTGTACGACCCCTACTCGGATTACCACGATGGCACGTTAAAAGCAGCAGAATTCGAAAAGGACCCTTGGCGATAAGCCCACGGCTAACCATTATTTACCGTAGCAATAAAGCAGTCGGCCAATAAACTTCATCAGCTGAATAGCGAGTATCCAAATTCAACCTATCCAACCAGCCTAAGGATAGCGGCAGTCACCTTGACAGCAATGCATGACGATCTCGCAAAACCGCTAGCAACACGAGCAAGCATTTACTACTCAATCGTTTGCTCCAGATTCCTTCCAAGGCGAACCGCCGCAACACAGCTCACAAAAGCAACAGCAACCAAGAGCAACGACATCGCCCATTCAGCTTCCCAGCTTGCCTCTGCAACCGCAGCAAACACCGTTGCTGCCGCAGCACCAGCAAGGTTAACAACAGTTGCCACACGCGAGTAGATAATGGTGTAATCCCTAGGACCTACGATCTGCCGGGTAATAGAAGGAGCCAATGCGTCAATAGCAGCATAAAGAATACCGCCAAGGGCACCGCCGAGCATTATGAGTTCAGGCGAAGACGACCCAAACCACATGCAGCATATACTGACCACACCACCCACAAAGGCAATAACAAGCGCACCTATCATGCTCTTGTCAGATATCGCTCCAAGCAAAACCTTGCTACCAGCAGAAACGGCCATTAAGCAAGATGCGGTAACAGATGCCATCATCACGGCTCCTTCTGGCGTAATGCCAGCCAATCCCAATGCCCCAAGATGATGGATGTACGTGGCGTACAGGTTCACCGTCACCGTAAGCGAATTAAATATGCCCATAGATAAAATCAACAAGTAGAACACGGGCGAGCGGAACATAACCAACGCAGAAACGCCGCATGCCCTTGGCCGTTTCCCATCATGGCCCGAAGAAGCATCCCTGCTCGAAAGCCTTGCTCCAAATGGACGTAATCCAACTTCATCAGGGTAACTACGTACGCAAACAAGCGTTGCAAACAAACCAATAACAAGAACCAATGCAGAAAACACCTGATAAGCAACACGCCAAGATAAGGCATCGATAATCAGGCCACCCACCATGCTCCAAACCGCACCACCAACCCCGGACATGGCGAAACATATTCCCATAAATAGGCCCGCACGTTCCGAAAACCACCGATTGATAAGAGTGGGAATGGCAAGGAACATCAAAGACACGATTCCAAAGCCGACTAGAACACCCGATACATAGAACAAGTAAATGCGATCCCAAAACGAGCATAGAAACAGGCCCAATGCAACCATTACGACCGATACAGAAAGGACAATCCGAAGATCATGCTTCTGAAGAAGGTTGCCCGCGAACGGAGCAGCAATGCCGCCAACAAGGTAGACCAAGGTAATAAAGAAAGTAAATTGACTTGAGGCCACACCGAGTGAAGACGAAACAGGGACAACGAAGATAGACCAAACGTTATAAACCAAAGCACAAGGGCCAAAAGCAATAAGCACTCCTGCAGCAATGATCAGCCAATGACGGCAAGTCATTGGTTCACGGATGCTAGATCTATCTTCGGATACTTTGGTGGGCGGATTCGCAAGCGAGTTCAAGGCGAGACCCTTCCTTCATCGAAGCTCCCGTAAGCTGAACTGTAACATCCTCAAGATCATCCGTGAAGAACCATCGACCGCATTTAAGTCAGCCAAATAAAAAGGCCCCGCTGTTTAGCGGGGCAAAAAAGAAAGCCCGTCATATGACGGGCTTTGGCATTACAGAGCCTTCTTAGCAACCTCAACAAGAGAAGCAAATGCTTCAGGATCGTTGATAGCCATGTCGGAGAGCACCTTGCGGTCGAGCTCAACGCCAGCCTTCTTAAGACCGTTCATGAAAACAGAATAAGAAAGACCATTGATGCGAGCAGCAGCGTTGATACGGGTGATCCACAGACGACGAACTTCGCGCTTCTTATTGCGACGATCGCGGTACTGGTACTGCAGCGAATGCTGAACCTGTTCCTTAGCAGCACGATAGGAACGGGACTTTGCACCGTAGTAACCCTTTGCACGGTTCAGAACGGTACGGCGCTTCTTATGAGCGGATACAGCACGCTTTACACGAGGCATACTTGTTTCCTCCTATTACTTATATCGATTAGCGAAGACCAAGGTTACGAGCTACTACCTTCTGATCTGCAGTAGCTACCTCGGTTTCGTGACGGAAATTACGCTTACGCTTCTGGCTCTTCTTGGTCATGATGTGAGACTTATAAGCCTTAGCGCGCATGATCTTACCGGAGCCGGTTACGCGGAAGCGCTTAGCGGTGCCGGAATGAGTCTTCATCTTGGGCATTAGTTGTCCTTCCCTTGTTCGTCCTTCTTTTTCTTCACCGTCGTAGGCAACGGAGCAATTAGCATATGCATGTTGCGGCCTTCCATCTTAGGCTGGTTTTCGATGACCGCTACATCCTTAAGATCGTCCGCCAGGCGCTCCAGAATGCTCAAACCCTGTTCAGGGTGAGACATTTCGCGACCACGGAACATGATGGTGATCTTAACCTTGGAACCTGCCTCCAAGAAGCGAATTACATGCTTCTTTTTGGTGGTGTAGTCGCCCACATCGATCTTGGGACGGAACTTCATTTCCTTGGTTTCGATCTTGCTCTGGTTCTTACGCGCCTGCTTGGCCTTGATAGCCTGGTCGTACTTGAACTTACCGTAGTCCATGATGCGACATACTGGCGGCTTCGCCTGAGGTGCGATCTCAACCAAGTCATAGCCCTCATCATCGGCGATGCGCTGGGCTTGCTCGATAGGATAGATCCCCAACTGCGACCCATCATAGCCAATCAGGCGACATTCCTTAACCCTGATAGCCTCATTGAGCCTTGGTTCTTGAGCTGCTATGGTGCCCACCTCCTTCTTTCTCTGTTTCGGTGCTACCATGCACGAACCATTTTATATGCTGAAAAAAGAAAAACCTGCGATCAAACGATTGCAGGCCACACGAATTCTTGCTTAGCAAGATTATATTCATATGACCCATCAGCAACCTTGCGGCGCCGAACCAGGTGGAAGCAATTGGCTTCTCTTGAAATCAGCTTTAATAGAATACCATGTTTTCGCTGCAAGTAAACGAAAAAGACGTTATTCGAGAAATATTTTTTCGCTACCGCTTAACAAATGCAATCATACCCCTGCAATACCAGACAGCAAAGTCATAACAACTGCCAAGAGAAACGGAACGGCAATCCCCACTATCGGCAATTCCGTATATAAAGGCAAACAATGTAGCGCGGGATATTTTCGCCATAACAACCGCCTATCAGAAAGCTCATAGGCAACACAGGCTGATGCCGGAGTTAAAAAAACGAAGTATTCAACCATACGGAACCACAACGGATATCCGGTTTCAGGAATACCAGGACTTGGCCAGAAACAATTACCTACGCTTGCGGCAACCACGAAAAGCCAGGTTATACAGAGAAGCGCATTCCAAGCTAAGCCTAAGGGAATGGGTATTTTCTGTGCGAGCGAGAAAAGAGCACTCCTCCCCGGAACCACGCTCTTCCCACAAAGACAATCAGGCCTAAACCTATCCGCTTTGCTCTCGGCTTCCTCGGGGATATTGTCGAAATCACGCACATACTTATCAGTAGCAAGAGCAAATGCACGCTGCAGATCTTCAACCGAGCCATAACGATTGCGGGGATCAAAAGCGCAAGCACGCTCAATAATCGAACGATACTCCTCGGGCACCAACGGGTGAGCAAAAGCAGACTCCCGATCAGCCACTTCAGCGGTACGTCCAGTCAAGCAATAGTACAGGACCATGCCTAAAGCATATACATCGCTTCGTGTGTCGGTTTGCCCGAAACCGTATTGCTCGGGAGGAGCATAAGCACGCGTACCCAGATGGGAAGTGTCGGATGCACTGCCGCTACGGTACACTCGGGCAATTCCGAAATCGATTAAGAAGACTCTGCCATTTGAAAGAACGATATTCGCTGGCTTCAGATCACGATGAATCAAGGGAGGGCTAAAACATTCATGAAGCTCACGAACGGATTCACACACCTGGGGAAATGCTTCTTGTGCCAACTGAAACGAGGGGCCGCAACGAAGCACAGCATCCTGCAATGTTTCACCCTGCAGATACTCCATGACCACTACAAGTTCGTCTTTCAGTTGATAGACAGCATATATTCGAGGTAAATGGGAAAGATATGTACCCTGTTCTTGAGCTTGGTGAATGACGGCATAGGCCGAACCAACTCCTGGACCGAACTTAAGATATTTTCGTATGAAAGGACCTCGCTCAACATAATTATCGGCAACGAAGGTCACCCTTTCCGTCACTTCAGATGCCGACTTCTTCATAACCTCATCAACGCGATAATGGTTGTCAGATTCAATTAGTAACAAAAATGCTGACAGCTCATCAGCTTCATGCGCGCAACAATACGAGCAAACGCGGCCCTGCTCCCTCTTTTGGGGTACAGGGCCGCTAGAGCACTCACATTCTTTCTTCGAATCGCTTTCAACTATTTCAGCGCTGAGAGGCATTTAGCAGATGGTTTCTTCCCCGAAACGATACAGTTCTTCGTTGACCTTTTGAAGGGTATAGCCCTTCTGTACTGCGAAGATAATGATGGCATCGCGTCGATTTTTGCAATAAAGCTCATTTGCTCCTGCTGCCTGCAGAAGGCGGTCGGTCTCTCGAAGACCTAGTTGCATGGCAAAAACCAGCTGTAGCACTTTGTCTCGAGAAGCCTTCCGTGTCCCCTTGAAAATTTGATAACCGAACGTATCGTTCAAGCCAGCTTCGCGAACAACTTTCGAACGCTCAAGTCCTTTTTCATCAAGAAGCTGCTGTAGGTATTCAGCCAACGACCGCCTTGATGGATTTGCGCTCAAGAGGAAACTATTGGGATCGGGAGAGGAAAGCAGCTCGTTCAGCAGCTCCTCGGTCAATGGTTCCCTCACGCGACACTTCCTCCTTACGCAGTGCTTCCGTTTTCCCCTAACCATTTTAGCGACAGCCAAAGAAGTTTGCGGAACACAGGGATACCTAAAAGAGCCCCTCATCACAGATTGGCAATAGCGTAATCAGCTTCGCTTTCCGTGAACTGCTCACCGTACTGAGAGGTGAGCTGATCATGAATAGCAGATTTGGACATGCTGCCCTGATCCCGATACAGCTTTGCCTTTTCAAGCGCATTCGCATTCCAGTCGGCTTCAACGTTGTCGATAGCATACTGAGCGGCATCAGCTGGGAATTTCTCGCCATATTCGGAAGTTAGCTGATCATAGATGCCCTGCTTCGACATGTGCATCATATCGCTATATTGCTGAGCCTTCGCAAGAGCATTGCGATATTCGGCAGACACCGAAGAATCTGCAGCTGAAGATGTTCCGGAAGCAGAGTCAGACGCTGACGTCGACTCGGTGTTTGTAACGGAAGAAGTACTTGCTGAAGTGGTAGCTGCAGAAGAGGTTGCACTGTCCAATGTGGCACTGTACATACTCTGCGTTCCAAGCACCACCACACCCGACACAACGCAAATCACAATAGCGGCGATCGCAAGACCCTTGCCGCTTTTCTTGCCTTTCAAGATGCCAACCATGCCAACAATTCCGAAAATCATGCCAAGAACTGCAAGAAAAAATGAGAAGTTGTTAATGATTGGTAAAAACGAAGTGAGCAGTGCAATGATGCCCAAAACGAAACCGGCAATAGCCATCCCGGATTTCGATTGCGGAATAGGCGGCATCTGCTGAGCAGGTTGAGGATGCTGCGGATTCCAATTCTGATTATTCATACACATTCCTTTCGCAGGTTCTTGCGCCTTACACAAAGCGCTTGATTAACTGCGAAAACAATAAAAGTCTTGGAATTGCATTTCATTAGCTGGCAGCTAATATCGGCATTAAATAGCCAATTAATGCCGCCGAGAGACATCGGCGGCTTAACAATTATCCCTACAACAAAACCAGCCACAGCAAAAAGCTTGTGGCTGGAATCGTCAACTAAGAAACAGAAAGATTCTTTAGGTAATGCTATTCGCGCATAATAGAAACGGCAACCTTCTTGACGGTATTCGCCAAATTGCCAGTGGAATTCGCCTCATCGTAATCGTAGGTAAGCGTTACCGTCCAAGAGTAGGGTAAATCTCCCGACTGCGCGGAACCGCTGAAGGTGTATGTTTCACTGGTAAGCGTTTTGCGATCAGGCCCATACGATGAGTATTCCTTGCGGTCGGGCAGCGTCACGCTCCCCTCTTCCACCCCCGGAAGCCCTACCTTACCAAGCAGGTTTTCCACGATATGAAATTCTTCAACAGCATCGGAAAAAGAGAGATTGCCATATCCCAGCAATGAAGTAGGGGCGCTATACGATGCCGCAGCAACCGTCCCATTGCCATCAAAACCCAAAGTAACGGTAGGCGTGCCAGAAAGAGCGTCTCCCTTTTCGTCGGTGAGCACAACAGTCTCTTCGTTCGTGAAGCCTACAGAACTCATGGGGGCTTCGTCCTGCACTGCGGCACCATGCCCTATTTTTTGAACCGCATCTTCAGCTGAAAGACTCATAAGGCCAGCTAAATTAATTACCTGCGTCGTTGCGTTGGTGACCGTTGGCTTGCTGCTTGAAGCCGCCTCTATAGCCTCTTTGTCGTCCTGTGCCGCAAAGCTATGTAGCTCCGAAGCGGAATTGATAGCAAACGCAATGGCTAAACCAATTGCGATCAAAGCCATAAGCGCAGCCAAGGCAATTAGCCAAGCCATCCCCTTCTTGGCCTTGAGGGTTTCATCGGTTGCAAACACTAGTCCTCCTTGGGGCTAACCATGCATAACAGCAAAATAGACAATGAAGGCAACCAAGCACACAACCACTACCGCAAAGATAATGCGCTGCATCCCAGCCATGGGAACGGGGCCCTCCAGATCATCGCGGCCGTCATAGCTGTCGGTTTCAGCGGGTTCCTTTAAAGCCCCATCGGACGAGACGGATTCACCCGAGCCAACAGCATTCAGCGAAGAAAACCCTTCCTCAGAAGAAGACGCCAAATCACTCCGCCGCGGCTTTCCATCTAGCTGGGAAGAAGCATCCTGGGGATCGGAAGAGATGCCTCGATGCACGCCATGGGCATCAACGCGCACAACCTCTTCCTCAGGTGCAACATCAACAGAAATCAGCGAATATGTTTCTTTTTTCTTCGCCATGACAAGCCCTATTTCATGAAAACGGCCATTGCACTAGACAAAACGTCGGCGAGATATTCCGCCTCAGATGCACTTTCTCCAACAGTGAACAGATACACCTTCACTTTAGGCTCAGTGCCGCTGGGGCGGACGATAACTTTGTTGCCCTTTTCAAGATCAAATTCGAGCACATTTGCAGAAGGCAAACCGCCAACACCTTGTTGGTAATCGAGGAACTGCTCAACCTTATACCCTGCAATTTCAGAAAGTGGCTGGCTTCGGAAACCGGTCATGATAGAAGCCATGGTCTCGGCACCAGCAGAACCCTCGAATGCATAAGAAACAGTTCGGTTGTGGTGGAAGCCAAACTCGCGATAGATATCCTGCATTGCCTGGTAGAGGTTCTTGCCCAACGTACGGTAATAACGTGCCATTTGGCAAATAAGCATAGAGGCAACCACAGCATCTTTATCACGTGCATGAGTGCCAGCAAGATAGCCATAGCTTTCTTCGAACCCGAAAACAAAACGTTCTTTTTCGTCCTGCTGCTCAAGATCGGCGATTACGCCGCCAATATACTTGAACCCAGTAAGCACGCGACGCATATCAACGCCATATTTAGCGGCTACAGGGTCTACCAGACTCGTAGATACAATAGTGGTAACCGCCACAGGATGCTCGGGCAGCGTTCCATTTTCCTTACGCATGCGGCAAATAAAATCAAGAAGCAGCACACCTACCTCATTGCCGGAAAGAAGCTGGTAATCGTCGCCATCTTTCACCGCAATGCCAACACGGTCTGCATCGGGATCGGTCGCAAGAAGCAGATCGGGGTGAACTTGCTCACACAATGCAATACCGCACTCCAGAGCTTCACGAATCTCAGGATTAGGATAAGGGCACGTCGGGAAATTGCCATCGGGCTTCGACTGCTCTTCGACCACATGAACATCAGTAACACCAATACGTTCCAAAATACGCGTTACGCACTCCAAGCCCGTGCCATTCAAAGGCGTGTATACCACGCGCAAATCCGACTGTTCCTGTTCTACATGCTGGTCATATACGGCATCGAGAAAGGCATCGAGCACTTCTTCTTGAATATATGTTGCAAAACCCGCAGCCTGAGCATCCTCGAAAGGCATAGTGCGCACGTCGTCAAACATGTCGACACCTTCAATTGCCTGGGTAATTGCATCGGCGATCTCAGAGGCGATCTGGCAACCATCAGGACCGTAGACCTTGTAGCCATTGTATTTACTGGGATTATGGCTTGCCGTAACGTTAATGCCGATAGCACAACCCAAATAGCGTGTAGCGAATGACAACGCGGGCGTGGGCTGAAGACGCGGATACACATATGATTTGATGCCATTGGCAGCCAAAACGCTTGCTGCGGTGTGGGCAAATAGTTGAGAATTGATGCGGGAGTCATAGCAGATGGCAACAGTACCGGGCTCACCATCGTTCGCCTGTCCATTGATAAAATCGGCAATACCCTGAGTAGCCTGGCCCACAGTATGAATATTCATGCGATTGGTGCCAGCCCCCAAAACACCGCGAAGGCCCGCCGTACCAAATTCCAGCGTGCGATAGAACGCATCTTCAATTACTGCTTCATCACCAGATTCGTCCATTGCCTTCAAGTCAGCCTGGAGCTCAGGGTCGGTAACCTTTTCGCACCAGAGGTCATATAGAGAGCGGCAATCCATGAAGCACTTCCTTACTAATGTAGGTTGAAACGCAGATAACTTCGTAAGTATAACAAGGTTACAGGCGCTCTAACGACTCTTCGCATAGTTCGCGAAACGTTCGAAAGCTGCATTTTGGGGCCATACGATTATCGATCGTTGCCACATAACAAAACCTGCCAAACCGCAAATCACAAAAGCCAACACAAAGCTGGTTCGGGCAAAAAGAAACCCCGCCGCTTTGCGACGGGGCACACACGACCAGACGATAAAGCTCTTACCCAGTACCCTCTGATTCGGGATTATCCCGATTCTGACAACACTCACCTGCGGGGTTCATCATCTCGCAAAAAGGGAACTTGTTGCCCGATGGATACTGTTATATATCGCTCTTTCCAATTAGTAAAACAGTAATCTATTATATGTGTGTTAAGTAATGCTAAAAGATAGAAGCACTCATGGACACGTCTCGTTACCGCGCTTTCGTTCAGGCCTCTGATCAGGGCAGCCTTTCCAAGGCGGCAAAAACGCTCAACTATACTCCATCCGGAGTGAGTCAATTGATTACCGCTCTCGAACGCGATCTGGGTTTTTCGGTACTTGAACGCAATCCACACGGCGTTCAGCCCACATCCGAAGGCTCACGCATCCTACCCGCGGCACGCGCAGTGATCCAAGAAGAGGAGAGGCTTCTTCAAGTGAGCTCTGAAATCAAAGGCCTGGCGATCGGCCAAGTGACGATCGGATCCTACCCAAGTGTTGCCGCCCATTGGCTACCGGGCGTCATTAAAGTGTTTCACGAACGATATCCCAACATCGAAGTTCGCATCATGGAGGGTATCCATCAGGAAATAACAGAATGGCTCGATTCCAAAGAAGCCGATGTTGGGTTTATGAGCTATGAACCCTCACTTACCTACGATTGGATCCCCCTCGCACGAGATCCAATGGTCGCAGCGCTACCCCTGGACCACCCATTCGCATCGGAAGAAAACTACCCAATCGAAGAATGTGTCAACGAGGCATTTATCATGCCAGGCAAAGGCCAAGATATTGACACCACGCGAATACTTTCACGACACGGTCTCAATCCAAATATCGCTTACGAAACAATCGAAACCGTAGCGACCCTGGGAATGATCGAAGCAGGAATGGGAATGACCATAATCAACAGCCTTGCTGTTAAAAAATACGGTTTTGACCTGGCGCTTGTTCCCATTGAACCACCAGAGTCCATTCTTTTCGGTATTGCCGCCTCTTCACTGAAAACCTGTGCGCCAGCAACGCGTCACTTCATAGACTGCGCCGTAGCCCAGCTAGAGGAATGAGCATACCCGTTCTTTTATTTCACCAGGGAGTCGCCGCGGTCTTCTACGATTCGGTACCCAATTCGATCCATCCTCATGTCAAGGCACCAACGACATTCGGCAGCCTCTTCACCAGTACAGATCTTGTTATCGTAGAGACTGTAATCTTTGCGATGCACAACTGGCGAAAGATTAGGCATCACAACATTGGCACCAGCCAGGATTCCCTGCTCCCTACCATCTGAAGCAATAGTCCCCAATGCGGTAGTGGCAGGAATAAGAGCATCGGGAAATGCCAAACGCAGCGCTGAAAGCATAAACAACGTAAGCTCAAGCGTGCCTTGAGATTCGCGAGCAAAGGGTGTGTCTTTGTGCGGCACGAAGGGGCCAATACCAATCATGTGGGGCTGGAGCTCCTGCAGAAACACCATGTCTTCGGCAAGGCAGCGAGCGGTTTGGCCCGGCGATCCCACCATAAAACCGCTACCCACCTGATAACCGAGGGAGCGTAAAACCATGAGGCATTTCTTGCGGGAAGTGAGGCTCATCTCATTCGGATGCAGCAGATCGTAATGATGGGGATCTGCAGTTTCGTGGCGCAGTAGATATCGATCAGCTCCAGCAGCGCGAAGCGCACGATACGACTCCTCGGAGCGCTCTCCAATAGAAAGCGTTATTGCGCATCCCGGATATGCTTCGCGGATAGAAGAGACAATAGAGACCATGCGGGCATCATCGTAAAACGGATCCTCTCCGCCTTGAAGTACAAACGTGCGAAAACCTAACTCGTAGCCCTGTTCGCAACATTGAAGAATCTCTTCTCCAGAAAGGCGATAACGATTCACGCACTTGTTACTTCTTCGGATACCGCAATAAAAGCAATCGTTTTTGCAGTAATTAGTGAATTCGATCAAACCGCGCTTGAATACCCTTTTGCCATAGCGCTCGTCTCTCAATGCACAAGCGCGAGATTTCATATCTTCCGCAAGGTCTGGGGTGTGATCCGAAATCAGGCGCTCCCATTCATCACACGAAAGTGCGTGTTCGCATTCAAGCTTATTGAGCAAGGAGAAAAGCGAATCTGGCAACACAGCCTCCGATCATTTCGTATCGTTGCAACGACATACAAAGCGGCCAAATAGCCAAAACCTCATAGGTGATATGTGGCAGGCAAGCCACAAGGAGCGTCCCGACCAATCAGCCCATCACGTACAATGTTTACCATGAATAAAGAAACCTACAAGAAAATGACGGGATTCCTGCATAGCCACCCTAGGCAGGCGAAAATCGTCATCACCACCAATAAAATCATCACCTACGCAATCTATCTCGCCTACCCGTGTCTTCTTCTGTGGCTCATATTTCACAACGGAGCAGCAACATTGCTTGAAGGACGAATCGACCCTCTGCTTTCAAAGGCGATTCTCGTTCCCGCGGTAAGCTTCATCGCGGTTAGTCTATTTCGCGCCCTGATCAACGCCCCACGCCCCTACGAAGCGTTCGCCCTTCCACCAGTAATCGCGAAAGACACCAAAGGCAAATCGTTTCCCAGCAGACATGCGTTTTCCATTTTCGTAATCGGTGTAACCTTCTTGGCAGCATGTCCTCTGCCCCTAGTTGGATGGCTGATCTTGGCGTTAGGGGTCTGCCTTGCAGTGGTACGCGTACTTGCTGGCGTGCATTTCCCCCGCGATGTTGCAGCGGGTGCTTTGCTAGGCATTGCCTGCGGCTGTCTTGGATTCTGGATCGTATAAAACAACACACATGGCAGCACGCAAAGCTTTGCCATCGACAGCACCCGACAGCAAGAAGAAACTGAATTTGCGCTAAAATAACGAAACACACCTGAAACAAATCTAAGGGCTGGATGCCTTTCACCGAGTAAAAAACAGGTTCAAACGGAGCTTGTTACTCTTTTGTCGCTATTTCGTAAAAAAGTTATTGCGCACACGAAGCAAGACGCGCATAATCACCCCACAACATATTTCCGTGAAGCTTTTGGAATCAAACGCGAAACCGAAAGTGGAGAAAACTCTGGAGAATCTCTTAAATGAGTGCCGACGGTGCAAGGCTTCAAGCCAAACGCTCCCAATCAGCGGAGCGGCTTTGAAGCTGAATCTCTCAGGCAAAAGGACAGAGACGGGTTTTAATCCGCCCCTTATCTTATTCAAGGTTTCCCTAGGGTTTTCCTAAACAAGAACCCTAGGAGGTTACCCAACGTGGATGAATTGCTGTTAATCGTCCAAACCATCAACTCGTATCTGTCGAACTATGTATTGATTGTCCTGCTTATTGGCGCAGGCCTGTTCTTCACTATTCGCACCCGCTTTGTGCAGGTTCGCTGCTTTGGCGAAGGCCTTAAGCGACTGTTTGGTGGATTCAACCTGAACGGCGAAAAGCACGAGAGCGGCATGAGCTCATTCCAGGCAGTCGCAACCGCAATTGCAGCACAGGTTGGTACTGGCAACATTGTTGGTGCTTGCGGCGCAATTCTCATTGGTGGACCAGGCGCTATCTTCTGGATGTGGCTCATCGCATTCCTGGGTATGGCAACCAACTACGCAGAAGCAGTATTGGCTCAGAAGACGCGCAAGATTGACGCAGACGGCACGGTACATGGCGGTCCGGTTTATTACATCAAGACTGCATTCCACGGCAAATTCGGCACCTTCCTAGCTGGATTCTTTGCAGTCGCCATCATATTGGCATTGGGCTTCATGGGCTGCATGGTTCAGTCGAACTCCATTGCATCCACGATGAACACCGCATTCGGCATCCCCACTTGGCTGATGGGCATCATCATCGTAGTGTTCGCTGGCTTCATCTTCCTGGGCGGCTTGTCCCGCCTGGCAGCGGTAACCGAAAAGGTAGTACCCTTTATGGCTATCGTGTACCTGATCGGCGGTATCGCGGTTCTTATCGCAAACGCTTCTCACGTAGGCGACGCATTTTTCCTGATCTTCGAATTCGCCTTTAATCCCAATGCGGAACTTGGCGGCGTTACCTTCGGCATCATCGCTGCTCTTTCACAGGGCGCTAAGCGTGGTCTCTTCTCCAACGAAGCAGGCATGGGCTCCACCCCTCACGCTCACGCTATGGCAAACGTGAAGAACCCCCACGAGCAGGGCGTTTTGGCAATCATTGCGGTATTCGTTGACACGTTTGTTGTTGTCACCATCACCGCTCTGGTAGTTATCACCGTTCTGTACACCGGCGACGGCGCACTTGCTCAGGGCATTTACGACGGCATCGACAAAACAAATATGGCACAGATCGCATTCGGCAGCCTGTTCGGCGAAACTGGCGGCAACGTATTCGTCGCAATTTGCCTCTTGTTCTTTGCATTCTCCACTATCCTGAGCTGGAATCTGTTCGCAAAGATCAATGTTAACTATCTGTTCGGCAAAAAAGCCGTGCCGGTGTTTAGCGTTATTGCTCTGTGCTTCATCTTCGTGGGCTGCATCCTCTCCAACGACCTGGTGTGGGAACTCGCCGACATGTTTAATCAGTTGATGGTTCTGCCTAACGTAATTGCCCTTATTGCCTTGGGAGGCGGCGTGTCAATGTGCGCACGGACTCGCGGCAAGAAGTTCGAGCTAAAACAACAGCAGCCAGATGAAATAGCGAAAGCGGAATGATCGTAACCATAAAGCTTCACGAAATAGCCTCAACCTAGAGGTAAACTCCCCAACAAAGAAGGCAGCCGTAATGGCTGCCTTCTTTGCGTATATCGCAACAACAGTTTGGTTTTAATTGGCCTTGCCTTACCTACCATCTTGGTTCCCATGTTCACTGCAGCTCTTGTGGTTGTTTCGGGAATGCTGCTCGTATACGAGGAAAAGCAAGAAACGCGCGATTTTCCCGTTTTGCTGCCAAAAAGCACCACGAAGCCAGCACTAAGCAATGCAATGGTAATCTGCTTCATTGGTTTCTTGGTCGGTGCCGCCTGCTATTACTTGGCAGCAATCATCCCCTGGGAAAATCTCCCCTTGGAACAAAGCTCCTTTGTTGTAGGCGTAATAACTATGGGTGCCTGCTTCTTTGTCGCCTCAGCAGCGACAAACTACCTCAAACAGCAGTACGGTATCTTCAAGATGTTCCCGTGGTTCTTGGTACTCACCATTCTTGCTTTCTGCCTTTTTATAGCAGACGGAATGTTCAGCACCCCGGCATTCTTGATGAGCCTAGTTATTTCTTGTGTGCTTGAGATATCGCTGCTGGTATACTTCGGAATCCTAGTTAAACGAGGCTTCTTCCCGCCCACCATTTCATTTGCGCTCTCGATCGGCTGTGCGCGTATGGGAATAGCAGCAGGAAACGCACTAGCAGTTTTCTACGAAAGGACCGGGCTAGCTTCCAGCGATGTAGCGACCTATACCTGCCTAGGTTTTATTTGCCTTATTGCTATAGCACAGGTGCCTATGAGCAAACGCGAATCAAACATTGTGAACCTGATCAGCGCACCAGCAAGCCCAGCACAGGTAGATGTGGTTTGTAATCAGATCATTGACGAATTTGCACTGTCGGAACGCGAAGGCGAAATCCTAAGGCTTATCGCTCGAGGAAACACCGCTTCGAACATTGCAAGCAAACTGGTGATATCACCCCATACCGTAAATACTCATATCAGGCATATATATGAAAAAGTGAACATTCACAAGCGAAGTAAGCTTATCGAGTATATCAATATGAGGAAGAGCGAACACTAAAGCCGTAAACTCCCCGCAGAACATATCCCACAATCAGGAAGGAGCCCCAAGAGGCTCCTTCTTTTTGCATCTGCGCTTTCCAAGCACGTTTCGATTTTGCGCGATGGTATTTCACATTGCCGTGAGCACCGTAGCCGCAGGCGTAGCCGTTGTACTTCGGCATTTTCGCTAACGTAGCCTGTTCTGAGGACATATGCCATACCGCACCTTTACCGGAAACATGCCTTGCGCGTTTGCTTGTCATCAGCCTCACCTCCTTCGTAAAGTCGAATCAAGGAGAATTATAGCCCTGATCCGTCCCTTTCGACCTAAGCGACGACTTGGCATCTCCGCTAAGAACTAAAGCCGACGCAAGCCAACAAATTTAGATCAAAGCCGCCACCAAACGAAAACGCGAGGGAATCTAAAGCAAGGTAATGCTGAACGTGCGCGTATCAGATTCGCCAGGCTGCAGGATGGTCATTCCTACCTTCTCCTCGAAAACGTCCCCTTCATCGCATGCGGTTGTATGACCGGTCCAAGGTTCAAGCGCAACAAAGGGAGCATCATTGACCGCTGACCAGACGCCCAAATACTTAAAACCAGGAAAATCGATCTGGACCCCATGATTGCTCTTTGCGCCCAACAAGGTCAACCTCCGTTCAGGAACATCGGAGAATACCAAGGCGTCATGATCAAAGCAACGATGGTCAATTTGAACGAAGTCAGCACCCGCCGGGCACTCACGAAGCTCATCCCGACGCATAAGGCCATCCTCCCCGATTGTCGGCAACATACAGCTCCAAGGCTTCTCGAACTTCAGAACATAATCCTCAAACGATTCGTCTACCGCGCCAGGAACAGGGACGTTGAAAGCTGGATGACCTCCTATGCAGAAAGGCATTGGGGCAGAACCGTCATTCGCAACACAAAACGTCTGGGACAGCGTTCGTTCGCTAACCAGTGAATACGTAGTTCTCAATGTGAAGCGAAAGGGATATGCCTCCAGCGTTTCTTTATTGCTAGCCAATTCGAATGTTACTGAAAACTCGTCCCTACTCTCAATACTATGCTCGTAGTTTCGAGCGATGCCATGGCGCCCCATAGTACAAGGTCCTTGAGCAGATTCGGCCCTGCCATTGCGAAGCGAGCCTACTATAGGAAACAAAATTGGTGCACGGCGCGACCAGAAAGCTGGGTTGCCTTGCCACAAATACTCGTTTTGATTCAGCTTCAGGCTGCACAGCTGCGCACCCATAGGATCGACTGTAGCGGTTAAATTCCCCATATTGAGCGATATCAATTCAGACATAAGCACCTCTTAAAATGACTCGCTCAATGATATCAATCAAGCAGCTCCCCTACTCCGCAAACAAGACAGGGAATTATTCAGATGGCTTAGTTTCGAGTTCCGTTCGCAAAGGATGCACTCCACCGCCGAAGATGAGGGAGCACGGCACCCATCAAGGAAACCGCTTCGTCATTTGTCATACCAGTGTTTTCAGCTAAGCGAGGCGCACAATCTTCTATCATTGCTTCCATAGATGTTTCATAGGTATATTTCCCCTGTTCAAAGCACCATTTGCAATAATGATCGGTTTTGGCGCCATCGCTATCGGTACCGTACTCATCAGGCGAAAGCATCATGCCACAGCTTTCGCAATAGTGCTCCGGCATGTCAAGCAAGTGGACGATAGGCTCTTCGAGAGTTATAGCGATAAGCTTCAGCATATCGATTCCAGGAACAACCTCGCCGCGCTCCCATCGGGAAACCGCCTGGCGTGTCACATAGAGCTTTTGCGCAAGCTGTTCCTGAGTGAGTCCTTTGCGTTTTCTTGCTTCTGCTATCGTTTCATTAAGCTTCATTGCTATCACCCTTTTCATCAATCCATCTGGCATTGCCCACTGTAATACCCCTGCATCTGGTGAAGCTAGCAACAAGTTGTTGCTAGACAAAACCGGACACAATAATTCAAATACCGACACCCCTTCCAAAGGCGGCATCATGATTCAAAAAAATTATCCCACCGAGCAGGGATTCATAACCTATTGGATCAACGCTTCCAAAATCCCATCGAAACCATGGCTTGTTTTCCTCCCCAGGCCTTACCGCCAATCACCACCTGTTCAATGACCAGCTAGAGCACTTTAAGGGAAAGGCCAGCCTGCTTGTATGGGATCCGCCGTCACACGGGAAGTCCCGACCGTTTGATACCACCTGGACCATTGGGCAACTTGCAAAATGGCTCAACAACCTCCTGGAATCGGAGGGTATCAGCAATCCAGTATTAGTGGGCCAATCCATGGGAGGCTATATATCTCAGGCGTTCATGGAACGCTTCCCTAGAAAGGCGCTAGCCTTCATTTCGATTGATTCCGCACCCCTCGGGCGCAGCCATTACCGTACATGGGAGCTCTGGGGCCTTAAACACACTTATTTAGTTTATATATGCCTTCCCTGGCAACTAATTCTCTGGTCAGGCGCAAACGGGTGTGCCGAAACCGCCAAGGGAGCGCTGCTAATAAAAAGAATGATGCTCGATTATCGAAAAATGGAGTACTGCAAGCTCGTTAGCCATGGATACAAGGAACTATCTCGGAAAATAGAGGAAAACAAAACCTATAGACTCGAATGCCCAACGCTGCTTATTTGCGGAGATAAAGACCGGGCAGGGTATACCGCTCGATACAACCAGCAGTGGGCGAAGGAAGAGAGCAACCCTGTCTGTTGGGTAGAAGGAGCTGGCCATAACGCAAATAGCGACAATCCAACTGAGGTGAATTTACTAATTGGGGCATTTCTTGAGCAACAGCATCTGATCTAACGAAAGTTTCAACTGGGCAACAGCCAAATTGAATGATGCCATCCAGGAATGAAGCGCTTTGCAATTCAGCCACAGCCCCGAATAATAACCATCGTCAATCGCTCGATAAACCAACAAAGCGCAGGTGATAGTTTTGTTTTGCCTAGCAAGCGATGTGCTACCCTTACAGGGGAACACGCATCGTTATGGGGAGGACGCACTATGTCTTATCAGATTGTCACCGATTCTTCTTGCAACCTCACTGAGGCTCTTATCAATGAGCTCGAACTGGAAATCCTCCCCCTAACCTTCATGGTCGACGGTGTACAGCACCAAAGCTACCTCAAAGGAGAAACCACCGACCTGAAGCAGTTTTACACCATGATGCGCGAGGGAAAAGTAATAACCACGTCACTACCGAATCTCTCAAACTCCGAAAAACTGCTCACCGATATTCTCAAATCAGGAAAAGACATTCTTTACCTGGGTTTTTCCAGTGGTCTATCTGGCACCTACAATTCCATCGAGACGTTGAGCCACGATCTGCGCACACGTTTTCCCGAGCGCACCATCGAATGCATTGACACCCTTGCGGCATCCATGGGAGAAGGCCTTCTCGTGTACTATGCTGCAAAAATGAAGCAGGGGGGCGCTTCTTTGGCCGAAGTTGCCGCGTGGGTACGCGAAAATAAATTAAAGTTAGCTCACTGGTTCACCGTAGATGATTTGATGTTCCTTTATCGCGGCGGACGCGTGTCCCGAACAGCCGCTTTCGCTGGCAGCATGCTCAAAATCAAACCCGCAATGCATGTCGACAACGAAGGCCACCTTATCCCGCTCGAAAAAAAGCGTGGACGCAAAAAGAGCATCCAAGGCCTGGTCGAGCACATGGAAGCTACGGCAAATGCCCCTGTTGCCGATCAGGTGGTTGGCATTTCGCACGGCGACTGCATTGAAGACGTGGAATACCTGCAGAGCCTCATAACCAAAAAATTTGGCGTAACAAAGTATCTGGTAAATTACGTCGACCCGGTGATTGGCGCTCACTCTGGACCTGGTACTCTTGCTCTATTCTTCTTGGCAAGCGAGCGCTAATCCAACTACCTCGAGCATCTTCAACGATCCCAATGCTACCCGCCTTGCACTGCGATTTGCACAGATCGAAGAAGCCCAACTCGCTGCACCAATACAATCCAGTAGCCTCAAAGCGCCCACTGGTACACTGGTGTCATGATTCAAACCGAACCACATAGCCACCCACTGCTCCCTTGGAATGGAACAGCCATAATCCTTATGGATCTTGACGCTTTCTTTGCGTCAGTCGAGCAGCTTGATCATCCGGAATGGAAAGGGAAACCCGTCATCGTCGGAGGGGATCCCACAAAGCGCGGTGTCGTATCCACGGCATCCTACGAAGCACGTAAATTCGGCGTACACTCTGCCATGCCCTCATCCACCGCGGCTCGCCTATGCCCACAAGCTATCTGGGCGCCTGGCAACTTCCATCGATATCGCGAACTATCGCAGAAGGTAATGAGCATTCTGCAAGACGAATCACCTCACCTGATGCAGGTAAGCATCGATGAGGCCTTTCTCGACATCACGCCAACGAGGACCAACCGCGAGCATCCAATAGCCATAGCAAAACGCATCCAACAACGCGTCGCTGAACTCGGCATTACGTGCTCGATCGGTCTCGGCGAATCTAAAGCAGTGGCAAAAATCGCCTCAAACCAGAACAAACCCCGCGGCCTTACCGTGGTGTATCCCGGTGATTCGGCAGCATTTTTGGCTCCCCTCCCCGTAGCCGAAATGAGCGGGATTGGACCTGTTGCTCAAAAAAAGCTAAACGCCTACCACTTGCGCACGCTGGGGGACGTAGCCAATGCGGATCCAGTATTGTTAAATGAAGTTTTTGGCAAGAACACAAAGCTGATGATGGATCGTTGCCGAGGAATAGACACCGCGGTAGCAAGCATTCGTGAGCCGGCAAAATCGGTTTCTAACGAAATCAGCTTTGCGGTTAGCCTTACCGATAGAAAAGAAATCCAAGCTCGTATCGCCACCATGGCACATAAGGTCGGTAGACGCTTGCGTCGCAAAGGGATAGAAGGCACCACCCTTCATTTGAAGATTCGAAGAGAAGATCTATCAGTACGCACCTGCCAACGGCATAAAGCCGACCTCGGAACAAACGATCTTGCGTGGCTCCCTGAGCTCTACAGCATGCTCAATGAGGTATGGGACGGATGGGAGCCTTTGCGCCTCATAGGCGTTGGGGTAAGCGGCTTTAACGACGATCCAGTGCAAGGGACCTTGTTTGATATTGCGCCAAGCAGCGAAGCAAACGAAATCAGCATCAATAGCCCACTCATCAGAAAAGCTGAAGCAAACAAGAAGCTTCTTGAAGCAAACGACCTGATAGCTCAACGGTTTGGAGAAAATGCTGTTCGATTTGGCCACGAATTGCGAACTTACCAAGAAACCACGGGGAGTAGTGCCAAAAACCCAGAAGACTATAAAGACTAGCCATCCACGCACTCCAAAGTGCGGGTTGCAAGGAATTGTCGGCAAGTATAGGGTGACATTTCCGAAAACCGGCCTAAATACCATCGATTGCCTGACACCCCACTCGGCCCTGGTTAGAGACCCTAGACACACATGCAATGAGCAGCGTAACCTTGCCCTGATAGCAAAAGTGCCGCCCATAGGACGGCACTTCGATTAATTGAATTTGAAAATTTTCTGAGCGACATGATACGCCGTCAGACCAAACTGTCGACCCAGCGGTGTGGGAATGTTGGTGCCGGCATTCAGCAACGTATGTTTCAACTGACCATGCAGTTTCGCATCCTTTGCCTTCAGGTACGCCCATACATCTGCGCGCTTTTCCTCGTTTTCAGGGGTCTGTTCCATACGCAAGAACACCGAGCAAATGCACATCATCATGGACAGATAGTTGTGCATATATTTGCGCAGGTGAGAGTTTTCAACCGTATTCAAATCCACTGCATCGATCATGGTTTTGGTAACACGAATCTGCTGGTCAATACGGGAAAGCATTACCTTTTCGTTGACCGATTGATCATCGCGACCAATAAAGTAACGATACATATCAACATCGAAGTAACGCATAGTTTGAACATGCGGCAGCGGCACATACACAAACACGTTATCCACGTAGAAGCAGTGCTCCGGAAGCTTCAAGTCCATATCGCGCAGCAACTGAGTACGATAGATTACCGAGTGCATAAGCAGATACTGTGAGGAGCGGAAATGCCCCACGTCAGACCAGCCAAACTCCTTATCGGTCGGAAACACATTGGTGTAACGCATAACAGTACGAGAGTTCTCGAATACCTTTTCGTACACGTAGTTGCCGATAACCATATCAGTGCCTACGGCATTGCCACCAAGCTCTTCGGCGCGGCTCTTCTGCTCGCGCAGATACGGCATGATAACATCCATAGCGTTCTTATCAAGCCAGTCGTCAGAATCAACCACTTTGTAGTAGTAACCCTGAGCAGCGGCCAAACCCGCATTAACTGCAGAGCCATGACCGCCATTTTCTTTGTGGATGGCACGAACAATGCCAGGGTGCTCTTCTGCCAGACGATCGGCGATTTCAGCAGTATTGTCACGAGTGGAACCATCGTTGACCAAAATGATCTCAATATCGTCACCGCAGGGCAGCAGGGAATCAACGCACTTCTCCATATAGTTAGCCGAGTTATAGCACGGCACCGCAAAGGAGATCGTTTTCATGAAGCGGCACACCTAACCTTTCCGTTCACGCCTTCAGAGATTAACCTCAAGGGCACATTATACCCACCTAGTGCCCTGCGCGCTAAAATGGAGCACGAGAGAAACATCACCCATGAAAGGAATGTTTATGACCACGCTCATCGATTCGATGGTTGAACGCGCCAAAGCCGACAAAAAGACTATCGTTTTGCCCGAAGGCCACGACGATCGTATCCTGGCCGCTGCAGAAGAAACCCTGAAACAGGGCATTGCGAATCTGGTAATCCTTGGCGACGCAGAAGAGATCAGCGCAAAAGGCTACAACCTCGAAGGCGCCGAAATCATCAATCCCGCAACTTCCGATAAGGTCGATGAATTCGCAAGCCTCCTCTTCGAACTGCGCAAGAAGAAGGGCATGACTGAAGAGGAAGCCCGTGAGCTGGTAACGAAAGACAACATCTACTTTGCAACAATGATGGTGAAAACTGGCCAGTGCGACGGTTTGGTAGGCGGCGCAAGCTGCGCAACCGTGAAAATTCTCTCCCCTGCCCTGAAGGTCTTGAAGACCGCTCCAGGCGCGCCTATGGTAAGCTCCCTCTTCCTGATGGAAGTTCCCAACTGCGACCTGGGTGAAAATGGCGTATTTGCCTTCGCCGACTGCGCACTTGAGATTCAGCCCACTGCTGAAAAGCTGGCGCACATCGCGAACCTCACTAATCGGTCCTTCAAGCGTCTGCTGGGCAAAGAAGCACGCATAGCCCTGCTCTCCCACTCCTCACATGGCAGCGCCAAGAACGACGATGCCCAGAAGGTCGTAGACGCTATGACCTATATCAAGGAAAACTACCCCGACTTGAATGCTGACGGTGAGCTGCAGCTCGATGCCGCTATCATCCCTGAAGTTGGTGCCTCTAAGGCTCCTGGCTCACCAGTTGCCGGCAAGGCAAATACCCTCATCTTCCCCGACCTCGATGCTGCTAACATAGGCTACAAGCTTGTTCAGCGTCTTGCGAAGGCTGAAGCATACGGTCCTATCCTTCAGGGTATTGCTGCACCGGTTAACGATCTTTCCCGTGGCTGCACGGCAGAAGATGTAGTTGGCGTTATCGCCATCACCTGCGTTCAGGCTCAGACTCTTTAGCAGCCGAAATTACTGAAACGCCAAAACCAACGCTTCACACCAATCCCAATTAAAACAGGGCATGACGAGGCAAATTGCCAGTCATGCCCTGTTCGATTTTGTTGTCCTATCCAATAGCAACAAACAGGCTAGCTGTGCCATAACACGCTCCTGCGATAGCACAAAAAGAAAGAGCCCCTACCGGGGCTCTTTCTCTGTCACGAAGGAGAACACTTGTAACGCACTACTGCTTCTTGTACTTCTTAACCAGCTGACGACCGGAAATATAGTTCATGATTTCCGTCGTACCGCCTGCGAATTCGTAACCCTTCAAGTCGTTCCAAATGCGACCCGCATTGATTTCCTTCGTATATCCGATACCGGCATAGATGGAAAGTGCATGCTCTGCAACCTTGGTAAGGTTCTGGCATGCATACGACTTCAGCAACGCCGACTCAAGGCGCGTAGACTGGCCCTTGTCGAGCATGGTGGTTACCTTGTAGAGACGTGTACGCACATTGTCCAAAATGGTTTCCATCTCAACAAGATGCTGCTGAATTGCGCTGATGTGGCCAATGGGCTTCTGGAAGCAGATGCGCTCCGAGCAATAGGCACCCGCCTCATTCATTACAGCCTGAGCCTGACCGAGGGCCTGAGCAATTACCAGACAGCGCTCAAACTCAAGCTTCTTCATCAGGTTCTTCCAACCTTCACCAGGTTTGCCAAGGCGCATATCTTCGGTAAGAACCACATTGTCGAAGAAGCAGTCCACAAACGGAACAATCTGCTGACCGATTTTCTCCAGACCGCCAAAGGTATAACCCTCAATGTCGTTAGGGATCATCCACAGTGAGTAGTTATCGTTTTCATACGACGGATCTTCGTCTTTGGCTACCAGAATGGTGTATACCGCCAGATGACCAATGGTCACCCAGGTCTTTTGGCCGTTGAGCAGGTAGGTACCATCAGGCTGCTTCACGGTAACACACGTCATAGCGTTGTTGTCAGAGCCAGCGCCAGGCTCAGAAATTGCCGTTACCGCAACGCTCGTGCTTGGAACGTTGTTCACGACATCCATGATCTTCTTCTGCTGCTCTTCGTTGCCAAATTCAATAACGTCCATAATGGAGTTGAAATCGGTCTGGAAAGGCAGAACGCAGGTGGTGTATTCATGCAGCTTTTCCATAAGCAGGACCAGCGTGAGCTTGTCGCAAGGAATACCGCCAACCTCTTCAGGAAGGCCAAGATGCATGAAGCCCAACTCGCGGAAAGCCATGGCTGCTTCTAAGCTGATATGATGGTCAACCTCATAGGCCTGCTTAATAGCTTCGGGCGTGAAGTACTTTTCCGCATACTCTTTAGCACTAGCGATAAAGAGTTCCTGATCAGGTGTCAGTTCAAAATCCATTGTTCCCCCTAAATATAAACACCCTCCGTAAACGCATAACGCGTTCATAGCTTAATTCTATTTTTCGAACAACATCCCTACCAATGCGAACTGAAAATAAATAGTCGAACAATTTATGAGGTCAAATAATAATCCCAGGTAAACAGCTCGCAAATTCAGAAATTTAGAAAGACTAATGGACTTTTCCGACGCCATTTAATGAAAAGCCTCCGAGCATCTGCTGATACTCCCCTCAGATTCAATCAACAAGGATTGAGTCAGTTGCAAATGGCTCCCCCGCTTCTCCTCTCGACATTGCTTTATAAATATTTAAGCATTAAATAAGAATCATTAATCAAAGCAATAAGTCGCAAATCAATAAGCTCTTTATCATAAACACCGAGGGGAAACTCGCTTTGAATCAAAGCGATCAACTGAGGAGGCGGTTATGAAAGGGAGCTCCCACACTACACTTACTACAGGAAATATCGGAATTCCGAAATTCGACTTAACGGGAAAAATCGCGTTAATAACCGGCGTTGGCAGCGAAATAGGAATCGGTCGCGCCATAGCACGTACTTATGCCTGGTATGGGGCGGATTTGGTAATTGCCGATATCAATGAAGAGAAAATTAAAGAACGCGCAGAGGAAATCTCCAAAGAGTCTGGTAGACGAATCGTGCCTGTACGCTGCGATGTATGCAATAGTGAAGATCAAGACAATCTGGTAAAAGTAGCCATGGAGAGCTTTGGGCGCATTGACATCCTCGTCAATGATGCAGGGGTCGTTCTCAGCAATGACCAGCTGATAGTCGACACCGACGAAGATGAATTCGATCGAGTAGTAGACACCGATTTCAAAGCAGTGTTTTTCCTCTGCAAGCGCGTAGCAAAGATCATGATTCAACAGGAACAAGGCAATATTATCAACCTTGCATCAGTTGTTGCTCGAGTGGCATCCACGCGCATGGCGGCTTATGCGGCAGCAAAAGCCGCGGTTGTTCAAATGACCCGCTGTATGGCGTTCGAGTGGTCGCGCTTCAACATCCGCGCAAACTGCATTTGCCCAGGATACATCGACACCAATATGACTCAAAGCACGCTCAATAAAGAAAAGGCCTACGAGGCAATAACCCGCCCCATACCGCACAATCGAAAGGTCGGCGACCCGATGGACATCGCCGCAGCCGCACTGTTCTTAGCTTGCGATTGCTCGGACATGGTAAATGGATTTCCGCTCTACGCCGATGGGGCGCGCTCCATTTGGTAAAGCCGGGGTCAATATAGAGAAGAGCAACTCAAGAACACCTTCTTAGAACCGCAACCGAAACGATCAATAACAGCAAGAACGCAAATGAGAAAACCCCATGATGCATAGCCATTAAGCTGCATCATGGGGTTTGCAATTATGGAATGATACCGTTGAAAACCAGTTATTTCGTACCGTAATGGGAAGCAGGAACAATCTGGCTGCGATTGTGAACGATATTGTAGGTATCACGCGCAATCATGTATTCCTCGTCGGTAGGGATAACGATAATCGGAACCTTCGACTTATCAGATGAAATAATACGTTCAAAGCCGCGCTGCTTGTTCTTTTCGGGATCAAGGATGATGCCTAGAGGCTGCCAACCCGCAAAGATCATACGGCGCATTTTGTCGCAATTCTCACCTACACCAGCGGAAAGAACAATAGCATCGGCGCCCGACATAAGAGCCAAACACTGGCCGATGTATTTCTTAACACGCGTAGAGTACATTTCATAGGCAAGGATCGCACGGGGGTCGCCCGCGTCGGAAGCCTCCCGAACACTACGCAAGTCGTTGCTGATGCCGGAAATGCCTAGCAAACCCGACTTCTTGTTCAAAATGGTATTCATTTCTTCGGGGGTATACCCCTCATGGTCCATCAGGAACGTAACAATAGCGGGATCGATAGAGCCAGAACGCGTACCCATCATCAAGCCATCAAGTGGGGTAAAGCCCATAGTGGTGTCGATTGGTCTGCCATGGTCTACCGCCGTAATAGAACAGCCGTTGCCCAAATGGCAGGTAATAAGACGGATTTCGTTAAGGTCTTCGCCTAAGATAGCCGCCGCACGCTCGCACAAATAGCGATGAGAGGTGCCGTGGAAACCGTACTTGCGGATGCCGTACTTTTCGTAGTACTCGTAAGGGATAGGATACATGTACGAATACTGTGGAAGCGTCTGGAAAAACGAGGTGTCAAACACGGCGACCATCGGCGTTTCGGGCATCAGCGCACGACATGCATTGATGCCAGCAAGTGCAGCTTTGTTATGGAGCGGCGCAAGCTCTGCCAGATCGTCGATCTTGGAAATTACATCGTCATCGATGAGCGCGGACTCTTTGAAGAACTCGCCACCATGAACGATGCGATGGCCAACAGCCGCAATATCGTTCATGTCTTTAATGACGGCATTGGGACCCGTGCTCAGGATGTCCAGGACCACACGCATAGCAGCAGTATGGTCTGGCAAGGGCAATTTGTACACGAATTCGTTTTCATCGATGCCGTGCTTATGGAGGGACTGCTCGCTGCCAACGCGCTCGCACAAGCCCTTCGCTAGCACCTTGTTGCTGGCAATATTAACCAACTGGTATTTCAACGAAGATGAGCCTGCGTTAACGACAAGAATGTTCAAAACCAATCCCCTCCTAGAGTGGTCGATTGCAGAAACTATTTTACGCAAAAACGACTTGAGCCGTATTCCACTGCAAGTGATTTTACGGTGACTGGTGAACGGCAGAAATGACGCTTCAAAAGGGGCGTATACGCAGACGAACGGCGTACAAAGGATAGTTGCCGTCAAATAATCTCCACGTATCTGTCGCCCCAAAAAGCTGGAAATACTACAAGACGTGTTCGCCCAAGTTCTTGCCACCCAAAATATGAATGTGAAGATGGAAAACCGTCTGGCCGGCATCTGCACCCGTATTTACCACAACTCGGTAGCCTGATTCGTCGATGCCTTTGATCTTGGCGATTTCAGGCACACGAGCCATCAGCTGACCCAGAAGATCTACTGGAACACCATCATTGAGTGAAGCGAAATGCTGCTTGGGAACAATAAGAGTATGAACGGGCGCTTCGGGAGCAATATCATCGAACGCGTAGCAGACATCGTCCTCGTACACCTTCGTAGAAGGAATAGCCCCTTCAATAATGCTGCAAAACAGGCAATCGGCCATAGTCGGTTCCTTTCAAATAGCCATACGCATCGGCGCACGGAATGGTCATATCAGGTTTACGCCTTCTGCAGCGTAGTGTCTACCACGTCGTCATTTACAGGCATGCCAAATTCGCCTTTCAGCACATCAACGCGCTGCTGGGCGTTTTCCAGGCGACCACGCAAAAAGCGGATAAGCACAATTCCTCGCTCGTATTTGACGAGGCTTTCCTCAAGCTCGAGCTTGTTGCTTTCCAGAGCTTCCACAATCTGACCAAGCTCGGAAATTGCCTCACGAAACGTTAGATCGACATTTTGTTCTTCACTCATGGGAATCCTCCAATGAAAGTAATTCTGACAAACCGGAAGCCACTTCCCCCTCAACACGACAAGAAAGGGCACCGTCTAATAGCTGAACCTCGACTAAATCGTCTGGCTGAACCTCGGTTACGCTGCGCAAAACACTTCCCTCTTCATTACGCGCAATAGACCAACCGCGCTCCAGAATATGCAGTGGCGAAAGATCGTTCAGGCGCGAGGCAGCAATAGAAGCTTCCGAATAATAGGGATCGAGCAGTGTTTTCCCTAAACGCGACAGCGATTCAGCCCCCAAATCCACTTCATGCGTTGGTTTAGCCAACATGGCTTCTCCGCAAGCCTTCAACGAAGCAGAGACACGCATGAGTTCGCTTTCAGCCACTTGCAGAGAAAACGGCAAGGACGCCTGCAGGCGCGCCGCATACGACTCGAGACGCTCCTGCTGAGACAAGGCAATATGCGGGCCCAGTCGTTCTAAGCGGGTTGTAAGTTGAACAAGGGCATCTGCAGAACTGCCAACCTGAAGCCCAGCGGCACGTTCCATACGGTCTTGATAAAGATCGAGCATGCGAGCGTCAGCTTCGTACATTGAAGCAGGATCGCGTAAAACGGGCCGGGAAGCCATCGCGTCCAAATACTCAACCGAACGGTTGAGACGATTAACCAAGCTTTTATCCATACGGGAAAGCAGCGTATCCACCAATGAGTTCAACTCGGCAGAATCGGGCGACACAGCGAGAGCTGCCTGGGTTGGCGTAGACGCTCGGTAGTCGGACACCATGTCGGCAATGGTGGTGTCGGGTTCATGCCCAATGCCCGTTACCACAGGAACAGGACAAGCGGCAATAGCGCGAGCCAGACCTTCGTCATTGAAAGGCATAAAGCTTTCGAACGAACCGCCACCGCGCAAAAGCAGGATAACCTCGACACCGGAATCGCAAACCAGCTGCAGGGCATCGGTCATATCGCGCGCCGCAGTAGGCCCTTCAACCGGCACGCCGGCAACAACCATGCGCGCCAAAGGAAAACGTCGTCGGAAAGTTCGCAGAGCATCGTGCACCACTGCACCATTTGGGGAAGTAACAATGCCCACGGTAAGGGGAATACGCGGAATAGGGCGTTTGCGAGATGCGTCCATGAGCCCTTCGGCCTTTAGCTTTTCGGCCAACTGGGCTACCTGCTGGCGAAGAGCCCCCTCACCAGCAAGCTTGATACCGTAAACGTTGAAATCAAGCTTGCCAGAACGAGCGAATATGTTGAACTTGCCTGTTAACTCGACCTTAGCGCCGATAAACAACTTCACACCGCTGGTTTGATAGCGGTTCTTCCACATCAGGCACGTCATAACCGCACCCTCATCTTTGACCGTAAAGTACACGGCCTTGTAGCCAGGCTTATCGGAAAGTTCGCTGACCTCTCCCATTACGTGGAACGTATGGTTCTTCAGAATGGAATTTGCAATATTGGTAACTTCGGTAACGGAAAGGATATCCGATTCCCTCTTTGACGAGGAAGCGCCCCCTGCCCCGCTCACAGCAAACCCAGGGTCGGCAGAACGATATGTTGCCGCACGCGCCGCAGCGCTCTTGGCAGCCGCAACCACATCGTCGTGGGTTGGGGCAGCCTGTCCACCTCGGGGCGAATCTATATAACCAAAGCCACTCATATCTGGCGTGCTGTCACGCGCCATGGGTTAATCCTCGTTATTAAACGCAGAGAGGTAATAGAGCAGCTGCAGAATCGAAACGAGAGCAGCAGCCACATAGGTAAAGGCGCACGCACGAAGCACATTCCAAGCACCGGCCTGTTCGCCACCGGGAATACCCGTTTCGGCCATATAGGACAACGCACGGCGACTAGCATTGAACTCCACAGGCAGCGTGACAATCTGGAACAGAACCGCAAAAGCATAGAACACAATTGCCAGGGTTACCAACCCGGCCATATTCAGGAAAATACCCACCAGAAGTAAAATAAACCACGTATTGGTGGCAAACTCAACCACAGGAACAAGAGCGCCACGCGCCTTCATGGGTGCATAACCCATTGCATACTGACATGCATGACCAACCTCGTGGCACGCTGTAGCAGTAGCAGTAATAGAAGAGCCATCAAAAACATCGTAAGAGAGCGTTACTGAATTGTCTTTAGGGTTAAAGAAATTCTGATCGGCACCACCACGATGCACCTGCACACCTTCAATTCCGTAATAGCTCAGCATGCCAACGGCAACCTGATAGCCCGTCATGTGGCTGGAATTAGGCACATGCGAGTACTTCTTAATCTGATGGTTGACATACCAGGTGGCAAACGCGCCAATCGCAACAGTAACAACCAGGATCAGCAAATAACTCATATGCATTGGATAGTCTCCCAATTAGCTCAAATTCGTACACTAAAGTCCAAAATAGGATAACGGCATTTATTCCGCTGATTTGCGAGGACGATCGATAACCAAGTTTCCGTCATCGAGTCGTAAAGAAAACTCACCGTTCAGAAATGCGGAAAGCTCCTTGCCTACCACGCGATAGCGCCAACCAGTAAGCAATTCACAATCTTCCTCATGGCCACGCGCAAGCTTCATGAGCTCATTTTGCGGAGCCAACGTTTGCGGAGCAATACGATTTTGGCGAGCACGCAGATGGACGATAGCGTTCATCAGATCTACCGCAATGTCGACGTTGGCCTCGCTCTTGTGGGCCTTCTGAACTACAGGAAGATCCTCTTCCGCACATTCCAACCCGCATTTGATGCACTTCAGCACAATACGACCTTCGGCAGGACGCAAGCTTTCACGCATGCCGCGCACCATGTACAACTCATCCAAGGTTCGAGCTTCACGGCGGCACGCTTCTACGATTTGCTCGTCAGAAACAACCCATTTTCGAGGGATATTCGCTTTCTGGGCACGCTCTTCACGCCAAGCAGCGAATTCCCGCGCTGCCGCAATTTGGCGAGGAGTGAGCTGGTTTACACGACGCAACTTGCGCCAGCGTGTACGTGGATCGATTTCGTACTTTTCGGGATTGGATATTTCCGCAAACGCATCATCCAACCAAGAAAGACGACCCTTTTCCTTCAAGCGGCTAACCATATCGCGATAGATCTTAGGCAGATAGGTTACATCGTCTGCAGCGTATTCCACCTGCGAGTCGGAAAGCGGTCTTCGCGACCAATCGGTAAACGAATCCTTTTTCGGCAGAGTAACCCCACAGAAAGTATGGACCAGCGAAGCGTACGACGCTTGCTGGGTTTTCCCCAGCAATGCAGCGGCAACTTGCGTATCGAACACTGGCGTAGGAACAACGCCAGTTTCGTGATACAAGATTTCGATGTCCTGAGAAGAAGCGTGGAAAATCTTCATGATATTCGGGTCGGAGAGCGCTGGAGCCATCACCGACAGGTCGCGAATTCCCAGCGGATCGATAATGGCAACTTCGCCTTCGATAGCGATCTGCACCAAACAGAGCTTTGCGTAGTACGTTTTCTCGCGCAAAAACTCGGTATCTATAGCCATGTAGGGACTCTTGGCACAGCGCGCCATAAAATCCCGTAAAGCAGCGTCGGTTTCGACGAGCATTGAACACCCTTCGTATCGTTTTATCGAACAACGCCCGCGGTTATGCTCAACCCATGGGCGTTTCGCTCCGCAAGCGGTCATATCATGTACCATTGCATGGTAACAAAAGGGGTGACCGTGAAAGTACTCGTCATACATAATCTACGCTCTGGCCTCCGCAACGGCGCGGTATACGACTTCATGCGCAGTTACGCCGAGCAAGGCGACTCCGTTACCATCCGCTCTTTCGGGCCGGATACTGAACTTGCGCCACTGCTCGAGGATGCCGCCGAATACGACTTCGTGGTAGCGAGCGGCGGCGATGGAACCATCGCTTCGGTGAGCTACGAGCTTCGCAACACAGGGATTCCCATTCTTCCCTTCCCTGCCGGTACCGCAAATCTCCTGGCGCTCAACCTGTTCGAGCCCAACGAATCGCACGCACTGTGCAAATTGGTAGACGAAGCGCTTACGCTCGACTTCGACATGGGCGAAATCGAAGCAACCGACGGCTCAAAGCTTGGCTTCACCATCATGGCGGGTTGCGGATATGACGAGTTGATTATGCGCAACGCCACTGGCAATAAACACCTTCTGGGAGATATGGCCTACTTCGAAGCCGCCTTTTCCAACCCTAAGCCGCAAGTTTCCACTTTCACTCTCACTATCGACGGTGAAACCGTGGAAGTGTCAGGCATCGGTGTTGTGTTGGCAAATTTCTCGAAGATACAGTTTGACCTTCAGGTAGCAGACGAAAACCTTCCCCGCGATGGGAAGCTCGATGTGGTTGTGCTGAAAACGGAAAACGCCATACAGCTCTTACCTACGCTTATGGCTAAAGTGTTTGACCACACAGGATCACTCGCAAAAAAGGTTGGCGGTCTTGAGATCTACCGCGGCAGAGAAATCCGCATCGATGCAGAACCTGCAATGCGGATCGAGTATGACGGTGAGCCCACCGAGGTCACAACGCCCATCATCGCCCGATCCCTTCCCAGGTCAGTGCGTTTTGTGGTGTCCGATGAATGCTACAAACATTTCAGCCACGAGCAATAAGCTTCCCAGCATATCGAATCCGATGCATCTTTAAACAAATAGCCCTTGGCTCATACGAACCAAGGGCTATTTCATGATTGAGGAAATCAACGAACCGAGCCAAAAGAATGACGCTAGGACTTACGTGCTATATGGCTTCCTTGTTATTCGGATCCTTTTTCAAGTTTTCAGCTTCTATCAAAGCGTTTGCTAGCTGAATGGTGTCGGTGTTCTGGGGGTCGTAACCTCGAGCACGCATGATTTCGAGGTTCTTGCGCATCGTCCACTCCTGATAGTTCTTGTTGTAGCGCATCTGTATCACCTCGAGCACAATGGCAAAGACCATAGCGAAGTACACCATGAGCTTCTCCGCATGCATATCGAGCACTTCAATGCCAGAGTTGATGCCCAAGCCGTCGAGCACCAGCAAAACGCCAATAACGGTAATGAATACCAACGCCAAAATCTTCATTTCGGTATGGGTGTTGATGAAGTCGGAGATGGGATCGATGAACACCATCATAAGGAAAACTGCGAGCATAACCGCGATGATCATGACAATAAGGTGGTTCGCCAAACCAACAGCAGTGATTACAGAGTCGATGGAGAACACGATATCCATGACCATAATGGTGGCCACAGCACCAGCAAGTCCGATAGTTTTACGGGGCTTGTCCGCATCGCCCTGACTTTCCTTTTCCTCTGAAAGCTTGAGCACATCACGGAGTTCCACAATGCCCTTATAGATCAAGTACAAGCCGCCCAAGAAGAGCACAAGGTCTCGGACCGAAAGGCCGAATTCAGCACCGTTGATATAGAGACCGGGAATAGTAAACAGCTTGTCGGTCATATGGACAAGGAACGAAGCGAAGCAGAGGAACACAACGCGCGAAACCAACGCGCCGAGAAGACCGAGCTTGCGACCGATATGCTGTTTTTCGGGAGGAAGTCGATCGCTGGTAAGAACGATGAACACTAGATTGTCCACACCAAGCACAATTTCCAAAAACATCAGCGTAACCAAGCTGATCCATGCCTCTGGCGTGGCGAAGATCGAAAGATCCATTTACACACTGCCTTTCTTTGTCCTTAACCCGACCATAAAAAAACTCACGGTACCTAGAAGCGGAACGAATGCTTCTAGGTACCGTGAGTCTCGTTATTGAAGACACGCCAGACTCGCAGCAAATGCAAGCCATGCTTGTTGACGGGCCACATATATTCTATGCCAACTACTCCCCCACAGGGTGTTGTTATCTTATCACGAAGCAACGCATCAAGCTCAACGTAGCGTCGCAACAAAAAATCATCACGGTTTGATCATGCCACCCGAACAATGAGCGAGTTGAAAAGGCAGAGCTCGATAGCAACCAATATAGAAGGCGCCAGGGCGCCTTCCAAATAAGCTAATTCATATACAATGTGGTACCCATATCCAAGCCCCAAGCAGTAACCACATAGGGGTCGCACGATGCAGGACCATCCTCTTCGTTAGCCAAAGTTGCCATAAGGGTATGGCTGCCGAAATCGTGTAGATTGAAAGTAGTTCGCTGACCAACAGTACACTTGTGCACCTCGGCTGGTTCGGGATCGTTCGAAGTATCGCCGTCGGTCAAAAGGCCAGCCACATCGCCGTTGTACAACGCAACCGAAACTTCCTTGCCGTTCAGGTCCGTATTGGTGGAATTAATGCCAACATTGATCGTACCCGCAAGCGCCTGAAGGAAGAAATAACCAATCAGAACAATCAGCACTAAACCAAAGACCAACTTCAGCAGGAACATTTTCAGCGTCTGCCCGCCGGGAATGCCGTTTTCGCTTTTCTTCGCTACAGGCTTTGTTACACCAGAGCGAATTTCTGCCCTTCGGGCAATTTCAGCGCGAGCGGCAGCTACGCCCTCGGAAATGCTTTGGGATCCAGCATTTTCTTCTTCAGGATGGTTTTCCTCTTCATGCGCCATGCGCGTCCCCTTCCCCTCTTGAAAACAAAGTTATTGTACCTGAAATGAAAGAAGCCCTTGCAGGTAACTGCAAGGGCTTCGATGTTTCAATGGAGCGGACGACGGGGTTCGAACCCGCGACCCCAACCTTGGCAAGGTTGTGCTCTACCAGCTGAGCCACGTCCGCGCGCAAGAAAGTATTATACGGAAACCAGTTTTACGCGCAACCCCTTTTTTGAAAAAATTTCAGGGGACTAAATCTCATAGTCGTAAGGCACGCAAAACCACACGACTCTGCCAATAACAGACAGGGTTTCACGTTCCCCATCCGCGTAATCAAATACCTGAGACTTATAGGTGGGGTCATTCGAATCAGGTTCTAGGGCAATTCCGTTATTTAGTTTTCGCACCCGCTTCACCGTCGCATTCGATGAACCAACGCTAACCGCATACACGGATCCGTCTACAACTTCCGAAGTGGGACAAACCAATGCATAGCTGCCGTTGGGCAGGATCCTATTCATAGATTCGCCCTTAACGCGCAAATAAAACGCTTTCGGATAACGCAGCAACAGCGCATTGGGCACAGGATGGATTTCCTCGATCTGAAGCATCTCGATGGGAGCACCCGCAGCAATAGATCCATACAAGGGAACGAATCCGAACGACGATCCAGACTCTGGATGCGCTTGCTGCAATACTCTGCGCGCGTACCCAAGCACCTGGCTATACACATCGTCCATAGTCAGGCTGGGCAAAGATTCAACGATCTTCACGGCATTGGAAAAACGTGGGATAGTCTGCCCGCATTCCCACGCGGAGACGGAAGTCTGGCTCACTTCCGCTATCGCTGCAAGCTGCTCTTGCGACAAACCGAAGTTACCGCGAATTGCATGAATGTTGTCGCCAATATAGTTCTCCATCGGTCCTCCCATCCACGCGAAACATGCTATCAAATAAGGTGGTATTCCCAGATTGACAGCAGTTTTTTACCCGTTAATCTGGTAATGATCAAGTGCGGAGGATGAGTATGAAAAACTGGGTTCAACAAGCGCGCGAAGCCTCTGGGCTGTCCCTAGATGACTGCGCTTCAGCGTTGTTCCTCTCCCGCGACGCCTTCGCCCAGAAGGACGCCAATCCGGGAACCATAACCCTGAATGAGCTCAGGGTATTGCACAACGTTTTCAATGAAGACGCTCGTAGGATCGTTCAAAAAGCACTTCTCGAAATCTATCTTTAGTATCCATTGAAACACCTGTTTAACGGGTAGTTATTGACAGGAGTACCGATGCGCTCCATCCGAATGAAAGAAACTCATTTTCCCTTAATCATGGAAGATGGCCAGGTCGCAGAATGCGAAGCGCTTCTGCTCGTGGAAAGCAGCTGCGGTACCAAAAACTATCTGGTATACACCGACAACAGCATCGGCGATGACGGTTCCCTGACGGTATTCGCCTCCGCGTATAGGACAAATACCGAAATCCCAAACGCTATGCCGCTAAGAGAAACCGAGCTTCTTCCCATAACGACAAAAGACGAATGGGAATTCTTAGAAGCCGCACTCGATAGCGCAATCGGGTAATAACCAAAATAACTTGACCAATGCATCAGTCTCTATTCACGAATGCGAACCAGACTAACCTACGTGCCGTCTGGCTCGCATTTTGGTTTCATAACACTTTTCACCTGTCATACGAAGCTCCACACCTAACCATGGAGTAAAATATATCGTTACGTCTGCATCTGCCGTTCACGGTAAATCACCAGGCGCTTAATTGAAAAAGGACATCGAGCAAGAAAGGTCATCCATGTCCGAATTAACCGACTTCGAAAAAGAGGCAAAAGCCGATATTAGGGAGGCTCAGAAAGCAACTGCAGCCGAAAAGGCAAATAAGCCTTGGTTCAAACGCCTTTCGCTTACTACCTGGATCTTCATCGCACTTGCATTGGGTGTTGTAGCTGGCTTGGCTCTGCAAGGTACTCCCGACATCGCAACCACGTACATAAAACCGCTTGGAACCATCTTCTTGAACCTCATTAAGATGATCGTTGTTCCGCTGGTTATCTTTTCTATGGTTGCTGGCGTCATCAGCCTTTCCGATATCAAACGCGTAGGTGCTATCGGCGGTAAAACCATCGCCTACTACCTGTGCACCACTGCATGCGCTATCGTAATCGGCTTAGTAATTGCCAACGTCCTCAACGTTGGAGCAGGCTACACTCTTTCTACCGATGAACTGAGCTATGAGGCAAAGGAAGCCCCCTCGTTTATCGATACCATCGTGAACATTTTCCCCAGCAACTTTGTCCAGCCCATGTCTGACGCCAGCATGCTGCAGATCATCGTTATCGCCCTCTTCTTCGGTTTCGGTATCCTCGCAGCGGGTAAAAAGGCTCAGCCTGTTGCCGACTTCGTAAACGGCATGAGCGAGGTCTGCATCAAGATCATGCATATGATCATCTCTATCGCTCCATTCGGTGTATTTGGATTGATCACCCCCGTCGTTGCCACCAACGGCCCAGACATCCTGCTGCCGTTGCTGAAGCTCATCCTCATCGCATACCTTGCCATGATTCTGCATATGGTTGTCATATACTCCGGCGCCGTTAAAACTATTGCGAAAATGGGCCCTCTTACCTTCTTCAAGGGCCAGATGCGCGCAATGGCATTTGCGTTTGCTTCCGCATCCTCTGTCGGCACACTGCCTATCAATATGGAATGCTCTAAGAAGCTGGGCGTTCGCAGCGAAGTTTCCAGCTTCGTGCTGCCCCTTGGCGCTACCATCAACATGGACGGCACCGCTATTTACCAAGGCGTTTGCGCCATCTTTATTGCCCAGGTATTCGGAATCGACCTCACCATTGGCCAACAATGCGTTATTGTTGCCACTGCCGTGCTTTCGTCCATCGGTACTGCCGGCGTCCCTGGCTCCGGCATGATCATGCTCGCTATGGTACTCCAGTCTGTTGGCCTGCCCGTTGAAGGCATCGCGCTCGTAGCTGGCGTAGACCGCGTTCTGGACATGATGCGTACCGTGGTAAATATCACCGGCGACCAGTCCGCCGCTGTATGCGTCAACGCCCTGGAGAACCGCAAAGAAACCCGCCAAGCCGCCAAAGCAGCAGCATAAGCGAAAGCAGGACATAACCCACCCGAGAAGCCGCCACGAGCGGCTTCTTTTATGCCCAAGCGCAATGTATCAAGCGATGCGATTGCACACCATTTAGGTCGAACAGATGATTCGAGCACGACTCCCCCGCAAAGCGGGGGAGTCGAAACGTAAGCACACCGCCACCCCGCCACGGAGCTTGCGTGCGGCAACCTCGGGAACCCAAAAACAAAATAACGGTCGGGTTTGCAACTTTTTTGCGATTAGGAATTGTTCGAGTTCCCCGATCGCGGTTCAAGACGTAAAAACCGCAGGTAACCACCCGTACAGCAGCTTGTTTGCACGTTCCAGGGACGGAAAAGAATCCCTAATCGCAAAAAAGTTGCATAAAAGTCGGATTTTTTGTTTTTCAACGGGCTGATCTGTCGCAACAGGCCTGTAGCACCATGAAGCAGCCCTCGAAAGCCAAGCGAACCCCATATAACGGTAACGGGGCAAAGTCAGAGAAGGGAGATGGATACAATTCATGGCCTATACTCCTTTCCCATTCGCTGTTTTTAGGGGTTTGAATTTGCGGCCCGCCCCGCAGCACCAAGCTAAAGCCAAACGCACTTCTCTACTGGCGTCTTAAAGGGTCTGGGTTTTTTAAGCGGCTAAAAATGGAGCTGCAAACTGGGGTTTAGATGCGAAATAGGACACACGTTTTGTCCTATAACCCGCTATTTCTTATAACCTGCCCGTAGCGCTACCACGCCTTACGAGAAACAAAAAGGGATTGCACAGTGTGCAATCCCTTTTGAGTGAGTATTGGAGGCGACGCCCGGATTCGAACCGGGGGTAAAGGCTTTGCAGGCCTCTGCCTTACCACTTGGCCACGTCGCCGATTAAAAAAGCCGACCGTAAAGAATCGAATCGGCTTGAGAAATCAAATGGAGCGGACGACGGGGTTCGAACCCGCGACCCCAACCTTGGCAAGGTTGTGCTCTACCAGCTGAGCCACGTCCGCGCGCAAGAAAGTATTATACGGAAACCAGTTTTACGCGCAACCCCTTTTTTGAAAAAAATTTCGCCTTCCCTATCGGAGAATCAGTCAAATCGGATACGTCAAAACCATGGCGTCCGGATTATACGCACGGAGACACCCCTCCACGCGTAGACCGAAAGCAATACCTACGCGAAATATCGCAGATTGTCATAGATCCAACCCAAAACAACCGCAACTGAAAAACCCTGCAATATGGCAACTCAAAATTGAAAAATCACCAAACAACATATCGAGGCGATAATATGACCAAAGCCGAGAAACACAACACCCGCAAAGGAACCCATTTATGGCCACTCTGATTGAGGATCTAAAAACGTTTACGCCCAAGAACGATGAAGAAGCAGCCGACTACGCACTACTTCTCGAAGCCGCTCATCGCGAAGAGGCCTACAATCGGGCATGGCCGGCGCACTTTACCGCATCAGCCTGGGTCGTAAACCCCCTCCGCACAAAAACGCTGATGATATATCACAACATCTATCAATCGTGGTCATGGATTGGAGGCCACGCTGATGGCATACACGACCTTTCGCTCGTTGCCGCAAAAGAGCTCGAAGAAGAAACAGGCCTGAGCAGCGCCAAAATGGCACACTCAGGCCTTCTTTCCTGCGAAACGCTTACCGTTGATGGGCACTGGAAACGCGGGGCATATGTTCCCTCCCATTTGCACCTCAATGTAACCTACCTATTCGAGGCAAGTGAAGAAGACGCGCTACGCATAGCCCCCGAAGAAAACTCTGGAGTGCGTTGGCTCACGTTCGACAAAGCCCTTACCGCGTCAACCGAGCCTTGGATGGTAGAGCACGTATATCGCAAGTTAATAGAGCGTTCCAAATAGCGCCAGAAGCTACAGAGAGCCGTGCTGGGGAACCACAGCAAACACGACTAAATCCTCCTCATTAGGATTCACCACAGAATGGAACTGCCCCTCCGCACAGTAATGGCATATGCCAGGAGCTAAAGGCTCTTCGCCGCCCTCAACCACCACTTTGCCAACACCAGACATAACGTACACGATCTCTGAATTGCCACTGTGCTGATGCCAACCGATGGAAGAATGCGGATGCACTGTTGCCCTCATAATCCGATTGTTTCCGTCAACGTACGCTTGAGTAGTAACGGAGCCTTCCCCACCCTTAAAATGCTCAATGGTTTCAGGTTGGATGGAATCGAAATCTACCTGCATGACTCACTCCTTATCTTCTCGAAAGACGGAATACACACTTGCTACTAGCTTCTTGCTATCTACCGTTCAGTTGCCGTTCAGCATTTCAACGCAAAAGGGCAACCGCTCTTTACCCAGTATTCTGCAGACCGGCGGAAACACCTGTAACGGTAGAAAGAATCAACGCGAGATAATCCGCCTTTTCCTTAGCTGCCATTTCCTCGCCACGAATGCGAATAGCACGCAGGGCACGAACCTGAGCAAGTGAAAGAACGTCAATATAGGGATTGCGCACACGAACAGCGCGCCCCAATACTCGTCGCTGGGCCAAGGGCCATTCGCTGCCAGTAATGGAAAGCACCCATTTACGAGTCAACTGCATTTCATCGAATACCTTTTCGGAAAGATCGCGCCTATCGCTCAAGCACAAGTACATCTTCGCAATGCGCTGGTCTGTTTTAGCGATAGACATTTCAAGGTTGTCGATAAAGGTGGCAAACAGAGGCCACTCGCGATAGGCGCGACGGAGCTGCTCGATATCATCCAACTTTTCACAGGCGGTACCGAAGCCATACCACGCAGCCAAATTGATGCGCGCTTGGGACCAGGAGAACACCCAGGGAATGGTACGCAAGTCATCAAGGGATTTAGCACCGAGACCGCGCTTGGCTGGACGGCTGCCAATAGGAAGCAAACCGACCTCAGCAAGGGGCGTTACCGTAGCAAACCACGGGGTGAAATCATCCGTATTCAGCAAATCGAGATAGCTCTTGTGGGCCGCATCATCCAGCTCTTTAGCAACGCCAGCGAATTCGCTGGTCATCTGAGTGTTGGTATGCTCAATTGAAGGAGCCGAACTTAACAACGTTGCCGCCGCCACACTTTCCACATGACGCTGGGCAAGAACAGGATTCCCGTAGCGGGCAAAAATTACCTCACCCTGCTCGGTAACCTTAAAGCAGCAGTTCACCGAGCCCCTCGGTTGCGCCAAGACCGCACGGTTAGCAGGTCCACCGCCACGGCCAACCGCACCACCACGACCATGCATCATGACAAGGTCGATGCGATTGCGCTCCGCCCATTGGGCAATACGGCCCTGAGCTGAATGCAATGCCAGCGTTGCCGTAGTCGGACCAGCATCTTTCGATGAGTCCGAATACCCCAGCATCACTTCCATCTTGCGATTGGTTTGGGCCAGGCGGCGCTGCACCGCAGGAAGCTCCAGCATCTTATCCAGAACCTCAACACAGCCCTCCAAGTCCTCCAACTGCTCAAACAGGGGGATAACATCCAAATCCGGCACATCTTCGGCATGGGCGAAAGCGAGCTGCGCCAGCTCGTATACATCGGCAACATGCTGAGCGCTTTTCGTGAACGAAATAATGTAACGGTGGGCCATCTTCTTGCCGTAACGACGTTGGATAGAACCGATGGCACGGAACGTATCAAGAACCTCGCGGGTCATAGGCTGCAAGTTTCCATGGATCCCGTTTTCGCGAATATCAGCCAACGCACGCTCATGAACCACTGAATGCTGACGGAACTCCATTTCCACCATATGGAAACCAAACGTCTCCGCCTGCCACATAAGCGTTTGCACGGGACCATACGCCGCACGTACTGCGCCTGCTTCAACGAGTGAACGCTGCACTACCCGAAGGTCAACTAGAAAATCTTCAACACAACGATACATCGTGTCAGCATTACGCGTAACGGTAGCATCAAGACGCGCCGCCATGACGAGCATTACCGCACGATGCGGCTCCGAAGCGGAGATGACCTCGGCCCGGCCGGTTAGCTCCTCGCTCATTTCAACCTGATGATTCCAGAGATTCAAAAGCTCGGCCGAAGGCGAAGTGTAGCCCGATTCTAAAGTCAGGTTACGCCCTACCGTGCGGCATGCCTCCGCCAAAGCGGAAACCATATGGGCGGAAAACTTAGCAGCTACCTGGCGGCTTACCTTTGCAGTTACGTTCGGGTTGCCATCGCGATCGGACCCGATCCAGCTTCCCAAGCGGAAAAACGGCGGGCAAACCGGCTTAACGCGACCTGCCTTTTCCCCAAGAACCCAATCATCGAATCGACGGTAAATTTTAGGAATGGTGGTGAAGAGCGTGTTGTCGAACACATCGATAATGGTGTCCGCTTCCTCTACGGGGGTAGGCTTCTTCACCGAAATGGGCGAAGTGCGCACCAATGCATCGATTTCCTGAAGCAGATGACGCTCATTTTCCGCTAAATCAGAACCGCCCATATAAGGACGTTCCGCTAGCAGCAATGCAATACGACGGATTTTTCCTTCAACCGCTTTGCGGCGCGCTTCGGTGGGATGGGCCGTAAACACCGGGTGGAACTCCAAACGATTCAGCAATTCGGTGGCACGACCCACGCCCATTTCATCTACCAGCTGACGATAGGCAACGGTAAGTTCATTGGTCGGGTCGGTTTCCATTTGCCCCAAGGGCTCACGACCACGCTCACGCAACGTCGCAACGCGATAATTTTCCTCAGAGAGATTAGCCAGATGAAAGAACGAGGTGAATGCTCGCACCACCACCTGAGCGCGTTCAATAGGAAGCATGTCGAGGAGATCAACCGCTTCGCGAAATGCTTTGTTCCCCTCAGTTGAAGGGAGTGGGATCCCCTGTTCGTCAACGGGTTCATCACTCGCAGCGCTGCCCGGATCGCCCTCGTTGGCAGCAATTACGCTTTGCAAAAGCCTATCGAACAGACTACGGATTTCAGGATCGTACTCATCAAGCACTTTTCGCTCCAAGCGAAGGAACAGGGCCAGGTCGCCCCGCAAGCTATCGGGAATATCAATCTCGGCCAACGGAAGGCCGCCAACGGCGCTTCCCGCGCATTGAAAAGCGCATTCTGCAGATGGAAGCTGGGCGGACGCAGCAGGAGATGGGGTTTCCATCAAAGTCCCTCTTTCTGACGATTCGCCCATGAAGTCAAGCAAATCGACGCACCGACGGTAAAGAATGCACTTGAGTATAGAAGATTGAACACGTTTTACCGCTACACTTTATCTAAATAAAGTAAATCACTATAGCTGCCTCCCAAAGCAGCAAGCATAGCCACCACGGAATGAGGAAACCAGTGAGTCAGCCGCCCCTCGGCAAAGAGACCTTAGCAATCCTGCAAATTCTGTCTGCGGGCATATTGTGGGGGCTTGTTGGGCCATTGGTTAAAATGATGGAATTGCACGGCTCGACAGCGGCGAGCACAAGCTTTATCAGGATGCTCTTTGCTTTTCTTATCATGACCGCATTCACCGCTATGAAATTTGGACCGAAAGCGCTGATAGTCGACAAGCGAACCCTTGTCGCCTGCGCTGTACTGGGCGTTGTTTCCAACGGTATCTACAACATGTTCTACACCATGGCCATCGCCAATGCTGGCATCGCCGTTTCGGCGGTACTGCTAAACACCGCGCCTATTTTTACCACCGTGTTTTCAATGCTGATATTCCATGAGGGCATCTCCCTTTTAAAGGTTATCGCCCTCTGCATCAATGTGGTGGGTTGCTCGCTTGCTGCAACGGGAGGCCAGCTTAACCTGGAAACGCTATCAGTTCTTGGGGTTAGCTGTGGCATAGCATCGGGATTCACTTACGGAATGGCAGCGATAATCACGCGCGTTGCGGGAAGCGCCACCAATACCTACGTCATGAGTGCTTACAGCTACCTATTCGCCACTATTTCTGTTCTGATTCTCTTCCAGCCATGGGCCTGCCCCGAATCGTACAACGCCGCAACCATAGGCTATGGATTTTTACTGGCCTTGATTCCTACTTCGTTGGCATACCTGCTGTACTACAAGGGTATTTTGAAGATGAAGGAAACGAGCAAAGTCCCCATCATCGCTTCCGTAGAAATGATTGCTACCGCTATCATAAGTGTTGCGTTCTTCGGCGAGCATTTGTCCCCTGCCGCCATCTTCGGCATTGTGCTGGTTGTTGCCTCTATTGCCCTAATGAGCGTCAGGATAAGCGCACGGCACCGATAAAGAGAACGCGGATAGAATGCACTACCGTCACTACCTTCCGTAGGATTTTTTCCTGGCATACAAGTAAAGCGCAATCATGGTTGCCCCTGTTACAATCCACGTTACGGGGTAAATAAGCATCAGATTCTCAAACGAACGGATAAGCGGGAACAACGTAAAAACGTACACGATGCGCAAAAGGCATGAGCCCACAATAACCACAATGGTAGGCAGCACCGACCAACCCATACCACGCATACCGCTCGCCGTGACCTCATACGAACACGGCATGAACTCAAACAGCTCCACATGCCACAAGCGAATATAGGCAAACGAAAGTGCTCCCGCTTCAGCGGTGAAAATGCCCAAGAACAGATCGCCACCTAAAGTGAAAAGCAAGCTTAATGCCAGTGTAGAAACAAACGATGCCGCCATGCAGAATTTCATGACCTTGTCGCAACGCCTATACTGGCCAGCCGCATAATTTTGGCCAATAAAGGTAACTGCGGCCTGGGAAAAGGCGTTCACGAAGAAGTAGGTGTAGAACTCGAAATTCATAGCCGCAGATGAACCTGCAGTTGCGTCTGCGCCAAAGCCGTTGATCTCGCCCTGGATAATAATGTTGGAAAGAGCGAATACCGCACCCTGCAAGGCGGCAGGAAGGCCTATGTGCATAAGGGTTTTGAGATCGATTCCCACAACCCTAAAATTCTTAAGCTCCAGACGGTAGGATTCATCTTCGGTAAGCAAGAAATAGACAATAACAGCAGCGCATACGGCATCGGCGATAACCGTACCTACCGCAATGCCAAATACGCCTAAGCAAAGAAACTCTACCGCAGCGTAATCGAATGCAATATTGAGCACTGCAGCAATCGCCAAGGCGTACAAGGGGCGACGCGTATCTCCCTTAGCTCGAAGCACAGCAGAACCGAAGTTGTATATAACCAAGAAAACGATGCCGATAAAGTAGACATGCAGGTACTGCGCTCCCTCAGCCCACGCCTCAGCAGGCATATTCACTGCAGCAAGAATAAAATCGGTCGAAAGAACACCGGCAACAGCCAAAACAAGCGAACAAACCACTGCGGCGGCGGCTGAGGTCTGGACCGCACCCTTGATTTTGTCGATGTCGTCGTGCCCGATATGGACTGCGATTACCACGTTTACGCCAACCGACAGCCCAACGAACACCGCGACAAACAGACTGATAATTGGAGCAACGCCACCAACAGCAGCCAGCGCATTACCGCCCAGCCACTGGCCGGCAAATACCGCATCGGTGGAGTTCAGCAACTGTTGCAAAATGCTGGTAATAGCAAGGGGAATGGAAAACAGAACGATTTTCTTAGCCAAGGGGCCATGAAGCATATCTATACTGTTGGTTTTCTTGCTTTCCGCCGCAGTGCTCACGCCGCATTCCCTTTCAATTGTCATGTTCCGCTGCCGATTGTCCTCTTCCGCACCAAAATAAACAACAGTACGTTATTTATTTCCACATCCCTTTTGGATATACAAGAAGCATCAACCGCCGCCCCTCCGAACATGCAGGCGCCTACTAAAAAGCCCCGCCGACTCCGAACCGCACCTCCCGAACTTGGACTTTCGTTTCTCAATCCAAATTTGGAGATGCGGTTCATAAGCCGACAGAGCGAAAACCAGTTATAAGCCAGCGCTACACTGCGGAAAGCCGAACCGCACACACCTTGTATTCAGGCGTAGAGCAAATACGATCGAGCGCTGCATCGGTAAGCCAGTTGGCATTACCATCCTGGAAGTGGAACGGCATCCACGTTTCTCCAGGATTGGTCTTGTCCGAAACGCGTGCCACCGATTCAATGCTTCCTCGACGACTTTCAACGCAAACCCTACTGCCATCCGAAATGCCCAATCGTTCGGCATCAAACGAGTTGACCTCAATAAACGAATGGCCGCAAATCTCGTTCAAACCAGGAGTTTTATCCGTCATAGCCGTTGCGTTGTAGTGATACAAAATACGACCCGTAGTGAGCATAAGCGGGAACTCTTCATCGGGCAGCTCTGCTGGAGGAATATAGTCGGCCAGTGAGTAAATGCCCAAACCACGAGTAAAGGCACCCACGTGCATGATCGGCGTACCTGGATGGCCCTTGTCGAGGCAAGGCCACTGCAAGCCCCGACCTGCAACTTCTTCCGAATCAAGCCGTTTATGGCTAATGCCATGGAAACTTGGAGTAAGCTCCGCAATTTCATCCATAATCTGAGCGCTTGTAAGCTGCGGCTGGGCATATCCCATACGATTCATCAAATCGATGAAGATGTCGGTATCGAGACGTGTGCCAGGGATAGTGACCGCCGTGCGAATACGCTGAACACGACGTTCGGTATTGCTGAACGTACCTTCTTTTTCCGCATAACTACGGCCAGGAAGAACAACATCGGCGAACTTGGCTGTTTCAGTTAAGAACAGATCGTCTACCACCAAGAAATCGAGTGCTTCAAGAGCCTTGATAACATGGTTGGTGTCGGGGTCGGTTCGTACCGGGTCCTCGCCGAAGATGAACAATCCCTTGATATCTCCCGAGATCATCTTGGGGAAGCACTCGGTTGCATAAGTGCCCTTCCACTTGGGGATCTCAACTCCCCAATGGTCCTCGAAGCGTTTCATCACTTCGGCATTGGCGAGCTTCTGGTAGCCAGGGAAATCGCCAGGGGTCGCACCCATATCACAGGCGCCCTGCACGTTGTTCTGCCCACGGATAGGGTTAACACCCGTCCCTGGCTTTCCAAAATTGCCCGTGATCATAGCCAAGTTCGACAACGCCATTACACCTTCAGTGCCACTAGTATGCTCGGTAACACCAAGGCAGTACACAATAGCAGCGGCACCCGCTTCACCATACAGCTTTGCTGCAGCAATCAAATCGCAAGCATCGATGCCGCAGATTTCCGCTACGTATTCAGGTGTGTACTTTTCCACCATCGCCTTGAAGTCGTCAAAACCCTCAGAGCGTTCTGCGATAAACGTCTCGTCGATAAGACCCTCGTGAATAAGCACCCTTGCAACGCCATTGGCAAACGCGACATTGGTGCCAGGATGTAGTTTCAGATGAATATCAGCTTTAGCGGAAAGGCCGATATTGCGCGGATCGACCACGATAAGCTTTGTTCCCGTTTCGACCGCGTGGCGGATCTGCATGCCAATAACCGGATGGGCTTCCTCTGGGTTCGAACCAACCAGCATGATTACGTCAGCGTTCCGAGCGATGTCGGTAATGGGATTGGTCATAGCGCCAGAACCCAGGGTTTGCGCCAAACCGGCAACCGAAGGGCCATGACAAACGCGGGCGCAATTATCGATGTTGTTCGTCTTGAACACCGTACGTGCCATTTTCTGAAGCATGTAGATGTCTTCATTGGCAGAGCGAGCACACGCAAACGCAGCAAGGGCCTGACCGCCAAACTCATCACGCAGTGCACCCATCTTAGCTGCAACAAGATCAAGGGCTTCATCCCATGTAGCGGACTCAAGCTGCCCTGTTTCGCTGTTGCGGATAAGGGGCGTAGTAAGACGTTCCTCCGAATGAACGAAATCGAAGCTACCGCTGCGGCCCTTCACACACAGCAAGCCATGATTTGAGGGCCCATCAACCGCTTCAGTATCAACGATCCTGCCGTTTTTCACAATGAGATTGTATTGGCATCCTGTAGCGCAATGGGGGCACGTAGTAAGTACGCGTTCAACTTCCCATTCCCGGTATTCTGCGCGACGCTTCATGGTAAGGGCGCCCGTCGGGCAGGATTGCACGCAGTTGCCGCACGATTCGCACCCTGAGGTTTTCCAGTTGGGACCAAAAGGCGCCTCAATCGATGTCCGCAAACCACGTTTTGCAGCATGAAGCGAATGATTGCCTGCAGCGGAATTGCATGCGCCCACACAGCGTTGGCAGCGAATACAAAGATTAGGATCGAACGAAATGAAGGGGTTCGAGTCGAACACCGGCTTGCGTTTTCCCGCTCCCTCAAACGAGGGATGCTGTACCCCAACCTCTCGGGCCACCGCCTGCAGCTCACATGCGCCGTTCTTTTTGCAGCTGAAGCAATAGTTGGTGAAATCAAGGCCATGATCGGAAAGAATCAGGTCCATGGCCAACTTACGATAGGCAACCAAACGTTCCGAGGAGGTAGTTATGACCATGCCCTCTTTTGCAGCGGTGGAGCAGGCAGGAACAGGAGCATCTTCGCCCTCGACCTCAACCATGCAAATACGACACGAAGAGATGGCACTGCGTTCTTTTAAGAAGCAAAGCGTAGGAATGTGGGAGCCAGCTCTTTCGGCAACGTCAAGAATCGTTGCGCCCTTGGGCACCGAAACCGAAACGCCGTCAACAATGAGCGAAATAGCCTGCTCATCGGCAGCCAGAGAAGAGCTTGCGCATACGTTAGACATACTGGAACCTCCCATCAACCTGGCAGCCAGCACCAAAGCAATCGCAACGCAGGCAGCGTCCGCACTCCTGTTCCGCTTCCTCCAGGCTCATACCATACTCAACTCCTAGGAAATCATTCTTGCGCTCGCGAGCAGGGCGCTCTGCGATTTCGACACGTCCTTTTGGCGTTCGATCATTTTGCTTGGGCTCAGGGAGCGCAACATCGCAAGGAAGAGTGTGATGGTAGCCAAAGTACTCATCGATATTGCGCGCGGCGACCTTGCCCGCACCGATGGCTTTAATCACCGTTGCGGGGCCACTTTGACAATCACCGCCCACATAGATTCCAGGCAAATTAGGAGATTCAAGTTGCCCATTGGCAACAAAGCTGCCGCGTTCCTCCTGCATACCGAAATCAGCAAAAGGATCTACGTCGATATCCTGTCCAACCGCAATGAGAATTACGTCAGCTTCCATGCGGCGTTCGGGCTTATTGGCAGCAACGGGTGCAGGTCGGCCTCGTTTAACCGCACCAATCATCTGCGGTTGCGTGATAAGGGCAGTGCAGCGCCCCGATTCATCGACCTCAACACGAGCAGGGGCTTCAAGCACGGCCATCTCGACACCTTCGGCAACGGCGGCTTCCACTTCTTCAACTAAAGCTGTCATATCCGATTGCCTACGACGATACGCAACCGTAACCTCCGATGCGCCAGCACGAACCGAGGTTCGCGCGCAATCCATAGCAACATTGCCACCGCCGACCACAACAACTTTCTTACCTGAGAAATCGGGGTAATCTCCATCGCCAATTTTCTGCAGCAAGTCAACCGCAGACACAACACCTTCGGCATCACCGTTTTCGAGTTTTAGCGTTTTTCCCAATTGAGCGCCAATGGCAACGTATACTGCATCGAATTCATCGTTGATTTCAGCCATAGCAACGGCATCGATGCGCACGTCGCATTTCACTTCGATATTACCCACGGAAAGAATGGCGCGGATATCTTCATCCAAACGTTCGCGAGGAAAACGATATGCAGGAATGCCATAACGCATCATGCCGCCCAGCGAGTGATTCGCCTCAAACACCGTTACGGAATGCCCCATCAGTGCCGCATAATAGGCGCAGGTAAGACCGGAAGGGCCACCTCCAACAACTGCAATTCGCTTACCGGAATCAGGCAAACGTCCGGGCGTGGAAACAGAATCCGCAGCAACCTGATCGACTGCCATTTTTTTGATACCGCGGATATTCAGCGGCGCATCAATGAGAATACGACGGCAGCGTTTTTCGCAAGGATGCTCGCACACCAGTGCACATGCCGTAGGGAATGGATTGTCTTTGCGGATAAGTTTGATAGCGTCGGCATAGCGCCCCTCGCCAACAAGGGCAATGTACCCCGGCACGTTAACGTGAGCCGGGCATAGAGTTTCGCAAGGAACGCTTTGGCCCATGCCCTGGGTACAACTATGCCCAACCAGATGAGCTTCGACCTCTTCGGAAAAAATATCGAGCGCATCAAGCGTTGCCTGGGCAGCTTCGTACCCCACCGCGCAATCCGATGCATCGCGAATCATCTGGGCGAGCGCACGCAAAGTTTCCAGTGTTTCGTTGCTTGCCTGGCAGTTTGCCAATTCCCGCATCAGCTCAGATAGCTTTGGCAAGCCATCACGGCAAGGAACGCATTTCCCACACGTTTGGTTTGCGCCAGTCTCAAGATAAGATGCAACGGTGGTCAGCGGGCACTGACCAGGAGGTGCAGCCTCGACCCTTCGCTCAAATCGCTTTAAATAAGATTCCACCTTCGCATCGGCTGCCGTCTTGGGCTCAATAGATAGCGCAGACACGCATCCCCCTTCCCTGTACGGCATCGCGAATTTCGCCTTATAAAGCTCCGAACAGGAGCAACGAACTATAGCCGATAACCGCACCAAATAGCTCAACATCCAGCAAGCAAAAACGCCCTCCCCGAGGGGAAGGCACTTGCGAACACTGTACTTGTTTTCGATGCCATCCAACGGCAACGGCATCTATTTATCGGCGAAAGGAATAATTATTCAACTCTTATAAAACTGTAGGCCCTACCAGCAGTCCAACAGAAAGCGCGGACCATTAACCGCGCAAAAAGAGAGAAACCTATCAATCAACTGGATAGTACGTGGTTACCGTGGGGTTATCTTCAATGTAGGCACGAAGCTTATCAATGTAACGCTGCGCTAAAGGAGAGAACGGACGCTCGGCATGATACAGATAGCCAACCGTCATGCTTTCATCAACCTCAAGAGGGATGGAGCAGATGCTCTGCCCCATTTCACCGGAGAGAACACCCGTTGAAATGGTATAGCCGTTGTGCCGATTAAGGAGAATGGTCAAGGTACCGCGGTCGTAATAGGTAATGTTCTGGCTGTGAGGCAGATGGCTCAACGGCTCTTCCGCAAAAAAGAAAGAATTGTTGCTGCCCTGCTCGAACGAATAACGAGGATACTCTTCCAAGTCTTCGGGCTTCAAGCTTGCTCGACCAGCAAGAGGATGGTTCGAGCCGACGAACACATGCGGGTGTGCTTCAAACAGCGGCGTAAAAGTTAACCCTGCATCGGAAAAAGCCTTAGTAAGCACCTTACGATTGAACTCGCTCAGGTACAAAACACCGATCTCGCTGCGGAATTCTTTAACGTCATCAATCACCTCAGCTGTGCGCGTCTCACGCAAGGAAAAGTTATACTCCTCTTCGTCGCACTCCTCAGCCAAATCGACAAATGCATGGACGCAGAAGGCGTAATGCTGGGAAGAAACACAAAGCCTGCCCTTGGCGGCACTGTTCGAGTTGGAATAACGCGCCTCGAACAAATCAAACTGTTGAAGGATCTGTCGAGCGTAACCGATGAATTCGGTACCCTCATTTGTGAGGGTAATGCCACGGTTTGTACGGTTGAAGATGGAAATTCCCAGTTCCTGCTCGGTGTCTTTAATGGTGGTTGAAAGCGTGGGTTGGGAAACATACAGCTGCTGGCTCGCTGCGTTGATGGAGCCGCATTCAGCGACTTCAATAATGTAACGAAGCTGTTGGAGCGATATGTTGGTGTGCATGCTTCTTCCCTTCCCCAGTAAACGCTGTGCAAATGAAAACAGGCCAGGGCTTTAAGCCTCTGGCCTGTGTGCAAGTGGTGGGCGATACTGGGATCGAACCAGTGACCTCCACCGTGTCAAGGTGGCGCTCTCCCCCTGAGCTAATCGCCCGAAAATGCCGAACTGCTTCAGCGAGCTTGTATATTACCAGAACAGCACTTTGCGTCAACTGTCTAGGTTCGTTTTTTTTCATAAATGGAACTGTTATTCCGTATGACTCTCCGCTCGATGATAGGCGTCATCGGGCTCGATGTGGACAAGGATGTCCTTTACCTGCGGGAACTTATGGACGATCTCGGATTCAATACGATCAGCAAGCTTATGTGATGCGGCAACGGTCATGCTCGGATCAACCAGCACATGCAAATCGGCATATACATCGCCCTGTGTGCCACGTGTGCGAATGCGATGCGCATTCCGAACGCCTGCGATGTCTTCCACGACCTTGCGAACTTCCTCTTCGGGGATTCGAGCCTTATCGGAAAGAGTCTGAAAAGCAGAACGGAACACGTCGAATGCAGTATACAAAATAGCGACCATGACGACTAAAGCCATAACGGAGTCGGCAATAGCGAAGCCGAGCTGGATCAGCACAAGACCAACAATGACGCCAATGGAAACCATGGCATCGGAAAGCGTATGGCTTGCATCTGCAAGCAAGATATCGCTGTTCAAACGCTTACCGACCCTTCGCTCATAGGTTGTAACCCCAATATTGATACACAGCGTGCCTACCATGACCACATAGGAAACCACCGTAACGGAAGCATTATGGTCACCCGAAATTAGCGCGCTGATAGCGCTTGATCCAACCTCAAACGCGGCAACTATGAGCAAAATGCCAATAACCATGCTCGCATATGTCTCGAACTTAAAGTGCCCGTAAGGGTGGCCCTCATCTGCAGGACGAAGGGCAAGCGTGATCCCAACCAAGCCAACCACATTACCCATGGAGTCGAACACCGAGTGGATACCGTCAGCCTGCATAGAATGAGAATTGGTAGCCAAGCCATAGAAGAACTTCGCAAGCGCAACCAGCATATTAAGCAGAAGAACAATCCACAGAACATGGCGCACTTCGGCCATTCTCGATGTCTGATAAGACCCACTATTCATAACGTTCAACTTCTTCCATCAAATAACGCCACTCAAGGTTAGACGCTTAAAGGCAAAAAGAATCGCCCACCTACGTGAGCGATTCACCACACCTTAACACCGAATTCGGTTACCGCAGGTTAACAACACCAAGTGTAAGAAAAAGCTAACACTGATGATCTTTAACACAAACAAAACGGCGATGTTCTAACAGCTAGCAAGATACGCTTTCAGGGTATCCACGAATTGATCGACATCGTCTTCGCATGAATCGTAACCGAAGCTGACACGCAGCGTGCGCTTGCCCATTGCAAGGGGAATGCCAGCCGCCTGGAGCGAAAGCGGATGCTTATGACGCCATGTGCCAACTGGAACGGTATTGATGTTTGACTCACACGCAGAAGCCTTGGAAACATAGACGCCGTGATCGCTCAAATAACGGAGGGCCACCTGGTTTTTCATACCGGGAACGCTGAAATTGAACAGATAAGGCGACCCATCTTCACGAGAATTGACTACCGCATCAGGAATCTCTGCGTTAACCCGTATGCGTAAATGGTCCCACAATCCGCGAACGCGCATTTCTTCAGCCTGCCTGTCAGAAAATGCACAGCGAACCGCTTCGGCAAAACCGGCGGCGAGGTAAACGGGCTCAGTTCCTGAACGAAGGCCGCGTTCTTGCCCACCCCCAAACGCCGTGGTGAACATATTCGTCCCACGCTTCACGAACAATGCACCGATACCCTTCGGGCCCCCAATCTTATGAGCAGAAAGGGAAGCTAAATCAACACCCCACTCATGTACAGGGACATCGATTTTGCCAAAAGCCTGAACAGCATCGGTGTGCACCAATGCATTAGGAGCATATTCATTGCGCAGCTTGACGATTTCAGGGATAGGAAGCCGATACCCAAGCTCGTTCTGCACCGACATTACCGTTACCAATGTTGTTGGTTCCTGAAGAAAACGCGCGCATGCTTCTAGATCAAAATTGCCATGAACAGCCTCAACGTAAGAAACGCAGCAATCGCCCTCTCGCTTAAGACCGCGCACCGATCGCGTTACCGAAGGATGCTCCAAAGCAGAAGTTATGATTCGACCCGCGCCGATTCCGCGCGCCATGACCGAACCGCGAATGGCAAGGTTGTTCGATTCGGTTCCGCCCGATGTGAAAAAAACCTCGTCGGACTCAGCGCCCAAAGCTGCTGCAACAACAGCGCGACTATCTTCCAACACGCGCTTTGCCTTCTTGCCCAGCGCATGAACAGATGACGCGTTGCCGTAGTTCCGAAGTTCCCGCATCATAACCTGCACCACTTCGGGGCGCGGTTTGGTTGTGGCTGCGTTATCTAGATAAGCTTCGCGATAGGAGCTTTGATTCCTCTCACTTATAGAGAGGTCTTGCATTTCACTGCTCATAGGGTGCCTGCCTTTCGTGCTGCTTCCACTTCGGCTAACGCCTCGGGTGGAGTATGTGTGCACGTGCCGTCACCACGCCTTACCACCTCAATGGCATCACCAGCCGAAACAACACCGCCATGCAGCACCACACCGAAAATGCCCTCGCGGGGGAAGATGCAATCGCCCGCCAAATGGTAAATGGCACAACGGGTATGGCACACTTTACCGATCTGGCTGATTTCTACCAGCACATCTTTCCCCAAACGGAGCTGCGTACCCAAAGGCAAATCAAGCAGATCGATTCCCTCGGTTGTAAAGTTTTCGGCAAAATCGCCAGGACCAACCTCTAAACCCATATCACGAGCTTTCGCAAGGGATGCTTCTGCCAAAAACGAAACCTGACGGTGCCATTTTCCTGCATGAGCATCGTTTTCCAGCCCATCATCGACAAGGACAACCTGAGGAGCATCACCAACAGGCGTTTTCCGAACTCCTTTGCGAGCAGAAATGTTGATGGATGTGATGCAAGCCATTGATGCCTCCTCGAACGCCAATAAGTAACGCTCCAATAGTAGTGACGGCTGCACAATAAGCATGTCGCTCAACCTTCCTTCGGCAGAATCAGCTGGGCTAACGGATGCCTATTCACGGCGAAAAGAATTTGCCTACACGCCCCCACCCAAACCATTCATATATTGCGGATGTCGAAAACCCACATGATGCCCTACACTTGCCATGCTGAGCAGCCTAAAACAAACACAAGGAATGGCATGATCTACGAACCTCTACCCCACAAGCCTTATCGACCAAGCCCTGCCGTTTCTTTCGTGGGAAGGCAGAATTCAGGGAAAACAACCCTGTTGGAAAAAATCATAACCGAGCTTACTCGCCAGGGACTTGCTATTGGCACCATGAAGCACCACGGACACCCTGGGTTTGAAATCGACATTCCGGGGAAAGACTCATACCGTCATCGTGCCGCTGGGTCAAAAGCCACCGCGATCCTTTCAAGTAAACGCTTGGCATTCACATGCGACCTAGCCCAGGAAATTTCCTGCTCCGAAGCATTGGAACTTATGCCGAACTACGATTTGGTGCTCGTGGAAGGGTTTCGCGGCATAGGATTGCCAACCATCGAACTGCTTCGAGCAGAAAATCCAAAAGATCAAATAGCCGCAGAAGCTCTCATCGATCGCTTGTCCAGCACAGAACCCTCACGGTCTGATGACGAAACACCCGACCGGCCCGCAATGCCGGCCGCCATCGTTACCGACATGCCGGCCGTTGAGCAAATTGCCCGCAAAACCGCTGTCGAGGTATTCGGTTTCGAGGACATTGAAGCTATTGCGGCGTTTTTGCGAAAACGATACACGCGTGCGCCGCTCACCATTGCCATTCAGGCAGGCGGCGAATCGAAACGAATGGGACAATCAAAAGCATTGACCCCCTTTTTGGGACGCCCTCTAATCGAGCATATGCTGGAAGTAGTTGCCTCATTTGCCGACGAGCTCATCGTCACAACCAATGAAGAACCAGAGCTGCGTTATCTCCTTGAGCGGCACCCCAAGCTTCGCCTTGTCGGCGATGTCATGGAAGAACGAGGGGCCCTACCTGGACTCCTTACCGCAATTGAGGCGAGCTCCAACGATGCCGTTGGCGTTGTTGCTTGCGACATGATTGCCTTTTCGCCACAAATTCTTACCCGCGAGGCTCTTGCGATGCAGGCAAATGGAAGCGATGCGGTAGTGCCATTCAATAACGGGAATTATGAACCATTTGCAGCGGTGTATCGCAAAAGCACGTGCCAGCCTATTCTAGAGACCATCACTTCGCAAGGGTCAAAACGCATGCGTGATTTGATCGAGTCAATCGACTGCACTCGATTCAACGCCGAGCTCATGCGCAAGCCTGGATCGATTGATCCCTTTGCCAACGTGAATACGCCCCAAGAGCTTGCTCAAGCAGAGGTTCTATACCGCATGTATAGCTAAGAGCTGCCTTAAATAACCGATTCAAAAAGCAGCAAGAAAACGGCTTTTCCGCTTACCGAAAAGACCCGCAGTAAACGGTTGGCTATAAGCGGTAAACGGTTACCTGGTAATTTCGCCATATCAAGCTATCAGCCAAATAAACAATGAAGAGGGATACCTAAAGCCCCAACGCACGCACCTGCGCAATAAGCTCAGGTGTGGCTTTCTTTTCCAAATCAGGGGCCGAAGCATGGGAAAGAACACCTTTGTCGACCAAATCGTCCAAAGACTCACGAAGCACCCGATTGGCGCAGGCGTTCGTTTCGCGCTCCACTTTGCGGAACAACTCGATTAGCGCTTTGGCTTCTTCGGTCAAACAAGAGCCACGGGCACCTTGGCGAAGGAATAAAGCCACGTCAAGACCCTCTTCAGCCTGCTTAACAATACGCCATGCCTTACTGTAGGCCATGCCCATATCTGCTGCAGCTTTATTCAGAGAGCCCAACCGTTCAACCCGCTCACACAATTCCACAACGCCAAGCCCAAGCCCGGGGCTGTGGCGCGCTTGGCTCTTTGAACTTATGAAAACTTTGATGTCTGCCGATACTTCATCGCTGCGCATACCGTTTACCTCTCGGAATCGACACCTCACAATCGTTTCGACTATTTTCCCAAACCAAACAAGGGATTTTGCATTTATTCTCGCGAAAGGACAAAACCACGCCCCGAGTTGAGAGGACTCCCCCATGACCGTCACCCAAAAGGCGAAAAGACTCGCCACCGCATTTGCGGCTTTCGCTTGCTGCGCGTTGGTTGCTGTAGCTCTTACCGGTTGCCAACAAGAGCAAAGGAAAGAGGATGTTCAGCTTCAGGTATTTGCCGCCAACTCTCTTTCGAAGGCAATGGAAGAAGCTCAACAAGCTTACATTGAGGACGGTCATAGCAATGTATCCTTCGCCGACACCCAGTACAAGGCTTCAGGCGAGCTGAACGAGATGCTCGGTGCAGGATCCTATGCCGATCTTTTGATTTCTGCATCCAAGGGTTCCATGGATACCGCCGTCAAGCAAGGTTATGTCGACGAAGGAACCCGCGTTGACCTGTTCAAGAATGATCTGGTTATGGTTTCCAAGGAAGGCTCTGGTCTCTCCGATGTAACACTTGAAGACATTGCCGCCGGCAAGTACTCCATCTGCGTTGGCGATGACTCTGTTCCAGCAGGCAACTATGCAGCACAGTCCCTTTCCACCGTTGGTGTTTACACCCCCGCCGGTGATGACGCAGGCAAGACCGGCAAGGAAATCTCTGGTAAGGGCGGTTCTTACGGCTCCGACTACAAGGTTGTGACCGACACCTCCGTTGGCAACGTCTGCAAGCACGCTCAGTCTGGCGATGTTGATATTGCCTTTGTATACACCTCCGATGTCTATCGCTTTGGTGGCGTAGAAATTGTTGGCACCGTACCTGGCGACACCCACAAGAACATCGTGTACCCTGGCGCTATCACTAAGGATTGCAAGAACGTTGACGCCACCAAGGAATTCCTTGACTGGTGCATGAACAGCGAAAAGGCTCAGGCAATCTGGCAGAAGTGGGGCTTCGAGCTGGCGTAAGCTGCAAACAACCACTTCAACTTCGCTAGTTTCTGGAGATGGGCGCAGCAACGCCCATCTCCCATTTTTCGATACGCTACCTTTTCAGATAAGGACCTTCCATGAATACAAAACGAGGCACAGCAAACGCCACCTGCTTATTCATGCTGATACTGGTTTTGATGACGGCGTTGCTCCCTTGCAAGGCATTTGCCGATGAGGCTTTGGGCGATGTTGACACTCCCCAAGCCCCCAAAACTACCAATTCCCAGGCTTCTTCCTCTGAAAACGGAGAATCGACTAAAGTTAGCGTATCGGAAGATGCAACCAGCGCATCGATTGAAGGCACCTCCTACGCAGTCTGCGATTTCACACGTGCCCAAAAAGGGTCGAATCGAGCTATCGATGGAACGTATTACGGTTACTCGTATTTAGTTGGAAACGAGACAGGCGAATTCTTTCAGCTTATTGCCTCCGAATCCTATGCAGTTGTTTACGTTCCCGCCCAAGCAGCACAGACTCTTGGCATCGATATCGACGACGAGAATGATATAAAACTCTTAAAGAGCTACCTCTGTGCGCTCGATGGCAAAACGGTAGCGGGCTCGATTCCCCTTTCCCGAATCGGTACCTGGCACTTCACGAGCAACCCAACCTACGAAATCGGCAACATCCGCTTTTCATTCGATCAAGAAATAAATGGAAATGTGTATGCTAGCGTTATAGGCACCGATGGCTCCGACCTCACCGACAGTGACAACCCAAACTGCTTCAAACCCTCATTTGCCGATTTCGGTCGACTGGCCCCAGCAAATGAAGTTACCGTGAACGAAGGGGCCACAGGAATTGCCGCAGCGGGCAAATTTCTCTCAGAGCTTGACTGGAGTCCCCTGTGGGTAACCCTTAAAACTACTGGCGTTGCCATCGTTTTCATCTTCGTCCTTGGCCTGCTGGCTGCATATTGGTGTCTTCATCTTTCGCAAAAGGCAAAGAATATCGCCGACACCATATTCACCATCCCCATGGTGCTTCCCCCGACTGTATGTGGCTTCATCTTGCTGTATCTATGCGGCAGGAATACCGCCTTTGGCAGCTTTTTCATCGATATCGGATTTCCCCTTATCTTCAGCTGGCCCGCAACGGTTATTGCCGCAGTAGTGGTTGCATTCCCCTTGATGTATCGAAGTGCCCTGGGTGCTTTTGAAAACCTCGATTCCAATATGCTCGATGCAGCTCGCACCTTGGGATGGAGCAATACACGCATCTTCCTGAAATTGATGCTCCCCCTTTCCTGGAGCAGCATTGCCGCCGGAACCGCGCTCGCATTCGCACGTGCACTTGGTGAATTCGGCGCAACGTTGTTCTTGGCAGGCAACTATCTGGGCATCACCCGCACCATTCCCATCGCCATCTACTTCGAATGGATGAACGGGAACGATGGCGTTGCCTGGTTCTGGACCGCGATCGTTATCGGATTCAGCTTCATCGTGTTCCTGTTCATCAACTTGTGGAGCAACCGCACTACCAAATACCGTAAGGGAGCTGAGCAATGAGCCTTTCCGTATCCATAAAAAAGAGCTTCCCCACATTTACCCTCGATGTGGATATAGAAGCCGGCAACGAAACCATAGGCTGGCTGGGCGAATCGGGTTGCGGAAAGAGCCTTACCATGAGGTGTATTGCAGGCATCGAAACACCCGATGAAGGAAAGATCGTAGTGAACGGAAAAACGTTCTTTGAACGGGAAGCCGGGAAACGCCCCGCTGTGAACCTTTCCCCTCAAGAACGCAAAACCGCTCTGCTGTTCCAAAACTATATGCTGTTCCCCAACTTAACCGTGGCAGAAAACGTAGCGGCGGGAATCGACCGAAAGCTGCCCAAAGAAGAACGTAACGCCCAAGTGGACGCTGAACTGAAGCGCTTTGGCCTAGACGGATTCGGCAAACGATACCCCTCCCAACTTTCAGGGGGACAGCAGCAACGCGTTGCCCTAGCTCGCATGTTGGCAGCAAAACCCGACATTCTTATGCTTGATGAGCCTTTCTCTGCCCTCGATGCGCATTTAAAAGGAGTATTGGAGCAGAACCTGGCTGGACTGTTCGAAACCTTCCATGGAACGATTCTATACGTTAGCCACGATATCGATGAGGCGCTGCGTTTTTGTGATCGTATCGCCGTGATCGAAAAGGGGCATGTCATGGAGGTGAGCACGGGCAACAATTTAGTCAACAACCCCCAATCAGCAGCGAGCATCAGGCTCTCTGGCTGCAAGAACACAACCCCTGCCCATCGGATTGGCGATCATCGGGTGTTCTTGCCCGCGTGGGGCATCGAAGTGGAAACCGACAAGCCCGCACCAGAGAACCTAACCTATATGGGAGTCCGAGCATTCTTTCTGGAACGCGCGGAAGAGCCAGGACGAAACACCTATCGTGTTCAGGTTGTTCGCACGAGCGACTCGCGTTTTGATCGTTCGGTACTGCTGGAATTCCTCGACCGTACGCCTGGCTCAGACCCTGTAGTTGAGCAGGCTGAAAATGAGATGAAATACCTTGAACAGCACCTATTCTGGCGCGTCGACAAATTGAAGGTGCCCGGAGAAAAGCTACCAGTCAAAGACGAAGTGCTTCTGATCCGCATCCCTTCCGATAAGGTTTACCTCGTATCCAAATAGCCGTACCAACACGGCTACGCCCAACGGCTCAACCCGCATGCCACTATCACCCGAAAGGAGACGCCATGAAAGATGGCCAGGGAAGACAAATCGACTATCTGCGTGTATCGCTTACCGACCGTTGCAACCTGCGCTGCATCTACTGCATGCCTGAGCATGGCGTTAAGAGCATTCCCCGCGAAAGCGTACTAACCCTCGAAGAAGTCCATAAAGCAATCGAATGCGCATCGCAGCTCGGAATCAAGCATATCCGTTTCACCGGCGGCGAGCCAACCGTTCGTAAAGGGCTCTTGGGCCTCATTGAGCGAACCGCTCAAACCCCTGGCATCGAAAGCGTTGCGCTGACCACCAACGCAATACTCCTACCCGATATGGCTGCCGATTTGAAAGCTGCGGGCCTTTCCCGCGTAAACATATCGCTGGACACGCTAGACGCGGAACAATACCGCTTCATTACCAGGCTTGGTAACCTGGATGATGCTCTTAAAGGTATAGAGGCAGCCGTTTCGACGGGCCTTTCCCCCGTCAAGCTCAATACGGTTGTCGTCCGCAGTTTAAACCAGGATCTTCTTTCTTTTGCCCGTCTAACGGTTGATGCCCCCTTGCATGTTCGCTTTATCGAATACATGCCTATCGGAAGTGGAGAAGACTGCGGTGGTTGCGGATGGGGGCCAGACGATGTTGTCCCCGCAAAGGAGATTATCGAAACCATCAACATCCAAGCGCAGTCCATAGGATTGGGAAAGCTTCAGCCCACTGTGGCCACACCCGACGGCTGGGGTCCGGCGCAGTACTATCGACTTCCCGGCGCCCAAGGAACCGTCGGCGTGATATCGGCAATCTCAAACCACTTCTGCGCAAGCTGCAACCGCTTGCGCCTTACCGCCGATGGCAAGATAAAGCCCTGCTTATTCAGCGACACCGAGTACGATATTCGCAGTGCACTTCGGAAAGGCAGCGAAGAAGAGGTGCTTTCAGTATTCAAGGCAGCGCTGTCCCATAAGCCAAGCGGCCATGAACATCGCGTAGGAACCCGCCGCATGATGAGCCAAGTCGGCGGCTAAAAGGGAAAATAGGGGCAGGTACCAGATTCCCGTTAAAGTGGGAATCTGGTACCTGCCCCTATTTTCCCACTCAAGGAGAATCACATGACCCAACAACTTACCCACATCGACGCCGAAGGCGACGCCCGTATGGTCGATGTCTCAGAAAAGGCAGAAACCAAGCGAACCGCCATCGCAGAAGGCTTCGTTGCCATGCAGCCCGAAACCCTTGCGGTCATCGAAAGCGGCAGCGCGAAAAAGGGTGATGTGCTGGCAGCCGCGCGTATAGCCGGCATAATGGCAGCCAAGCAAACCAGCAACCTTATACCCCTCTGCCATCCGTTGGCTCTTACCAAAGTTGAGGTAAAGTGCACGCCGCAGCATGCCGAGGAGCGCGAAGACGGTCGCTGTGGCATCCACCTAACAGCAACCTGTTCGCTCGTCGGTAAAACCGGCGTGGAAATGGAGGCGCTAACCGCAGTAAGCGTAGCGGGTCTAACTGTATACGACATGTGCAAAGCAATCGATCGCGGAATGGAAATCGATGCAGTTCGCCTACTTCATAAAGAAGGCGGAAAAACCGGCACATGGAACAGAGCTTAGAACTGATTAATGCCCGCCCCCATGCATCATAGAAACAGCATGGGGCAAAACCTCAACAATGCCGTCCCAGTTCTCCTGGGCGGCTTTTTTGCTTCCCGGTAAATTGATCACCAATGTTGTGCCACGCTGCATGCACAATGCACGTGAAAGCATTGCCCGCGGTGTAATGGCAAGGCTGTGCGCCCTCATGCCCTCGGCAATGCCAGGCACCTCTCGCTCGCACACATCACGCGTGGCCTCAGGCGTCACATCCCTCAGGCTCAAACCCGTGCCACCACACGTGAGCACCACATCGACCTTATCCTCGTCCGCCGCACGAACAATGGCGGCAGCTATTTCAGGGCGCTCGTCTTTTACCACGTCATACGCAGCGCATTGCCACCCTTGGTCGGCAATAAGCTCTCGAAGCAGCGCGCCGGCGGTATCTTCCTTTTCACTACGCGTATCAGAGCAGGTAATAACAGCAAACGTGATCATCTACAGCACCGTTCCTTCTTCAACATCAAGCAATAGGCAATCGATAAGGGTGCCGTCAGGCACAGGGTTCTGGCTGGTACCCTCCGGGAGTATTGCCAGGCAGTTTGCCCGATGAAGAGTGCTGAACAAACCCGAGCTCTGGTTCTTTGCGGGCACCACACAAAGAACGCCTTCCTCGTTTCGAGAAAGCGAGGCACGCAGGTAAATGCGACGCGGATCGCGTTTTTTGCGATCGCCTACCAAACGAGCCTTAACCAACGGACGGCCAACAGAAGAATAGCCCTGCATCTTGCGCAATGTCTGGCGAATCAAAACCTCAAAACCGCAATACGCTGCTGCAGGATTTCCCGGCAAACCGAAAACCGGCGTACCGTCCACTATGCCAAAAGTCTGCGCCTTACCAGGCCGCATATTTACCAAGGTCATATAGAGCTCGCCCAAATCCTCAACTACGGGTTTGATGAAATCGTAATCGCCATTAGAGGCGCCGCCGGTAGTGATAATGAAATCGTAATCTTCTGCAGCAAGTTTGATGGAGCGCGCCAAACACTCCTCTTTATCGGGAACGATCATCAACTGAGCAGGGATACCCCCAGTTTGGGCAACACATGCCGCCATGGCATACGAATTGCTATCGCGAATGCACCCAGGGCGGAATGGCTCTTTCGGGGTCAACAACTCGGAGCCGATAGGGATAATGGCAACGCGCGGACGACGATATACCGGAACTGCCGTAACGCCGCAGCTTGCTAAGAACCCGACGCCAGCAGCACTTACCACTTCACCCGCATGGATAGCAACCTCCCCCTGCGCTATCTCTTCACCTTTAGCGCGAATGTTTTCGAAAGGCGCTGCTGGCTGAGAAAACGAAACGGCGCTCCCCTGTCTTCCGTCGCCGCCAAGGTAGTCGACAATCTCATATTTAACTACCGCATCTGCGCCATTTGGCACGGGAGCACCCGTCATAATGCGCACAGCTTCGCCGAAGCCAATTTCTCCGTTGAAGACAGATCCGGCGGGAACTTCTCCCACCACCTGCAGAGAAACGGGCGAGTCCTCGGATGCGTTCACCAGATCGGCTACACGAACCGCAAAACCATCCATTGCTGCATGGTCAAACGGGGTAATATCGCAATCGCTTACCAAATCCTCAGCAACAACACGCCCAACCGCATCGAGCAGCGAAACGGTTTCAACTTCAAGGGGCGCAACGTGAGAAAGCACGCAATCAAGCGCTTCTTCAACGCTCATCATTTCATTGGGGTTCATAAGAATCCTTTCGTTGGGGGATTTCAAAAGGAAATAAGGGGACCTCTAGCCACAACAACTTACGAGTGTCGAAGCCCTGCGCTGGGGAACACAGAACGGTCCATTCCCCCTAAGGCTGCAGCACTTCGTAATATGCCTGTCCGGCGCAACTTCTGCAGATAGCCTTTCCGCAGCCCGTTTTCACTTCACGGCCATCGGTAACCTCTTCGCCGCAAACTGCGCAAACTACATGGGAATGGGGCTTTCCTGGAGCATCAAGGTCGGTGTAGTTAACCACAACTTTCTGGACGCTGAATAAATCCTCGTCGCTACGAGCAGCAAACCACGCTTTCGTATCCTCGCCCTTTGGGCACTTTTCGCTCACGTTCACCAATCGAATAGCCTCGTTGCGATTCAGATCAAAAAACGTTGCCGCCTGCTTGCCGAAATCCAAACATTTCATGCGACGTTTGCCGGGATGGCAACCAGTAACCACCATGATCGCATCTGTAAGGCAACGATCGCATTCCACATAGACAATTAGATCACGGTAATGATCAGGGTCATCGATACCGAAATACTTCAACGCATAACGCGCCATACGTACACCCGTTATTTGACCACCACACAGATGACCATGGAAGGCAATCGCGCGGTTCAAATCTTCCTCAAACGACCTCATGCAGTATCCTTTCTGCGTTTCATCACCGATATAGCCAAATAACATTAACCATTTCAGAACGAATAGCTCATCTTACCCAGAATAAGAGGAGTCGGAATTCCACCGAAGCAACAGCTTCAAGCGAAATCAGCTGCTCACATCCCAACTGATAAATGCCCAGGGAACAACTCGTGGCTGGTCAAGCGTCCAACGCTTAGTGCCGTCTTCCTCGATTTCAACCAAATGGTCAGCGAGGAAGTTACGTAAACGACAAGCACTTTCCTCGACACTTATCTGATCGGCCGTATCAGCAAGATAGTCTCTTGTTTTCAACAAAGAATAATATGCCTCATCAGGTGAAATATATGACTTGCTTCTGGGCGAATGGATGTAAGAAACGGTAGGTTCATACCCTAAATCAGAAGCAATACCAAACACGAATAAGGCATCATTGTGTCGCTCAAGCTCTAAACCCATCGCACGAGCCACGCGCATATCGACACGAGGGGAAACGCCTGTGCCGACGGTTACGCATACTCTTTCGCGAACAACCGCGGAAAGCTTCTGCAGCGAATCCTCTAAATCGTGGGTGATCACCGAACGCGATGCGACAGCCACATCGACCGAACCTTGCTCCAAACCATAGCTCGCCCAGTCGTCTTCCCAGCTCATGAGAAGAGGGAAAATCTTCCCCACCTGAACCTCAGAGGGACATGCTTCAAAATCGCCAGCAGGAAAGCCGCCCGAACCAAACCCAGACGTTCCCCTTTCCCAAAGCATCCCCCGCTCTGCTGCTTTCGAACACAGGCGATCAAGCATCCCTTTGCTGAAATCGGCAGCAATAACCGAGCAACCCATAGCGGCAAGTGCAACGGCAAGCGAACCCGTCCCACACCCCATATCAAGCACGGTTTCTTTGCCAGTAATGCCAGCTTTCGAAATAAAAGACCGCAAATAAGCATCAGGGGTATCTTTGAATGAAAACGATTTCGCACGCTCGTCCCAATGCTCTTGGGAGTCAGGCTTGCGACGGCGCCCATCGAGCCTTCGCCACTCTTCGGCCAGGTTGATCAACACAGTCCTCCAACTACCGACAAATAAAAAAGGCGACCTTCATGGTCGCCTTCAAGTCTATGCTTCAATACTACTCTTGCGTCTGGAACTTTGGGTCACGGGCAATAGCGTCAAGCTTTGCGGTTACGACTTCCTCGACCTCGTAAGAGAACGGGCGCAAAGCATCCTCGATGAACACCGTGCGAATATAGCCGTTGCATTCATCGCATTTGTGAATGCGATGGGCATCGTCACCCTCAACGTTGAAGTAATGAAGATGCTGAGGGTTCTGTGAACCACAACGCGCACAGCGGATGCGCTCGAACGCCCATTCAGTGCCGCATTGTTGGCAATACAAGGTACGACCGCGGCCGTCGGTGGGGCTTTCACCACCAACCTTCGCCAGCGCTGGCGTGCCGCCGCAAACCGGGCACTTCTGTGGGTTGTGGTTCATCTTGTTGATCCTGCGCTGCTTTTTCAGCACCGCTTTGGCAACCAGTTCCAAATCAACACGCAACGCCAGCATGCCAACCAAGGCAACCATGTGCGCCGCCGTTGCGGGGATTTCCTGCTCGTAGGCATTGGAAAGCAAGCTGCCGATGAACGCCTCTGGGTCGGTTGCAGCAAGCTCCATATCCGCCTGCTCTATCAGCGTGCGGAAGTTCACCTCATGAAGTGCCGCCGAATCCTCTTCGGAAAGCAGCCCCTCGTCGCACACATACTCGCGCAAGCTGTAGCAAATGGCGCAGAAGCGTTCCTTCGAAAGCTTTGCAGGTGCAAACGAGAACACGGGTTTATCGGCAATCCAAGCCTCTTCCAACACCTCTTCGCTAGGCACGGCATAGTGTTTATCGGCCGTGGTGGGACCTTTCGACCAACGGTCCATGTCTTCCCACATGCCGTAGAAGAACTTCAGGCGCTTCATATCGCCTTCGGGCAAATCGGCTTCGTATGCCTTGATAACACGATCGGTAAACTTCAGGTTCATATATCTTGCTCCTTGCTTCTACAATGCTTAGATTTTCGCGCTTTAACTGGGGTTTCAATACCGAAAACCCGCCACTGGCTGTTTTGCTCTAGAAACGGAACAGCCGCCGCACCAAACCGGTACGACGGCTGTTTTCGCGAAGGCGGAAGAAGCGTTACTTCTTAACTACGTTCTTGCCCTCGTCAAGCTCTTTGCGAGCCCAATGGCCCCAGTGGTACAGCGCGTCCGATTCGGAAATCAGGCCGTCTTTCCACATAACCTTCCACATACCGCGATACGGCTGGAAGATACCGGCACCCAGGAAGATGTGAGCGCAGGCGAAGATCGCCATAAGCAAGAAGAACACATCATGCAGCAGAAGCAGCACGCCATGCACGCCGCCGGGAAGGCTGATGGCAACCTCGCCCAGCAAAAGCAGCACGCCGGTAATTGCCATAGCGAAGCCGCAGATCCACAGCATGCCGTCGGCGAAACGCTGGCCGGATTTCTGCTCGTCCTGATCGGGCATGTGAACCCACTTGGCCAGGAACAAATACGGGAAGAACAGCTTCATCCACAGCTTGTCGTCGCTAGTCCACTTGCACACGTTGTTGTGCCAGATGTGCGCCACGCCCTTCGGCGCTTTGATGGCGCTGATGATGGGAACCAGCACGAACACCACGCCGATAACGCGATGGCTCATGCGCATGGCAAATGCCACATCGGGCCCCACCAGCTGCGTTAGCGGCGGAATGAACACGAAGCAACCCGAAACCATAAGCCAAATACAGCAGATAACGGTAATGCCATGCGTCCAACGAGCCTGCTTTGAGTGGCGCTTGATGTAGCGCTCTTCGCTGGCGCGTTCCTTCAGGAACGCATCATCGGCCGCTTTGGTTTTCTCGTCCACAGGAATAGCGTGGTTACTCATTTTCGGCCCCCTTTCCCAAGTTCTCGGTAAGCGCTTCCTTGAAGGTACGGGTATCTTGCGGATCGCCCTGCTTCACCACATTGCCCGTTTCCATAGAGATGGTGTCCTTGGTTTCCTCGTTGTACACCAAGGTGTCGCGCTTGTAGCCGTGCGCCAAACCGAACATCGCGGCCAGACCCACCACGGTAGCACCCATGCCAACTGCGGCAACCGGCTTCATGATCTGCGTTAGGGCAGCGGCGGGGTTGATAGCCGGGTTCTCTACCTGGCCATGTGCCTCAATGCCGTACTTCAACACCTGAATCACATGGAGTCCGTCCATTTCGGTATCACCGTAAACAACGGCATCCTTGTAGCCCTTTTCGTGCAGCCATTCCACGCGTTCCTCTGCCTTCTTCAGCATTTCGCTACGCTCGCCAAACTGCAATGCATTTGGTTGGCACGTTGCTACGCAAGCAGGCTCCATGCCATTTTGAATTCGATCGACGCATCCCGTGCATTTGTTGATAGCGCCCTTGGGGCCGTGGTACTGCGGTACATGGTAGGGGCACGCCGAAGAGCAGCGCTGGCAGCCGATGCACTTGGACTCGTCCACGGTAACCATGCCCGTTTCCTCGTCCTTGTACAGGGCGCCTGCCGGACACACCGAAACGCAACCGGCGTTGGTGCAGTGCTGGCACGCACGACGCCCAAACGCCCAGGCAATGCCCTTTTGGCTATCGGTTTCGCGCTCATCGAACGTGATGATCAGGCGCGTGTCGCCGTTGATGTCGGGTGGGTTCTGGTAGGTGCCGGTGAAGTTGCCGGCACAGGCATTCAATTCCGTGGGCGAAGGCAGGTTGTTCCAGCATTTGCAGGCAACTTGGCAGCCCTTGCACGCGGTGCACTTGGAGGAATCGAATAGAATTGCCATTTCACTCATCGCTTATCCTCCTTATGCTTTCTCGATGTTCACGAGGAACGCCTTGTACTCGGGGATGAAGCTGTTCGGGTCGCCCACGTTAGGGGTAAGGTCGTTCACCATGCTCTCGTCGGTGCCGAACACGCCCGCCCAGCCATAGTGATGGGTCATGCCTACCAGATGCTTCTTTTCCCCATTCACCGTAAGAGGCTTCACTCGCTTAGTGACCACAGCGGGAATCTTGACTGAGCCACGATTGTTCCAAACGTGAACTTTGTCACCGCTCTTAATGCCCTTCTCTGCCGCCAATTCTTCCGAAAGTTCAATAAACTGCGTAGGCATAGATTCAATCAGGGCAGGACACATACGGGTCTGACCGCCGGTCTGCCAATGCTCGGTAACCGAATACGTCGTTGCGACATAAGGGAATTCACGGAAATCAGCGTGCGCAGTAGACTTGTTGTCGGCAAACTTAATGCAGGGGTTGCTGAGCGATCCATTCATGATGTTCTTTTCGAGAGGGCTCTCAAATGGCTCATAATGCTCTGGCATCGGAGCGTCAACCATGCCATAACTAATCAAGCGTGCATTCTGCTCCCATGTCATAAAGAACGCATTGTTGTTGGGCTCAACTGGCTTATCGTTTTTAATGGCAACGAAGTCGGCATTATCATTAAGCTCCCACTTTGACCCGTTCCATTTGCATAAAGTGCGCTCAGAATTCCAAGGCTGTCCCTGAGTATCGGAAGATGCGCGATTGTACAAAATGCGGCGGTTGTTCGGCCATGCGAAGCTCCACTTCGGATAAAGACCGAGCCCCGTAGGATCGGTGCGATCCCTTGAATAGCAAGGCTGCTTCTCGGCCTCAAGCGGAGCGTCGTTGTTGTTCCAGAAGCCGGAGTAAATCCACATGCCGCACGCCGTAGAGCCGTCTGCAGCAAGCTCAGAGTATCCCTTCAGTAGATCAGCCTTAGGTGCCGCCGTGGTGGTATTGCAATCGGTACCAGCAATGCGATAACCGTTGAGCGCCCAAGCCACTGGACGAGAATCAATCTTGCCGTCCACGTAGTAATCCCACTTCGTGTTCAAGATCGGCGCAGGGTTGGCTCCGCCTTCCTTCTTGTACAGCTCGACGATCTTAGTCCAGATAAGGTCGCACATCTCATAGTCGGGCTTGGCCTGATCCCAAGGCTCGCAGGCCTTCTGACGGTACTGGATCCAACGGCCAGAATTGAGGATCATGCCTGGCTTCTCGTAGATGAGGGCGCAAGGCAGATAGTACACCGTGGTGTTGACCTCTTCAGGCTTCATGTCGGGGGCCTTCCAGAAGGTCGCGCTCTCGGTGAGCACCTGGTCAGCAACAACGAGCCAATCAAGCTTCGCCATGGAATGACGCACAAAACTGGCGTTCGGAGCACTATGACAGGGGTTCATGCCCCAGTTGAAATAGCCCTTCATGATGCCCTGGTCCATAAGCTCAAACGTGTTGATATGGGTGAAGTTCGTGGCACCCTTGCCAGAAGGAACCTTCGGCCACCAGTCGAAGCCGTAATCATTTTCAACTGTTGCCGCATCGCCAAACCATTCCTTCAGCGCGGAAACCATGAACTTGGGTTTGTTGGTATAGTAGCCGGCAGAATAGGTCTGCGATTCCAACCATTTGCGCAACGTAGAACGGTCCGTGGTGTTTGCCCACTTCAGATAGCCAGGCTGCTCATCAACGAGCATAGCCATATCGGTCGCGCCCTGAACATTGGGCTCGCCGCGCAGCGCATTCACACCGCCACCAGGTACGCCGATGTTATTGAGCAGGAGCTGAAGGATGGACATAGCACGGGTGTTCTGACCACCGTAGCTGTGCTGCGTCTGGCCGAGGGCATATAGGATGGTACCCGACTTGCCCGGTGCGCCAGACTCGGTATAGGTTTTATACACCAGCTCAAGAGTTTCCTTGCTCATGCCGCAGATGCTGCAAACCGTGTCGAGGTCGTAACGCTCATAGTGCTTCTTGAACTGCTGGTACACGCAGTTCGGGTCTTGAAGGGACATGTCACGCTTCGGCTTGGTAAAGACGGGAGGAGTGAACTCGGGAGTGCCGGGCTTGGCTACCCAAGCATAATCGCCAGAAGCGGAAGTATCCCACTTCTCCTCAGACTCGACCTGATAGTGCCAGGTGTGGTTGTCGTAGGACTTCGATTCCTCACCCCAACCCGTGAAATGTCCAGTTTCCTCGTCGAAACCGAATGCGGGATCGAGCAGGTAGGAGGCATTTGTGTAGTTGATCAGGTACTCGAAGTTGTAGATGTCAGAATTCTTGCCAGTTGCCGTGTACTCAGCAAGACCAGGCTCGATCAGATTATCGATGATGTACTTGTACATACCGCCATAAAAAGCGATATCCGTGCCACTACGAATAGGGCAATAGATATCGGCCTGCTCTGCCGTACGCGTATAGCGGGGGTCGACAACAATCCACTTAGCACCACGATCATGCGCACGATGCAGATGCAGCGAACTAGTGGGATGGCTTTCGCAGCTATTCGAACCGCAATGAAGGATATAGTCGGCGTTGGCCATATCAGACCAGTGGCTGGTCATAGAGCCACGGCCGAAGGTCGGCGCCAACCCCACAACCGTGGAGCTATGGCAGACGCGCGCCTGGTTGTCCACAGCCACAATGCCCAAAGAACGCATCATCTTCAAAATGAGGTACTCTTCTTCGGAATTCTCCTGGCTGCCTCCAAGGCTTGCCATAGCAGGGGTGTAGTTGACAGTAAGGCCGTCCTCGTTGGTCTCGATGAACGTCTCATCTCGCGTATCCTTGACCTTGCGGGCAATTTCCTCGACTGCCTGCTCCCAGGAAATGTCCTCCCAATCCTTCGCACCGGGGCGACGGACAAGGGGCTTGGTAACGCGATCGGGGTTCTTGATGATTTCCCCGGTTTCGGGGTCTACCACGTTGCGCAGTTGGAACATGGTTGCGCCCTTCGGGCACAGGCCGCCTTCGTTGATCGGATGGTCAGGGTCGCCTTCCAGGTTGATAAGCTCGCCGTCACGCGAAGAGCACAGCGAACCGCAACCGCCAGCGCAGTAGCAGCATATGTTGGTAAACTCTTCGGTGTTGACAAGCTTCCATTCGGGAGAGGACCCAACCGCCAATGCTGGCGAAGGAGACATGAACTCGAAGGCCATACTGGTCGCGAATGCAGCACCAGCAGCCTTCAAGAAGCTACGACGGGTAAGCTCCATATCTCTCACTCTCTTTCATGCTTTGCCTTTATTCCTTATCCAGAAATTGGATAGGTCTTATAGCTGCAAATCATAGAGAGCGGATATATGTTATTACCAATTCAAATAGCACCAGCACGAACGGGGGTTTCGGCAATTGGTAGGTTTGGCGCTATTTATTCTTCAGTCGAGATAAATATTCTTCTCAGGCAAGAATAAATAACCTTTTCAGCTGGGAATAATAGAATATCCAAGACATGAAACGGGGCTCAAACAAACAGACAACCGCACGCCGAGCAACAATGCCGAACACCGTTGATATACTGACAGCCACCGAAAGGAGCATAGATGACTACCGAGAAACAGAGCGTCAAGCTCACGAAGCTCTCCACCAAAGGTGGCTGCGCAGCCAAATGGAGCCCCGGCGATTTGAAGAAGATACTTTCATCGCTCTCCCCTGCCGGTGCGCCGACGCCAGACAAACGCTTGCTGCTTGGCTATGAAACAAGTGACGACTGCGCAATATGGCAGCTGAGCGACGATACTGTTGGCGTGTTCACAGTAGATTTCTTCACCCCCGTGGTTGATGACCCCTACGAGTTCGGCCGTGTGGCAGCTGCCAACGCGCTTTCCGACGTGTTCGCCATGGGAGCGCAGCCCCATGTAGCGCTAAACCTTCTTGCCCTCGATTCAACCTTGGGCACCGACGTAGCGGCAGCCATCCTGCAAGGCGGCGCCGATGCGGTGGCGCAAGCGGGCGCGTTCGTTTCCGGTGGCCATACCATCGACGACAGCGAACCGAAATACGGTCTTTCGGTATTCGGTACCGTTGCCGCCGATGCCGTAGTGCGCAACGCCGGCACACAGCCAGGTGATGTGCTTTACCTTACAAAGCCATTGGGCGCAGGCATCATGAGCGCCGCTGCCCGAATCGATTACATCAGCCAAAACGACCTGCGTCCGGTAATCGATTCGATGATGGAGCTAAACGCGGCCAGCAGCAAGGCCATGGTTGCGGCAAGCGTACATGCTGCAACCGATGTGACAGGCTTCGGCTTGGCGGGCCACCTCCACGAGATGCTTGAGGCAAGTGCTTGCTCTGCGATTATTGATTTTGCCGCCTTGCCCCTGTTCAAGGGGGTATGGCAGCTTTCCTGCGACTACTGCCGCCCTGGACGCACGTTCTCGACCATCGATTACCTGGACGGGTTCATCGACCAAGGCACGCTAGACGATACCGAATTCGACAATCGTCTGGGAGTTATCTGCGACCCGCAAACTTCGGGCGGCATCCTGGCAGCTATCCCATCCGAAAACGCTGCAATGTTCGAAAAAGAATTCAAACGCTTGGCAGGGCGCGCACCTGCACGCATCGGACATATCACCGAGGGAAACACTGGCCACATCGCTTTTTCCGACGGCGAATAGCCACCAAACGCAGAAGCGCTCCAGCATCCTTGCGATGCCGGAGCGCTTCTTTTATTTATCGCGAAGGCCCGAAATCACCAATCTGGCGGTATTCTGCGCCCTCTTTCTGAAAGATGCCGTCTATCTGGGATTCAACATCAAGTTCGGAAGCTTGCTGCTGCACCCGAAAAAGCGCGGTGTCGCTTTCGGGAGCGAAAAACTTCAAGGCCATCCCGCAGCCCGCACGTACCTTCGGCGGCACAGGAACAAGTGAACCCTGCCCGCCAAACGCAGCCTCGTACGAAAGCGCGGCATGGGTCGAGCCGAATGCCACCAAATACTCTGCCATGGTTACAGCGTGATGGTCTTGGAAGATTCCTGCATGCGACCCAAAATGTCGTACATGTTGGACACTTCGCCAACTGCAAGCTGGTCTTTCAAGCCGTAGTAATCAAGACATGTCCCGCATACCAGCACTTCGGTGCCCTGCGCAACTAGCGAGCTTACGCTATCCACAACCGCCTGCTCGCCGCCGGCAACCAACTTCACGCCGCTGTTCATGAACAGCAGGTGCGCAGGAGGGTTGTCCGATTCGGAAAGAGTGTACAAGGCCATTTTCATCAGGCTCTTGCCCAACGTTTCGTCGCCCTCGCCCACGTGATCTTTACCCACGAACACGGCATAGGGCTCCTTCACGAGGCATTCGCACGGCACAGATTCCTCGGGCGTTGCGCCCTCGGGCAAACCGCCGATGGTAACATCCCAATAATCCTGCTGCTGTTCAGGGGAAAAGGAACGGCCAAAGCGCTTCGCAAGATGGGAAAGATTCGAAACCGCCGCTTCGTTGCTCACCTTAACAACAAGGGTATCGCAGCCCGCATCCAATTCCTTCTTCGCCATCATCAAAGGCTTTGGGCACTGCAGCCCGCGCGCATCAAGTTCTTTCATGCCAACATTCCTTTCACGGCACGTTTATCGCACCTATTATCGCAAAGATTCAACGCTCTTTCGAAGGGCGTAAAGCCCCTGCTCAATTTCTTCTTCGGTATTGAAATACGAGAAGCTGAAGCGCACTGCCCCCGTCTCTTCGGTCCCCAAAGCACGGTGCATCAGCGGCGCACAATGGGCACCCGCTCGCGTGCATACGCCGTACTCGCGCGCCAAGGCATCGCCAAGGGCAGCAGAATCTACGCCTTCGGCAACAACGGCAACAACACCGCATCGGTCGATTCCGCCGCTACCGCCCAAAATACGAACGCCCGGTACGGCACGAACGCCTTCCTCGAACGCCAGGGTTAGGCTTTTCACCTTTTTATGGATAGCACCTACACCCAAGCTCTCAATGAAGCCCGTGCCTGCCGCCAAGCCAGCCAACCCATGGGCATTCACAGTACCCGCCTCAAGGGCTTCTGGCATAAAGCGCGGGTGACGCTCTTCGAACGTATACGTTCCCGAACCTCCCTCGACAAGTGGAGGAATGTCGAGGGACGGCAAAACGCATAAGCCGCCGGTGCCCTGCGGACCAAATAAGCTTTTATGTCCGGTGAAGCACACCACATCGGCCCCAACCTCCTGCTGCGACAAAGGAATAGCGCCTGCCGTTTGGGCGGCATCCAAGATAAACAATGCACCGTATTTGTGGGCCAAAGCAGCCATACGGGCCGCGTCGTAGACATCGCCCGTAAGATTCGAAGCGTGCGTTGCCGCCACATAACACACACCACCTTCAGCAAGAAGGTGTTCGTATGCAACAAAATCAAGGCTTCCATCGGGGTTCATCGGAGCAATATTCACCGTGCATCCCAGCTCGTCGCGAAGGCGAAATAACGGGCGAAGCACCGAATTATGAGAAGCCATCGTGGTAACCAACGTCGAACCCGGCAAAGCCAACCCCTGAAGGGCGATGTTCAACGCCATAGTAGCGTTCAGCGCGAAGGAAATGCACGATGCCGAAAGAACGCCCAACAAGCGCGCAATCTTTACCCGCGCATCGAATACCGCACGGCCCGCCGCAAGCGAAGCGGGGTGAACGCCCCTGCCAACGCCGCCGAACGACGACAAACCACGAACCACGGCTTCAGTAACTTCGGGTGGTTTCTGCATTGTGGTTGCTGCGTTATCGAAGTAAATCATGCAACTTCACCTCTCTTTCGCATCCATCATATCCAAAAGAAACGCCACCTTTACACAAGCTTTATTCGTATTTCCCATGCATTGCTGGTGCGCGCGCTGAAATCAGGTACAATGTGCTCGCGTTTTACCGCGCAACGAAAGGACTTTCATCATGGATATCATGAACACCATTACCACCCTTCTCAACAACAACCTCGACATCGAGCCCGAGCAGGTCACCGAAGACGCTACCTTCGATTCTCTGGGAATTGATTCCCTTGACATGGTTGAACTCATCTGCGATCTGGAAGACGAATGCGGCATCGAGTTCGGCGAGCCCGAAGACCTGGAAACCGTAGGCGACCTGATCAACTACATCGAGGGCCTGCAGGAATAGTGGGAATATAGGGACAGGTCCCATTTTCCCACTTTTGCACTTAGCACGATGTGAGCGGGGAGCAACCCCTAGCTCTTTGAAGCGAACGGCGCGTTGCCGTTCGCTTTTTTTGTAGCAATAGTTCAATTTACTTTACCGATATTCTCTTCAGTTCAATTTAATGACATGCTATCCTCAAACAAATTGAACTTTTCACTTCAGTGCCAAGAAAAGTTCAAAGGAAGTTTGAACTTAAGGAGACAACGTGGCTCAGCAAACGTTTTCCGATCGGCTTAAAGCTGCCATGCGCAGTGCGAACATGAAGCAAACCGACCTCATCCATGCCGCTGAAGCTCTTGGATTCAAGTTGGGCAAAAGCCAGGTAAGCCAATATGCAAGCGGAAAAACGATTCCCCGCCCCGACGTCATGGCAGCGCTAGCTCAAACACTAAACGTTCCTGCATCATGGCTCGCCGAAGGTAAAACTCGCGAGGATGACCCCGCCCAAGCCAAGCCGGCAACCACTGTAACCATCAAAGGCGACACCACAGAAGCCAGCAGCGAACAAACAAGCGGTACTGCTGCAATCACCACAGAAGGAAGTGCACCCATGCGTCAGTTCAAGAAATCCTCCAAGCTCGACAACGTCCTGTACGACGTTCGAGGCCCGGTTGTTGACGAAGCAGCACGCATGGAACGCCAAGGCATGCGCATCCTGAAGCTCAACATCGGCAACCCCGCCCCCTTTGGTTTCCGCACCCCAGATGAAGTTGTGCAGGACATGCGTCACCAGCTACCCGACTGCGAAGGCTACAGTGATTCGAAGGGGCTCTTCAGCGCCCGCAAGGCCATCATGCAGTACTCTCAGATCAAAGGCCTGCCCAACGTGGACATGGACAGCATTTACACCGGTAACGGCGTGAGCGAGCTTATCAACCTGTGCATGCAAGCTCTTCTCGATAATGGCGACGAGATCCTTATCCCAAGCCCCGACTACCCGCTTTGGACGGCGTGCGCAACACTCGCAGGCGGCAATCCCGTGCACTATATTTGCGACGAACAGGCCGAGTGGTACCCCGATATCCAGGACATCGAAAGCAAAATCACACCGCGCACCAAGGCTATCGTCATCATCAACCCCAACAATCCCACGGGCGCACTGTACCCGCGCGAAGTGTTGCAGGAGATAGTCGATGTGGCCCGCAAGCACCAGCTCATGATCTTCTCCGATGAGATTTATGACCGCCTGGTGTTCGACGGTGAAGAGCATGTGTCTATCGCCAGCATGGCTCCCGACCTGTTCTGCGTCACCTTCAGCGGCCTCTCGAAGAGCCACATGATCGCCGGCTATCGCATTGGCTGGATGGTACTTTCCGGCAACCGCGACTGCGCTCGTGACTTCATCCTGGGAATCGATATGCTCTCGAACATGCGCCTGTGCTCCAACGTTCCCGCACAAAGCATCGTTCAAACGGCACTTTGGGGACACCAAAGTGTAGAAAGCTATGTGGTTCCCGGTGGACGTGTATACGAACAGCGCGAATACGTGTACAACGCCCTCAACAGCATTGACGGCATTACCGCGGTAAAACCAAAGGGTGGCTTCTACATCTTCCCGAAAATTGACGCGAAGAAATTCAATATCACCAATGATGAGCAATTCGCTCTTGATTTGCTGCATGAAAAGAAAATCCTGCTGGTTCCAGGCAAAGGCTTTAACTGGCAACAGCCCGACCATTTCCGCGTGGTATATCTGCCGCGCATCGAAGTGCTCAGCGAATGCATGACCAATCTGGACGACTTCCTGCGCCACTATCGACAGGCATAACTGCCGAATGATCATCCGATCCTAAACGCAACAAACCAGATCACGAAAGCCCCTTTAGCGTTACGCTAAAGGGGCTTTCTCGTATTGATCCAACAGAAGAAGGACCCATGATGAAACTGCTTTTTGTAAATGCCTGCGTGAATCGCGCAACTTCCCGCACTCTGAAACTCGCCAGAGGTGTTATTGAGACAATGCAGGCACAAGAGCCCTTTGAGGTTACAGAGATCGTCCTCGAAGAAGAAAAACTCGCCCCACTCACTACCGAATCGCTGAATACGCGACAAGCATTGGAGCAAAAGGGGGAATTCGACGATGGAGTATTTTCCTACGCCCGTCAGTTCCGCGATGCCGACCGGATCGTTATTGCGGCCCCCTTTTGGGCTTCCAGCTACCCAGCCTCGCTGAAAACATATATCGAGCACATCGATATAGTGGGGGTTAACTATCTCTTCACTGAGCATGGCCCCGTTGGACTCTGCAAGGCCGACAAGCTCACGTACGTCACCACTCGAGGAGGCGCGCTTCCCGATGAAGCGGACTGCGGTTACCAAAACATCGCTGTCCTTGCCCGCTTGTATGGCATTGAGAAAACGGAATGCGTAAGCGCCGCAGGCTTAGATGTAATCGGGGCAAATGTAGATGCGCTTTTGTCTGAAGCCTTAGAGAAAGCATCCAGAAAATAATCCACGCAGACGCTTTGAATTAAACCATTATTGAATCGAGGGCAGCAAAACAGCTGCCCTTTCTTATGTCAAAACCCATACTTACAACACTCTAGTAGTACCGTTCTTACCTGGGATTATAAATAGTTATGCTACTTAGATAGCTTAGTATACCCATGTGTTATTCGTCACAATAATCCAATCCTGCAGTGTTATTGGGTACTATGAATCAAACAGGCAGACAAGCACCCAAAAGCAGCAAGGAGAAACGAATGGCCAACGCTACCGACCTTCGCATCGTAAAGACCCTTGACGCCATCCACGGATCCTTTGAAGAGCTCGCTGGCAAACAAGCGTTCGAATCCATTACCGTTGCTGAACTATGCCGCCAAGCGCGCATCGGCAAAAAGACGTTCTACCGTCACTACCCTGCACTTGAAAACCTTGCCAAGGAATACCTCGACGTTTTCATAGGGTCGTTTCTCGACAAAACCGAAGGTTTGAATCTGCCTGAAAACAACGAGCAATTCGTCGCCGAATTGATCCTCCATCTCTGCGAGGGAGGAAATCAGAATCCCGTATACGAATGCTTGATTTGCGGTACCAGCTCGGAAAGCATCAGCAGCACACTCATTGCCCGATTAACCGAACTTCAGCGCATCAATACCCGAAAGTTCGGGCGCCTTTCCGCTGCCGAGATATCCCTTGTTCTTATGTTTAGCTGCAATACTGCGCTAACCCTCTATCGACAGTGGGTTAAGGAGGGAAAGCATCTTTCGGCCAAGCGTTTAGCCGAGCTTTCTAAAAGCCTCGTTTCTGGAGAATCTTCCCTGAGAAAATAGAAAGCGCCGCCCGAAACCGGAACGACGCTTAAAAACTAAAGCATTTGTAGAGCCCCAAGCACTCAGAGCTAGAATAATGAAATCTGCTGCGGTGCCGACTCGTATTCGAAATGAACCTCTCCCTCAAAAAGATCGATCGCATGAGCAACCCATTCCTTAAAGGAAAGCACATACCCAAAATTACCCTGCCTCATAACTAGTTTACCCCCAACCATTCCAAGGCACTCTCCCGCGCATTCGGTTTCATGGCCTTTCGGCAACTGTAACTCACTGACATCAGGCGAAGGGCCGCCAAAATAATAATGAGAAAGATCCTGGGCTGGTTCCTTCAACGAGAACCCCGCACGGGTCACCTCATCGATCTGCGCCAGAGCACTCGCCCTAGCTTCTAACGCCTCGCAAGCCTCCACGGGTTTATAAGGCTCTTCCGCAAGTAATCGCGCTTTCACCGATGCACGCATAGTTTCCAGTATCTGCGACTGAGCGCACAATGCAGCCTCCAAAATGCGAGCTTCATACGCATCAGGGAAGCGTCCAACAATACAAGCGGCACGGGCTCCTTGTTCCAGCAAACGTTCTATGCCTCGCGTTTCCGATGAAATACCCGCTTTAATATGCTGCTTAGAGAAATAGGCAAGATATACGTAATGGGGCGTTTCGTTGTAGGCGCGCTGCTGCGGCGAAATTGTTTCAGCGTAATAGAAAGATGGGTTGAATCCCGTTGCTTCTCTGCAAGCAGGACACATGTTGTCCTGCTCCGAAGGCAGCAACTTCACTTGCAAAGGACACACGCTCTTCTGGTGCGTAAGCAAATCAAACCTGCCAACACAATACCGTTCAGGCAGTTGTTTCAAAGTGAATGTTCTATTCCTCACGCTAAAACGATACTGCGCCGCTTTGCTTATATCGTTGATAAGAAGATACGGTCCTTTTTCATCGAAACCATGTCCCGCCAATACCGTAATATCCTCGCCGAGTAAACGCATTATGGAGCCCTCGATTCTTGCATTACAGCCCTTATGCCCAGTGCAAAGGGCATTCTTTATCGATGCCCATGATACCCGCAAGCAGAAAGAATATCGTTAGGAATTAACCGTGGTGAACTTTCAACGGACTGACGTGGGACTCGGTGCAGTTACTCCCGCTCTACAAAAACAACGCCGTAAGCGCCTGGGCCAATATGGGAGCCAATTACAAACCCGATTTGACGCCTGCCAGACAAATTCATACCAGCGCCTATCATCTCGTCCTCCATCTTCGCGCACGTTTTTGTGCCAAAGGAATAAATCGGAATAGCGGGGAAGAAAGCATCAACCGAATATTTAGCAACCTTCTTCAATAGCGTATCGAGAGCGCGTTTTCGCCCAAGCACAGCGGTGCTAAGGCCCACCTCTCCCTCTTCGCTGATTACCACAACGGGCTTCAGCTTAGCAGCCTCGCCCAAGCGGGCGGCAGCTTTGGGCAAGCGCCCACCGCGCTGCAGGTACTCCAACGTGTCAAGCACGGCAACCAGCTTCACCCGACCTTTGAATCGTTCGATTTCAGCAACGATCTGCTTTGCCGACAAGCCTTCGTCACGCAGCGCGCAGGCATATTCCGCAATCATGGCGATGGCATACGTTGCAGTCAGGGAGTCAACGACATAAACGCCCTCTTCCCCCACCATGGCTTGCGCAAGTTTGGCGCTTTGATAGGTACCGCTCAACGCCGAGGAAAGAGTAATGGCAATAACCTCATCACCTGAATCGCGCGCTTCTTTGAATGCCTCGGCGAAAGCATGGGGTGACACTTGGGAGGTCTTGGGGAACGCGCCCGTTTCTTCGAGTAACGCATAAAAGCCATCGCGTTCCAGATCGATCCCATCGCGATACTCGATCCCATTCACATTGGCGAGAAGAGGCAAAACCTGAATGTTGTGCTCACAGGCAACCTCCGGCAACAGGTCGGATCCTGAATCAACGATAATGCGAATCAATTCGATCTCCTCAATGCCACGAAAAACCATACGCGGCTCTATGCGCACCACTGTCGTTGCGTACAATGCGCTAAGTTCTCTTCATAAATGCATGTTTTGTCCAATAACTGCAAGATGTAACTGTAGCGCACTTTGCAAACTACTTAGTTTATCTAACTATTTCCCCACATATCTTTAATCTGATAGCTATCCATCGCACCAGTTGGCTCTGGCCTATGCCCTCCTCATCAATCTGGCTTACGCCTGCTCTACCAGCACCCGAAACACCCCAACTACCGCAGTCGCATAGATACAGCTGGCTGGCAACCGCATCCGATCAACGCTTCCGTGCCAAAAACCTACAAAAATGGTCGGAATTAACGGTTCGTGTATTGGAGTGCGCATCGCTTCACGCTACGATAGGAAAAACAAAAACGCGCCCACCAATCAAAAGCGCATCATCAACCGAAAGAGGACCGCATGTTCAACGAAAACCTCGACTCAATCGTTGCCGGTATCGCCAAAAACTACAGCGCCACCGAGATCTTCTTCACCGACCCCGACAAGCACTTTCCCAACAAGAGAGCCATCATCAACATCATCAAGGATCTGCGCCGTGTGATGTTCCCTCGCTATTTCGGCGATGAAACCCCCACTGGCACCAACCCCGAATACTTCATCGGCGAAACGCTGATCCGTATCGAAGATTCCTTGCGCCGTCAGCTGAAAGAAGCACTACTGTTCAAGGGAGCCGAAAACATCAGCGAAGAGGAAGTTGAGGCTCGCGTAAACGAGATCTGCAAGAATTTCTTCGAGAAGCTACCCGAAGTCCAGCGCGTGCTGCTTACCGATGTTCAGGCCGCTTTTGATGGCGACCCAGCCGCGCAAAGCAAAGAAGAAATTATTTTCTCGTATCCGGGCTTCTTCGCTATCTTCGTATACCGTATCGCCCACGAACTGTACACGCAGAACGTCCCGCTTATCCCCCGCATCATGACTGAATACGCCCATAGCGGCACTGGCGTTGACATCAACGCAGGCGCAACCATCGGCGAATACTTCTTTATCGACCATGCAACGGGTGTTGTCATCGGCGAAACCACTGTTATCGGCAACCATGTGAAGATCTACCAAGGCGTAACGCTTGGTGCTCTTTCCACTCGCGCTGGGCAAAAGCTTGCTGGCGTGAAGCGTCACCCTACCATCGAAGATAACGTGACTATTTACTCAAACGCCAGCGTCCTGGGCGGCGAGACCATCGTCGGCGAAGACACCGTCATAGCAGGCGGCGCTTTTGTTACCGAGTCCATTCCAGCGCATTCGCGCGTAAGCCTGGCAAGCCTGAAAGTAAATGTCCGTCAGCCAAAGAAAAAGCCTGAAGAAACCGAATAATGGGAATATAGGGGCAAGTCCCATTTTTTCACCTTGTTATGGTGTACATAGGAAGAGCCTTGCTTGCGCAATACGTCGCAAGCGAGGCTCTTCTCGTTAGACGGGAAAATAAGACCTCCCCTATATTCCCAATCCCTATGCCTTCACTAAAACTTTGGAGTATTTGGTTCGCGGTGACGCGGCTTCACTATTTCATTGCGCACGCGACGAAGGGCAATCTCCTCACCATCTTCAGCAAGCCAGGTAAGCATGCGCTCTAGAAGCGCCTTTGTATCAGGATGCATCAGCAGCTCGCCCTTGGCGCTCTGCTCAAGCCTCAAATACTCCAACGAGCTTGCATCGGTATAAGCGCTACCTTGATACACCTTGCTAGCCGCCATACGGTCACAGAACATCTCAACCACATAGCGCGTGGGCATAGGCTTGCCTTCAAGTGTTGCGTCACGGTTGCCCTTCATGTCGATCCAATACTCATAATGATGACGATTGCGCCCCTTATGATGCAACCAAGCCGTAGAGTAACCCAAATCGGAACGCTCGGCCGTATTAGGACTTCTATCGCCCTGATAGTAATTAACGCCCACCCTGAACTCCGTCAAAGAGTATTTAGACAAATCATGCATAATGCCCTGGCGATATAAACCGACCTTGAAGCAATGCTGACAAACTAAAACCTTATGATGTGAGATGGTACAGAAATGCTGCCATGCGTTTTTGAAACGCCCCATGCTAACCTCGAATCCATCCATAGTGCTTGCAAGCGTTCATGATCCCATCATCATCACAGTTCGTGGTAACGAAATTCGCTCGCTCCTTCAAAACCTGCCGTGCGTTTCCCATGGCAATCGAAGTCCACTCGGGAATAAACATGGAAACGTCGTTGAAGCCGTCACCGAACACCACGACATCTTCGTAAGGCGCATCAAGCAAATTCATCATTCGTTTAATGCCCCGTTGTTTATCCATCGGCTCAACAAAGATGGTGTCAGAGTCATAGCGCACATGGGGAACCTCGTTGAGGGCTCCTGTAGCAAACACCATATCCTCGTCCTTGGTCGAACAAGGTATATACGCTTTATAAATGCAGTTCAAATCATCAATGCGCAGATTGGGGTCGTACTCGGTGGGAACATAGTAATCACCCGCTATCTCGGCAAAGTCTTCCCGCGGGGAATAGCGCACCAACTCATTGGTGGTGCTAACCGCCCAGGGAATCCCCTGATCCTCAAGGATATGCAGGCATTTCTTCACTGGAGCAAGCGGAAGTCCCTCCATCCACTTCAGCTCGCCGTTCAACGTAACTGAATAGCCTCCGTCGGCAACAATATTGGTAATACCAGCCGAATCGATGTAATCAACCGCATTTACCTGCAATCGTCCAGTAGCCAAAGCAATGAAATGCCCCTGCGCTCGCAATTCATCAAGGGCTTCGAGGGTGCTTTGAGGAATTGAACGGGTACGCGGCACTGCCAGCGTGCCATCGTAATCAAAGAAGAAGTACTTCTTGTTCCCCATCGCAATTCCTTTCCACCGAACAAAGAACCAAGGGCAATCCTACCCCACACGACTAAATAGCGACAGACCATTTTGGGAATACGCCAACAATAAAATGCCCGTTGGTTCGCTAATGAACCAACGGGCATATAGCTGTATTTGCTAAAGCAGAAAGGACCATGCTCGCTCTACGCCGAGAGAAGCCTTTGGCATCCCGTAATCAAAGCAAAGTGGGAAAACGATACCTGCCTCTATGTTTCCGCTTACAGGGTGCGCAGGGCTACTTCCTTCAGCTGCTTTGCGGTAACCGCATTCGGGGCGCCCGTCATGGGGTCAGAAGCGGAGCTCGTCTTCGGGAAAGCGATAACGTCGCGAATGGACTGCTTGCCAGCCAAGAGCATAACCAGACGATCAAGGCCGATAGCAATGCCGCCATGAGGGGGCGCACCGAGCTCAAGAGCATGGATAAGGTGACCGAACTTCACTTCCATGTCCTCTTCATCTACGCCGCAACGAGCAAGAACGCGCTTCTGCAGCTCGGCGTTGTGAATACGGATGGAGCCGCCGCCAGCTTCGAAGCCGTCCATAACGATGTCGTAGCTGTAGCTGCCGCAAGCCAGAGGATCGGTTTCGATCTTATCCCAGTCAGCCTCGGGAATCATCGTGAAGGGATGATGCTCTGCTGCATACTTGTTGGTTTCCTCGTCGAACTTGAACATCGGGAAGTCAACAACCCAAAGCAGCTTATGACCGGGGCGAGGGATGTCCAGCGCATCAGCCATGTGCAAACGCAGGGCAGAAAGAACAGCGTTTGCGATATCGAAAGTATCTGCAGCAAACAGAACCAAGTCGCCTGCTTCTACGTTCATTGCTTCCTTGATCTTGGCATGAACTTCGTCACCCAAGAATTTGATGATGGGGCTCTTTTCCTTGCCATCAGTGGTGTAAGCAATCCAAGCCATGCCCTTAGCGCCATTTTCGGAAGCGATGTTGCCCAGCTTCTCAATCTCGCCACGGCTCCAGTCGCCAGCGCCCTTGCAGTTGATGGCCTTAACGATGTTGCCGGCTTCTACCGCCTTGGAGAATACGCCAAAGCCGCAACCACGAACGATTTCGGTAAGCTCAACGAGCTCCATGCCAAAGCGGATATCGGGACGGTCGCAACCAAAACGATCCATTGCCTCTTTCCAGGGCATGCGTTGCAGCGGGAACTCATGCTCTACGCCAGCCGCTTCCAGAACTTCCTGGAAAACGCCTTCCATCATGTCGATTACATCGTTTTCCTTAACGAAAGACATCTCGATGTCAACCTGAGTAAACTCGGGCTGACGATCTGCGCGAAGGTCTTCATCGCGGAAGCACCGTGCAATCTGGTAATAGCGCTCAATGCCGCCAACCATCAGCATCTGCTTGAATTGCTGAGGGCTCTGAGGCAATGCATAAAACTTACCGGGATTAGGACGGGAAGGAACAATGTAGTCACGTGCGCCTTCAGGAGTGGAGTTTGCCAGGATAGGCGTTTCAACCTCAAGGAAGCCGCGCTTGTTAAGAGCAGAGCGCATTGCCTGGGCAACAACATGGCGAAGCTTCAGGTTTGCATACATCTCGGGGCGACGAAGGTCGAGATAACGCCACTTCATACGAGTGGTTTCATCGGTTTCGATACCGTCTTCGATGGAGAACGGAGGAGTAACGGAGGTGTTCAGCACCTTAACGGAGCTTGCCAAAACCTCGATTTCGCCTGTTGCCATATTCGGGTTAACGGCTTCGTCCAAGCGAGCGCGAACCTTGCCGGTAACCTCCAGGGCGTATTCGCGGCCCAGATGCTCAGCTACATGGAAGTCCTCTTCGCTTACGCAATCGGGGTCAACAACAACCTGGGTGTAACCCTCACGATCACGCAGGTCTACGAAGATAAGACCGCCATGGTCGCGGTTGTGCCATACCCAACCGGTCAGGGTAACCTCTGCGTCAACGTCGCTGCGGCGCAACTGCCCACACGTATGGGAGTGCATGCAGTATTCGTTCAGATAATCGGTCATGGTAGTGCTTACTCCTCTTTCCTATCGCTACCAGCTGCCATGTAAAGCAGCTACTGTTAACTACGGTATCTCTTCACCAGGGAAGCGCCCATGCGCAACTCGGTGGGGTAATCAAACTAAGGCAAAACGCCTTTTCTCTACGCCAAAGCCTCCGCAACGGCATCGAGCTTCACGACCTGCTCTTCGTGGGTTTCCATATCGCGAATCTTAGCAACCCCTTCGGCAACCTCATCGGGGCCGAGCACGATAACCTTACGAGCAGAAAGCTTGTCGGCCAATTTGAATTGGCTCTTCAGACTACGCTTCTGATGATCCACTTCGATATAAAGCCCCTGAGCACGAAGCTCCTGTGCCAAGTTAAAGGCGGTTGCACGGGTAGTATCGTCGACACAGGCAATGAATGCCGCAGGCGCAACATCACTTGACGCTTTGGCACCGAGTGCTTCCAGCGCTAGCACGCAACGCTCATAGCCCAATGCAAAGCCCAATCCCGGAGTATCGCGACCGCCAACCTCTTTAGCAAGTTTGTCGTAGCGGCCACCGCCGCCGATGGCGTTCTGGCTACCCATGCCCGTATCAACCTGGATCTCAAACACCGTGCGCGTGTAATAGTCCAAGCCACGAACCAGACGGGAATCCTCGACATACGCAATACCCGCGGCATCCAAATAACCCTTAACTGCCTCATAATGAGCACGGCAGTCGTCACACAGGTGATCGGTGATCTTGGGAGCACCCTCCATCACCTCGTGGCAGTGCTCGTTCTTGCAGTCGAATGCGCGAAGTGGGTTCAGATCGGCACGATGGTTGCACTCTTCACACAACTCTTCCGAATGCTGGTGGATGTGCTCGCGTACCATTTCACGGTAAGCCGGACGACACTTCTCGCAGCCCATAGAGTTCAAAAGCAGGCGAGTTTCCGAAGCGGGAATACCGATGGCTTCGTAGAAACGCATCAGCATGATGATTGCTTCGGCATCTACCGTTGGCTCATCAGCGCCCAGGCACTCAACGCCCACCTGGCGGAACTGACGCAAGCGACCCTTCTGAGGGCGCTCAGCACGGAACATCGGACCAGCATACATGAGCTTTGCGGGAGCACCGCCCTGTGGAACCATATCATGCTGTACCACGGCGCGAACAGTACCTGCTGTTCCCTCAGGGCGAAGAGAAAGGCGGCTTTTTGCTTTCAGCGATTCACCAGCAAGAAGCTTTTCCATGTTGCCACCGGAAACAACAGTGAACATCTCTTTAGAAACAACATCGGTGGACTGACCGATGCCACGCACGAACAGATCCGTCTGTTCAAACAGCGGGGTTTCAATGGGCTGATAGCCGCAACGACCGAAAATCTCAAATGCGGTTTGACGGAAATGATCCCAAAACCGCACATCATCGGGAAGAAGATCGAAGGTTCCCTCAGGTGCTTTCACTGCCATATGCTCTGTGCTGCTCTCTTTCAAAACTCAACTTAGGCACTCCTGTGCCTGTAACCGCACTATTATAGCGCTGCATTAGCACGCAAAAAAGGAACACGGGTAGGAAAATAGGGACAGGTACCAGATTCCCACGAAAAGCGGAAATCTGGTACCTGTCCCTATTTTCCAGACAAACGAAAAACGGCCTCCGTCGAGAAAGACAGAGGCCGCAAAAGCACATCTAAGCTTACAGATGTTGAACGATCAGATCGCCCATAGCAACTGTGCCGACTACTTTATCGGCAGGAGTGGAAGCGTCCTTCAGGTCGCCTGTGCGCCATCCCTCGTCAAGCACTTCGGTGATAGCGCGCTGGATATCATCTGCCGCTTGGCCCATGTCGAAGCTGTAACGCAACATCATGCCAACCGACATGATCTGAGCCAAGGGGTTCGCGATGCCCTGGCCCGCGATGTCGGGCGCACTGCCATGGCTCGGCTCATACAGAGCAACGCCGTCACCCAAGGAAGCGCTTGCAAGCATGCCCAGCGAACCCGTGATCTGAGCAGCCTCGTCGGACAAAATATCACCAAACATGTTTTCGGTAACCACTACATCGAAATCAGCGGGACGGCTGATAAGCTGCATTGCCGTGTTGTCTACCAGCAGATCTTCGAGCTGAACATCGGGATATTCTTCTGCACCAATTCGATGAACGATTTCGCGCCACATGCGGCTGGTCTCCAAAACGTTAGCCTTGTCGACGCTGGTAACCTTCTTGCCGCGCTTGCGGGCAGCCTCGAATGCCTGACGGGCAATGCGCTCAATCTCATATTCACGATACTCAAGCGTATCGTATGCGCGCTGGCCAGGTTTGCCATCGGTACCTGCGCCCTCTTCGTCGTAGAAACGCTCGCGCTTACCAAAATACAAACCGCCGGTAAGCTCGCGAACAATCATCATGTCTACGCCATCGATCACCTCAGGCTTCAAGGTAGAGGCCTCGGCCAATGCGTTGAAAATCTGAACGGGACGCAGGTTGGTATACAAGCCTAGCGCCTTACGAATGCCGAGCAAACCCTGCTCGGGACGAGGCTTCGAGGGATCGGTGGTGTCCCACTTCGGGCCGCCCACTGCAGCGAGCAGTACCGCATCCGACGCATTGGCAGCATCAAGCGTTGCCTGAGGAAGCGCTTCGCCTGTAGCATCGATAGCGCAACCGCCGATTAAAGCATCTTCGCATGCGAAATCGACGTCGTACTTTTCACCCAATGCCTTCAGCACTTTAACGCCTTCGGCCATGATCTCGGGGCCGATTCCGTCGCCGGGCAACGTGCAGATCTTGTACGTCTTGGTCATAGTGAAATCCTCTTTCAGCGAAAAACAGTTCGCAAACGATATTACTGCAAAGAAAGAAACGCCCCGAAAGGCGTTTCAAGAAATTACGTTCGAAACGAACGCTTAGGCAAGCCCCAGCACGTGGCGCGTGCGGTTCAGCAAGCCGCCTTGCTCGATGATATCAGCAATAAAGGGCGGGAAAGGCTGAGCCGTAAAGCTTTCACCCGTGGTTTCGTCAGTAATGGTACCGGTTTCGGTATCGACGCTAACCACATCGCCATTCTTGATAGCATCTACCGCTTCGGGGCATTCAAGAATAGCAAGCCCCGTGTTGATAGAGTTGCGATAGAAGATGCGAGCAAAGCTCTTGGCAATAACGGCATCTACGCCCGCAGCCTTGATGGCGATAGGTGCATGCTCGCGAGAAGAGCCGCAACCAAAGTTTTCTTCGGCAACAATGATGTCGCCGGACTTTACGTTGTTGACGAACTTGACATCCAAATCCTCCAAGCAGTGCTTGGCAAGTTCAGAAGGCTCGGAAGTGGTGAGGTAGCGAGCTGGGATAATAACGTCGGTATCAATATCGCGACCGTAGCGATGAACTGTTCCCTTAAATTGCATTGCGCTTCTCCTAATTAATCAAGATCTTCAGGAAGACCGATATGACCCAGCACAGCGCTAGCAGCGGCAACTGCCGGCGAAGAGAGGTACACCTCGCTGGTGGGATCGCCCATGCGGCCTACGAAGTTGCGGTTGGTGGTTGCGATAGAACGCTCGCCAGCGGCAAGAATACCCATGTAGCCACCCAGGCAAGGACCGCACGTAGGAGTGGAAACTGCGCAATTGGCGTCCAGGAAGATATCCATCAGGCCTTCCTTGATGCACTGACGGTAAACCTGTTGCGTTGCAGGGATGATGATGCAACGAACATCACGATGAACCTTATGACCCTTCAGCACAGCGGCGGCCTGACGCATATCTTCGATGCGGCCATTAGTGCAAGAGCCGATAACGGACTGCTGGATAACGGTATCACGAGCCTCGGATGCGGGACGCGTGTTAGAGGGTAAATGCGGGAAAGCAACTGTAGGAACGATATCCTGTGCGTCGATGTTGTACACCTTCGCATATACCGCATCGGGGTCAGAGTGGTACTCGGTATAGGGGCGCTCGGTGCGGCCGTCCATGTACTTGCGAGTAACATCATCAACAGGAATAAGGCCAGCTTTGCCGCCTGCCTCGATAGCCATGTTGGAAATGGAAAGGCGCTCGTCCATGGTAAGGCCTTCAATGGCGCTTCCACGGAATTCCATTGCCTGGTACAGAGCGCCATCTACGCCGATCATACCAATAATATGAAGAATGATGTCCTTACCGGTAACACCAGGGCGAAGCTCGCCTTCAACGTTGAACAGCAGGCTTTCAGGAACCTTAAACCATGCTTTGCCGGTGGCATAGCCCACAGCAGCATCGGTAGAACCAACGCCAGTGGAGAATGCGCCTAACGCACCATAGGTGCAGGTATGGCTATCGGCGCCAATGATAAGGTCGCCAGCGCCTACAACGCCCTGCTCAGGTAGGAGTGCGTGCTCTACACCCATGCAACCCACTTCGTAGTAATGGGTGATACCCTGCTCACGGGCAAAATCGCGCGTCATCTTGGCTTGTTCGGCGCTCTTAATGTCCTTGTTGGGTACGTAGTGGTCGGGAACCAAAGCGATCTTGGTAGGATCGAAAACCTTTTCTACGCCGATCTTCTTGAATTCCTTAATGGCGATGGGTGCGGTAACGTCGTTGGAAAGAACGAGGTCAAGGTTGCACTCGATCAATTGGCCGGGAACCACTTCCTCGAGCCCCGCATGGGCTGCAAGGATCTTCTCTGCCATGGTCATAGGACGTGGCATACGCTCTCCTTCATCAATACCTACTGCTAAGTTTTCAGATTATATCACCCCTACTTACGGAACGAGGCCCGCCAAAGCGAGCCTCGCGCGATCTTAACCAACCTTTAACTTGACCCTAGTTCCTCTTTAGGGTACGAATCATTTTCACATGGCGATACACATTCGATATGTCGAAGCCTACCGCGCAGGCAAACAGAATCAGAGCAATTATCCCAATGGTCGCGTCTCCCCCTGGCGTGAAGATGAGCGCCAGCATCACGAAAGGCACAAGCAGGACAAGGGAAAGGAAATTCAGACGCTTCCAGATGCCCTGGCCAATGGAGATGATGGTGTACAGATACAAGCCCGTTGCTGGGGCGCTCAGCAAAAACGACAGCGCCAAAATAACAAGTTTCGCGGCAATAAGCTCAATATCCAGCCGCAAATCAGCTTTTGCTTCCTGGACCAGTTCTTCTGCTGTGGGGGCATTCGAAAAGAATGAACTGAAATCGAACACTGTTCCCTTAAAGGGATTCGACGAATCGGCAAAAGGGTTGCCACCCCACTGGTTGCCTTGGTAGGAATGTCCCCCTGTCCCGTTGGAGCCAGAATCGCCCGCATGCGCACTACCCATGTCGAAGGGATCGGTCCAGGAAAACGGGTTCGCACCAAACGGATTCCCTTGGAAGGGATTGCCCCCTGTGCTGGTGTACGTAGTTTTGTTTCCGTTTTCATCCCATGTGGTCCAAACAAACGATTCAGTAAACGGCCATCCTTCAAATGGATTGCCTTGGGCATTCTGAGGACGACCCGCAGAAGGGTTATAGGAAAACGGCGCTCCATAAGGAGTTCCCGAGGTGCTGTACTCAGGATCCCACGAATGGTTCAGAAGCACATCACGCGCCTCGTTAATGAGTTTCGTTTTTTCTTCAGCCTTAGCTCGCGCCTGTTCATCCTGCCCGAACTTGTCGGGATGGTTCTCAATGATCAGTTTGCGATGCGCTTTCTTGATGTCTTCTTCCGAAGCGCCCTGCGCAAGACCAAGGGTATTAAGTGCCTCTGATTTCTTCATGGTTAGAACATGATGCTATCGAACGAACGCTTAGGTACGTAGTGCACCTGGTTTTCATCGCGATAGTACTTCACATCGTCATCTTCCATATCAACGATGCATACTTCTTCGCAAGGCTTGCCCAAAGCAAGCACCAACACCGGTTCAAGGTTTTCGGGCATCTCCAGGATTTCTTTGAGCTCTTGCTTCTTGAAGGACATGATCATGCAACCGCCAAAGCCTTCTTCTGTAGATGCAAGCATAATGGTTTGCGCGCAGATGCCCATGTCAATCTGAGCGGCCTGAACCGAAGAGACCTTAGTGTCGACCGCCATTACGATGTAACCAGTTGGGCGTTCTTTTTCTTCAGGGCCTTCCCAATCGGTAAGGTAGCCAGCCCATGCAAGCGTGTCGTACACCTTCGCGCACATTTCCCTATCGGAAACAATGCGATAGCGCAAAGGCTGCAAGTTCTTGGCACTAGCGGTGTAACGCGTGTTGTCGACCCACTTCTTCATGTGACCTTCAGGCACGCGGTAGATGCTACGGAATCTACGGTAGCTGCGGGTAGTATGCGAAAGATGCTCGATAAAACTGGGCATGGAATTCCTCTCGATTTAAAAATGACAATTTTCATTACGCTTCTTCAAGTTCTGGCTCATCGGGCGAAGAGGCTTGATCCCCCTTGCCCGACCGCAGATCTTCATCGTAATTGTTTTTCCTTACGGCACTGGGGCGAAGCGCATCACGCTGCGCCTTGTGCTCGGCAGCTTCACGCCCCAACTCCGCACGAACGCGCTGACGGTTGAAGTTGTTGTCGGGAAGCTTTTCCTTCTTTTCCCTTTTAGGACGAAAGGTCTTGGTGGTCTGGATAAGGATTGCACCAATAAGGAAGGGCATCCAGAACACGATGCCGCGGTAGACCAAGCCAATTGCCATACCAGCAGTTGCCGAAGCGCCAAAAGCGGTAAAGGCAACAGTGACCGCCGCCTCAACAACACCAACGCCCTGCGGCGTAAACGAAACCATGGCAAACAGGGTCGCAACCACATAGCCGCACACCAACGACTCGGGAACAGCAACACCAAACGCATAGCCAACCAAACAAAACGCAGAAAGCTCGCAGCAGCTTGCAATAAGAGAGCAACCCCATGCCTTCAATGTGGTTTTAGGATTCTGCACGATGAGCTTCGCCGCACTGGAAAACGACCCCACCGTTTTTTCCACCCAAGGAGCCATCGGGTCTTTGTGGAAACGAACCAAGACCTTGTTGATGAAACGGGCAATGGGGATAAGGATCCGAACAACCAGATCGGGGTTCTTGTGACCCAAAACCATGACAGAGATCATGGCTCCTACCAAAACGATTACCACCAAACCGAACAACAGCCAGATGGGAGATAACCCTACGGTTAACGCAAGGATGGAAAACCCGATAATCATAATGGTGGCAAAAGCGGAATCTACCGTAATCTGCATAAGCAATGCTGCAGAAGTTGCCTTACCTGGTTCGATGCCGCGCCTTCGAGCATCGTCAACCACCAAGGTGGTACCAGCAAGGTTCAGCGAAGGAACCACCGTGTTAAGGAAAAACGTGCCAAATACCAGAGGCAACGTATGCTTTGGATGCATGGTTTCATTCACTGCTTGGAAAGAAAAACTGTACGCAAAACTCTGAGAAATGTATTTACAAAGCTGCGTAAGAATAGCAATGACCAGGGGAATCATAGCACCCTGCGCCATAGTGGCCGCCAGTTCATTGATCTGATCGCCACGGAGGAAGACGAAGGCCAACACGACAATGATGACCAAGCCGCCCATAAGATTTCGAATATTGAACTTCACTGCTGGGAGGACCTTTTTTCTGTGTGTCAGTAGGAAGATAGTTTTTGAGTATATCAGACACCAAACCCGATACCCCAACTGTCATAAAACGAACGGGCAAGGCAGCTCAAATGCTCTTGCCGCAAACAAAAGAAACGCCCCAAAGGGCGTTTCTAGTTCAGTTCTACTTTGCCGAAACGACACTTACCTAGTGGCGGAAGTGGCGATGACCAGTGAACACCATGGCAATGCCGTGCTCATCGCAAGCCTCGATAACCTCTTCGTCACGAATGGAACCGCCAGGCTGGATAATGGCCTTGACGCCATAGTCTGCCAACGTATCAACGTTATCGCGGAACGGGAAGAACGCATCGGATGCGCATACCAGGCCTTCTGCGGGAACACCCATGCGTTCGCACGCCTCATGCGCACGTTCGCAAGCGAGCTTCGCAGAGTCAACACGGTTAGGCTGACCAGGGCCCATGCCAATCCCAGCATGATCCTTCGAAACCAAAATCGCATTGGACTTAACGCCCTTGCAAACCTTCCAGGCAAAGAGCATTTCATGCAATTCGTCTTCAGTGGGCTTCTTCTTAGTAGGCACCGTGAACTCTGCAGGATCCTCATCCACGCGATCTACCTGCTGAGCAAGCATACCGCCATCAACAGAACGGAATTCAATAGCCGCAGGAGCATCTACCCCACCGGTCTCCAGAACGCGCAGGTTCTTCTTCTGCTGAAGCAGCTCAAGAGCAGCTGACTCATACGAAGGAGCAATGAGTACCTCTACGAACTGCTTGTTCTCATTGATATGCTCAACCAATTCGAGGGTGACCTCGGCATTAACAGCGATGATACCGCCAAAAGCGCTCTTCGGGTCACAAGCAAACGCCTTGTCGTAAGCCGTAGCAACATCGGCTGCGGTTGCGGAACCGCAGGGATTCTGATGCTTCAGGATCACAACAGCGGGCTCGTCAAACTCACGAGCGAGCGTCCAACATGCATCGGTGTCGAGGATGTTGTTGTAAGAGAGTTCTTTGCCATTGAGCTGCTTAGCGTTAACCAGAGAATGCGGCGTAGCAAACTCAGGAACGCGGTAGAACGCAGCGCTCTGGTGTGGGTTCTCGCCATAGCGAAGACCCTGCTGCTTAACAAGGTCAACAGAAAGAGTCTCAGGGAACAGCTCGTTTGCCTCGCCCAACTGGTTGCCGAGCCATGCAGTGATAGCGCCATCGTAAGCGTTGGTAGTCTGGAACACGCGAAGAGCAAGCTGGGTACGCGTTGCGAGTGTGGTTGCGCCATCGTTTGCACGCATTTCGGCAAGAATGCTTCCGTAGCTTGCAGGATCGGTAACAACGGCAACACTTGCAAAATTCTTTGCAGCAGAACGCAACATAGAAGGGCCACCGATGTCGATGTTTTCAATACAGGTACCGAAATCGGCTCCGGACTCTACCGTTTTCTCGAATGCGTAAAGGTTTACCACCACCATGTCGATCATCTCGATGCCGTGCTCAGCAGCCTGAGCCATATGCTCGGGGTTGTCGCGCTTAGCAAGAAGACCGCCATGAACTGCCGGGTGAAGCGTCTTCACGCGACCATCCATCATCTCTGGGAATTGGGTTACCTCATCGATGGGGGTAACGGGAATGCCCGCCTCTGCAATAACGCGAGCCGTGCCACCCGTAGAGATGATCTGCGCACCGAACTCTTCGGACAGAGCACGAGCGAATTCCACTACACCCGTCTTGTCCGTTACCGACATAAGAACACGCTTTACCTTAGGATCTGCCACCTGGTACCGCCTTTCCGAATTGTCTGGCTATTGATATTCGTTACGTTCAGCATAGCAGCGCCAGCCAAACGCAAACCTTCGAAAGTGAAAATGCCCGCCCAGCGGGCAGTACTGTTAGTTAGCTTGAAATGTGCACCTTACGCGTTTCAGGGCAAACATCTACCCGCCCTTCGGCAAGAAGCTGGATCACGTGAGGATACAGCTCATGCTCAGCCGAATGAATACGCTCTTCAAGAGCCTCGATGGGTTCACCTTCACGAACCTCAACAGGCTGCTGAGCGATAATGGGGCCCTTATCGTAATCGGCATTAGCGAAATGAACCGTAACGCCAGTTACCTTCACGCCAAAATTGTATGCATCCTCAATGGCATGCGCGCCTTTGAAAGAAGGAAGCAGAGCGGGATGAAGGTTCACTACCCTATCAGGGAAAGCGTCGAGGATTTCTGCGGTAACCATACGCATGTAACCGGCCATAACCACGTATTCAGCACCAGCTTCCTTCAGAGCGTCAGCAATACGCTGGTTAGCCGCCGAAGTGTCGGCATACGCCTCGCGATTCATCACCAAGACGGGAATTCCTGCCTTTTTGGCACGTTCAATGCCAAAAGCGTCAGGACGCGAAGAAACAACCAAGCTGATTTTCGCACTGAGCGTGCCTTCTTCAATATGGTCGATGAGCGATTGGAGGTTAGAGCCGCTACCGCTGATCAAAACGCCGATGTTCAACGGTTCTTGCACTTGAGCAGTCATGCCCTTCCTTTCGTTGCTAGGCAAGGCATCGATAAGACACCTTCATTTGTCGCTACCGCAATGAACGTGCCAATCGATGCCCCGAAGTTGGAAAAGAACCCTTCGACGTGCATCGACCGGCATCAACATAAATCGCGATTGGTCGCTTGAGCCAATCGCGCATAATGATTACCTACTCTTCAGCAGACGGATTGTCGGCAAAGAGCTTTTCCTGATCAACATAGGCAACCTCGCCCGAGCCAGGAATGATACGGCCTACAACGGTAGGTGTTTCACCCTCGGCTTCCAGGATGTCCATAACCTGATCAACCTTGGAAGGATCAACAACGAGAACCATGCCCAAGCCCATATTGAAGGTCTTCAGGGCTTCGTGCTCATCGAGATGAGCCGCACGGCACACGAACGGGATAACCGGTGGCATGCTCCAGGTTCCCACATGAAGCTCTGCGTCCATGTTTTCGGGAAGCGCACGATTCAGGTTCTCAGTAATGCCGCCACCCGTAATGTGGGCAAGGGAACGAACGGCGCCAGGGAGCTGGCGCAGAACGGAGCGAACAGGCTTCACGTAGATGCGAGTGGGCTCGAGCAGCGCGTCGAGCACGCTCTGGCCGCCCAGAGACTCCTGAGGCATACGCAGCTCATAGAGCGTCTTACCGTCGGTAACCACCTTGCGAACCAAAGAATAGCCGTTGGAGTGAATGCCGGAAGAAGCCAGGCCGATAAGCACGTCGCCCTCCTGGACCTTGGCAGGGTCGAGCATTTCAGGACGATCTACCACGCCTACGCAAAAACCGGAAAGGTCATACTCATTGGGATCCATTACACCAGGATGCTCAGCCATTTCGCCACCGATAAGAGCAGCGCCCGACATCTGGCAGCCATCAGCAATGCCGGAAACGATTTCGGCAACCGCTTCGCTCTTAAGTTTTCCGATGGCAATGTAATCGAGGAAGAACAGGGGCTCGGCGCCTGTTGCAAGAATGTCGTTCACGCACATGGCAACCAGGTCGATGCCCACGGTGTCATGCTTGCCAGCGAGCTTAGCCAGCTGAATCTTAGTGCCAACGCCGTCGGTACCGGAAACCAAAATTGGATCGGCCATGTTCTTCGCCACGTTGATGGAGAACAAGCCGCCGAAACCGCCGATATCGCCGCGAACCTCATCGCGGTACGTGCGATGAACCGCATCCTTGATGGCGTCTACTGCACGGGCACCCTCTGCCGTATCAACTCCCGCTTCGGCATAGGTGGTAGTACCCTGAGCCGTCCAGCTGGGCCACTTGGTTTCATCGTTATCCATCGCGTTGACCTTAATGCGATCAGTCATAGCATCTCCTGGAACTCAAATCCCCTGTTCGGGGGCTTACAAACAACGTATTGCCATAATTCGAGGCACTATGGCATGCCTTCGAGCTGGCCGCTAATCGAGCACTGCCTTCCCTTCGGGAAGGAAGCTCTTGGCCTTCATGGTATCAGGAATATCCACAGGGTATTCGCCGGTAAAGCAAGCGTCACAGAAACCAGGGTGTTCGCACTGAATTGCCTCGTGAAGGCCCTCAACTGAAATAAACGCAAGCGAATCACAGCCGATGAAATCGCACATTTCCTGATTGGTCATGTTTGCCGCGATAAGCTGATCCTGCGTGTCGGTATCAATACCGTAGAAGCAAGGCCAACGGGTTTCAGGCGAAACAATACGCAGGTGAACTTCCTTGGCACCTGCGCTTCGCAGCATGTCAACCAGCTTCTTGGAGGTGTTGCCGCGGACGATAGAGTCGTCGATAACCACCAAACGCTGGCCTGAAATTACAGACGGAAGCGGATTCAGCTTCAAGCGAATGCCAAGCTGGCGCATCTCATCGGTAGGCTGAATGAACGTACGGCCGACATAGCGATTTTTAACGATGCCGTTGCAATAAGGGATGCCGCTCTCCAAAGCGTAGCCCATAGCAGAAGGCAAACCAGAATCGGGAACGCCCACAACAAGGTCGGCATCGATCGGAGCCTCGCGCGCAAGGATACGTCCCATCTGACGGCGGGCAACGTATACGCTCTGTCCGTCCATCACGGAGTCGGGACGAGCGAAATACACGTATTCGAAAATGCAGCTAGCGCGCTTCTTGGGCTCAACGCCCATCTCGGAGATCATGCCATCTTTGCCGAAGCGGATAATCTCGCCAGGGGCAACTTCACGCATAAGCTCCGCGCCCACAATATCAAGACCACAGGTTTCGGAAGAAACAACCCATCCACGATTGTTGGGCAACTTACCTACAACCAGAGGACGAATACCGTTTGGATCGCGGAAAGCGTAAAGATGGTCAGGGCTTGCCAGCAGCATAGCGTAAGCGCCCTTGATCATTTTCATGGCCATACGAATGCCCGCACGAAGGGAATTCGTGGTTTTGGTTACCTCGCCAATGATCTTCGCTGCTGCTTCCGAGTCGGTGCCCGCACGCAGATGAACACCGTAATCAATGATTTTCGCCTTGAGGTAATTGGTGTTCACCAACGTTCCGTTGTGGGCAAGCGCAATAAGCACTTCATCGATTGCCGAGATATGGGGCTGTGCCGCTTCCCACGAATCGACACCGCCGCTCGTGGAGTAGCGAACATGACCAATAGCCAAATCGCCCTTCAACGCAGAAAGGTCGCCTTCGGTAAATGCCTGGGTCACCAAGCCCAGATCCTTGGAAGCCATGATGGTGGCACCATCGCCAACGGCAATGCCGGCAGATTCCTGCCCACGGTGCTGCAACGCCTGCAATCCGAAGCAGGTCATGCGCGCTACATCTTCACCAGGTGCGTAAATGCCAAAAACACCGCACTCTTCTTCCATTCTGTCGGGGCGCTCTCCGGGAAACACCGACATGCTCATCTATGCAGCCTCCTCATATTTGCGATCCATGACCGCGTCCTGACTTGACGAAAGACCAGTTGTCCCCGAGGTGCTCGAGCTCAGGTAAGGGTCGTTTGCTGCCGTGGTTTCCACCACAGCGGCAAACAGCACCGCACGGCCGTCGTTTTGCGAATATTCGCAGGTAGAAAACAGCACTGACTGCTTGATATCGGTAGCGGTCAGCGTGTCCCCCTTCTGGCTTACCACGCTGCGGTTAAGCTTGTCCTGCACGTATGCCTGGTAACTTGCGTCGTTGGCAAACGACGTCTGAACGATGGCGTCGCTGCCCGTTGTCTTTACCAAAGCAAACGTTTTAAGGCGATAATTGCCCTGTGGGGTTAACACGTAGATATCGCGATGCGAATCAAAGGTATCCTGGTTCTCGAAATCGGCCAAAGAAGCAAACATCGAACCATCGTTCATGTGGTGGCCGTATAGCGCATTGTTCTGATCGGATAAGTCGCTCGCATTGGAGGCATCCAGGAAGATGGTGCCTGCCGAAGCAAGCCATCCGGTAGATCCGTCAAAAGCTTTATGCAAGTATTCCTGATTATCAGACCCTTGAACCACAGGATAATTGATGGGCGTACCAGGTACGTACACCCACGCTACGATGTCGGGGTTGATGGCACGTAAGCCGTCCCAATCAACTTTCAGGTCGGAAAGAGCAAGATTGGAATTGTCGTCCACCTCTGCATATTCTTCCAGGCCACTGTAAGCGTTTTGCTGCGCCCAGTACTGATAGCCGATAGCGCCCAAGGCAGCTAAAGCGCCCACAAACACTACGATGGAAACAATAAACACCACACGCCATATGCCGCCCTTTTTGCTTTGGCTTGCGCGCGCAGCTGAACCGTAGGAATCGCGGCTGTACTGGGAAATGCTCTGGCTGGAAGGAACCTGTTGGGAACGATACGTAGCAGGCAGGGTGCTCTGAGAGCGTTGCGGAGCAGCATGGGACCCCCGCGATGGACCGCGTCTGTTTGCGCCTTTTGGCATGAACCACCTTCACACATTTGGTTCTGAAACGAACTGCCATCGCAGCATGCAACGCAGCGATGTAACTAAACTATAGTAACAAAAAGAAATCCCTCATACGAAGATTCGTAAGAGGGATTTCAAACGTTCTGCCAACAGGCAGAAAAAGCAAGTGAGCGGGTTAACGATCAGCCCGCAGAAGCAACCCACAACGCACCGCGCTCGCCCGCTCCGTCAACTCTTCGAGCAAGGCTGGGGCAGACCATTAATGCCAAAGCGGCATCACGGCAGCAATCGCAGCTCTATATCGAGCTAGAACAGCCCCAACCGCTTTTCAATGGCCTCGTTGATGATACGCAGTGCCTTCACGCGGGCGTAATACTTATCGTCGCTTTCCAAGATTATCCAAGGTGCGTTGTGCGTAGAAGTAAGGCGGAACATGTCGTCTACCGCCGCACGATACTGGGGGTACTTGTCGCGGTTGCGCCAATCCTCTGCGGTAATCTTCCAGCGTTTCACAGGATTGCTTTCACGCGCCTCAAAACGCTGAAGCTGCGTTTCTGGGGAAACGTCCACCCAAAACTTAAGCAGGATGGCGCCCCAATCAACCATGTCGCGCTCAAACTCGTTGATTTCCTCGTATGCGCGGCTCCATTGCTCGGTGCTGGCAAAACCCTCAACGCGCTCAACCAACACACGGCCGTACCAACTGCGATCATAAATACCTACATGCCCCGCCTTCGGCAAGCGCGTCCAATAGCGCCACAGATGAGGGTGCAACAGTTCGGGCTTCGTAGGTGCCGGACTGGGGAAAATGGTGTACGAACGCGCATCCAACGCCTGCGCCACACGCTTGATGCTGCCACCTTTTCCAGCCGCATCCCAGCCTTCATACATGATCATCATGGGTACGCGCCTAATGTACATTTCCAGCTCGATACGACGAAGACGTTCCTGTTCGGCTTTCAGCTGAAGCTTGTACTCGTCGTGAGTTAGAGCAAGCGAATGATCTACTTCATCAAGCGAAGGTATATGTGCACTAGGGATAAAGCGCGTCATCGTGGGCGCATGAGCGCTCATTGCTGCGGCCTCATGTTCTGCCTGCAAGCGCAGAAGCTGATTTTCCTCGTCAGAGCGTTCGCGCTCATCGTCTGCCACCGAACCAGCAACGGCAGCAGCAGAGTTTTCCTTTGCCTTCGCTTCCGCTTCCAAAGCGGCATTGTTCTTCGGCCTGGAGAGCTCGCGTTCCAAAGCGGTTACCAACGTTTGGGCAACGCTCAGGTTTACCCGGCGATGATCGGAGGCATCAAGCAGGATCCAGGGAGCAGCCTTGAAGTTAGAGCGCTTCAGCATCTCGTCATAAACACGGTAAGACTGGCTATAGTGCTCGAGCTGTTCAAGATCGCTCTGGGTCACGCGCCACTTGGTTGCAGGATCGCTATACAAACCCACCAAACGCTCGCGTTGGGTCTGCTCGGAGATATGCAAGAAGAATTTGATTACCAGATAGCCATCGTTGCGCAGCTGTGTTTCGAAGTCTTCAATAGAGGGAAGCATGCGTGCCGTATGAGCCTCAACCGCAGCGCGTTCTTTCTTGGAAAGCTTTCCCTTCTTTGGGAGCATGTTGATCACATGCTGCGCCGCCACCGAATACCAACCGCGATCATAGAACGTCATACTTCCACGCTGACCAAGCGCTTTCCAAAACTGCTGCATAACAGGGAAATAGCCAGTGGAGCCGAACTCTTCGCTCAAAACGTTTTCGGCTTCTTCGCCTTCGAAATCTTCCGTAACGTATACCGAAGTGTCGCGCGCATCCAAGTGATACAGCAAATCTGAGATTCGACTGCCCTTCCCGGCGCCCTTCCATCCCTCGAACAACACCACCACGCCAAGCTCCTGGCGCTTCGCTTCCTGCTGAAGCACGACCAACTTATTGATCAATTCTTTGAAGCGGACTTTATATTCCTTTTTGGATACCTTCTGAGAACCCAAACGAACCGTATCAAGCATCACGAAACCCCCTCTATCCTATGCCACGCCAGTCCCCACTGCGCCGCTACTTGCCTACACAGCATGCAACGCACCTGGCAAATGACAGAAAAATGTTAAATAACACGTTATAGGCGATGCTACCCCACTTCCCGATGCACGAATATAGTTAAATCAAATGATGTGTTCGAAAGCGCCAGATTTAACAACAAGGAGCTATGAAATGTCCCGCTACGGCATTATCGATTTAGGTTCAAACACCATCCGACTCTGCATTTACGAGGTGTCCTGCGCCGCGCATGAGCCCCTGCGGAAGAAGGGTATCGACACCCTGCTGAACTACAAGGTGATGGCAGGCCTCGCTTCGCACGTCGAAAAGGGAGCTATGACCGAAGAAGGGGTAAAGCGCGCCATTAAAACCATCAACGCGCACCTGCGCCGCGCTTCGCACTTCAATTGCGACCGCATTGATATTTTCGCAACTGCCGTACTGCGAAACTGCTCCAATTCACATAAGGCAACTGCCGCAATCGAAGAAGGCATTGGGCAGCGCATCTGCATCCTCTCCAACGAAGAAGAGGCGCATCTTGGCTATTTGGGTGCAAAGCTCGACCAAGACCTCGAAGCGGGCACCATGGTCGATATCGGCGGCGGTTCCACCGAGCTCACAAGCATCAAGGGTGGCTTCGATCTTGCGAAAACCAGCATTCCGCAGGGTTCGCTTTCGTCCTTCGCAAACTATGTAGCGGGGCTGATGCCCACTCAGAAGGAAGTCAACGCCATAGCGCAGGCTTTCCGCGAACTTGCAGAAAAGGAAGAAACCGACGTATACCACTGTACCCAGCTTTACGGCATCGGAGGCTCCATCCGATCTGCCGCAAAGCTCTATGGCGATCTGTGCAACAACGGCAACCGCTTCAATTACTTGCTGCCCGAACACATCGATGCCATCCTGAACCGCTACGCAGAAGACCCCAACGCCTTTGCCCATGAGGCTTTGCGCACCCTCCCCGACCGCATCCATACGCTTATTCCCGGCTGCGTCATCATCCGCGAAGCCTTCAAGCTGTGCGGTGGCGAGCGTCTAGACATCTGCAAGTACGGTGTGCGCGAGGGGTATTTGGCTGAACGCGTTCTAGTAAAACCCGTCAGTTTCGCCTAAAAGCACCATCATCACGGAGGAATGTCACAAGATATTGCGATTCGTTGCGCGATAAAAGGGTATCTTACCTGCGAAAAACCGCTATTAACGATTACAATAATTCCTAGATAATACTGGCGCATGCGCCATTAATCTGGGGAAAAGAATAGAGGGGAAATCATGGAAGCGAAACAGAATTCCAGTGTTGGTGTATCTGCTACCACGGAAACACATCCCAAACATAAGAGTCATCACGTTCTGCCCTATATGCAAAACCGTGAGCTTTCTTGGCTCGAATTCAACAAGCGTGTACTCGATCAAGGCGAAGACCATAACGTTCCCTTGCTCGAACGCCTCACCTTCGTGTCCATCTTCTGCAGCAACTTGCAGGAGTTCTTCATGGTACGCGTTGGCAGCCTTACCGATCTTTCTTTGGTAAACAAAGACCTGCGCGACAACAAAACGCAGATGACGCCCAACGAACAGCTCCAGGCAATCTATGAGCGCTGCCATGAGCTGTACCCGGAGGAAGAACGCATCTACAACAAGATCATGGGTCAATTGGCCGAATGCGGCATCCGTCAGCTTCAGCCCGAAGACCTTTCGCCCGAACAGGCGGAGTATCTTCGCAAGCACCTGAAAGAACGCGTTGTTCCCTACCTTTCGCCGCAGATCATCAATTCGCGCCACCCCTTCCCTCACCTGGAAAACGGTGCACTGTACGTTCTTGCGCGTCTGGTAAGCGACGAAGAGGGTGGCACAAAATCCAAAACAACTGAGAGCAAGGGCAAAAAGAAGGGCAAGAACATTGGCGCCGACGATGCTACGTTCGGCCTTATTCCGCTGCCCCATCAGGCAAAGCGCGTAATCAAGCTGCCTGGTGAAGGTACTCAGTACATCCTTCTGGAACACGCTATCAAAACCATCGTTGATGAAGTGTTCTCTATGTACACCACCAAGCGCGCAAGCGTTATCTGCGTAACACGCAACGCCGACATCGACCCGAACGACGGCACCGAAGAAGATCTTGATTACGACTACCGCGAGCACATGAAGCGCATGCTGAAGAAGCGCGCACGCCTGGCTCCTGTTCGCTTGGAAACCGATACGCCCCTTTCCTCCGCTACGGAAAAGTTCCTTCTGAAGCGTTTGGATCTGAAGCCCTGCCAGAGCTACGTTACCAGCGTCCCGCTCGATATGGGCTATGCCTGGGGTCTTTCCAGCATGATCGATTCTGAGCTAGCACGCGACATCACCAACGAACCGTTCACGCCGCAATGGCCAGCATGCTTCGACAAAAAGCGACCCATCATGGAACAGGTAGCCGAGCGCGACGCTCTGCTTGCGTACCCTTATGAAAGCATGGATCCGTTTATCAGCCTGCTCCGCGAAGCAGCGAACGACCCTTCGGTGTTCTCGATCAAGATCACGCTGTACCGCCTTGCCAGCCAGTCCCATCTGGCAGAAGCCTTGGTAACTGCTGCAGAAAACGGCAAGGAAGTTACCGCGCTGTTCGAACTGCGCGCCCGCTTCGACGAGTCCAACAACATCGAGTGGTCGCAACGCTTTGAGCAGGCTGGCGCCAACGTAATCTACGGTTTCCACGACTTCAAGGTTCACTCGAAGATCTGCACCATCGCACGCCATACCGAAAACGGCATCCAGTACATTACCCAGCTGGGTACGGGCAACTACAACGAGAAAACCTCGAGGCTCTACACCGATTTCAGCTTCATCACCACCGACGAAGGAATCGGCAAGGATGCCGCAAAGTTCTTCCGCAACATGAGCTTGGAAAACGCTTCCGATGAATATCAGAAGCTTTCGGTTGCTCCGTTGCAAATCAAGCCGATGATTCTCCATAAGATCGATGAGCAGATCGCGCTTGCTAAAAGCGGCAAGCCCAACGGCCTGTCCTTCAAGACCAATTCCATCACCGACAAGAACATCATCGACAAGATTGCCGAAGCCTCCCAGGCTGGCGTTAAAACCACGTTGTTCGTACGCGGCATTTCGTGTCTGGTTCCCGGCGTTGAGGGTTACACCGAAAACGTTGAGGTTGTTTCCATCGTTGGTCGCTTGCTGGAGCACAGCCGCATCTACGGATTCGGTCCGCGCGATAATCGCGAGATCTACCTTTCCAGCGCCGACCTGATGACGCGCAACATGGAAAAGCGTGTGGAAATCGCTTGGCCCATCTACGATCCCGAGCTGAAGGAACGCGTTAACGAGTATCTGGACATCTCGCTTTCCGACACCGCCAAACTGCGTATGTTGAAGAACGACCTGGAATACACCCCGCTCGAATTCTTCTGCAGTGAAAATGCTGACGGCAGCACCGAATCGTTCGATTCTCAGGCTTACCTGATTCAGAAGGCACGCGATGATTATCGCCACGCCAGCGAACTGCGCGAAGAAGAAGAGGCGCGCCGAGCTGAGCTTGCCCGAATCGAGCGCATGAAAGCAGCCGAGGAAGAGGAACGCAAAGCTCGCGAAGAAGCCAAGGCAAAGGAAGCTGCTGAAGAAGCATGCAGGAAGGCCGCTGAGGAAGCTGCTGAGCTGAAGGCCGAGGCAGAGGCAAAGGCAAAGGCCGAAGCGGAAGCGGAGCTTGCTGCCCTGAAGAAAGCCCAGGAAGAAGCCGAGGCAGCCGCACTGAAGGCAAGGGCCGAAGCGGAGGCAGAACTCGCCGCCTTGAAAAAGGCACAGCAAGAAGCTGAAGCTCAGCGAATTGCCGCCGAAAAGGCCGCAGAGCAAGCCGAGATCAACATTCCTCGTGGCCTCGAGGAAATTGAGCCTGGTGTTGCAGGGCCCGCTACCAACACCGCCGAGGTGAATGCGCAAAAGGTCGATGCTAGGCCTATCGTGCTTTCCCCTTCTCTGGAAAGGAAAGTCGAAGAAGCAGCAGACAAGGCAGCTATCCAGCTGGTGCCGAAGAAGCCCAGCCTGTGGCAGCGCATTAAATTCCTGTTCACCGGCAGGCTCGACTAGCGGCAAAACCGAAGGACAGCCATAGAAAGATAAACCTCTTTCTATTTATCCGCCAAGACACAAAAGCCTCCTGATTCGCAATTGAATCAGGAGGCTTTGTTTTTAAGGCGTGCTAATCATGCTCAATTACCCTCAAGCAGCCGCGAAAGCCGCATGCCCCTTAGCATTCACGCACGCTTCCCATAAGGGGAGTGGACGATGCTATTGGCTGTTGCGCCTTCCGCGATGATTTTTCGCTCCTTGGGAACGCTTACGTTTTCCAGGCTTAGGCATTTGGCGAACGCCAGAAGAACGCACGCCAGGCCTAAACGCTGCTGGCACCTCTTCGGCGCTCCGCTCAGAATTGCGACGTTTGCCATTGCCGCCATTCGAACGCTTTCTATCGGAAGAGCGAACGGCATTCTTGCGCGAAGGCTTTGCCTGCTGCTTCTTGTCCTGGCTACGGCCTGCACCTTGATTGCGCTTGCCGCTACGACCGCGACCAGCAGAAGAGGAACGAGAAGGCCGTTCATTGCCCTCGGAAGCTTCCTCGGACCTATCCTGGCTTGCTTTGCTGCTTGCCTGAACCTGCTTCGATGCCGCCTTCTTTTCACGGGCCTTGCGACGTTTCTTCTTGGCTTTCTTTCCAGGCACCTTCGAAGCAGGGACTCGATCAGGGTCGATGAATACAGGGTTTTCGCCCAGTTCAAGGCCTTCGGCGTCGTAGAGATCCACCGTTTTGCCCATCAAGGCCTCGATGTCGTTGAACTCATCGAAGTCTTGCTCGGTAACAAACGTGAGTGACCAGCCAACATCGCCACCGCGGCCCGTACGGCCAATACGATGGATATAGTCGACAGGATCTTCAGGCACATCGAAATTGACGACATAGTTCACATCGGCGATATCGATTCCTCGAGCCAGCACATCGGTTGCGACCAAAACATCAACCTCACCGGCGCTGAACGAGCGAAGAGCGCGCTCACGCTGGTTCTGTGTGCGATCGCCGTGAATAACCGCGCAGGTGATGTTAGCCTTCACCAAACGACGACGGCAAGCATCGGCACGATGCTTGGTGCGAGTAAAGACAATAACGCGCTCGGAACCTGCCTTTTTCAGCACTTGAGCCAAAAGCGCATTCTTCGCCTCTAAGGAAACAGGAAGTGCATACTGCTCTACGGTGTCTGCCGTTGAGGTTACCGGCGCAACCTCGATACGAGCAGGAGTTTTCACCAAATCGGTGATAGATCCAACCTTGCCCTCGTCGAGAGTTGCAGAGAACAACAACGTTTGGCGCTGTTCGGGAGTTGCACCCACAATGGTGCGAATGGCAGGCAAAAAGCCCATATCGAGCATGCGATCTGCCTCATCAAGAACAAGAACCTGAACCTGATCGAGTGAACAAGCACCCTGCTCCATCAAATCGATCAAGCGACCAGGAGTGGCAATAAGGATATCGCAGCCTTGCTTCAGAGCATTGCGCTGAGGGCCGTAACCCAAGCCGCCCACAACCGTGACCGAGGAATGGCCTGTATGCTTGGCAACGGTACGACACACCGATTCTATCTGCTGAGCAAGTTCGCGGGTGGGCGTAACCACCAGAAGGTACGGACCGCACCCCAGGCTACGACCGCGAACACGGCGCTTTTCGCCATGCGCCAGATTATTCATGGTTGGCAAAAGAAATGCTGCCGTTTTGCCCGTACCCGTTTGTGCGGCGGCAAGCACGTCGCGGCCTTCGAGTACTTGAGGAATTGCCCCCGCCTGAACGGGGGTTGGAGCAGTATAGCCCAATTCCTCTACCGCTCCCATAATTTCTTGGTTAAGTCCAAGAGCATCAAAGCTCGTACATTCAGCTTCTTGAGTCATATCTTTCTTTTCCTGCGTTGCGTTTGCAGTCATAAATCACATTTCCATTCTTCAGCGCCGCATATGCAGAAAAGCACCGGACGCCACACATAAAAAATCCCCGCCATGGGCGAGGCTGAACAATCTTTTCAAGGATACCCTACGCTGCAAGGATCCCAAAATAAGACGGGCGGGAGTTTTCATTCTCCCGCCCGTCTACACATATATGCAGCTAATCAACGTTACGGAAGCAACAACTGAGCAATCTGGACGGCATTGAGCGCCGCACCCTTGCGAATCTGGTCGGCAACGTTCCAAAATGCCAAGCCATTTTCAACGGAAGGATCTTTGCGCAAGCGGCCAACAAACGCACCGTTGGTTCCCGCAAGCAGACCAGGCATGGGATACAAGCTGTTGGCGGGATCGTCCATTACGGTAATGCCCGGAGCAGCCTCGAGTGCGGCGCGAGCCTCTTCCACCGTTACCGGACCCTCGAATTCAACGTTGATGGATTCACCGTGGCAACGAAGGACGGGGACGCGGACACAGGTTGCGGCAACCTGGATATCGTCATCACCCATGATTTTCTTGGTTTCGACAACCATCTTCCACTCTTCCTTGGTGGAATCGTCTTCCAAGAACTTATCGATATGGGGAATGCAGTTGAAGGCGATCTGATGAGCGAAAGCATCGACAGTGAGCTCTTCGCCGTTCAGGAACTGCTGAGTCTGCGCGTACAGCTCCTGCATCGCCTTGGCACCTGCGCCCGAAGCAGCCTGGTAGGTAGAAACAACCACGCGCTTGATGGGAGAAATATCATAAAGCGGCTTCAAGGCTGCAACCATCTGGATGGTAGAGCAATTGGGGTTGGCGATAACGCCGTTATGCCAAGCAACGTCCTGGGGGTTAACCTCGGGAACAACCAGCGGCACATCTTCGTCCATACGGAAAGCACTGGAATTGTCGATCATCACAGCACCGGCGTCTACGACAGCCTGGCGCATTTCCTTGGAAACGCCTGCACCTGCGCTGAACAGCGCAATGTCGACGCCCTGGAAAGATTCGGGAGTCATCTCCTGAACAGTAAGTTCACCTGCGGGAACCTGGCCGCAGCCCTTAAAAGGAAGCTTCTTACCCGCAGAACGCTTTGAAGCAAGTGCACGAATCTCACTTGCGGGAAAATCGAGATCATGAAGAACCTCGAGAAATTCGTTGCCGACAGCGCCCGTGGCGCCCGCTACAGCAACAACCGGATTTGCGGGGATTTCCTTCGTCCAAGTCATTGAAGCTCCTTTGCATCGTGTACTTGGGGATTCATGATACTACTCACCTATAGTTGCACTGCATAAACTTAACATTTGGCGCAAAATGTTGCCTTGAACGGGTTGCGGGGAGCGGATTGCGGTCCAGCTCGAGAAAGGCCAACAATCAAAATGGCGGCGACCCTTATGCAAATTGGGGCTTTCATCTTCCCATTTGGCAAAAAACCGCCAATGATAAGGTTATAGTGAATTCATACATTACAATGTATCTGTCCAAAAACTATTATCCATAAACGAGAGGATCTATAATGTTCTGCCCTCAATGCGGTAAAGAAAATGCTGACGGAGCACAGTTCTGTGTTCAGTGCGGCAATGCTCTGAAACAGGCCGACACAGCCCCCGCTCAACCTCAGCAGCAAACGGCAAGCGCTCCTGTTCCGCCGCCCGCACCTAGCCAGCAGCCTCAACAGCCCCAGCAGCCTGTATATCAGCAGCCCGCAGTACCTGTTCAGCCTCAGCCCGTTCCCGCTCAGGCAGCAACCTACCCCATGACCAAGCAGGACGAAACCCTCCGTTTGATCAACTTCATTCTGTGCATTCTGAGCTGTATCGCCATTTGCTGGGCGGTTATTCCGCTGGCATGGGCAATTCCCATGACCGTACACAGCTGGGGTATTTACAAGGGCACCAAGCCCAACACCACCGCCTTTGGTGTATGCACCCTGATCTTCGTTAACATCATCGGCGGCATCCTGCTCCTTGTTTCCAACAAGGACGACAAGTAAGCAAACACCTAGCCGCAAACCAAACGAGCCCCATCCAAACGGATGGGGCTCGTTTGGTTTTAGTGGGAATATAGGGGGGGAGTAAGACCCTGTTTTCTCACGCAAAAAGGCCTCGCTTGCAGCAAAACGCGCAAGCGAGGCCTTGCCTCTGTGCCCTATGGCTAGGTAGGAAAACGGGGGCTTTCCCTATATTCCCAGTTATCGGCCCTTTGCCATCTTTGCGGCGATTTCCTCAGGGGAAAGCTGGGTTTCCTCGAAGATGGTGTCGGAGTCCAAGCCGAATGCAGTGTGCAGGCAACGCACCGCTGCATCTACCTGACTGCCTTCGACCACGATGGAGATACGAATGGGGCTGGTGGAAATCATCAAAATGTTGATATGGTTTTCGGCCAACGCGCCGAATGCCTTAGCGGCAACGCCAGGAGCGGATTTCATGCCCGTACCCACCAGGGAAACCTTGGCAATGTTTTCGTCCATCAAAGCGGTAGCGCCGAACTTCTTAACCAGGGTATCAACAGCTTCCAGAGCCTGTTCTTTCTGGGAGCCGGGGAAGGTGAAGGAAATGTTCGCCTTACCATCGTTTGTGGTGTTCTGGATGATCATGTCAACCGAAACATTGTTGCCCGCAAGGATAGAGAACAGCTGAGCTGCCATGCCAACTTCATCAGGAAGGCCACGCAGGGTGATCTTCATTTCGGATGTATCGTGTGCAATGCCGGAAATTACTGCCTGTTCCATGGAAGGAACAACCTCCTCGATAAGCGTTCCCTCTGCGTCAGAGAAAGCAGAGCGGGAATGGATTACAACATGATATTTACGAGCGAATTCCACAGCGCGCGACTGCAGAACACCAGCGCCGCCACTGGAAAGCTCAAGCATATCATCGTATGAGATACGGTTGAGCTTCTTAGCACGAGGGCAAACGCGCGGGTCGGCTGTGTAAATGCCTTCTACATCGGAATAAATCTCGCATACATCGGCACCAATGCCGCAGGCAAGGGCAACTGCCGTAGTGTCAGAACCGCCGCGGCCAAGTGTAGTGATATCGCCATCGGTTGAAATGCCCTGGAAGCCGGCAACAACCACAATTGCACCCGTATCAAGAGCACTGCGGATTCGGTCAGCATTAATGTCTTCGATTTTAGCGCTTGAGAAGACATCGTCGGTAGTAATGCCGGCCTGCCATCCGGTAAAGCTGATTGAGTTGTAGCCCAGTGCCTGAATAGCCATGGCCAAAAGCGACATGCTTACCTGCTCGCCCGTGGAGAGCAACATATCCATTTCGCGTTTGGAGGGATGATCGTTCAATGCAGCGGCAAGACCCACCAGTTCGTCGGTGGTTTTGCCCATTGCGGAAACTACAGCAACAACGTCGTTGCCTTCCTGCTTCATGGCAATAAGACGCTTTGCCACATTTTTGATTCGTTCTGGGGAGGCAACCGAAGTGCCACCAAACTTTGAAACTATAAGTGCCATCGTCTTCTTTCCTCGTATGGGATAACTCTTACATATTACCAAAAGCACCTAGCGGGAAACCCTGTCACAAAAGATTAGAAGCAAACAGGAAACAAAACGGCATGCATGATCGGGAAACGAACCACGGCGCCCGCTAAAGCGCTCAATTCGCTCCGCACGAAGCATTGAAAGCAGACCCTGGACCACCACTGCAATCGGGAAGAATAAGGCGAACGATTCAGTGATTGGGCAAAGCTCCAAGACAAGCAAACATTGCGCCCAAAACGCACAAGGCCCTTCGATTCATCCGCGAACCGAAGGGCCTTGCCTAACCTTGAGTTGAGCGTTAGGCGTACTTCACCATGATCATGCTCATCTTGTTGGCAACCGCTTCACACTGGTCGACGCAATCTTCCATTGCTTCGAACAAGCGCGTCCATACCGAAACGCGCATGGGGTTGTCGCATTCCTTAACGTACAGCTCGCGAATGATGTTCAGGAACAGCGCATCGGCTTCGTCTTCAATATCGTTCACGCGTACCAGCAAGGAATTAAGCTTTTCGGATGCCTTCTTGCAGTTACGGAAGTCAACCATAGCTTCGCTTAACGCCTCACACGCACGAACGATGAGCTTAGAAAATTTCTTGGCATCTTCATGCATGAAGTGAATATCGAACATATAGAAGTTCTGGATAACCTCTTCGGTCATATCGATGATCTCGTCGAGGCTTTCCGTCATGGCAATGATGTCTTCGCGGTCGAGCGGCGTCACGAAATCGGGAAGCAGCGCTTCGAATACGCTATGGCATACGCCATCGGCTTCGCGTTCGATAGCATGAGCGCGGGGCAGCTCCTTTTCAAGCTCTGCCGCAGACTCGAAGTCATGCACAATTTCCTTTAGTAGCTTCGCTTCTTTAACGCATAAAGCTGCCTGAGCCTCAAATGCATCGTAATAGTCGAACTTCTTCTTCTTCTTTTTTTTACCGATTCCGGCCATGACCCCTCCAAGGTCCGATGCCGCGGATTGCCGCAGCAGTCCCGTCCGCTCTATGCGCATGCACTTACAAAGCGCAGCGCAAGTTTAACAGTAGTAGGCAAACACCCGCCTCTGCTCGTCGCCAATTGTTGTCAAAGAGTTGTGACCCGTCAAAACCAGCGTTTCATCGGGCAGCTGGGAAAGCTTGCGCAACGATGCACGCATCTGCTTAGCATTACCGCCCGGGAAATCAGTTCGGCCGATAGAGGCACAGAACAACGTGTCTCCCGCAATAAGAACATTAGCGCCATCAAGGTACTTGCCCGAATCCGATTCAAGGAACAGACAGATTCCGCCCGGCGTATGGCCAGGCGTGGCAATAACGCGCCATGCCATATTGCCCAGGCGCAGCTTATCGCCATCTTTCAAGAGATGATCAACCTTGCATGACTTGGTGGGAGGGAACTCCCCTGCTGGCTGGTTCTCGATAACGGGAGCATCAATTGCCGAAGCATACACAGGGGCGTTCGTCATAGCCTTCAAATCGGCAAGGGCGCTGGTGTGATCAGAATGATGATGCGTCACCACAATGGCATCGAGCTTTTTGTTGCCCAATGCCTTAACGATTGCAGAAGCATTATCGGACGGATCAACCACGAAGGTGGCTGCATCATCAGAAATAATGAAAGTGTTGTTTTCAATGGGGCCCAGCACCAGATACTTGATGTCAACGGCGGCGCCCGTTACACGGAACGTACGTCCGTCTCTTTTCACTGATAGCTTCATTGTCAAAACCTTTCTAAAATAGCTACTTAGAAGATGCTGTGCCAGGCATCATACGATGGGCATCAAACACGCCATCCACCGCACGAAGCTTCGAAAGGATGCGTTCGATAACCGCCGTATCGGAAACCTGGAACAAGAAACGCATTTCAACCATGCCGTCGCGATGCGTATTCGTATTAACGGAAAGAACGTTGGCACCGTGCTCGGACAGCACCGAGGCAACGTCCATGAGAAGATTCAAACGATCAAGCGCCTCAACGAAAATCTGCACGTTGAACGAAATGTCGCCCGAGGGGCCGTCTTCTTCCCAGAGCACTTCGATGATGCGCTCGGGATGCTGCTTGAGCGCAGCAGCGTTGGGGCAATCGTCGCGATGAACCGAAACACCACGGCCGCGGGTAACAAAGCCCACGATCTTGTCACCGGGAACAGGGTTGCAGCAACGGGAAAGACGCACCAAAACATCGTCGATGCCACGAACCACCACGCCGTTCGAGGAATGGGTTTCATGCTTCTTCGGACGCTTAACGCTCGTAAGCATAGGCGGCATCTTGCCCGTAGACGAAGCTGATGTTCCCATAAGGGGCTTCGAAGCGTCTTCGGTGCCGTTGTCTACCAGCAGCTTCAGCATGCGGTTAGCCACATGCATCGGAGCTTCCTTACCAGTGCCGATGTTCACCAACATATCGTCGGCGTCTTTGTAGCCCATAGCTTCGGCGACTTCGCGCATTGCACGCATGCTCTGAGCGCTTGAAATGCCGAAGCCATGCTTGCGCATTTCACGCATAAGGATGTCGCGGCCTTCTTGCATATCGTCGGAACGACTGATCTTGGCAAAGAAGGAGCGGATCTTCGAGCGAGCCGAAGGCGTTTTCACGATGTTCAGCCAGTCGCGAGAAGGCGTAGCGCTTTTCTGAGTGAGGATTTCCACGCGGTCGCCCATCTGCAGCTTATAGGAAAGCGGCACGATGGAACCGTTGACCTTCGCGCCAACGCAGTGGTAGCCCACTTCCGTATGAATGGCGAAAGCGAAATCGACCGGAGTTGAACCAAAGCGCAAGCTCATAGCCTTGCCCTTAGGCGTAAAGACATACACCTCTTTCGGATCAAGGTCAGTCTTGAGCGACTTCAGGAATTCGCGCGAGTCTTTGGTTTCGTCTTGCCAGTCGACCATTTCACGCAACCAGGCAATCTGCTTATCGAACGCCGATTCGGCGCCCTTGCCGCCCTTTTCCTTATAGCGCCAGTGCGCGGCAACGCCGTATTCGCTCATGCGGTGCATTTCCTCGGTGCGAATCTGCACTTCGAGAGGCCTACCAGCCGGACCGATAACCGTAGTGTGCAAGCTCTGGTACATGTTGAACTTCGGCATGGCGATGTAGTCTTTGAAGCGCCCAGGCATCGGGTGCCACAAACTGTGAACTGCGCCCAACGCCGAATAGCAGTCTTTCACCGAAGTGGTGATGATGCGCACGGCGATAAGGTCGTAGATCTCGGAAAAGCCCTTGCCCTTCTTCGACATCTTTTGATAGATGGAATACAGGTGCTTTGGACGTCCCATGATCTGAGACCCCACGCCGATCTTGTCCATTTCGCCATGGAGAATGGAAATGACCTTTTCCAAATACTCCTCGCGTTCACGGCGCGTTTCGGCAACCATGCGAGAAACCTGTTTGAACTTAGCGGGCTCCAAATAGAAGAATGCTAGGTCTTCCAATTCCCATTTGATGGAACTGATGCCTAAGCGATGCGCAATGGGGGCATAGATTTCCAGTGTTTCGCGCGCCTTGAAAATACGCCTGTCTTCGCGAAGGGCCGAAAGCGTGCGCATATTGTGCAAGCGGTCGGCGAGTTTGATAACGATAACGCGGATGTCTTTGCTCATGGCAACGAGCATCTTGCGGAACGTTTCAGCCTGCTCGTCGGAAAGCGTTTCCACCTCGATCTTGGTGATCTTGGTTACGCCGTCAACCAATTCGGCAACCGAATCGCCGAACATTTCGGCCACCTGCTGCTTGGTGGCAACAGTGTCTTCCACCGTGTCATGCAACAGGGCGGCAATAAGCGTTTCCACGTCCATGTGAAGGTCGGCCAAGATAATGGCAACCTCCACGGGATGGATTACGAATGCTTCGCCCGATTTACGTTTCTGACCAGCATGCATTTCCTCGGCAAAGCGGAAGGCCTTTTCCAGCAAAGCCAATTCGTCTTTGTCCAAATAGGTAGAAGCCAAGCCCTCAAGCGCCTTGAAGCGCTCCTTCGGGTCGGAGCCGACTGGCGCCGAAGTGGCCGATTTGATGGTTGGGTCAACAGACGAAGCCACTAATCCAACCGGATGAAGTTCGTTGGCATCTGACATGGCTATCGTTCCTCCTGGGAGTTCGTAGTGGGAAGCAAAGGGCGCCTTATGCGACTCTGCAGTTCTTCCGCAGAGCTGGAAAGCACCCAATCCTTGAAGGTCGCGAACGATTCGCGCTCGTCCATGCCTTCGCGATAACGCACGCTATCGTCCAGTTCGACCTTACCCTTATAGTCTACGACATTGATGCTTCGTTCTTTACCCGAAACCCCTGCGCAACCTTGAGTTTTGATAAGCCCCAATTCCTCGAACACCGAAATGCCGCACTCTACCTGTGTAGCGGTAATAACGGCACCCAACAAACGGGAAGAGCTCTTCGCCGCACCCTCCGCGTCGAGGGTAAAAAAGCCTTGCCCATGTTTGCGCTGAAGGGTGCGAAGCCCTCGATATATTTGCGCCATTCCGTCATGGGTGGGAGCAGCATCATCCAAGATGCCAGCGTTGAGCTGAGCATCGCCCCTACCGAACAACAAATGGATCTGCGCCGGCTGGCCATCGCGACCCGCACGACCCGCCATCTGATTGAACTCAACCTCGCTAAAAGGCAGATGGTACAGCACCACATGACGAACGCCTGGGATGTCAACCCCTTCACCAAAGGCAGAAGTTGCAACCAGCACCTGCAAGCCACCTTCACGGAACAACGATTCAACACGCTCGCGCTCGGAGCGAGAAAGACCAGCGTTATAAAAGCCGATCAGCGAGGCGATATGGGGCTCCTGCTTGCGAAGGCTTCGGGTTAGTGCAATGGTTTCCATGCGTGAATTAACGTAGATCAGGGTTTTTTCGCCCTGCGCTACCAGGTTAACCAAATAGCGCTCACGCTTCTTCATATTGCGCTGATCGACCACTGCGAGGTTGGCGCGCTCGTGTTTATCTACCACCACGCATTCGGGCGATATATGGAATGCTTCGCAAATGCACTGTTCCACTTCGCTGTTTGCCGTTGCGGTAGCTGCAAACACCTGAGGAGACCCTAATGCCGCAATAGATTCGCCCAAGCGAGCATAGAAGGGGCGGAACCCCGCCTTCGAGGTTCCCACATGATGAGCTTCGTCGATTACCGCAAAGTCGATAGACCCGGTAACAGCAAAATCGGCCGCATGGAACGCCAGATATTCAGGCGTGGTGAGCACGATGTCGACTTCATGAGCAGCAAGACCCGCCATAACCGCAGCACGCTCTTCCGGCGCAGAAGCGCCCGTAAGCACTTCAGAGCGGATGCCAAACGAACCGAGCGTTCTGTCCAGATGGAATGACTGGTCGGCAACAAGGGCACGCAGGGGGTACACGAACAAGCTTGCTTTACCATGAGCAAGGGCCTGCTCAACGGCATGGATATGGAAAATGAGCGATTTGCCGCGCCCCGTTCCCATGATGGCTAAAGCAGAATTGCCTGCATCAAGAACGTCCAAGGTGCGCTGCTGCGAATCGTGCAGCTGGGCTTCGCCCAAGAACGCGCCTATCAATGCGGCGCGAAAACCCGCAGGATCGGCCTTGGCGTATTCCTGCCACATAAGACGATCGGATTCCGGAGCGATAAGGCTAGTTGCATCTTCGCCTTGGGTTTCGTCTTCTTCGGCAGCAACCAAACCTGAAACGAATTCCTTGTCTTCGCCCAAGCACGTTTCAAGCGCGCTGCAGGGCGTGAGGGGCTTAAGAGAAGAAATAACTGCCTTGACCGAACGGCGCCCACGCCAGCTGTCTATCTGCAACTCGAACACCGCGTCGAGCGCACATCCGCATCCCAACAGCCCCGAGATGTCAGGACAATGGAACATAATGCTGGAAAGAGAGTTCACCCCGTCGGTAAGCGTGCAGGAAAGATGCGTCTTATCGGCACCCACTGCCCTACCCCCGGAAATAACCACGCCATGCGCCAGGAAATGAGGGCTGGGGTTTTCCTGCCCAAACGGGGCGAGCAAATCAAGCTTTGCGACGTTTTCCAGCGTAAGCTCGGAAAGATCCAAGCTGGCGTCCACTTCAATGCGGGGAATGAAATCTTCGGGCGGGAGCTTGTCCATGTAGGCGCACAAGCGTTCCGAAAACTCGGGAAGCTTAGAAGCGGGCAGCGTAACGCCCACAGCAGCGTGGTGCCCGCCGAAACGCGTAAGGATGTCCTGACACGAGGAAACTGCCTCGAACAGGTTAACGTCACCAACGCTACGGCCAGAACCATGGGCTTCGTCCCCTTCGATGGTGAATAAAATGGAGGGAACGCCATAACGGTTGGTAAGGCGCGAGGCAACAATGCCTTTGACGCCCTCGTGCCAGCCCTCGCCAGCAACCACCAAGGCACGCTGGCCTTTAAAGACGCGTTCTGCCTGTTCGGAAGCAACTTCAGCAAGCTCTGCTTCGATGGTGCGACGCTGGGTGTTCACGTTTTCCAATTCGGCAGAAAGGTGACACGCTTCAGCGAAATCGTCGCATATCAGCAAATCGAGTGCCAACTGGGCATTGCCCATACGTCCTGCCGCATTCAAGCGAGGAATGATGGTAAAGCTCAAACTCGAAGAAGAAACGGGGTTATCGGCGAAGCCCGATTCTCCCAAAAGTGCTGCAATACAAGGGCGCGGGTTTTCGTTGATCATGCGCACACCGGCGCCTACCATGGCACGATTCTGACTGCGCATAGGCATAAGGTCGGCCACCGTGCCCAACGTTGCCAGATCGATAAGCTCACGCCAGAGGTTGGGTTTGCCAAAACGCGAACCAACTGCCTGCACTACTTTCAACGCCACACCAGCGCCCGCAAGGATGGAGCTGGGATTGTCGTCGCATTTAGGATCGACCACCGGCACGCCCTCGGGAACCAAATCGGCAGGCTCGTGATGGTCGGTAATGACCACATCGATGCCACGCTCTTTGAGGATTTCCACTTCATTCTTGGCGGCAATGCCGTTGTCTACCGTAACCACCAGATTCGGATTGCAGGCAGACGCCCTGTCAATGGCGGCTTTCGAGAGGCCATAGCCCTCTTCGAAACGCAACGGGATGAACGGGGTAACACGCGCGCCGCATTCACGCAAACCACGCGTCATGATGGTGGTCGCCGAAACGCCGTCAAGGTCGAAGTCGCCAAACACCAAAATGTGTTCTTCATTTTTAATGGCAGCCTCGATACGATTCACCGCTGCTTCCATATTTTCTATTTCATAAGGATTCGCCCAATCCCTTTCAAGCGAGGGATTCAGAAACTCCTGAGCCTTTTCAACCGTGTCGAACCCACGCGCCACCAACGTGGCGGCAATAAACTGCGGCAGATCCAATTCGGCTGCAAGGCGCGATGCCGCAGCCGAATTGGCCGCAGCAAGATTGATGCGCGCACTCATAACAATACCTACTAACTTTTTTCTTTCTCGAAAGGCATTGTATAAGAAAGGCGCGCTACCCATAGAGATAACGCGCCGATGGTTCCAAGGCGTTGACGAAAGGGCGCCTTCACTGAGCGGCTTAGCTAAAGCGGCAACTAAAACACCCACAGCAACCAACAAATCACTGCAGAAACGCAACTGCATCAGCGCTTACCAAACGCTTGCGCCGCCTTCATAAGTTTTGGTCATAAACGGAAGCTAGAAAGCCGATTCGTAGATAGCACGCGCGTCTTCCAAGGTGATCTTCTTGAATCCCCCGAATGCTTCGCCTTTGTTGGCCTTAAGGGTGACAAGGAAGGCGTCAACGTTTTCGAGTTTCAGACCAAACTCGCCCAGTTTGGTGGGCATGCCCAATTCGGCAAAAAATGCTTGCAACTCATCGATAGCAGCCGTAACCGCATCTGCCACGGCTTCTTCTGTTTCGTCTACCGGCTCAATGCCAAATACCAAATCGGCAAACGCAAGGAAGCGGCTGGGGTCTTCGCGCCACACGAAACGCATCCACGCGGGCATCATAACGGCCAAACCAGCACCATGGGTAATTGAGGTGTCAAATGCAGACAGCTGATGTTCCAGGGCATGGCTTTCCCACCCGCCGGCACGACTCGTAGGCACGGCGTTAAGGCCGCAGCCCGCAAGATCGTTGTGAGCAAGCGTGCCCGACCACATGATATTGGCACGAGCCTCGTAGTTTTCCGGTTCTGCAATTGCCACCGGAGCCTGGTTGATGAGCGTACGGATAATGCCCGTAGCAATGTTATCGGTAACCTCGGAAGATCCTGCTCCGCTGAAGAATCGCTCGCATATGTGGGCAATCATGTCGGTTACACCCGCTGCCGTCTGATACGCAGGCAAGGTGAATGTAAGTTCAGGGTCTAGGAACGAAACCTTAGGACGGATAAGATCGGAATTCACGCCAAATTTCGCATCGATACTATCATTCGAAATAACGCATGAGCTGGAACCCTCCGAACCCGCAGCGGGAATGGTAAGCACGCACATAAGCGGCAATGCTTGCTCAATGGCTGCCTTCTTGGCAAAGAAATCCCACACATCGCCATCGTGGAACACGCCGAACGCAATAGCTTTCGCGCAGTCGATCGTGCTGCCACCACCAACGGGAAGTACCAGGTCGACATCATTTTCCCGAGCTACGGCAATGCCCTCACGCACCGATGCCACTTCGGGGTTGGGACGCACACCCGAAAGCTCAACGAATTCGACGCCCGCCTTTACAAGCGATTCCTTTACGCGCGCCAAGGTGCCCGTGCGCACCACCGATCCGCCCCCATATACAAGCAGGGCACGTTTATAGCCGAGCTTGGCAACGTGCTGCCCCACCGCATCGGTAACGCCGCGCCCGAACACGAATCGGGTTGGAGAGTAAAACTCGAAATCGTTCATGGAACGTCCTTTCGTCGCTTCTTTAAGGCTGTCTAATCAGCAAAAACTGAGCGAAAGGCAGCAAGAAACCGCCCTCTACGCCCGTATTATACGGAGCTTATCCAGGATTTGCGCACCCTTGGAAGCTAGCGGCGCATACAAGGGAACGAGAGAAAAGCCAGCCTTCAGAAGGGGCAAAAGGCCATGCAGGCTAACGGATTCCCATAACGAAGACCTCGAACAGGGAAACAACTACCAGGAAAGCGAAGTTATATGCCTCAAAACGAGCGATAAACTTGCCGTTGCTACCCAGCCCCGACTTCTGATACTGCCGAAGGGTAATGAGCGTTGCCAAGGAAGAAATGGGCGTACCTACTGCGCCCACGTTGGTGCCAAGGGCAATGCCCGCCCAGTCGTTCGAGAAATGGCTGATCAGAATTGCACTGGGCACATTGCTGATAATCTGGCTGCTGACAAGCGAGGTCACGAATGCGCCGCAAGCATCCAAAACGGTGCTAAAGAAATCGGAAATGGCGGGGATCTGAGCAATGTTCCCGCTAAAAATGAAGAAGCAGACAAATGTCATCACCAAGGCGTAATCGGTCTTTGCGAATACCCTTCTGTCGGTAATGGCAAGAACAACGACAATAACGGTCATGCCCATCAAAAACGGCACCGCACCAACCGTCATTGCTATGCAGAGCGCAAACAAAACAACGTATATCGCAACGCGCGGCTTAGACACCTGAATGCTTTCGGGTTTTCGGTAATGGAACTCCGCCTTCTTCACAAAGCAGCAACAAACAAGAATGAGCGCCACTGACAAAACAAGCGAAGGAGCCATAACCGCAACGAAATCACCAAAGCTAACCCCGAACACTGTGTACAGATACAAATTGTGGGGCTTGCTGAATGGCAGCAGCATTCCGCCAAAATTGGCGGTAAGGGTGATAGCGATGAAAGCGAACGGGATCTCCGATTCGCGGTTAACCGATTTCAGAAGCACCAAAGCAAGGGGTAAGACAGCAATCAGTGTCATGTCGTTAGACAAAATCATCGAACAGCCGAGCGTAATCAGTACCAAGGCAATTACCAAGGTTCGCGTGCTGGTTACATGCTGCACCAAGGAATGGGCGACGAATTCAAGCAGCCCTGAAGAATCGATGGCGGCAATTACCGCAAGAATGCTGAATAGGCAGGCCAGGGTATGCCAGTTGAAATAATCAAGATACGCAATAGAGGGAGGAACGAAAAACATCGTTACCAGAGCCGCCACCGCCGAAACCACCAGCAAAGGATTATGGGCAAGCGCCCGCTCCGCAGCGCGTTCCGCCGAGCGAGCTCGCATGCCCTCAAGATGGATGCCGTGATGCTTTACGTCTAAATCTTCAATATGTTCGCTCGGGAGTTTCATGTAACAATTGTACGCCCAGCCAGCCTGTAAAATGAGGGGTCTAATCAGCGGAATTGTCCTATTGATATGGCGTTATGCAGCGAAGTATCACTGGCTCCGCCCATCAATTCGAACCTTCAGGCCCCCGCCCATCAATCCATCCCTCAGGCCCCTCCCCCTCAAGGACGGCAATAGCCTTTGCGTACTTCTCTGCGCGACGTTGGTCTTTTTCGGTGATGCGCGGAAGCCTGGATAAATCGCTGTTGTGGCGCAAATCGGCAAGTTTCACCGCACGTGCGAGCGGGTTCGGCTTAAGGGAGCGAACATATTCGAGGTACGGTACCGATTCGTCGTGGGTAAGTAGCTTTAACGCTTCGATAACTTCGGGCGCAACCCCTCTTTCCCGAAGATCTGCAAACGTAAGCGGGGTATCTTCAACCACATCATGCAACCACGCAACGGCTTTGGCAGCATCGCCCTGTACGCTAGCTGCAACATGAGCGGGATGTTCGATGTAGGGTTTTCCCGCTTTGTCCACCTGACCTTTATGAGCCGCAGCTGCAATAGACTGCGCCAATTCGCTTTGAATGTGATCCATAGTTTCCACCTAATAAAAAGTAGCGAGCCAAACCCGCCGCTTAAACAGAACTGCTATTCGGACTTTGCCGGGCCGGCGAACGCGCCCGCGCAATGAGGGCAGCGCGTTGCGCCTTCCTTAACTTCCTCCAAACAGAACGGGCAGGCAGGAGCAGGCTTTTTTCTTTCTTTTCCGTCTTAGCAATCTTATTGCCAAGATCCTGCGCCTTGTTCACCACCTTTATGAGTAGGAATACGACGAAGGCAACAATAAGGAAGTTTATGCACGCGCTGATAAATGCACCAAAGTCGATTTTGGTGCCAGGCAGACATCAGAAGAGCGCATGCGAAACGTTCAAATTCTACCAAAGCAACAGGATATGCTGAATGGATGTGGCTTTAGCGGTTGATAGCCGCGAGATGCAGACGGGCATTCATGCGAGCTCAACGCACCCGAAACAAGCAGCTTCCCGGTTTCCGAGGCTACCTACACGGTCAACGTCACCGATCCGACTCCCGAACCTAGCGACGAAGATCCTTTCGGCGAACCTCAACGCTTTCCCACGCCAAAGCGGCGTGGGAATAGCGGGATTACGAAAAGAAGATCGAAAACAGAAGAAGGGCAAGCACAAATGCCGTAACGGATTTGGTAAAGGTGATAAGATCTTCGCCTGGCTCGGGGTTGAGATTTTGCCACCCCCAACTTCCTGCAATATGCGATTGGGCATGATTTACCGTGGCGCCCATCAAGTACTTCGTGAATTGGAAAATGCCGTATATCAACAGGGCAAGAATAATGATGGTAACCATGGCTATCGTTTCCTTCCGTTGTACGTTTATGCTTCGTTTCATTAACGACAACGATACGGAATTCGCAATTCCCAGGTGTACAGAATAATTCCCAGGGTATTTCACGGAACAGGGGAACTGAGCACAAAAAGAGCAAAAGGAAGCCATTTTTCAGGCTTCCTTTTATAGCCACGACATGGGGATGATGGCTTCGGCAGTATAACACGGCCCGCGGTAAATCGGAACGTTGGCCCTTCGATTTAAAGAATCCCGCCCACGATGGACATATAGCATTTTGAAGCAATTAACATTGGCGCCGACAGCAGTGGCAGGGAAACCGAACGCCAGTTGGCAGCCCGATTCTTTCCCGAGGTTTCCTAGCTGAAGTTTCGTAGCGAAAGCTTATCGGCAAATAGCGAATCCCCAATGCCGCTCAGCACCGCAGACGCCCCCATTATCTCGACCGCCTTGGGATCATCCCCGCGCATGCGGAGAACACGCCGTAACTTACATATCTGCTCATCGAGCGTAGTGAACCGCCCTAGTGCTTTACATTTCATATTACCTGCTTAAAACAAAAAAGAGCCGACAGCATACACTGACAGCTCCTGGACTAAAGTCTCACTTACGAAGCACCAAGCTGTATCACTGCCAAATGCATTACCTAAAAAGAGAGAATGTCAAACAGGTATCGTAGGTTAATTAACAACAGCTTCAACTACCCCGTATACCCCACTGGGAATTCAGGCGGGACATTACGCTTGGAAGGTTGCGGGGCGGGCGGTTGTTGTTCTCCCGGTTGACGTCGATGAACATGCTTAGATATGCGCTTCTCCATCTTCTTTGCATCGTGATGATTGCGGCATGAGTAAATGTTGTCCTCGCCGTTGCCGTTCTCCTTGATCCGCAGCTTCCACTCGCCCTTCCCTGCACTGCCGCTAAGGCCAAGCCATGCTGCACCGGACATGCCGCCGATGGCAGCACCTAAAGCGGCACGTGGCACCCTGCTCTTTGCACCAATCGTCGAATACGCTCCAACCTAGCGTCAACATCCCACACCGACGTCGTACAGCTGGCGCGCCCTGGCTGCAACCCTAACCCAGCGCCAGCACCCTCGCACCGCAGCTGCAACCCCAGCCCGCCGCCACCTTGACCTCCAGCACCCCACCAACAAAAAAGACCCCGACCGCTTTTGCGATCGGGGTCTTCATTAATGCTGATTAAACACATCCTGTGTTCTTGCCAGGCCCTTTTCCAGCAGCGATTCAACTGCTTCGGCGGCACGCTGGCATGCCTGGTCAAAATCGTCCTTTGCGTCCTTTTTCGGAATGCCCAGCACGAAATCTACCACGCTCATCCTTCCGGGAGGGCGGCCGATGCCAGTGCGCACACGCAAAAAATCGCGTGAACCGCACTTTTCGATGATGGACTTCAGGCCGTTATGACCTGCATGCCCACCGCCCTTCTTAACCTTCACGGTGCCTGGGTCGATATCAAGTTCATCGTGGATAACAATAAGCTCTTCAACCGGGCAATCGTATTCCTTGCACAGCTTCGACGTAGGCCCGCCGGAAAGGTTCATGAAGCTCTGGGGCTTCGCCAAAATTACCTTTTCCACACTGCCATCGGAATGGCGCAGCTTACCTTCGCCCACCAAAGCACCGCACGTGTTCTTCCAGTAGGTTACGCCCCATTCACTGGCCAAAAGGTCAACCACCTCAAAGCCCGCGTTATGGCGCGTATGCGCGTATTCTTCCCCTGGGTTGCCCAGGCCAACTACTACGCGCATGCCTTACAGGGCAAACTCTGGGTCGAACAGCGAAGCAACCGACTTGTTGTCGTATACGTTGTTGATGGCACGAGCCAAAAGCGGAGCAACGGAAATAACGTTGATCTTGCCAGTCTGCTTTTCCTGAGGAACGGCAACGGTGTTGCAAACTACCAGCTCGTCGATCTGGGAGTTTTCAATGCGCTCGTAAGCAGGACCGCTGAAAATAGGATGCGTTGCGCAAACGTATACCTTTTCAGCGCCCTTCTGCTTCAATGTGGCAACAGCAGCGCACAGGGTACCAGCGGTATCAATCATGTCGTCGTTAACGATGCAGATCTTGCCGTTAACATCGCCGATAAGAGCGGTGATTTCTGCCTTGTTATGACCAGGACGGCCCTTGTGCATGATAGCCAGGTCGGAATGAAGCATGTCGGAAAGCTTCTTTGCAGCCTTAGCACGGCCAACGTCGGGGCTTACCACGCACAGCTTTTCGGTGTCGATGTTCTTCTTGCGGAAGTAATCGGCAAAAATTGGCAGAGCCGTAAGGTGGTCTACCGGAGTATCGAAGAAGCCCTGGATCTGGCCCTGATGCAGGTCGATGGTAATGGTGCGGTCAATGCCAGCAGCAGTCATGATGTTGGCAACCAGCTTAGCCGTAATAGGCTCACGTGCAGCAGCCTTGCGGTCCTGACGAGCATAGCCATAGCAAGGAACAACGGCGTTAACGGTACGAGCAGAAGCGCGCTTTGCCGCATCGGCCATAATAAGCAGCTCCATTACCGCTTCGTTAACGTTAGGCGTGGAAGTGGACTGTACAATGAAAACGTCTGCGCCACGAACGCTCTCAAGATAACGTGCGTAAATTTCGCCGTTCGAGAACTTCTCGAGCTTCACGTTGCCGAGCGTGGTGCCCAGCGCAGTGGCAATATCCTCAGCCAGCTCGGGACAGGTTGACCCGGCGAATACCGCCATAGTCTTGGTCATGTTGCTCATTAGTTCTTCTTCCTCTCGTTCCAATGCTCAATTTCCGTTTGGCGGGCACGGCCCAAACCAAGGGCCCCCGCAGATACGTCTTTGGTGATAACAGATCCGGCTCCGATAAGGGAGTTTTCCCCCAGCGTTACCGGAGCAACCATCATTACGTCACTGCCAACAAAGCAGTTGTCGCCGATGGTGGTAGGCCATTTCTTTTCGCCATCGTAGTTGCAAGTGATGCTGCCGGCGCCAATGTTAACGCCTTCACCCATAGTGGTGTCGCCGATGTAGCTCAGATGCGGCACCTTGCTGCCCTTACCGATGGTAGATTTCTTGATTTCCACGTGCGTGCCCGCCTTGGAGCCTTCGCACATGTGCGTGCCAGGACGCAGATATGCACGAGGACCGCATGTAACATCAGCGTCAAGAACGGTTTCGATAGCCACGGTTTCTTCGACCTGGCAATTCGCCCCCACCGTAGTGTCGGTAAGGCGGGAATTGGGGCCAACAACGCTGCCGGTGGCAATGGAGGTAGCACCCATAAGGAAGGTCATGGGCAAAATCTCAACATCGGGCTCGATGGTTACGTCAGGGCCGATCCACGTGGTGGCGGGATCCATGATGGCTACACCGTTGTCCATATGCATGCCGTTGATGCGCTGCTGCAGCACCTTGGTGGCTTCTGCAAGCTGGCGGCGAGAATTAACGCCCAGGCATTCGGATGCGTCTTCGGCTTTCAAGCCAAGAACACGCTTGCCCTGGTTGCGGGCAATGCCCAAAACATCGGTAAGGTAGTATTCGCCCTGAGCATTGTCGGTGGAAACTTCTTCCAGCGCAGCAAACAGGGTTTCGATGTCGAAGCAGTAGAAACCGGAATTGCATTCCGTTACCGCTGCCTGTTCAGGCGTGCAGTCTTTCTGTTCGACGATTTCCTGAACGTCGCCTGCCGCATCGCGGATAATGCGGCCATAGCCCGTGGGGTTTTCCGCTTCCATGGTCAGAACAACCACGGCAGCGTTGGCCTCTTCACGCGTGCGAACAAGCTCGGCGATGGTTTCGGCGCGCACCAGCGGGGAATCGCCCGTAAGCACCACCAGGGAACCGCTGCGACCTTCGAGTGCACCACGAGCGGCAAGAACCGCATGGGCGGTACCCAACTGCTCTTCCTGGACAACCGTGGTTACGTCGGTAAGGAGAGGCTCCACCTGTTCCCTGCCGTGGCCCACCACGCCAACAACGGAATCGATACCCGCAGCATGCGCGGCATCGACGACCCAACGAACAAGGGGCTTGCCAAAAATCTGGTGAGCCACCTTGGGCTTAGATGATTTCATGCGGGTACCTGCACCCGCAGCAAGAATAAGAGCTGATGCTTCCATGGACGCCTTTCTGCTCAATTGCCTATGCGTCCTCAGTATAGCAAACGAAAACCAACGCTATCGCTGCTCCGCAATAACCAAACCGGAGCAAAGCGCATCAAGCAAAACAATGGCGTAATGCTGAGCCGAACGATCGGCGCCAGCGTCTTCCCATCCCTCTTCAGGCAGGCGAACGGCAATACGGCGCTGATGGCCTTCCGTTGCCATAAGAGCCTGACCAACGCGGTCGGGAAGGCTTTCTTCGTCTACGAAATCTACCGTGGGAACCGTGGAAGCGGGTTTTTCGTTGCCAACCAAAATTTGCACGAAATACATGCTTTCATCGGGAGCAACCAGCAACGAATCGGCGCTGGTAACCTTCGATGCCGGAGTAGTGGCAAGCGCCAAGTTCGACATACGAGCAGCAACCGAACGGGTGAATTCCGATGTGCCGAAAAGGCAGATAAGGTTCGATTCGAGCACCTGAGCCGCGCGGGCAAAGCCCAAACGGGGAACGGGGCTGAAGGAATCCTTGCCCTTCCAAGAATGCTGCAGGTGCAAAAGCGCGCGGAACGTGAATGCACCGGCAATGCCGTCAGTGGGCAAGCCCATGTTCAACTGGAAACGACGCAGCGCATCTTCCGTATGGACACCAAAAATGCCGTCGGCAATACCGCAAGAAAAGCCCAGCGCGGAAAGAGCTTCCTGGAGCGTACGTACATCGGCACCGTGGAAGAACGGGACGCGCAAGAACAGGTTGCGGTCGCCCAATTCGAACGACGCGTCAACCAATTTGGTCCAAACGGCGTTGTCCACCTCAGCGCGCGGTTCGATGCCGCAATCACGGCACAGCGACAAAACAGCGTTTTCCGTTTCGGCACCAAAGGTGCCCGTTACCTGGTCTTCAGCCAGGTAGCCAGCCTTTACGAGCCTGTGCTGCACATCTTCAACTGCAGCGCCGGAATCGTTTTTCTTAATAGGATCCATATGCTTCACTACTTAAGTCGATCAACGAACCAATCTGCCATCGACGCTAAAAGGTCGCGCATCTTCGATTCGGGCAGGATTTTCGCAAGGCGCTCCTGAGCGTTAGCGGTTAGCTTCTCTGCATAAGCGCGCGCATAATCGATGCTGCCAGCCTCACGCATGATGGAAACCGCTTCCTCGAGAATTGTCGGATCCGTTTCCTTAGAGGAAAGAATCTCTACCAAGCGTTCCCGCTTTGTGGTGTTCTGCAGCGCATGAACCACAACAAGCGTGCGCTTGCCTTCAGTAATATCGCTGCGATAGTCTTTTTCTTTCGCTTCCTTGGTGCCAACCAGGTTAAGCAAGTCGTCCTGAATCTGGAACGCAAGGCCAGTATCCAAACCATAAGCACGAAGAGCTTCAACCTGCTCTTCCGTACCGCCGCCAACCATAGCGCCAACAGCCAGAGGAACCGCGCCGGAATAGTGCGCGGTTTTGTGCGTTGCCATAACCAGATAATCTTCCGGAGTGATGTCGTAGCGACCATCACGAGCCCAACCGATATCAAGAGCTTGGCCTTCCACCGTGCTCTGGGCCATGGAAACCAGCTCGATAGCAACGCGCACCTTCATGGAGTCGGAAAGCAACGGGTCGCGCATAACGATGCCGTTTACGATAGACAGGGCCAAGTCGCCCGCGTTGATGGCAAGACCTTCGCCCTGAGTAAGGTGCATGCAAGGCTCGCCACGGCGCAACGACGCCTCATCGGCAATATCGTCGTGAATAAGAGCGGCCGTATGGAAGTGTTCGATAGCGGCAGCGGCGGAAAATGCGCGACGGATATCGCCACCTACCGCAGCACATGCCGCAACGCAGATAAGAGGACGATGACGCTTGCCACCGTTTTGGCTGTACTTCATAAGCGGAACGTACAGGTACTTGTCCATATCGGGGTGGCTACCCGCAGGAATGAACGTGTTGATGATGTCGCCGACTTTGTCCGCATAGCGGCTCAGATACGATTCGAACAGCGTGGGCGATCCGGTTTGGGCAGATGCATCTTCTGTCTTGCAGTATGCCTCGAAATCCTTGATGTTTTGGACGATCTTGGGATCCTGCATGTAAGGTGCGATGTCTGTCATCTTCAACGCTTTCGTTATAACCGAGTGCCCGCTAAAACGGGGCACTGCTGAATTCAGAACTGGTAGGAGCGGTGGGACTCGAACCCACAAACCCGAAGGTGGCGGATTTTAAGTCCGCTGTGTATGCCAATTCCACCACGCTCCCGTGTTGCCCCTAACGGGCAAGCGCTACCATCATAGCAAAAATAATCCTTAACGCACGGTTAAGGATTATTCCCATGAAAGCTCTTTGGTGAACAAACCTTGGCCAATAAGCAAGATTTGTTTATTTCCCCTGCTCATAGGCACCAAGGATCAAACCTTGAAGGATGTCCGATTCACTAACTGTGAAGGATTTGCAATCTGCTGCCGCAAGCACTTCAAGTAAAATGCCCAAGCCAGCAACAATAACCGAAGCGCGTTCAGGCTGAAGGCCCACTACGTGTTTGCGGTCTACAAGGGGCATGCTGGATAGCTGGCAGTACAGGCAGTCCAAGGTTTCACTTGAAACCGTAACGCCATCAACCAAAGAAGAATCGTACACTTCCATCTTCTTGTCCATGGAAACAACGCTGGTTGCCGTGCCCGCCACCGCAACAATACGGTCGATTGCAATCCCCTTGTTTTTCGCATGTTCGAAAAAAGGCTTGAATTCGTGTTGAACCCAGGTGCGAGCCTGCGCCAATTCAAGTTCAGCCGGAGGGTCGGAAACATAGAAGCGCTCCGTCATACGGCGGCATCCAACGTTGAACGAATGCGCCAACTTCGGAGCTTCACCGCCAACACCCAGCACCACCTCGGTGGAGCCGCCACCGATATCGGCAACTAGAAGGTTTTCGCCTTCGTGCCCGCGCGAAGCGCCACGAAACGAAAGGGCCGCCTCGCGTTCGCCTTCTATAACGGAAAGCTCTACACCCAAATCGTGCAACTTCCCCACCAAAGCGTCGGAATTCTTCGCATCGCGCGAAGCGCTGGTAGCAACAGCCACGATGGGGATTTCGGGTTGTTGTTCGGTGCGATAGCTATTTACAATTTCGATGTATTCGCCAATTTGCGCAACCACACGCTGAATAGCGTCTTCCTGGAGGACGCCCGTTTTATCGACGCCAACACCAAGGTTGGTTATAACACAACGGCGCTCAAGCTCATGAAGCACGCCGTCTTGAACCTCTGCCAATAGCAATCGGCACGTTACCGTGCCGATGTCGAAAGCTGCAATACGTTTTGAATTAGTGGCCATAGCCAAAGATCACATCCAAAAAGCCGGAATACCACGTGTCGGGAGCTGCCACGCTACCAGCGGGAATGGCGTAGACGCGATCGTTTGAGCGCGAAATGTCGGTTGAGGGGGTTACTCCTTCAACCGAAACAACATGTTCGCCCGGACGTATCCATCCCAACTCGGAGCGAGCATAATCCTCAATGCCTTCATCGGTATTAAGGTAATCAACCTGATTTTGCATCTGGGTATTGTATTCCTGAAGCGCATCGTATTCAGCTTGGAGCTGCTGAAGCTGACGTGTTTCGTTGTAGTAATTCTGGCAAGGGAAATAGAGCATGGTTACCGCAAACACAACGGCAATAAGCGAAACGATGCCGCGCGTTGCCCATGCGGAAATAGACCCCGTAAAAGGCACGGCAAACGGTAGTGAAAAACCGCACTTGCCGTTTTCGCCTTCGGCCATGCTGCGCACCGACTTACGCTGGGTTGAACCCATGCGCATATCGTATACGGCAGCGCGGCTACCTTGCTCTTGCTGCTCAGCACGCGCACGTGCCCTTTCGCGAGCTCCGATAGTGCGATCGAATTCACGATCGGCCTTTGCGGCGCGGAAACGCTTGCGGATCTCGCGAGAGAAGCTTTCGTTCTGCTTGCGCTGAGCTGAACGACGCGCTGCTGCGTGTTCTTCACCTTCCGCAGACGCATCGTCTATGCGACGGGAACGAGCACCACGTGCGGCATCGATGCGAGAAGCAGCATAGCCAGAGGGCGCCTGGGGCTGATAGCCTCTACGAGCCTGAGCGCGAGCTGACGAATAACGACGGTCGCCCGCGGAAACAGACGAAGAATAACCACGACCAGCACGTGGAGCGCTGTGATTGAGATTGAAATCATCGTACCCACGCATAGAGGCGCACTCCTGAGAAGGACGCTGCAGCTGGGCATAATTGCCTTCGGCAAAACGAGATGCCGATGCCTCACGGTAAGAACGCGCACTGGAAACACGAGGGGTGTTTGAGCGAGAAGAAGTACGACGAGTCGCGCCTTCTTCGGCGTTTCGATGAGCCTCGTAGGCTCTGCGGGAAGAGGATGAGGGTGAAACGGTACGCGGAAGCGAAGCCTCGCGGGCTTTCACCTCATCGAACGAAAGAATGTTCGCTTGTCGCGTCACGAAAAGAAGACCCCTTGAGCATCGTAGTGTGGTTAAGTAGTGCGTTTAATGCTTTGAAGTTCAATTACTATACCACAGGCACCAGTCCGAAATAGACCCTTGATTAAAAGAAAGAAAGGCTGCACAAAGCAGCCTTTCTTTTTACGGTAACGTTACTAAGTAACACCAGTTGATTGTCAAAAATGGAACTAAATGAGTCCCTTTTCGGATACGAAAGTCGCTTATTCCTCTTCGTCGAGGGCAGCAGCGATTTCGTCGGTGATGTCCATGGTGTGATATACGTTCTGAAGGTCTTCGAGCTCTTCCAGGCGGTCTACCAGGCGCATAACCTTCTTTGCATCAGCAACGGTAACTTGGGTAGGCGTGGTGGGCTCCATGATGAATTCGGCGCCCTTAACTTCGATGCCCTGCTCTTCCAGGCCCTTCTTAACCGTCATAAGATCGGTGGGAGCGGTGTATACGATCCACTCTTCGCCAGCGTCTTCGTAATCGGAACCGCCAGCCTCGGCAACAGCCATCATGAATTCGTCTTCGTCGACAGCGTTTTCCTTGTCGGCGACCTTCTTCTGCTCGGACTTGATAACCTTTTCTACCAGGATCTGGCCCTTCTTTTCGAACTGAAAGGCAACAGAACCGGAAGTACCCAGATTGCCGCCATGATGGTTGAAGGCAGCGCGAACATCAGCAGCGGTGCGGTTGCGGTTGTCGGTCAAAGCGTCGCAGTAGATAGCAACACCGCAGGGGCCATAGCCCTCATACACAACCGTTTCGTAGTTAGCAGCATCTTTACCGGAGCCAAAAGCCTTGTCGATAGCGGTCTTGATTTTGTCCTTAGGCAAGGAATAGCTCTTTGCCTTATCAATAGCGGCTGCCAGGGAAGCGTTGTTTTCAGGGTTCGGGTCGCCGCCTTCCTTCGCCGCAACGGTAATGTTACGGGAAAGCTTGGAGAACAGCGCGGAGCGCTTTGCGTCCTGAGCTGCCTTACGATGCTTGGTGGTTGCCCATTTTGAATGCCCTGACATATATGTACCTTTCCGTGGGTGATATTCCGACCCGATATTTTAGCACAATCACCTAATTAGTGCTTGACAAGCACTTCGGGGTTAAAATCCCCTCAACGTATAATTCAAACAAACCCGCAACAGCAAAGGAACGCCATGCCCCTCATCGAGCTCACCAACTTAGACGATGCCCGTTTACGCGTATTTTCCAGCATGACCGATTCCGAGCTGCGCGACCCCAAGCAACTGGTGGGCCTTCGCCTTGCAACAGGCAGTGAAGTGTCCGACGAGGGTTTATTCATTGCCGAATCGCGCAACGTGATTGATCGAGCTATGGATGCAGGGCTTACTCCTTTTGCTCTGCTAACCGATAAGCGCTGGGCCCCTGCGTGCGAAGAAGTATTTGCTCGCATCGATGCTGCCGCCCCAACCACTCCCCTGTTCGTTGGCACGCACCAACAGGTTTTTGAGCTTACCGGCTACGAGCGCACGCGTGGTCCGCTTGCGGCTTTTCACCGACCCGCCCTGCCTGACGTTGCCACCTTGCTTAATGATGCAACGCGCGTTGCCATCTTGGAAGATGTGACGAACTTCACTAATATCGGTGCGATATTCCGTTCGGCCGCCGCGCTGGGAATGGATGCCGTGCTGGTTACCCCTGGGTGTCACGACCCGTTCTACCGTCGCGCCAACCGCGTTTCTATGGGAACCGTGTTCCAGGTACCATGGACGCGCATCGGGACTGAACACAATTGGGCAGAAGAGGGAGTGCCGCTACTGAACCGGCTCGGATTCACCGTTGCGGCCCTGGCGCTGGAAAACGATTCCGTCACACTTCAGAATGAGCACATCGCAGGCGCCAAAAAACTGGCACTTGTCCTGGGAACCGAAGGCGATGGCTTGGCGCCTTCCACTATTGCCAATTGCAACTACACCGTGAAGATTCCTATGGCGCATCAGGTTGATTCGCTCAATGTGGCCGCTGCCAGCGCAGTTGCCTTCTGGGAAGTCCGCGGCCAGTATCTCTAAGCTGGAACGGTACCGGATCCCCCCCCTAAACATGACATGCCAGGATTGTAAAAGCAGGTGCCGTTTTATCATCCAGCAAAAGGCAGAGCCTCGCTTGCGTAATTTGTCGCAAGCGAGGCTCTGCCTTTTAAACGAGAAAACGGCACCCTTCCCTATATTCCCAGTCTTCGACTCCCAATACGGGAATCTGGTACCTGCTTCTATTTTTCCACGTGGTTGCCGCGGTTTACGAATTCAGGCTTCAGCAGCACTACGCCGCCGCGTTCCTCGATTTCTTCGGTGGTCATGCGGGTATTGAGCTCGGCTGCGAATTCGTCAAGGCCGATGCCGCAACGTTCCAGCAAAACCATGAGGTGATACACCACATCGGCTGCTTCATAGCGCAGGTGGTTAACCTGTGCGTCGTCGCCCTCGTTGTATACAACGTCCTTCGCCGCAAGCGTAGCCTCATGAGCCTCTTCGGCAACCTTCTTCAAAAGCGTATCGATATCTCCCGTAAGCAAACGATGCGTGTAGCTTTCATCGCCCGCATTACGGCGCTCATGGATGGTGTGCGCCAATGATTCCAGCGAAGCACCGATTTGGCTTTGCGGAGGAGTACGGTCATCGGAAAGATACGTTTTAGTATTGGGCATCGTTTGCTCCCTTTCAACTTTTTGCGAGTATCAGAATAGCACTCTAAATGCAGATACCGCATGGCGCTTTAGTGCACTAAAGAAGCCTTCTCCAAAGAAACAAAAAGGCGCGTCCCACTCGGGGACGCGCCTTTGATGCGATTAGCTTTCGCTCGGATTATTCTTCGCCCGAAGAGGAGTCGGAATCAGCATCCGTGCTGTGGAAGCCAAGGTCGTTGGCACCCAGCAGAGCGTCGAGCTCTTCCAGGTTGCGCTGATAGGAGCGCGGAGGCAGAGCCTCGCCCAGCATGTCCTCGCCTTCAGTGCTGAAGGTTGCAGGCTGGTCGCCGCCGATAAGCACGGTGTCATCAGGAGAGAACACCATGTCGAGCAGCTGGCTCATGTCATCGCGAGAAGCGTTCAGGTCGTCTTCGATCACATGAGACAAGCCATGCTTTTCAAGACCTTCCTTCAGCTCTTCGATAGCCTTGGTACCAATGCCCTCGATGCGAAGCAGGTCGTCTTCGGTGTGACCAACCAGGTCAGCCACGGTTTCGATGCCAGCCTCAGAGAACTTGTTGGCCCAACGCTGCGACACGCCCAGGTCGTCGTAGATATACAGACGAGCATCCTCATCGGAAAGGTTGTTGCCACGGTAGCCCGACGTGATGGAAGCAAAGTAGCTTGCATAGTCGGAGCCAGCGCCCAGGTAGCCATCGCCATCAAGCGACCAATCCTGCGGCTGAGGCAGCAGCTCTTCGATCTCGCGAAGCGCCTCAGGAGCGGAATCGGGCAGACGGTCGGAATCAACCTTGTCAACAGCCACACCACGATAGGTAAGGCCCACATCGTGATAACGCTTAAGGCCGGTACCAGCCGGGATAGGCTTACCGATAATAACGTTTTCCTTCAGGCCCTGCAGGGTATCAACCTTGCCCTCGATAGCGGCATCGGTAAGAACCTTGGTGGTTTCCTGGAACGATGCAGCAGACAGGAACGAATCGGTTGCCAGCGAAGCCTTGGTGATGCCGAGCAGCAGAGGCTGACCCACCGGAGGATTCTTGCCTTCCAGAACCAGAGCGTTAGCCGTATCTTCGAATTCGAAGCGGTTAACCTGGCGGCCCGGCAAGTAGTCAGAATCGCCCGGATCGAGAACAGCAACCTTACGCAGCATCTGGCGAGCAATAACCTCGATGTGCTTGTCGTTGATATCTACGCCCTGGGACACGTACACGTCCTGAACCTGAGCAACGATGTAACGAAGCGTGGTGTTCGGATCGGTAAGGCGAAGCAGGTCGTGGGGGTTTACAGAACCCTTGGTGAGCTGCTGACCAACTTCGACCTCGCAACCATCGGTAACGCCCGGCAAAAGCGTTGCGCGAGCAGATACCACGTATTCGCGGATGTTGCCTTCCTGGTCATGAACAGTAAGCGTCTTATTCACCTTGTCGGCAGTTACCTGCAAGGTACCAGCGATTTCAGCAAGTACAGCCTGGCCCTTAGGCTTGCGAGCCTCGAAAAGCTCGGTAACACGGGGCAGACCGTGCGTAATGTCTTCACCTGCAACACCGCCGGCGTGGAACGTACGCATCGTAAGCTGCGTGCCGGGCTCACCGATGGACTGTGCAGCAATAATGCCAACAGCGGTACCGATGTTAACCGGGCGTGCAGTAGCAAGATCCCAACCGTAGCACTTCTGGCAAACGCCGTGCTCTGCATGACAGGTCATGACCGTGCGGATGTTGATGGTAGAGATACCAGCAGCGTCCATAGCGGCAACCTGATCCATGGAGTTGATGAAGTCGCCCGCAGCAACGATAACATTGCCCTCGGCATCCTGGATGTCTTCCAGAACGCAACGACCAACCAGGTTCTCGTCCAACTCGCCCTTATCGTTGTGAATCGGGTAAGGAACGCCGTCGGAAGTACCGCAGTCGATCTCGCGAACGATAACGTCCTGAGCAACGTCAACCAGACGACGGGTAAGGTAACCGGAGTCTGCAGTACGCAGCGCGGTGTCAGCCATACCCTTTCGAGTGCCGTGCGTGGAAATGAAGTATTCCAGAACGGAAAGGCCCTCACGGAAGTTCGACTTAACAGGAATGTCGATCGTGCCACCCTTGGTGTCCGCCATCAGGCCACGCATACCAGCAAGCTGACGAATCTGCTTGATGTTACCTCGAGCACCAGAGTCGGCCATCATGAAGATCGGGTTGAAGCTGTCGAAGTTGGCAGCCATTGCCTCGCCGACCTCTTCGTTAGCCTCGGTCCAGATGTCAACAACCTGCTTATGACGCTCTTCAGCGCTCATAAGACCCATCTCGTAGTCTTCCTCAATAGCGGCAACCTTGTTGTCGGCATCGGCAAGAATTGCGTCCTTGCTGGGAGGAACCGTTGCGTCGTAAACGGAAACGGTAATACCAGCGATGGTGGCGTAATGGAAGCCGGTGTCCTTCAAGCCGTCGAGGATAGGCTCAACTTCAGAAAGGGTGTAGCGGTTGCAAACATCCTCTACGATGCGGCCGATTTCCTTCTTGTTCATCTGGTAGTTCAGGAACGGATAATCGTCCGGGAACACACCGTTGAAGATAATGCGACCAATAGTGGTCTGCAGACGCGAACCAGCCTTGTGCTCGTCGAACTTGCCGAATGCGGTTGCAACCAAGGTGTCCTTCGGAAGGCGAACCCAGATCTTAGCCTGGAGGTCGACCTCAGCACGAGCATCGTAGGCGTTGCGAGCATCAGCGAAGTCGATGAATGCACGGCCTTCACCAGGGAAGCCATCACGGGCAGCGGTGAGGTAGTACATACCGATGATCATGTCCTGAGTGGGAACGGTCAGCGGACGACCATGTGCAGGCGACTTGATGTTGTTTGCGGAAAGCATCAGTACGCGAGCCTCAGCCTGAGCCTCGGCACCCAACGGTACATGAACAGCCATCTGGTCACCGTCGAAGTCAGCGTTGAATGCCGTACATACCAACGGGTGCAGCTTGATGGCCTTGCCTTCTACCAATACGGGCTCGAACGCCTGAATGCCCAGACGATGCAGCGTAGGTGCGCGGTTCAGCAGTACCGGGTGCTCAACGATAACTTCTTCCAGAACATCCCAAACGTAGCTGGCGCCACGATCTACCGCACGCTTTGCAGCCTTGATGTTAGCAGCGTACTCAAGCTCTACCAGGCGCTTCATTACGAAGGGCTTGAACAGCTCGAGGGCCATCTGCTGAGGCAGACCGCACTGATGCAGTTTCAGGTTAGGACCAACAACGATTACGGAACGGCCGGAGTAGTCAACGCGCTTACCGAGCAGGTTCTGACGGAAACGTCCCTGCTTGCCCTTCAGCATGTCGGAGAGAGACTTCAGCGGACGGTTGCCAGGACCCGTTACGGGACGGCCACGACGGCCGTTGTCGAACAGGGAGTCTACTGCTTCCTGAAGCATGCGCTTTTCGTTGTTAACGATGATCTCGGGAGCACCCAAGTCGAGCAGGCGCTTCAAGCGGTTATTGCGGTTGATAACGCGACGGTACAGGTCGTTCAGGTCGGACGTTGCAAAACGGCCGCCATCGAGCTGAACCATAGGACGCAGATCCGGCGGAATAACCGGGATTACGTCCAGGATCATATCGGAAGGCTTGTTTGCGGAATGCAGGAACGAGTCGACAACCTTCAGGCGCTTAATAGCCTTGGTGCGCTTCTGACCCTTGCCCGTGGCAACAGTTTCAGTAAGCTCTTCGGCAGTAGCAGCAAGGTCGATGCTGTCGAGCAGGTCGCGGATGGCCTCTGCGCCCATGCCGCCCTTGAAGTAGTCGGAATAGTTCAGGCGCATCTCGCGATACAGGGCTTCGTCGGATACGAGCTGCTTGGGCTCGATCTTCAGGAAAGCCTCCAGAGCCTCAGAACGCAGGGTCTTGCGCTCGTTGAACTCCTCGTAGATGTCAGCGATTTCCTCTTCGACTTCCTCGGGCGTCATACGCTCGTCTTCGTCGATGTCATCAACAAACTCGTCCTCTTCGGGAACGTAGTCAACGGACAGACGGCGCGTAGCCTCGATGAGACGATCGCGCTCTGCGTCCAATTCTTCCAAGTCTGCGGAAAGTTCGTCGCGCAGCTCTTCTACGTCCTCTTCGCGAGCTTCCTTGTCAACAAACGTGATGATGGAAGATGCAAAGTAGAGAACCTTCTCAAGCTCCTTCGGCGGAATGTCGAGCAGATAGCCCAGACGCGAAGGAGAGCCCTTGAAGTACCAAATATGGCTTACCGGAGCAGCGAGCTCGATGTGGCCCATGCGCTCACGACGAACCTTGGAACGCGTAACCTCAACACCGCAGCGTTCGCAGACGATGCCCTTGAAGCGAATGCGCTTGTACTTACCGCAGGCGCACTCCCAGTCCTTCGTGGGGCCAAAGATCTTTTCGCAGAACAAGCCGTCCTTTTCGGGCTTGAGCGTACGGTAGTTGATGGTTTCGGGCTTCTTAACTTCGCCACGAGACCAACCACGGATATCTTCAGCGCTTGCAAGAGAGATGCGGATGGCGTCGAAATTGTTAACGTCAAATTCGCTCATTTAGTTCTCCTCTCCCTTACCGATAAGGTCGTCAGTGTCGTTTTTCTCGCCCATCAGATTGCCAAGCTCGGCAGTGATGGAACCCAACAGGTCGTCGCTGTCCTTTTCGGACTTTTCTTCAGCGGGAAGTGCGGCGCCCAAAAGCTCATCCTCATCGGGGTCGTGGGTGACATCGATGGTCTGATGCTGGTGGCCCTCAAGCTCAACGTTGAGGCACAGCGAGCGCATTTCCTTGATGAGAACCTTGAAGGACTCAGGTACCTCAGGAGCAGGAATGCTTTCGCCCTTAACGATAGCCTCGTAAGATTTAACACGGCCGGAGGTATCGTCGGATTTGATGGTCAGGATCTCCTGCAGGACGTTGGAAGCACCGTAGGAGTACAGTGCCCAAACTTCCATCTCGCCGAAGCGCTGGCCGCCGAACTGGGCCTTACCGCCGAGAGGCTGCTGGGTGATCAAGCTGTAAGGACCGGTCGAGCGAGCATGGATCTTGTCGTCGACCATGTGGCCCAACTTAAGGATGTAGGTCTGACCGCAGGTAATGGGCTCGCGGAAACGCTCGCCGGTACGGCCGTCGTACAGCCAAGCCTTACCAGTACGGGAAAGCTGCGGAACGAATTCGTCACGAGCCATGTCGCCGTACTTGGCATGGTTGATGTTGATGAGGTTGCGGTTGGCAGCTTCGATGGCGTTGGAAATCTCTTCCTCGGTTGCACCGTCGAATACCGGCGTTGCAACGAACTGCGGACCGGCAACGGGTTCGGTGGACTCGGGATCGTCAGACCAACCCCACTTAGCAGCCCAACCAAGATGGTTCTCGAGCAGCTGACCAACGTTCATACGGGAAGGAACACCCAAGGGGTTCAGCATAACGTCGATCGGGGTGCCGTCGGCCAAGTAAGGCATATCCTCTACCGGCAGAACGCGGGAGATAACACCCTTGTTACCATGACGACCGGAGAGCTTGTCGCCCTGCTGGATCTTACGCTTCTGAGCAACGAATACGCGAACGAGTTCGTTTACGCCAGGAGCAAGTTCGTCACCGTTTGCGCGGGAAGAACGAACCACGTTGATTACGCGGCCACCGGAGCCATGAGGAACCTTGAGGGACGTGTCACGAACCTCACGAGCCTTCTCACCGAAGATGGCACGGAGCAGACGCTCTTCAGCGGTGAGCTCGGTTTCGCCCTTCGGGGTTACCTTGCCAACCAGAACGTCGCCAGGGAATACCTCAGCGCCAACGCGGATAATGCCGTCGCTGTCGAGGTCGGAAACCATATCATCAGAGATATTGGGGACTTCGCGAGTGATTTCCTCGGGTCCAAGCTTGGTGTCACGAGCATCAATTTCGTACTCGGAGATGTGGATGGACGTAAGCAGGTCTTCAGCAACAACGCGCTCGGACACGATGATAGCGTCCTCGTAGTTGTAGCCTTCCCAAGGCATGTAAGCGACCATCAGGTTCTGACCAAGCGAAAGCTCAGCGCCGTCGCAAGAAGGACCATCGGCCAGAACATCGCCTGCATACACCTTGTCGCCCTTGCGAACGATAGGTTTGTGGTTCATGCAGCCAGACTGGTTGGAGCGCTGGAACTTAGGGATGAGGTACTCGTCGTATTCGCCGTCTTCGCGTTCGATGATGATGGTCTGACCGTCAACGTAGTCGACAACGCCAGCGTTCTGGGCTACCAGAACCTCACCAGAGTCAACCGCGATGCGGTGCTCGATACCGGTACCAACCAGCGGTGCGCTAGGACGAAGCAGCGGCACTGCCTGACGCTGCATGTTGGAGCCCATCAGTGCGCGGTTAGCGTCGTCGTGCTCGAGGAACGGAATCAGCGACGTTGCAACAGAAGTCATCTGACGAGGCGAAACGTCCATATAGTCTACGCGGTCGACAGTAACTTCTTCAGGCTCGCCGAATACGCCCTTGGAGTCACGGGTACGGCACAGCAGACGCTCTGAAGGAACGAACGTTCCATTCTCGTCGGTGTGGCCGAATACGCGCGTTTCGGGATCGAACTGCTCGTTAGCCTGGGCGATGGTGTGCTTTTCTTCTTCATCGGCGGTGAGGTAGTCAACGATGTCGGTTACCTTGCCGTCTTCAACACGACGATACGGAGCCTCGATGAAGCCGTAGTCGTTCACGCGGGCATACGTTGCCAGCGAGCCGATAAGACCGATGTTAGGACCTTCAGGGGTCTCAATCGGGCACATGCGGCTGTAGTGGGAGTTATGAACGTCTCGAACTTCGAAGCCCGCGCGCTCGCGAGACAGACCGCCAGGGCCCAGTGCGGACAGACGGCGCTTATGCGTAACGCCTGCAGCAATGTTGGACTGGTCCATGAACTGGGACAGCTGGGAAGAACCGAAGAACTCCTTGATGGCTGCAACGATGGGGCGGATGTTAACCAGGGACTGCGGCGTGATGTCGTCAGGCTCCTGCATGCTCATGCGCTCGCGTACAACACGCTCCATACGGGAAAGGCCGATGCGGAACTGGTTCTGGATCAATTCGCCAACCGTGCGGATACGACGGTTGCCGAAGTGGTCGATGTCGTCTACCTGAACGCCTTCGGCGCCATCATGGAGACCCACGATGTAGCGCATGGTTGCGATGATGTCTTCCTGCGTAAGCGTGGAGGCGTCGTTTTCAGGATCGAACTCAAGCTTCTTGTTGATCTTGTAACGGCCAACCTTTGCCAGGTCGTAGCGCTGGGGGTTAAAGAACAGGCCGTCAAGCAGCGTACGAGCAGAGTCGATCGTAGGGGGCTCGCCCGGACGGAAACGACGATACAGCTCGATGAGAGACTCTTCCTTGGTAGTGGCAGGGTCGCGGTCGAGGGTGCGGATCACCATCTCGGAATCGCCGAGGATATCGATGATCTCTTCACGCGTTTCAGCAATACCGAGCGCACGCAGAAGAAGCGTAGCAGGCTGCTTACGCTTACGGTCGATGCGTACGGAAAGGATATCGCGCTTGTCGGTTTCGAACTCGAGCCATGCACCGCGAGAAGGAATGATCTTCGCGTTGTAGATGGTCTTGTCGGATGTTTTGTCGCGCTCGGCAGAGAAGTACACGCCAGGGCTGCGGACCAACTGAGATACAACAACACGCTCGGTGCCGTTGATGATGAAGGTGCCGCGGGGCGTCATCAGCGGGAAGTCGCCCATAAAGACGTCCTGCTCTTTGATCTCGCCTGTTTCGCGATTGATGAAGCGGATTTCAGCAAAGAGCGGTGCCTGGTAGGACACGTCACGTTCCTTGCATTCATCTACGCTATACTTGGGCTCACCAAATTCATGCTTGCCGAATTCAACACACATATCTTTGGTGTTGGATTCGATGGGGCTGATGTCTGCGAAAGCATTCGTCAGACCATCATCCATGAACTTCTTGAAGCTTTCCGTTTGGATTGCGATCAGATTCGGCACGTCCATGACGGCTGGGATCTTCGCGAAGCTCCGGCGAGTCCTATAACGGCTGGTGGAATCGGGGTTATTAGACTGAACCACGAGTCATTTCCTCCTTCGTTGCAACCGGTTGTTTTGCAAAAAGACACAATTTAATAAAATACTTCGCGGTACCTGCGCCGTCAAGGAAAAATTTCTTCAAGTGTGTTTTACCTATGAAGTTTTGGAAACTTTTTGCAATTTGCCCATTCTGGCAGCGAAACCGAAAAACAGCCTCCACCGCACCCCGCACTTCCCTATGACGCCACAGCGGGCGCACCCCACAGCGCCGAATCCGTGCCATCCCTTGGCGTAGCGCCGCGTTCGCTCCAAGCACCACACCCGCACCACCCCACAGCGCCGTACCTGCGCCACACCATGCTGCCAAGTCCCACGCCGCTCACAGTACCGCGCCAGGTCCGCTCGCCCCCCTCGGCACTGCTCCAGAGCTGCCGGAAGTCTGGAAACAAAAAAGTGATCGAAATTGCAACTTTTTTGCGATTGGCAATTGCCGCCGAGTCCCAAATCACGGATCGAGCCCCGAAAATGAAGCAAAACGACCGCCCAGTGCCTCATTTCCACTTTACAGGAGACGAGAAAGAGCCTCTAATCGCAAAAAAGTTGCGAAGGCGCCAGGATTTTTGTTTTCGTAAGGCGAATTACCGCAACAGGAGCAGATTCCGTAATGAGCCAATCGCCGCGACGAGGCGAACCCCCATGAATGATGCACGTACCTAGCGACGGCAGCCCAGGTTGCGGGGAGGGATATCGCAGTAAGAAAGCCAGAGGGCACAGCCCCCGCACCACAATAAAAAAGGATCGCTCGAAAGCGACCCTTTTTTATTAGCAGACTGAACCGAACTTACTGAAAGTCGTAAAGATCCTTGGTGGCAACCTTGAAGTCCTCGTATACCTCAGCAGCAATAGCGTCGTCCATTACGAGCTCGAATGCAGCGGGCTGACCATCTTCGTCAAACTCGGTAACCTCAAGAATGGTTACCTCGCCCGATCCACCAGCTTCCTCCCCATCGCCGATAGCGTAGAAGAAACCGTAGCGACGATCGTTGTGAATGATAAGGCCCAGGAATTCGAGATTGACCTTGTCGCCCGACTCGTCTTCAAAGGTAAAAACGATGCCCTCTTCAACCGGGGGTGCGAAATTGGGTGCGCTTCCTTCTCTCATTATTTCTTCCTCCTGTAACGGATAGGCTCGGAATTGCCGGCCTTCTTGGCTTTCTTCTTAGAACTTTCGTTCTTGTTGGCTTCCTTATCTACCACAGTTTCCTCGACGGAATCAACTGTAGCAACAGGCTGCGCTGCCTCCACCGCGCCAGCGGCAAGAAGCGGCGTGGAAGCAAACGAGAAGCGGGTGATGTCGGTGCCGTACTTTTTCACCAGCTTGGCATTCTTAGGCTCGCGAGACTTCCACATCGCAAAGAGCGGCGTTGCAACTGCAATAGAGGAATATGAACCTGCAATCAGACCAACCGACATGGCGAAGGCGAAGTCTTTCAGCGTTTCGCCACCGAACAGCAACATGCCCAGAACAGGAACGAACGAAGTGAGCGTGGTATTGATCGAGCGAATGAATACCTGGTTCAGCGAGTGGTTTGCCATAGACATGAAGGTGCACTTTACATCGGACTCCTTCATGTTGTCGTTGATGCGGTGGAACACCACAACCGTGTCGTACAGCGAGTAACCCAAAATGGTAAGCAGGGCCGCTACCGTGTTAGGCGTAACCTCACGGCCAACCAACGCATAAACGCCAACCACGATAATCAAGTCGTGGAGCAACGCAACAACCGCCATCAGGCCCATCTTGTATTCGAAACGAACCGCGATGTAGGCGATGATCAAAAGCAGCGAAACAACGAATGCGATGAGGGAAGATTGGATCACGCTCTGGCCCCAGTCGGGTCCAACCGTGTTTACCTCATAGCTATCGGTGCTCAAGTTGAGCGTGTCGACCACTTTCGCTGCCGTGGTTGCGGCAGATTCGGCAGACGTGGTGGTGGTGCGAACCAGGAAGCCATCGGAGCCATCGGAATTGGTGGTCTGAACAACGGCGTCAGGCTCGCCCGCCTCGGTGAAGGCCGCACGCATATCTTCGATGGAGGTGTCGCCCGTATTGTGGAACGCAATAGACGTACCGCCCACAAACTCGATACCGAACTGAAGACCGCGAACACCTACAACCGCAAACGACAAGACAACAAGTGCAGCCGAAATGCAAAGGAACACTTTGCGCACGCCCATGAAGTTGATGTCGCGCTTGATAAAGCGACCCTTCAACTCATCGAGCGTCTTGTGGGCAATAGACTTCTTTTCCTCCATTGCCTCAGCGGAAGGATGGGCAACCGTGCCCGTCTGTTCGCCACGAAGCTCAGCATAAACCGGCGCTGCTTCCTGGCAGTCGCGCACGCCCCAGAAACCAGGATGCTTGGTGATAACGTGTGGAGCAAGAAGGCGGATGAGCGGAGCCTTCAGCAGCAGCATCATAACGATGTCGCACGCAATGCCCAGCGCCAACGTAAGGCCGAAGCCCTTAACGCTTGCAGAAGCCAAGAAGAACAGGGTGAGGGCCGAAACCAGCGAAACCAGGTCGGCGTCGATAGAGGTTTCGATGCCATGACGAACACCCGTGATGGAGGCCGCACGAACGCTTCTGCCCATTCGGATTTCCTCGCGGAAACGCTCAAGTACCAGAATCGAGGAGTCGGCAGCCATACCGATGGTAAGGACGATACCCGCAATGCCCGCCAGAGAAAGCGAGAACAGGCCGAACGCCGAAAGCGTAGCCAAAAGGCCAAGGTAGAGCACGGCGAACACGGCCATTGCAGCAGCGGTGAGCAAGCCCAAACCGTGATAGAAGAACAGCAGGTACAGCATAACCAAGGCAAGACCCAAAATGGCAACGATCAGACCGCTGTTGAGGGCATCCTGACCAAGCGTAGGACCTACCACCTGGCTCTGCTCGTAGTGGAAGCTTACCGGCAATGAACCGCTTTCGAGAACCGTCTGGAGAGACTGCGCCTCTTCAAGCGTGTAATTACCCGTGATGGAAACCTGGCCGCCCGTAATTTCCGACTGAACCGCAGGAGCGGACTGGATTTGACCGTCCAGGATAATGACGATCTGACCATTGGTAGGAGCAAGATCGCGCGTTGCATCGGCAAACGCCTGAGTGCCAGCAGAATCGAGCGAGATGTTGACCGCGTAGTACTGGCTGGTTTCAGATGCCTTGTCTACCGTAACGCGCGTGATGTTTTCGCCCGTGATGAGGGGCGTATAGGTACCCGGGTCAACGCTGCGATACGTTGTCTTGCCCGTCTTGAAGGAATTGCCGAAATCGTCGGTAACCGAACTCTGCTGCATGTAGGTGCCGTTCTTGATGGCAGCCTGATCATCAGCTTCGGTGAAGGAATCAGCGCGAGCAAATTCCAACTTGCCCGTTTTGCCGATGGTAGCAAGGGCTGTTTCGGGATCGGAAAGACCCGGGATCTGGACCAGGATCTGATCGTTGCCCTGAACCTGAACCGTTGCCTCAGATGCGCCCAAGGCATTGACGCGCGATTCGATGATGGCGCGAGACTTCTCCATGTCTTCCTTGGTAACGTCTTCGCCATCGGTGCTCTGCGCAGAAAGGACCACGGAGAGGCCGCCCTGGATGTCAAGACCCTGATTGATCTTTTCGTTCGGGGGCGTGAACATGAACACCGAGCCGATTACCAGAATGGTTGCCGCAATAAGAAGCCATACGTTACGGCGGTTCTTGTTGCCACCCGTACGCTTGTTGCGCTCCTTCTGACGCTGGGAATTTTTCTTCTGGGCTTCCTTCGCGCGAGCCTTGCGGCGCTTTTCGCGCTCCTTGGCACGCTGCTTTTCTTCAGCCGTAAGCTTCTTCGCTTCCTTGGAAGATGCCGTGGCTTCTTTTTCCTCGTCCAATTCGTTTTCCTTGGGTTGGTCGACCATAGTAGTCCTTCTGATTATCCTCTGAACAGCGCGCGAGCGCGCATGTGCATATCGGAAACATGATAGCGGCACACACGTTAACCCGATGTTATTTCTTCAATTTCGCCACTTTACCGCACAAAAGCAACCGTCGAAAGGGCAAGCCCAATCATTGCGCAATCTTTTGCGAGCGAGCAAAAGCAGGCCCTCGGGCACACGTGCCCAAAACGTGAAAATGGGGGCACTCCCCCATTTTCAAACCAGCTGCGTAGCGTTAATAGTCTTTTGCGGCAGGCGAGTTCATCCAATCCTGATAGAACTCCTCATAAGCACCGGCAAGCACCGCTTCTCGAGCGCTGTCCATCAAATGCAGCAAGAAATAAAGATTGTGAATACTCAGCAGCACGCTGCCCAGCATTTCATTCTGCTTAACCAGATGGCGAATATAAGAACGGCTATGCGTTTTGCAGGTGGGACAGCTACATGCAGGGTCAAGCGGACCAAAATCGTGCTTGAACTTGGCATTGCGCATATTCATACGACCCTGAGAAGAAAACGCCGTACCCATGCGTGCCGTGCGCGTAGGCAGCACGCAATCGAACATGTCAACACCTTCATGCACAGCGCGAACCAATGTAGTGGGATTGCCAACACCCATAAGGTAACGCGGCTTGTTTTCCGGCAGCGCACGGGCAACGTCGCCCAGCGTTTCGAACATGGTTTCGTGATCTTCGCCCACCGAGTAGCCGCCGATGCCGAAGCCCGCAAAATCCTTATGACCCGAAGCCACGCTTTCTCGGCCAATTTGCTTCAGACGAGCAATAGAATCGAGGCGCAGGTCCAAATGCATACCGCCTTGGCAGATTGCAAAGAGGGCTTGGTCTTCGCGCTTATGGGCGGCAAGGCAACGGCGGGCCCAGTTTGCAGACAGATCAACCGCACGCTGAACAAATTCGCGCGTAGCGGGATAAGGTGGGCACTGGTCGAGCTGCATGATGATGTCGGCGCCCAACTTCTGCTGAATGTCCATGTTGTCTTCCGGCGTCCAGCGGATTTTGTCTCCATCATAGATAGAGGTGAACGTTACGCCGTCGTCGTCAAGCTTGCGCGTGTCCTCAAGGGAGAAGATCTGGAATCCACCCGAATCGGTAAGCATTGGGCCATCATAGGCGCAGAACTTATGAAGGCCACCTGCCTCGGCAACAAGATCGGCGCCGGGGCGCATTGCCAGGTGGTAGGTGTTCGACAGCACAATCTGCGAACCGATCTCCTCCAACGTTTGAGGGCGAATGCCCTTCACCGTAGCGCTGGTTCCAACGGGCATGAACAGAGGGGTTTTAACCGTACCGTGTGCCGTTTCAAACGAACCCGCACGAGCGTGCCCCGATTGAGCCTCGACCGTATATTCAAACAAAGCCATTATTCACACTCCGGAAGTTCGTCGACAAAACGAGCAAAGTCGGCAAGGGTGCCGTGTTTCACCGATTCGATATCGAATCCGTCAGGGTCAAGAAGCCAATCGGTTACCAGATAGGCATCCAAGCCCAACTTCATCGCCGCTAAGTCTTCTCTGGTATTGTTTCCCACCATAAGGATGTCCTCGGGTGCCAAGCCGATTGCCTCCACGTTTTCCCGGAAATAAGCCGTATGAGGTTTGGTGCTCGTGGAATTGTCGTACGTGGTAATGCGATCGAATGCGCTTGCGGGGACATTCGCCCAAGAAAGGCGCTTTTCAACCGCAATGCGGGGGAACAAGGGCATGGTGGTGAGGTACAACGGATAGCCCTTTTCCTTCAACGTCTTCACCACATAAGCGGCGTTCGGGTCGACGTTCGTGGCCATAGCGCTGAGGCCGTCAAAGTGGGTTGCGTAATACTCGTCCATCATCTTCTCGTATTCGACCGAGCTGTCGCCCCCCATACGGGAGGTGAACGTTTCCCAGAAGCGCTCAGAATTCAAGCCGCCTTGCTTCGTAAGCATACTTTTCACGCCAGCGCTCAAAGCATCGATGAATTGTTTCGGGTCATGGCCGCGAGCCTGCACGAAAGCGGCGATATCATTGAAATAATTTTTCAGGAATGCATCCATGTCGATGGGCAGGAGTGTCCCGTCGAGATCGAAGAACACGGCTTTATAGCTGCGTTTGGGCATTGTGGGCAATCCTTTCTCAAAGGTGCTCGAAAGTAATCAGGTGCTAGTATAGGTGACGCTGGAAGGAGCGTACGACGAACCTATGAAATTACTACTTCACGCCTGTTGCGGGCCCTGCTCTTTGGAACCGGTTCGGATACTGGCTGAAGCAGGCCATGATATAACCATCGCCTACCTCAATTCCAATATTGCGCCCGCATCCGAATACGAGCATCGAATTAAAACGTTGCTGGAGTGGGCAAAAAGCCAAAACATCCCCGTGATAGAAGGGCCCTACGAACCCGCAACCTGGCAAAACGCCATCAAACAAAACTGGGACGGCACGCAAGAGAATCGTGCCGACCGCTGCCGCGCCTGCTACCGTATTCGGCTGGAAGAGCTTGCGCGCTACGCATATGAGCATGGATTCGAAGGTATTGGCACCACCCTCACCGTAAGCCCCTACCAATATACAGACATCATCAACGAAGAACTTGAGCGCGCTGCTGCACCTTACGAGGGATTGTCGGCGGTATTCCAAGACTTCCGCGAATTTTATCCACAAGCAACCATACGCAGCCGCGAACTGGGCATGTATCGCCAGAATTATTGCGGTTGCGCTTATTCCGATGCCGAAGCTGCAGCTGAACGTGCCGAGCGCAAAGCCGCACGAAAAGCAGCCAAGGCAAAAGAGAAACGAGAGAAATTAATGAACATGCGTACCGACGATTTCGACTACGACCTGCCCGAAGAGCTTATTGCCCAGGAACCCGCCGCCGAGCGCGATGGCTGCCGCATGCTGGTTATGAAACGCCAGAACGGCGCTCTTCACGATGAGATCTTCCGCGACATCATCAACCATTTGAAGCCAGGCGACCTGATCGTAGCCAACGAAACCCGCGTCATGCCCGCTCGCCTCTTGGGAACCAAGCGCAACACCGGCGGCCAGGCAGAGGTGTTCTTGCTGCGTGAACGTTTCGACGTGGAGCCCAAACACGACTCTTCAGCCATCTGGGAAGTGCTGGTGCGCCCCGGCAAGCGCCTTAAGCCCGGTACGGGTGCCATGGTCGATTTCTCCGACAAGGAAGGTACGGTAGTACTTTCCGCCGAGATCATCGACTGGGTTGAAAACGCCGAAAAGGGTGAACGCTTGGCACGCCTCACCACCACCCTACCCTCGCTCGACGAAGCGTTGCACCGTGCTGGACATACGCCCCTGCCTCCCTACATCAAAAATTACGCGGGCGATGAAGAGCTGTATCAGACAGTATTCTCGCGAGAAGAACGCAGCGCCGCCGCACCCACAGCAGGCCTCCATTTCACGCCCGAGCTCATCGAGCGCATCAAGGCGAAGGGCATCGATTGGGAAACCGTGCATCTGGAGGTTGGCCTGGACACCTTCCGCATCGTTGACGAGGAGTTCCCGAAAGATCACCAGATTCACACCGAGCGCTACACCGTTCCCGAAAAAACCGTTGAGGCCATCAAACGCACTAAGGCCAACGGCGGTCGCGTAATCGCCATCGGTACCACCAGCGTTCGCAGCTTGGAGTCGGCATGGGACGCCGAAGCGGGCGAAGTCCTACCGCGCGACAGAGAGGCAACCAGCCTCTTCATCCTTCCTGGTTACGAGTTCCATGTGGTCGACGCGATGGTAACCAACTTCCATGTGCCCCGCTCAACGCTGATGATGCTCGTAAGCGCATTCTCGAACCGCGACAACATCATGAAGGCCTACCGTCACGCCATTAAGCACAAGTACCGCATGCTTTCCTTCGGCGACGCAATGTTCATTGAATAGCATTGAGCCCCCATCGTTTCTCTAAGCGATGGGGGCCTATTAACAACACGGCATCGAGCACGGTTCTCCTTCGCATCAAGTGCCGAACACGCCTGGTGCCACTTCACCAAACGCCCTTGCAGCCCACGCCAAAGGCCCTTGCAAGGCACACGTATCCACTGCGAAAGGAGGCCGTTCGCAAAACGGACCCAAACAATGGAAGATATGAAAATAGCCGTTCTCATAGATGCCGAGAACATCTCAAGCAAATACGCAAGCATCATCCTTCAGGAAGCGTCCAGCATGGGCAACCTGATATACAAGCGCATTTACGGCAATTGGACCACGCCCGCGCTCAACACCTGGAAAAAGGAACTGCTCGACAACGCCATTCAGCCGATCCAGCAGTACAGCAACACCGTAGGCAAGAATTCGTCGGATTCTGCCCTCATCATCGATGCGATGGACCTTCTGTATCAAAAGCGACTCGACGCCTTCTGCATTGTTTCATCCGACAGCGACTTCACGCGCCTTGCCTCACGCCTGCGCGAATCGGAGATGTTCGTGTTGGGTATGGGAGAGCAAAAAACGCCACGCGCCTTCATTAGTGCTTGTAACAAGTTTGTCTACCTTGACCTTCTGCACAAGGCGAGCGCCAACGCCGCAAAGGGCAAAAAGGCGAAAAACAGCAAAAAGAAACAGGGCGACCAGACTTCCCCTAAGCCCTCAAAGAGTACAACCGAGGCAACGCCCTCGAAAGTCGAGGAATCCACCAAAACCCAACATCACAACAACGAAGAAAAGACCTCGCAGCACCAGCCTCAAATTGAGCAGAAAATCGCAGTTAAGCAAGAACGTGATACCCATGTTGAGCACGAACTCGCCGACGAGGATTCCAACGGACTTGACATCATCACCGTCGAAATCGCTCTGCGCGAAATCGCCGAAGAGTTCAGCGGCGATGATGGCTGGATCCTTTCCTCAAGCTTGGGAGCACGTCTTGCCAGACGCCTGCCCGACTTCGACACACGCAACTTCGGCTTTAAGAAGTTTGTGCCCTTCATCGAATCGCTCAGTTTCTTCGAAAGCAAAAGTGTAAGGGAGTCGGAGAATTCAGGCGTGAAGACCGTCTATTTCCGCCTGATAGAGGAATAGGGCTACCGCGTTGCCTCGTCGGCAACGCGAACCGCATATTCCAAGGCAGCCACTGCTGGCTCCACCGAATCCAATTCAATACCGCCATAACTCACCAAAAAACGCCGCACGGGGCCCCGCTCTGCTGCGGCGCTTTTGCTATAGAACAAGGATAACGGCACGATGCGCACCCCCCTGCCTTGGGCGGCATCAACAAATTCCCGTTCCCAGCGGCTCTCCGCGGCAGGACCGGCGGGTTGGTGGCAGTCGTTCGCGTTTTCAGCGGCAACGTCATCGAACCGATAACGCATGGCATGTCCCTGCAGGGCAGAATTGCGCACCTCGGGTGTTTTGATATCGGTGGATATGCCCATGATGAAATGGATGCCAGCATCCTGTTCTTCAATGCTTACCCTTTCCGAAAAGGAACCGGTTTGAAAAGCGGAGACCAAAGCATCGCGCACTGAGCGATAGTGGGTGCGCAACCTGTTCACGTGGCGTTCGTAGTCGCCGCTTTCGATAAAACGCGCCAGGGCCAGCTGATCGATAGCGCTGACGGTGCAGGAGTAAAATCCCAGTTCGCGCCTGAAACGGTCCGCCAATGCGGGCGGCAAAACCAAGTAGCCGATACGAAACGCCGGTCCCAGACTTTTCGTAAAGGTGTTGGCGTAAATCACCTTCCCCGTTGCATCAATGCTTTGAAGCGAAGGGATGGGACGCCCCGTAAGGCGAAACTCGCAATCGTAGTCATCTTCAACAAGGTACCGATTGCCCTTAGCAGAAGCCCAGCCCAAAAGCTCGTAGCGTCGACCGATCGAAGTCACAATGCCCGTAGGAAACTGATGCGACGGCATCAGATGTAAGACATCGGCACCCGATTCGACAACAGACGCCATATCGATACCGTTTTCATCCAAGGGAATATGCGAAAGCTCAACATTATTCGCCTCATAGATCCGAGAGAGACGCAAATACCCTGGGTCTTCAACACCATAATGGAGATTGCGCCCCAGCAACTGAACGAGCCAGTTGTAGAGCACCTGCGAACCAGCCCCCACCACAATGCAGTCGGGGTCAACTTCCATGCCTCGAAACCCACGAAGATGATCAGCGATAGCCTTGCGCAAACGAAAGGCACCAGCGAACCCCGTTTCACCCACGAGCATACGTTCCGATTCGCGCGTCAGGGCATCTCTCAACGATTTTGCCCATGCCGCATAGGGGAACATGCCCAAGGGAACCGACGAACCTGTGAAATCAGCGAACGCAGCTTCACCATTGAAGCTATTTCCGCCAGAAGCGCTTGTTAGTGTTGCAGATTGCCCGCCTGCGTCGATGCGATCCTCATGGGGTTGACCCGCCGCTGCCAACGAAGCATATGCCTGTGCCAACCCCTCTTCGGGAAGTAGATTCCCATCAGCCGAATCCGCCGATTCCGCCGAGGATGACCTGATACCGAAAAACGGCGGCTTGCGACCAGGAACAACGCCAGAAGGGCTCAAATCGCATGCGAAATAGCCCCTTCGAGGTTCGGCCCTCAAATACCCTTCCGCGATCAACTGCGAATACGCACCTTCCACGGTAATCAGGCTCACGCCCAAATGACGCGCAAAGCTGCGCTTGGAAGGAAGCTTTTCCCCTGGCGCAATAGCGCCAGCTTCGATATCGGTACGAATGCAGCGATACAGATATTCATACAGGCTCAGTTCGCCCTTATTTGAAAACGAATAGGTAAGCATACAGAGCTCTTTCCCGTTCCAGCATCGATGCTGATCTTATCTCATCTGGTTATAATCTGGTCATATCATTATTGCCAGTATTGGATATACCAGCAATACCACAACGCCTCTACCCTTTCATTCGTTATCAAATGCGACTCAAACATGTGAACAAAACACGTCCGCATTAAACGACTCAAGGAGAACGAACATGGCAGAAGCAAATACCCCCGAAGAACAGGTTAAACTGAACCGTCAGCTGGCGCAGATGCTCAAGGGCGGCGTAATCATGGACGTAACCACGCCCGAACAGGCACGAATCGCCGAAGAGGCAGGCGCCTGCGCAGTTATGGCGCTTGAGCGCATCCCTGCCGACATCCGCGCAGCTGGTGGCGTCTCCCGCATGAGCGACCCCAAGATGATCAAGGGCATCCAGGAAGCCGTTTCCATCCCCGTTATGGCTAAATGCCGCATCGGTCATTTCGTCGAAGCTCAGCTGCTTGAAGCTATCGAAATTGACTACATCGACGAATCCGAGGTACTCTCGCCTGCCGATGACACCTATCACATCGATAAGACCAAGTTCTCGGTTCCCTTCGTATGCGGCGCACGCGACTTGGGTGAAGCTCTTCGCCGCATTGCCGAAGGCGCAACTATGATCCGCACCAAGGGCGAGCCTGGCACGGGCGACGTCATTCAGGCAGTTCGCCATATGCGCAAGATGAACCAGCAGATTCGTCACGTGGTTTCGCTTCGCGAAGATGAGCTCTTCGAAGAGGCAAAGCAACTTGCCGTTCCCGTGGAATTGGTTAAATACGTACATGAAAATGGCAAGCTGCCCGTTGTCAACTTTGCCGCTGGTGGCGTAGCAACTCCTGCTGATGCTGCCCTCATGATGCAGCTCGGTGCCGAGGGAGTATTCGTTGGCTCCGGCATCTTCAAGTCGGGCAACCCGGCAAAGCGCGCACAGGCCATTGTTAAGGCGGTAACCAATTACACCGATGCCAAGCTCATCGCAGAGCTCTCCGAAGACCTTGGCGAAGCCATGGTAGGCATCAACGCCGACGAGATCGAGCTGATCATGGAAGAGCGCGGTCGCTAATGGCCGTTGCTATCCTGGCTCTTCAAGGGGCCTTCATCGAGCACAAGAAAAAGTTTGAGGCGCTTGGAGCAGACTGTTTCGAAATCCGTCAGGCATCCGACTTGGAGCGCCCTTTCGACCGCTTGGTGCTTCCCGGCGGCGAGAGCACCACGCAGGCAAAGCTTCTGCATGAGCTTGGACTAATGGGCCCTCTGCGCAAACGCATCGAAGAAGGCATTCCTGTGCTGGCCACCTGCGCGGGGCTTATTCTTTTGGCTGAAACGGTAGACGGAACGGGCGACTTGGACAACCTTAATCCCGCTGCCGCCCAAAACCGCCTACAGGTTAAGGGGCTTGGCACCATGCCCATCACCGTGCGCCGCAACGCCTACGGTCGCCAGCTGGGCAGCTTTCATGCCTATGGGTCATTTGGCGAAATGGACAACGTCCCTATGACGTTCATTCGCGCTCCATTCATCACGGAAGTCCGCAAGGGATGCAACGTCTTGGCAACCTGCAAAGGGAGCATCGTAGCCGTGCAGTACGGCAAGCAGCTGGGTATGGCGTTCCATCCCGAACTCGATGACGATAACCGCATCCACGAACTGTTCCTCTCTTTGTAACCTCAAAGATCAACGCAGCTCACAAATGCAAAAGCCTCCCGCTTCGAGCGACTAAAGCTCAAAGCGGGAGGCTTTATTATTACCTGAGAATTTCGAGAATCAGCTAGGCTTGCGCTTTTCAGCTTCGCGCATCGCCTTGTCAATATCCTTTACCATTTCTTCGGCACAAGGGCATCGATCGGGATTGTGGGCACTGCACCCGCCGCACTCGTCACATGCAATATGCCGACCTTGCTTATGGGCGCGCACCCAGCTGGCAATAATTGCGCCAACAACAGCAATCAGGACAACAAGCACCACGAATGTTCCAAGGTTCATACCTCAAACTCCTTTCAAGGCTGCATCGCAAACCCATCAACACAATCAGGAAGCCGCAGATCCGCTCAAACGAGCAGACCTGCGGCAAATAAAGTACCTTCGGTTACAGTCTAGGCTTCATCAACCGCACGAACAGCAGCTTTGCCTTGCCACTTGTTCGGACGGAACAGCAGCCACAGGAAGGCGATGAATGTCGCAATCGCAAGAACGGTGAATACGTTGAAGCAAACCTCACCGACAGCCAAGCCGGCAAACTGGTAAATCCAGAGAGATACAACCCATGCGATTCCGCACTGATAGCCGATTGCCGCGAAGAACCACTTGGTGTTGTTCATCTCGCGCTTGATGGCGCCCATTGCCGCGAAGCACGGAGCGCACAGCAGGTTGAATGCCAGGAAGGCATAGCCCGACGCAAAGGTGAAGGCCGCCTGAACGTTTGCATACCAACCGGCATCACCGTCGTACAGAATGCCAAAGGTAGATACAACGTTCTCCTTCGCGATAAGGCCCGTGATGGTGGCAGATGCTGCCTGCCAATCGCCGAAGCCCTGAGGTGCGAAGATCCAGCAGATTGCACCACCGATGATGGCCAGGATCGAATCGTTCTGATCCTCAACTGCCTGGAATACGCCATCCACGAAACCGTAGGAAGAAATGAACCAGATCAGGATACATGCTACCAAGATGATAGTACCGGCCTTCTTGATGAACGACCATGCACGCTCCCACATGCTACGCAACACCGCACCAATGGTTGGCAGATGGTACGCAGGAAGCTCCATAACGAATGGGGCAGGATCGCCTGCAAAGAAGCGGGTCTTCTTCAGAATAACACCAGAGCAGAGGATGGCGATTATGCCAAGGAAGTATGCGCTGGGAGCAACCCACCACTCGCCACCGAATACAGCACCTGCAAACAAAGCGATAATCGGGAGTTTTGCACCGCAAGGGATGAACGTCGTGGTCATAACGGTCATGCGACGATCGTTCTGGTTTTCAATGGTTCGGGAGGACATGATGCCGGGCACGCCGCAGCCAGTACCGATAAGAATCGGCACAAACGACTTGCCGGAAAGGCCAAAGCGGCGGAACACGCGGTCGAGGATAAACGCGATACGAGCCATGTAACCGCAAGACTCAAGGAAGGCAAGCAGCAAGAACAGTACCAGCATCTGGGGAACGAAGCCGAGCACCGCGCCAACGCCAGCGACAATGCCATCGAGAATCAGAGCCTTCAGCCAGTCGGCGCATCCGATAGAATCCAGACCCTGCTCAACAAGAACAGGAATACCGGGAACCCACATGCCGTATTCCGTGGGATCGGGCTCGGAGCCTTCAACCTCTTCTGCGTACGTATCGGCGTCTACCTCCTGGGTTTCACCGTCTTCGTCAACATAGGTTGCGATGATGCCTGCGTCAGCGGCTTCGTCGGCAAAGTCTTCAGATTCGGGATCAAGGCCTTCCTCGATCGCTGCTGCCTCAAATGCGGCAATGGCATTCTGGTCGCCCTGATAGGGAGCCAGAACATCAAGTGCTTCCTGGTAGGCGTCTACATCTACTTCAACCGTTTCGTTTTCGCCCGTTTCGTCGTCATACGACTCATAGGTCGCCGTCAAACCAGCGGCTTCAGCATCTTCGATGAATGTCTCGGAAGCAGGATCGAGATCCTCTTCTTCAGCTGCGGCTTCAAAGGCGTCAACGCTTTCCTGCGCACCCTCGAACTCCTCAGTTACCTCATCGAACTGCTCTTGGCCAGAACCGAGATACCAGCCATCGCCGAATACGCCATCGTTTGCCCAGTCGGTAGCAATGGTGCCAACGGTAGAAACGGAGATGTAGTACACAAGGAACATAACCACAACGAAGATCGGCAATGCCAGAATGCGGTTGGTAACCACACGGTCGATCTTGTCGGACGTGGTCAGCTGGCTTGCCATATTCTTGCTGCGGCAATGATCGATAATCGTTGAAATGTAGGAGTAGCGATCATTGATGATGACACTCTCAGTGTCGTCGTCGCTTTCCTTTTCCACCTTTGCAACAACATCGCTCACATCGGGAGCTCCCTCAAGAGCAGCGGTAATCTTACTGTCTTTTTCAAGAAGCTTGATTGCGTAAAAGCGCTTGAGGTTGGCGGGAACGCTGGAAGGAAGACGGCCCTCGATGGTTGAGATTGCTTCTTCCACTACAGCAGAAAACGTAATTGGGGTAGGTGCAGCCGCAGAGCCAATGGTCTTAAGGCAGTTCACTACCTCGTCGATGCCCTCGTTTTTCAATGCAGAGATTTCAACCACATTGCAGCCAAGTTCTTTTGCCAGCTGTTCTGCATGGATTTCGTCACCGCGCTTACGAACGACGTCCATCATATTAACGGCAACGACAACTGGCACGCCCATCTCAAGAAGCTGCGTAGTGAGGTACAGATTGCGCTCAAGATTGCTGCCGTCAACGATGTTCAGGATGGCATCGGGCTTTTCCTGAATAAGGAAATTTCGTGCGACAACCTCTTCCAGGGTATAGGGGGACAAGGAGTAAATACCTGGAAGGTCGGTAATCTCGATAGACTTGTCAGCCTTAAGCTTACCTCCCTTTTTCTCAACGGTAACGCCTGGCCAGTTACCAACATACTGATTGGAGCCGGTCAGCGCGTTGAACAGGGTGGTTTTACCGCTGTTCGGGTTGCCTGCTAGTGCAACTCTCATTCATTCCTCCATTCGGTGTTAGATTAGGCTAACTACAGGATCAAAAAAAGATCGCGATGCGATCGTGCGAGCGCACTATGCCTATCAGAGGATGCTCATGCTCAACCCTTTGATGGGCATAAATGCGCTTATTCGACTTCAACCATCTGTGCGTCTTCTTTTCTCACAGAAAGCTCGTAGCCGCGAACGGTAACTTCAACCGGATCGCCCAAAGGCGCAACCTTGCGAATGTAAACCGAACAACCTTTGGTGATGCCCATGTCCATGATGCGACGCTTTACTGCACCTTCGCCATTGAGCTTCACAACGGTGACCGTTTCACCGCTCTTAACTTCTCGAAGAGTTTTCACTATGCCTCCCCTCTTCATCTTTTCGCTTTGCCAGAAATGGCAAACCGCTACACCGTAATGTGCTTTGCAAGCTCGGAAGAAAGCGCAACGCGAGAGCCCTTCACGTTCACGATGAGGTTGCCGCCAATACGCGACACAACAACGATCTGCTCGCCGGGAACAAAGCCCAGATTCTCAAGGTGACGATGGATGTCACCCGCGCCATCGTGAAGCTGCCTTACGTGGTAAATGCCATTGTTTCTAACTTCAGACAAAACCATGATGCTTCCTTTCACATGCCCTGCGGGGCGGTTTGCGGCTCTAGTAAACCAGAGCTAACTAACAGACTGATGTTAACCCTGTCATACTCTATCGTCAATGTTTACCAAAGGTTATTTTTTCGAATGCATGTAAGGTTTTTCGAACAGCCTGGTGGATGGAGCTATTTCGCGCAATTAAATTATTTTTCCAATGGCAAAAAGCATCTTGCGCCCAGACATACCACCGCTTTCGCATATTGCATACAAATGCAGCGAGAACAGGCATAGAGGGGGGCAAGATGCTTAAAGTGCAGTAACCGAGAAGTTGGGCCTATTAGTAATCTCCAACAGGCTATTGGGGAGCCGAGATGCCCAAGGCATTGGGGTCCAGACCGCTGCGTTCAAATAAAGCATCAAGCTCCTGTTGGCTGACGCTGCTTTCATCAAGATCGACCCCGAATGCGCGAGCTACCGCGTACGCTTGTTCCCGACGCAAAGCCGCGATAGAAGAATCCCCTGCTTCGCTAGAATAGCGAGACGAAAGGAGCAGCGAGCGAGATACGTACTCCATAAGTTGAGGATCAGGCTGCGAGAGCTGCAGCATTGCCGCCATTGATTCTGGCGCCATGCACAAAAGAAGGCCACCGTCCATCTCCGTTGCATCAGAAATTGCCGCATCGAGCATGTCGGCAGCTACGCGAGGGTCGTTTTCACCTCGCGCACGGAGCAAGCTTTCCTTCATGGCGGCAGCAAGCTGCATGAACATGCGCATCAGATAATCTTGGGTTAACACATTATCCCCTCTCTGGGTACCGTATTCCCAGATGCTCGTAAGCACGCTCCGTTGCCTGACGGCCTTTCGGTGTGCGAATGAGCAAGCCTTGTTGAAGCAAATACGGTTCGTACACATCTTCAAGCGTATCGGGCTCTTCCGAAAGCGCCGAAGCTAGCGTCGAAAGCCCCACAGGCCTGCCCGAGAATTGAACGCAGAGAAGTTCCAGTATCCTGTTGTCCACCGGGTCGAGACCCAAAGAATCCACCTCGAAAAACGCCAACGCCTGAGCCGCACAGTCTTCATCAATAGGCGAAACGCCCTTTACCTGAGCCCAATCGCGTACGCGTTTAAGGAGGCGATTGGCCAAACGGGGGGTTCCACGGCTACGGCGGGCAATCTCCAAGGCGCCTTCCTCCAGGATATCCACGCCCAAGATGAGCGCCGAGCGTCGGACAATAAGGGCCAGCTCCTCCGGCGCATAGTAATTAAGACGGAACGCTATACCAAAGCGATCACGCAGAGGACCTGTTAGCAAACCGGTTCGCGTAGTGGCTCCAATGAGGGTAAACTTCGGCAAATCGAGCCTGATGGAGCGGGCAGCAGGCCCCTTGCCAACAACAATATCAAGCGCAAAATCTTCCAGTGCTGGATACAGCACTTCCTCGACCATGCGGTTCAGGCGATGAATCTCGTCGATAAAAAGAACATCACCCTCTTCAAGATTGGTAAGGATAGCGGCTAAATCTCCCGTACGCTCAATTGCGGGACCACTTGTTGTTTTGATATGCACGCCAAGCTCATTGGCAACAACGGTAGCCAACGTGGTTTTTCCCAAGCCAGGAGGGCCCGAAAACAGAATATGATCAACCACATCCTTGCGGGCTCGTGCCGCCTCAATGAGGATAGAAAGGCTATCCTTCACTTTCTTTTGTCCCAAATACTCGTCAAGGCACGTTGGCCTCAGGCTACGATCAAGGACCAGGTCGTCTTCGATAAGGGAAACCGAACAAGCGCGCGAGGCGGCATCGCCATCGCGAGATGAACCAGTATCCTTTAAAGCCTCCAAAGGCGCTTCGAACAGCGCGCTTTCTATTTCAAACTCGTCAGACAAAGATGAGTCCACCTTTTATCGATTATTTTCCTAAACGCTTTAAGGCGTATTGCAATAGTATCGTTTCGTTTGCTTCCTCGGGAGCCCCCTTGAGTGCAAGATCGGTTTCTTCCGAAGTAAAACCCATGGAAAGAAGCGCTTCCACTGTACCCTTACGTGCATTTGCCGCTTGCGTTGAAATGCCGGGCAGAGCAATCTGAGCCTCGGAACCGAACGATTCTTTCAATTCGAGCGCAATGCGCGATGCCATTTTCTTTCCCACACCGGGAATTTGCTGGATAGCCCCCACGTCTTGCGACACAATAGCGGACACCAACGCCTCTGGCTCGTAGGTAGAAAGGGCAGAAAGCGCAACCTTTGGCCCAACGCTTGAAACTGAAGTGAGCTTTGCGAACAGCTTTTCTTCGTCATGGTTCAAAAAGCCGTATAGCACCAACGCATCGTCACGAACTTGCAAGCGCGTTAGAACCTTGACCTCTTCGCCAACATGCCCCAATCGGGAAAGGCTCTTCCCCGACATGGAAACACGGTACCCGATGCCACCCACTTCTATCACGACAGAATCAACGAACAGTGCCGCAATCGTTCCTCGCAAAAACGAAATCACCGCACAGCCCCCCTTTCCCAGGAAACCGAATGAGTGGTGTAGCAAATAGCAGCCGCCAAGGCATCGGCAGCATGATCGGGCGAAGGGATTTTTTCCAAGCCCAGCAACTGCTGAACCATATATTGGACTTGCCCCTTATCGGCAGACCCCGCCCCTACAACAGCCAACTTGATTTGGCTGGGCGAATACTCGGCAAGCGCCATGGATGCCTGACCGCAAGCGGTTAAAGCAGCACCACGAGCCTGACCCGTGGCAAAAGCACTTTGGGCATTCGAGCCAAACCACACCGTTTCGACAGCAACGCATTCTGGCTTGTAACGTAAAACCACTGCGGAAATCTGCGTATAGATTTTCGCCAAACGCTCATGCAAGGGCATCGCGGATTGGGTTGCCACGCAGCCGTACGCTACGCAGGAAAGCGATGCTCCTTTTTGATGAACTACCCCCCAGCCTGTATGCGCCAGACCTGGATCGATTCCCATTATGATGCGAGTTGCCGCCATGCCATCCTCTCAAACAAACATTTGTTCGTATAATAGCATAAAAGAAACGGGGGCATACGGCCCCCGTTCTATTCCGCCACATATTACTATTCCTACAGCCCTATGGCTTTAAAATACTCAAGCCATTTGTCAAAAGATTCGTCGCTGATAGCATGCTCCATCTGGCATGCTTCCTCTTCGGCAACCTCGAGACTAAGGCCAACTTTTTCGTGCAGGAAACGGGTGAGCATTTCATGGCGCTCCAATACCGATTTACCGTAGTTATACCCGTCTGCGGTGAGGGTGATATCGCCATAATAAGGCTGATCAAGCATGCCCGAGGCCTTCAGGCTGGCAACAGCCTTCGAAACCGACGCCTTCGAAACGCCAAGCTTTGTGGCAACATCTACCGAACGCACAGACTGCGTATCGGAACCGCCCAGCATAACGATGGCCTCAAGATAATCCTCGTGAGACATGGAGACTTTTTCCATACTATCCCTCCCCAGCAGAAGCTGACGTTGATGGTAAATGAAATGATTCGATCCCTTTTGAACAGAACGATCCCGCAATCCGTCTAAAGGGACCACGCGTCTTTCGATGAAATGCGCGTTTCAAATACAGCACGTACTAGTAGCTACATAGTATACTTATGAGACTAATATTACCCCACACGAAAGATGGATTCATGGCTACCAATCGCTATATCGACACGCGCGGACGGTGTGCGGCTCCGGTCACTTTTACCGAAGCTGTGGTTAAGGGACTTGCCGAGGGCGGCGGACTCTTCGTCCCCGAAACGCTCCCCAAGCTGAATCTGGAAAGCATCCTTTCATTGGCAGAAATTCCCTATGCCAAGCGTGCAGCCTTTATCTATCGCTCGTTTGGCATCGACTTGCCTGACGCCAAGATCGATGAGCTCATGGACGCAACGTACGGCGACCGATTCGATGATGAGGCAATATGCCCTATTACGTCGCTCGACGAAAACACCCATGTTCTCGAGCTATGGCATGGCCCTACCAGCGCCTTTAAGGACATGGCGCTTCAGTGCTTACCCCATTTCTTTAGCGCAAGCGCATCCCAGCTGCGCGAGCAGGGAAAACTGGAAAACACCTTCCTTATCCTGGTCGCCACTTCGGGCGACACCGGCAAAGCAGCTCTCGAAGGGTTCCGCGACAAGGAAGGCGTCCAGATTGCGGTAATGTACCCCGACGGCGGCGTTAGCGACATCCAGTACAAGCAAATGGCAACCCAGGCAGGCTCCAATGTTATGGTCTGGGCAGTAAAGGGCAATTTCGATGACTGCCAAACGGGAGCCAAGAACGTTTTCGGAGACGAAGCATTTGCCGAAAAGCTGATGGCCTCCAACCAGGTTGCCCTCTCTAGCGCCAACTCCATCAACTGGGGCCGCCTGCTTCCTCAGGTGGTTTACTACGTTTCCAGCTACGCTGAACTGGTTGCCCAAGGCAAGCTCGAAGCTGGCAAGCCGCTTGATGTCTGCGTTCCTACCGGCAATTTCGGCAACATCCTTGCTGCATGGTACGCAAAACAGATCGGCACACCTTTGGGTACCCTGTTCTGCGCAAGCAATGAAAATCGCGTTCTTACCGATTTCATCAATACCGGCAGCTACGATATTTCCAATCGTGAATTCGTCCTGACCCCATCCCCTTCGATGGATATCTTGGTTTCGTCGAACGTTGAGCGTCAGCTCTTCGAGCTCACGGGGCGCAACGCCGAAGCCATTGCAACGTGGATGGAAGAGCTCAAGGCAAACAAATCTTTCACGGTCGACGCCGAAACCCTATCCAAGCTTCAGGCGGATTTCAAGTCAGATTCTGTCGATAGCGAAACATGCCTTAACACCATCAAAGAGGTACTCGATAAGCACAACTATCTTATCGACCCCCACACCGCTGTTGCCTACAAGGTCGCAGAACGACTGCATGGCGAAAACCCTGTGCTTATTGCCTCTACCGCACACTGGGCAAAGTTCGGTGAAAATGTATACCGCGCACTGCATAGCATAGCGCCTGACCAGCCTCTGCCTGAATCTGTGGCTGAGCTTAGCGGATGCGCCCTGAACGATCTTATTGCTAGCGAGGCGAACAGCCATAACATTCCCAAGGGCCTCGCAGAGCTCGACTCGCTGCCTATTCGATTTAAAGATGTCATCGAAGGAAACACCTCTGCGATCGAAGAAGCCGTACTCGATTTCCTGAAATAGACGAGCACGTCAGCCAACACAAAAGCCCCTGCCCCACCGTAAGAGCTGCCTCCTGAACCCAGATGAGTCCAGGTTCAGGAGGCATAGCTCAGCGGAAGAGACGGGGGCTTTCTCTATCTCGTTTCTATCATTACGGTTGGGACCGTTTCTCCATTCTTGGAATAAGGGCTTTTGGCAAAGGAGATATTCACTATTACCTCCACCCCTTTCTCGAGACCCACGAGAGACGCCTTTGCGTTGCCCCCTAAACCCTCTTCGCATTCAGTGGGCTCAATTCCACATATTTCGCTCGACGACGACTTCAATCCGTTTTCATAACTCCGCAATTCGGAAGCACCTTCCTCCCCTCTCGGGGGCTTAGAGTCCAACGCGGGCCTGCGCTCCGTATCATATGTCGAAGTCGTAAACCGTCCATTTCGACACAGAGGAGCCCCCTCTGGCTTCGCCTCATCGTGCACAAAAGAATGGAGACAGTTATAGCAAGTGTCCATATCGGAAAAACAGCGGGCACCGCAGACGGGGCACGTCTTCACTTCTAACCTCTGGTATGCCTGAATTCCTTTAGAACCACTACCTTCTTGCTCATTGCTGCATACACTCCTATTTGCCAATGGGATCTGCAAGACCTCTCCTTCATTTAAATAGCCCTTCTCCTTCGGCAACTCACCAAAACTCATTTTCTGACGCATAGCTCAATCTCATCTCCTTTTTCAAACCAGCAAACAACCCGATCCTCATCCGAGGATTCGCTCAAATCTTTCTCTAACGCCCTTCGCTCTAAAACCGCATAGGCACCAGGGTGTTTTTTCAATCGCCAGGGCGGCACATTCTTGTACGATTCCAGCACCCTTCCCTCTCTTCCAACAAACGCAATGTCAATCGCGTATCCCATGCCAAACGTGTGAACAGAATGACAAGGGGCAATCAAGAGAATCTCGTCGCTCGATCGACGAGAGAACAAACCCATCAACCTATCCCTAAACTTAGCCGCAAAGCAAAGCCGCTGCGCTCCTTTACCATCAACCATTCGCGCTCCTCGCATTCACAACCACAGAAGTACTTGCTCCTACCGTTTCGTAGCTAACCATCAACCAGCGATACTCTCCTTCTCCTTTAATAAAAGTCGAAATAGCTTCTTGTCCGCTCGGAACAGCCCGCCACCCCTTTTCCTCCAGCAAGGACTCAATTTCGCCAGCCGTAGAAATTCTGTTCCCCGAAAGCACGCAACCAGCAATCACCCCATCATCGGAAAGGGAATGCCAATCGCCCCATTCAGCAAGAACCTCAGCGTTAAAAGAATCTGGCGCATCCTGGTCAAACCTAGCCAGTACCTTATCGGGATCAAGGCTCAAAATGCCCTCGCCGGGATTGATAGCGTCCGCAAGAACAACAGTTGAACCGGTAGACCGCCCGATCGAGGTACCACCGAAACCGGACCCTAACCACGCAAACAGCCAACCACTTACAACGGCAACAAAAACGCCTAAGGCAATCAAGGCAATGGCGGAAAGGGCACGCGGATAGAATGCTTTTCGCATAAAAGGACAGGGCTTCGTCATCACATCAAAACACCAGCCCAGGTTTGTAGGCGGAAACCGATATCTGCTCTCCATGGCTAAGCGGAGGAAAGCTGAACCCAAAAACACCCGAAAGCCGTCCCTTTCCGAAAAGCGTGGGTTCGAAATACATTTGGGCAGAAAAGGTCACCATACCCCCTTCAACGCCTGACGACGAAACTTGAAAACGCAAATTATCGCGAGAAAGCGACTCTTCCAGTTGGCTTTGAATCAGCCCGCAACTCTCGCCTGTTCCCTGCTCGTAAGCTGGAGAAGCGGCATAGGTGCATACCGCATTCCTGAACACACGATCAAAGGAGGCGCAATCAGAGAAAAATAGGACAACGTTTATTGCGACAAAAGCAACAGCAATCATTGCTGGAAAGGCAACAACAAACTCAATCGTCATCTGACCTGGGGTCTTACGAAACATCACTCCCATTGCCTCGCCCCTGTCACACTCAAAGCAATTCTCCTCAAGGAATCGACACCATGCTGCACCGCTTGAGTCAAACCCTCAGCAATCGCCTGAGGCAGAGCCACAGTCACAGGAATCTCAACCACCCCATCGAATAAGACAATGGTGGCAATGGTGAATTCGCCGCCCAAACCGGCAATCGCGTCCATCGCGGCAGACTGGACACAGGAAAGCGCGCCATCGATCCCGCCATTCCCCTGCGACATCAACGCCGCTTCCTTTGCAGACAAGAGCCTGGCGGAAAATGCCGAATCATCAGCCTTCAAAACATGCTGAGAATTGACCAAAACAGCCTTTCTTGCAGCAAGATCAACAGGAGCAAAACCGAAACCTTCAACGGTATCCTTCAGCGCACCCGAGGCCCAAGAGCCAAGACCACTAGCCCCCATAAGAGGAATGCCATTCAAAACCGATTCGACGGTTTCCAACAATGCGTCATGCCCTTGCGTATATACGCCAAGAAAACCCGACCACATCCGAAGGGCAATCTTTGCAGCTCCAACCGCCGCCGAACCCTCTCCCGAAAGCCCATCGAGAAACGAGGTGACCACGTTTTTCCCCTCGTCAGATGATTCCTTTACCAACGTTGCAGAAGAGAGAGCGACCCGGGCACCGAGACCCCCAACGCCCCCGGAAGAAACAAGAGACGAAGGAAAACGGGTTTGCGCAGTACCCGTATCGGAGACAAGCGATATCACACCATAATGACCAGGAGGTGTAATGTCGATTCGCTGGCTGCAAGCCTCGACAAAGGCCTTGCCTACTGAATCAAGCAAACCTCCAGCCATATCTTTCGCCTGCTGGTTTAAAGGATCGAGTTCTTCCCTTGCTTTCTGATACTCATCCGCCGCTTTGGCCACCTCGTTGTAGTGATATTCGAAGCCGTTTTGGATCGACGAAGACGCCGCGGCAACCTTTCCCATGCTGCTTGGAACGAATTTGCAATAAGGGCAAGGCGCGTAAGATCCTGCGGCATCCATTTCCTGTATTGAACCAACCCCATTCGAGCCCTGGGCAAGACCCGGGCACCCGCTCCAGGCATGCAAAACCGAAAGCCCCTGCGCGTCAATGGTTTTGGGGTATACCGCTTCGGTGTACAAGATCGTCGATCGCATTTCGTCAGTGTTCTTGGGCAGGCGAGGAAAGAACGCCTCGAAAGATAACTCTGTCTCATGAACATAGCCCCGCCCAACAGTCTCTTGGGCATAAGCATAGAAGCGTTTTCTTAAAGCAGAGTTCGACAACTCATCCACCGATTGCCCGTTCGGAGCCTCGGTCTGATAACGAAGCCGGTAGTATGTCTTTGCACGCTCCAAGGAAGCACCGAAGCTCCAGGTATCGACCGAAGAAAAGAATGGGTTATCGGAGCCCGCCATTCCCGCAAGCTTCGCCGCTCGTTCGTACATGCAATATGCATCAGGGCTGATGGAATCATGCTCGTACCCATACTGCTTCCACCCATTTGCCCGCTTCGCCGCTTCTTCGGCTTGCGCAGCAACATCCTCCAGGCTATCCCGCGATTGCTCCACTTCACTCAAAGCCTCATCCGAATCGTGAAAAGAGAGCGAATCCCCCGCTTCCACTTCCCACGGAGAGAGAACAACAATTCCCTGATAATGAGCCCCATCGGATAGCGACGAATTCGCCGAATACACTTCTTGAGCCTTTACTGCGGCGATGAAGGGCAAGGCTTGGGCCAATCGCTCAAGTGACTCGTTCGCGGATTCCGAAAAAGAGTCTCGAGCTTTCTTGGTCTTTTGAGCCATTTCCAAAAACGTTTTAGAAAAACCCGAAGCGGGGGGAACGCAAGCGCAAACAACACTCAAACCGAGACAACCCGCAGTGGTGAGGGATAGCGACAGGATCACGGCATCGCAAATACCAGCAACGAGATAAAACTCACCAACGGTATTCTCCGCCGCAAGAGCGGCAGCATCAGCAACCTCCTGCACTCTCGACGAACAGCTGTTGATCTCATAAACACGTGCAGCAGTAAAAATGAGCGAGATCGAAATAAGAAGAGCAAGGACCATTCCTACCGTCGAAAACCCCTCTTCGGCCCAAAAAAGAGAGGACGAACGCAGTTGTTTCACCGCTCGCTCCTTTCTGCAGTTGACCCATTCCGAGAAACCCACGCATCGGGATCCAGCCCTTGATCATTTCCAACCACCCAAGCGCTCTTGCTATGCGTCGAAACCGACACTTCCTGAACGAAGTTCCCCTCACCATTCACCAAGCCAAGAGAGCGAGCGCCAAAATCGAAAAATGGCAAAGGCTCGGCCTGATTCCTAATCGTCACCGTAACGATGTCGCTTTCCTCACCACCGTCGAAACAAACCTCCCATGTGCACGCTCCTTCATGAACATGAAAGTTCTTCTGCTGAGGAACCGATCCCAATCTTCTGATCACATACCCCTCATAGGCATCGGGCGAGTCGCCCGATGGGCGCGTGGAGATAAGACGGCAACCCTCCGAAGCGGCAGATTGCATAACCACGCGGTTATAAAGAAGAATCCCAGGCTGAATCAAAAGCATCATCATGAGAAGAATCACTGGTATCAGAAAGGCGCCCTCAACCGTCGACTGACCAGGGAAGAAACCGCAGGAAGAAGAGAGCCTTCCTCGCAAAACACCAGAGACGGACCCCTCTAAACGCAACATCAGATGGCGGGCGCATAAAGCTGGAGAAGAGAAGATCTCCCATACTTTGCCCATTTCGTCCTTCCTTAGTACAGAAAAATGTCAGCCCAGGCAGCAGCCGCAACATTGCTCAAATGATGAGATGCCGACTGAAGCGCATGTTCAAGCACCAAACCGGATTCGAGCAGATTCGCTACAGCCCCCAAGCCCACAACCATGGCAAGAAACGCCGCAAACACGATGGCATATTCGACGCTCGATTGTCCTCTAAATCGCCTCATCAAGCGCTCCCTGCACCCAGACCGGACAAGTCTAGAGCCCGTTGATCCCAGAAGAGATCGCATCCCACAACTCTTGGATTTTGGGACGGAATACCGTAATGGCGATAATTGCTATAACAACCAGAACGCCAACCAGAATCGCATATTCCGTGGTCCCCTGACCTGGGAGCGCCGCACGGCTTCGCCTCGTATCCCAAAGAGCACGCACCAGTGAAGCATATGATCGAGCTTCGCCTTTCACGCTGTTCAGTGCATTTTCGATACGTGTCATCGTCGATATACGCTTATCCGCCAATACTTCCTTATTCATGTCTTCCTCCTAAATTCCTTCCATCAAATCAAGCATGATCGGGCCCATCACCAGCATGAGCATGGCGGGCAAGATCAACGTCGCCACAGGGAGCATCATTTTCACCGGCGCCTTCGCCACCCTCTCCTCGAGTTTGCCTTTCCTTATCGCTCGAGCCTCAACAGCAAGTAGGCTGAGATTTTCCGCCATCGAAGTACCGAACCGAATGGACCTGATAACGTTTTCGGCGAATCTGTCAAAAAGCAAAGAATCATACGATCGTGCGACCTGGCGTAATCCTTCGCTTCGATCGATAAGGCTATGGGCCCATTGCCTTTGCGCAGAACCCACAACTTCGCTCAGAGAACCTCCAAATGATTCGCAGTAAAGGAGCAAGGCTTTGTCAAACGACATGCCGCTATTCAGGCCAAGCACTATCACTTCGATCATCTGAGAAAACTGCTGCTCAGCAGATAAGGCACGACAACGAACCTCTTCTTTGATCGCCCTCGACAGCCTGCTCCAACCCCATATCGCTCCCACAATTGCCCCAATGACAGCAAGAAGCGACGAAAAACAGGCACCGAGCAAACCGCCCACGAGCAATCCGCCTATCGAGAAGTAAATACGTGCACACGCATAGCCATCCCCTGTTAGCACCCTATTAATTCCAGCCTTCTCAAATAAACAGGCTTTTTTTGAGAAGCCGTACGAGCCAGCCTTCAGCAACGACGAAGGCAGATTGTGCTCATCGACTGAAAATTGAATTGCCTTCTCTATAAGCCATGAACCAAATCCTCCTGATTCAAGAGAAACAGAAGATGCTTGTAGCACCGAATCGGTCCCTAGGGCTTCTTTAGCTCGTTTTTTCCTCCGGACTTCGCGATGCCTTTCATAGAAAACAAGGCCAACGATCGCGCCGAAACAATAACCGGCACCTATCGAAACCGCAGATAACCAAGCCGCCATCATGCAACCTCAACCCTCAATAACCGTCGGACGATAGAAACCCCCAACACCTGCATCCCAATTGCAGTCATCAACATGACAATGCCAAGGGGACTTTCGAAAAACGGATCAAGAAACCCTGGGGAAAGAAGAGAGAACACCCCCACCAAGGCAAAGGGCATCGCAGTGACAATTTGCGCAGATAGCTTCGCTTGGGCAGTTTGCGTCCTGAGATTTCTTTTCAATTCCAACTCATCGCAGACCGACTGACGAGCCGCCTCCAATATCCGCTGCATACTGCCGCCGGTTTTATGCTGAATCTCCAACGATGTTGCCAGAAATGCCAATTCCGGCTCAGAATTTTCAGTCCGCATGACAGCCAAGGCTTGATGGACCCCACTACCAGTTTCGAGATTTCCCTCAACCTCCGAGAAAAGCTCGCTAAGCGGCCCCCTGGTATGCTCAGCAACCTCGTGGACCGTTTGAGCCAGCGAATAGCCCGTCTGAAAACAAGCTTTCATTGACTGCAGCGCTTCGGGAATTTGCTCCCGCATCTCTTCCCTTCGCTGCTCGTTCCTCTTATTAATCCAGGCATTGAGCATAAGGAAAACGCAAACCACAGAAGCAAGAGCGCCAATGACAGAAAGCGAAATCACGTAAACAAACAAGAATGCAAAACCAGAGGACGCAAGAAGCACCGTCCCCATGGGAACGAGATCGGTACGATACCCCAACCTACGAACTTCCCCAACCATACCTTTGACGAACAAGTCAAAGGGGGTGAAGCGCAGCGTAACTTTGGACAACCCCTCTAGAAAGGGAATTCCCTCTGCGAAAATTCGACCGATAGGACTTCTTCCTCCGGTTCTGTCAACCGCTCTTTGCGATCGCCACCGATCTAGCCCTCTTTCAAATAACCAGGAAAGCCCCAAGAGCCCAAACGCAAGTGCAAAACAAGAAGCGAGAATTAATAGGATGCTTGACGTTTCCACTTCGCCACCTCTTCCCTCGTCGCTATCTCCAAGAAGGGAAGATCATCAAGCCAACCAGGATAGGCTAACCATTCCTTCTTCCCCGTTACCGCGTCACGCCTGAAATAAGTCTCCACCTGGCAGCTTGATGAATTCTTATCCCAGGCATATCCCGCCAATTCGCATATCCCTCTATCGCCATTGGGGTAACGTGCAATCTGAACCACCAAATCGATCGCATTAGCTATCTGGCTCTCGATTGCCTCAATGGGAAGCTCAGCACCATAGCGAACCATTGTCGTTAAACGCGAAACCGCTTCACTGGGAGAATTCGCATGTAGGGTGGTGAGAGATCCATCGTGCCCGGTGCTCATTGCTTGAAGCATATCCAAGGCCTCCGCGCCCCTACATTCACCAACGACGATACGATCAGGGCGCATGCGCAAGGAGTTTATGACCAGGTCTCGAATCGGCACTTCGCCGATCCCTTCAGCATTCTTTTGACGGGCCTCCAAACGCACCACATGAGGATGTTCATCGAACCTAAGCTCGGCAGAATCCTCGATTGTCACGATTCGTTCGTTTGGAGGTATAAGGGCTGATAGCGCATTCAATAACGTTGTTTTTCCGCTGCCCGTGCCACCAGAAACCGCGATATTGCATCTTCTCCGCACCGCCCATCTCAATAAACAGTCCACTTCATGATCAAAAGAGCCGAGACTCCTCATCTCGTCAAGGGAAAACGCATGTGCTCGAAATTTCCGAATCGTGACAACCGGACCGTCAAGAGCAAGAGGCGGGATTATCGCATTAACACGATGCCCATGGGGAAGCCTCGCATTAACCATCGGGGAGCTTTCGTCAACACGACGCCCGAGAGGTCCAACTATTTTGTCTATCAGATTAAAAACCTGCGCATCGTCCTCATAGCAATCGCGTGATTGATAAAGTCGACCGTTCCTCTCGTAATACAGCGACTTCGATCCATTTACCATGACCTCGGTAATGCTGTCGTCACTAAGCATCTCTTCAAGAGGTCCCAACCCAAACACCTCATCGAGATATCTCCCAACCACTTCTTCGGCTGAGTAACGCCCAGCAAGAAGCCAAGGCTCTCCAGCTATGACCTTTTCACAGGCAAGACTTATTTCACTGCGAGCCTGACGTGGATTACTTGCAATGAGACGAGCTGCGTCAGCAGGAGGAATAATTTGACCCACCTTCTCCCTCAAGCTGGTCAAGAGTGCATCATCGGCTGAAGCATCTAAGGGGGTTTTCGCCGATGCGCGCTCCATTAGAGTCATGCTGTTCTCCTTTTACGGATTCCGGGGAAAAACGTTCGTTTTTCACTTTCGACAGGAGCCTTTTGCAGCTCTGGGGACCTCAAGCGCTCAGGGACCAGCTGAGGAACAAGCTCCTTCAAACTCTCAATGAATGGATTCTTCGAGGAAGCAAGCTCGAGGGGAAGGCCCGCCCCAAGCAGTTCTCCCACTTCTCTTCCTCCATCCTTTAACTCTCCAACCTGAATCCCGTGAAGAGCGCACGAAACATCCAGCGAGGTCAATAGCGCATGTTTTGAACAGAGGTTAAGGAGGAATCGGAATGGCTGGACCGCAATGCCGCAACGAGCGCAGAGATCAAGGGCGCGCGAACAAGAACGCACCGACGAGGGCCGCTGATCAAGAATGAATAAAACCTGGTCTGAGGCCTCAGACACCTGGATATGGCAGTCAGACCAAAAAGACCCCGTATTAACAACCACAGCATCAAAACGACTCTTCAGAAGGGAAAGAACCTCTGACGCATATGAAACAAGCGCCTCTGACTCCTCAAGCTTGTCGGGAATGCCGACAACAGCAGGCAATCCCCCTGCAGGTTTCACTTGATCGATTCGCTCAGGCTGACGAACAAGTTCATCGATACCTACCACATCATCGAGCCCAAGCAGGAATCCCGCATCCCCAAACTGGAGGTCCAAATCAACCAAAACCGTTTTCAAGCCCTTTTCCTGGAATAAGACAGCGAGGCAAGCGGCAACGGTGCTTTTACCCACGCCACCATTTCCACTCAGAACCGAAACAACAAAACCAGACTGAGTTGATTTTTCGTTCCTTGAAACGACAGCACCCAAGATCTTTGCCGAAGCACTTTCAGGCTTCGGTTCAAACGAATTTCCGTACTCGCCCTGCGATACCTCTTCGAAATCCGAAACAGAAGGTTCAGCTGCCCTCAAAGAAGAAAGCTCTTTATCGCTACCCTCAACAGGAGACGATACCTTTTCCCTTACAGCAGAAAAAGCTTGCTCGTTTTTCTGCTCGGAATACCGCTTAACAAACTCCGCCTTACCACGAATTAAGTTAATACCCGCAGCTTGACATCGCCCAACCTCAGAACCGGTTCCGCCAAAAGAGACCAACTCGATACTCCTACTTGGATCATCGCGTTTAAGGGCAGCAGCAAGATTAATCCCCTCCATGTCATCACAAGAAACAACCCACACGTTATCTTTTTGGCCAGCCCCCGATAACGCTCGTCGCGCTTCGTGAGCACTACTATACGTTTCGAGCCATTCCTGAGAATCGATATCCTCATCATTCAGCCCTATCAATTCGGGATATCTCAATGACTCGGTATCGACACAAAGCATTGTTTTCTTGCCCATATTTCTCACCTTTTCCGTTTTTCTCCAAGGAGAATTCCATCTATAAACCGATCACGATAAGATCGACCAAAGCGAGTCCCATCACCTTCCTTCATGCTGGCTAGAATTTGGAGAATCGTCTTGTTTCCCGATTTGGCCCTGCTCGGATAGTTGTCGATCGAATTCTGACGCCGGCAGGACAAAATAGATATCCATCGATTGCGACGCTGTTACAAATTCCTGAGACTGCTCGACCGGAACAGCCAGAGTAACCCAGCTCACTTTTGCTTTTGTTCCGCTCGAATGTTCAACATTGGTTGCCAGGACCATGATTTGCTTTCCGATACACGCTGTTTGCGATCCGGTTGCGTAAACATCAACAACATCACCTGCCGACAAAGCTCCGCCAACTGCTTGAACATCCTCAGCTGGGACCGATAACGCAACGCAGCCCTGAGGGACATCTATCCCCGAACCGCTAGAATCAAACCTTCGTTGAGAGATAGCTTCGCCAGAAATAATCAACGAAGCAGCTTGCACACCCTTAACGTCATCAAAGGATGCCACGCAGCCACTTGGCAAAAGATCGCTCAACCACGTTTTGACCTCAGCGTTGGAAGCATCGACGGTCTCTCCTGGATAAATATCCTTAGTGGCAACGAGAACATCGACCTGTTCTCCTCCATAGCGTTGCATTGCCTCAATCCGAGCTTCATCTGCTTCTCCACGCACTTGAACCGAATAGGCAAATACGCAACCAGCGCAAAGAGCACCACTTATAAGACCAGCTATTAAAGCACCACGTTTCATTTCCCATCCTTTTCCCGATGAGCAAATGTTCTCAGGCGGATCTAACATTGATGAGAAAACCGTGAGAAAGAAAAGCGAAAGCGGCAAAAGACCTAAAACAAAAAAGCCAGGGGACAAGCCCCTGGCTAAATAACTAAAAGCGAGATTAACTACGGCGCATTCCGCATTGCGAGCAGAAAACGCCTGCCTTGTTGCTTGCGCCACAAGCAGGGCATGACCAAGAAGAGTTCTGATCAAACCCACCTTGTTGCGGTGAAGCCTGAACAACAGGAAGCGGGTTGGTTTTCGAAAAATCTGCAGCTTCAGAAGCAGCAACTCGCTGATCTGCATTTGCGCTCTCGGGCGCAACGGAAGAACCCTGGGAATTTACGGAAACCTGACGATATGGCTCTTGAACAGGCTCGCGATGAACTGGGGCAGATTCCAAAGCGTCATTGCCAACAACGACAGAACGAATGTCCTGAGTGTTTCGCCACATCTTAACGATCGACATAAAGAACTCGTAGAAGAGTCGGTTAAACACTTCACCCAGGGCAAACAACACTACAACGGTGAGAATCGCAATGAAAACGCTGCCAACATCGTAAGTCAGCATCGAAAGAAGGCCTATAACCGCTGCAGCACTCCCGAAGGCAATAAAACACATGTTGTAAATAAAGAGAATAATGAGGATCTTCTCGGACCAGAATTTCTCAAAACGGAGGAATGGGCCAAAGTCATGTTTTGCATTCTTCAGCTGACTTTTATCAAATGAGGAAACATATTTCCTGTACAGCAAAACAGTGCAAACAATTGCCGCAACAAATGCGATAAATGTCAGAGAGACCCAGATCCCCCCTGCAAAACCAAGAAGGCTGAACAAATCAGGTCCATAAGAGGAATATCCATACATTAAAAACTCCTAACAGTAATTGAACAAAAAACAGGAGCACTACCCCTCAAACATCCAGTAACAGGAAGGAATAGGCAAATTACGCTGTTGGCGATTGCGGTTTAGCCGAAGGATAAGTCTGCTTAAATTCGGTGTAATACTTGTTGTTGTCTCCGGATCGGTCACGCGAAAGGGGAGCACATATCTCATCTTCATGCCCAGTGGGATCCGAATACTGAAGGCTGATGTCCCAAGACTCAGATATTGCACCAATCCTTTGAGTGCAGTCATAGTAGCAAGTAAGCATCGCGGAATAGCAAGAAGCATAGCGCGAAGTCGATGGAACAGGTAAGTTCTTTAAAGCATTGTAGTCGTCTGCGATTTCCTCAGCCAACGCGTATGCACTGCTAGCGTCAGAAGAACGTATGCTCATATTTTTAGAGACGTAATCAGCATTGAATGTTTTTGCAGCAGAGGAAATTCGCTGATCGTAATCCCCGAGTCGAGAATAGTATGCCGAGAGCGTTGAGTAGAGCTCCCTGTCTGCATCGGTAATTTCGGCAGAGGAATTATTGGAAGTAGACTGGCTGGGGTTGCTAGGCTGGGATTCTTCGGTTGGAGCCGATGAGACAGACGAGGAGTTCTGTTGGCCAGCAAACAAGTTAGACAGCAACACGCCGGCAAGAACCAGAACAGCAATTGCAAGAACAACAATCAGGATAATAAATACAGGTTTTTTCGAATCTGAATTGCGATTCGGAATTACAGGCGCAGAATCGCCAGAGGGCTGACGGTATTGCCTATTTTGAACATCCTGTGAATTTAGAACCTGCGTATCGTCTGGATACGAAACTGTTCGAGGATCAACAACAGGCATCGGTGAAGTATCTCCAGGACCCGAAGAGTTTGAAAGGTTAGAAGATAAATCAGAAGAGTTTTCAGTGATTGCCGCACCGCATGTAGTGCAGAACTTCTGACCAGGGTTAATCGGAGAACCACATGAGGTGCAAAACTTAGGGTATTGAGACATAACGAAAATCCGTTTCGGATCGCTTGATAATGCCTAATCATTATGACATTAAACGAGGAAAACGACTATTCGCCCGATGCAGAAAAGCCGCGCCCGCGCCGCACGCCCGAGGGGAGCGGCCCCGGCGGGGAGGGCCCATGCCCCCAAAC